>RCNF010001508.1_pt1 | contig 12291 bp, 10 predicted proteins | sample 2041311 | NCBI WGS metagenome assembly RCNF01 (sample SAMN09708228, study PRJNA481090) | Marine sediment metagenome, whole genome shotgun sequencing project. | biome: marine sediment; feature: ocean; material: sediment; isolation source: Sewage treatment plant 2 marine sediment (STP2) ... | reverse complement strand
CCACGCTGCTTACGTGCAGGGCTGGCTTTCTTACTATCGCTTTCCATGGTTTTCCTGCGCATTTCCAGCCATTCCGGTGTGCCCCAGCGTAAAGATGTCGATTTCAAATCCTCGAAGATTTCGAGCAGCTGGTCGCGCACGCCATCACTCTTATAGAAAAAACCCATCTCGTTGTTATACAAAATTGAGCGGTAATCAAAGTTACTGGTACCGACAAAACCGTATTTTTCACCAAGGATGTATTTCGCATGCAGCTTGCCATAATAGGTGTCACCACCGAGTTCTACCGAGTCAAGGCCACCCGTCTCGTAAATAAATATTCGTGGATGATTGATGCGCTTGATCCAGGCCTCGCTTTCAACAAAGTCCGGGTTAAATTCACCTTTGTCGACATCATCCAGCCATATCTCATGCATTTCCGGGTTCAATAACATGCGCGGTGCCATTTCCATGTCAATAATGGACTGGGTAAAAAAGTTATCACTGGTCAACACCGAGTTAGTAATAATCTCAAGTCTTAACCCCGGATTTTCTCGCAGCAGTTTATGAGTTGACGCCACGTCATCATAAATAACTTCTCCTTCTTCATTTTTATAGACACCTGCAAACAGGTAAGGAGAAACGATACGAAGGGTTACATTACCTTCAATACCCTCTTTCAGACTTTTCTCTTTTAGCTTTTCGATCAGGTACATAATCGAATTCGGATTACGTTCTACATTCTCTATTGCGCGCGTTGTTACATTAACATTCGTCATATTACTTAACTGGTGCGCGAGGCGTACATCCGCTTCATGAAAACCTTCTTTCATAAAACGTGGCATATCATCCATAATTCTTTTGAAATCAGGCACGGATTTTATAAAGGCCAGGTTTTCCTGGAATTTCTTGCGCAGACCGATGTACCTGTCTTCATACTTGCCTTCATCGAACTCATCACCCTCGCGTGGATAAATATATTTATTTTCCTTATACAAAAACACGATGGTGTAATAGTGCTCGCTTACATCACCGACGGTAAGCTCTTCTTCGTTCTTTTTCAGGCCAGGTCGTATCAATATTTCCGTATCACGAAACGCTGTTGGGTCCTTTGAGCCATCTTCCTTAATACCGTAATAATCCAGTGAGATATTACGGCCGCCGGTCATCACCATGGCTTTATCAGGATAAGCGCCATCGATCACCAGTAGCTTGTCATGTGAGCGCCGGTTAAAATTTAACTTACTGAATGAATTGAATACTACAGCCTGAATACGGGCTCTTTTGTTTGTCACCTGCCCCTTTTCATTAACCATGAAACCGGCCTCTTCTTCACAGCTCCCCAGCGCCCGCAGCCAGGCATGCTCGAAACTGAAAGAACCTAGTGAATCCACCATCATACGCACATCGACACCACGCTTCACCGCGTTACACATCGCCCCGAGCACGGCGTAACCAACTGCGTCACGATGAAAAATATAGTAAGTTGCATCAATGGTATGCTGTGCATTTTCGATAAGCCATATCTTTGCTGCCAGGGAAGACATAGAATCTTCGTACCTCGGCCCGATAATTTTCGCCTGGGCACCATTCACCGGTACCGATGCTTCATCACCATATTTGACCGGGTCAAAACCTGCCTTTGCTAACTCTGATGGTGTTCGCCATGTCCTGAGTTTATAATTAGCATTAACTTTTGCATCGTCGACAGCACCCTCTGGCGGGCACTGCTGCATACCTGTTTCACCAGGCACACAACTACGTTGCTCAGGTGTACTGGCACACGCGCTCATCATGAGAACAAAAAAAGCGAGATTTAAAACTCTCAGGTAATTCATGATTATTTCCTGCCGTTTATAGCCATCATTCAGTTATTTTCTGTTATCAGCTAATCCACTAACTCAAGTTCACCCGGACGCCAGCTCTTGTCGAGCCATGGCTGCAGCGGACCATAAGCGCGGAAGATGATGAACCAGCTCTTCTCGGGAATGCTCTGGATCCAGTTACGTTCATCAACACCTTCTGGTAATTTTGGTGCAAAGATCACATCATAGGAACCATCCGCGTTCTGTTTCAGACCTTTGCCCAGGCTGTTAATACCGGCAAATTTTTGATCGGTCTGCAGCATGGAACGGGTCTGGGTGTCATAGATAGTTACCGACCAGTTATCCTTCACCGGTACATTAGCGGGCACGTGCAGCTTATAGCTCTTACCACCATCGAGTGCCTGGTGTTTTGAATCAAGACCGGCAATCAGGTAATCCGAACCGGCACCGGGACGAGTCAACGCCATCGCGGGTGTTACCACTACCGCGTTGTAATGCATCCACAGGCGTGAATCCATGCGCCGCGCACCGTCTACCAGGAAGTAGGTATTCTTGTCGGCAAACGCCATCACCCACTCACTGTCAGTGTCTTTGTAGACACGTTGACCTGGATCACGCGGATACACGGTATTGGCACGCGCATAAGCGTTACCGATGGCAACTGCGTCGGTAAGGATGGCTTTCATTCGATCATCAGGCTCGAAGGGTTTACCTTTGACAATACCGATAGCGGCAATCTGGCCGCTTAATTCGGGATCGAGGAAATCGTTAGGCTCTTGCTGGATCAGCTTGTTGAGGCTCTCATAAAAGCTGAAATCGTTGGGTGGAATAGTCTTGTATTCCGCCAGCCCTGACATATTGGTGAAAACTGTCTTTGGCGGATTAGCCTTCTTCGCCAGTGGGTAGACTTTCAGGTTGGCCTTGATGCGTTCGGTCGCTTCTTTTGCACCCTTCTTGACGTAACCGCGCATAAAGTTCCACACGCCATAGGTCTTCGACTTAACCACGAAATAGCCTTCAGGCACATCACCTTTATAACCAGGAGGCAGTACCAGGTACTTGCCGCCCTTGCCCTTGTCAGGACCGGCTGCACCGATATCGCTGATGTAACGGAAGTACATGTCATTGAACACACCGAGAACGCCCGGTGGTAATTCAACAACAGTCGGACCGTCTTTCTTCAGATTCAGAAAACCCCAGGTGTAGAGCGAGGTATTGTTCCAGGTTAGAGTACCAGCGGTTTGGAATCTGGCATATCTTCAGCAATCAGAATCTGGTTGGATTCCGTGAGGCCGATATCATACATACCCTGTCGCAGGTGATACATGGACACCGCCGGTATCATATTAATAAACACGTCCACCGCACGGGCACGATCCACGTAATCGTACACTTTATCCACGGTTTCTTTGGTAGGTACACCATCGAAATACTTAAGCTTTCCGATCGAGGTTTTAACCTTGTCCGGCGTGGTGATCGATACTGGAATATCGGTGGTGTTTTTCATCTTCGGCGGTTCAGCCCAGGCAACTGAGGCCGTCGCCAGTGCCACGCCCAGACAAACCAGTTCAAGTGATTTTAAATATTGTCTAGTATTCATTTACGTCTCCTAAGTAATAAACATGGATTAATCTACTTTTTAAGGATATTGAATCAAACTACACACAACCTAACATGTCATTTTGCGCCATTGTTCATTTATATCATAGATAAAATACAAGCTCTTGATTCACATAAAATTTTTATAAGCTGTTAACAACCTGGATGATTTAATTGAAAAACTAACCCAGATCGGCCTCCGATAAATCGTCAGGATGATAATCTATTCTAAATCTCAGCCTGTGGGATACACCAGCGTTTCAGAGATTTAATCTTTTCTTTACCCGCAGGGTCGTTGACACCTTCAGGATCTGCTTTGATGACCTGGTTTTGCTGATGGCCAGAACGCATCAAACACAGCGACAGCAATCGTACCGTAAAGTGCAATCAGGATGAACAAGCCTATGCGTGACCAGATCTCTGCACCAGAGCCACCCGGGCTGTCGAGTACGGCGGGTGCCAGGATCACGATCATGGTGGTAAATGCATAGGTCCACATGGAAAATTTCGGGTGTACCGCAGGCCCCGAAAAAATTCCCCGGCCATAAAGCAGTCCAGCCAGTCCGATCAGCAAGGTGTAGAAAATTAATGACGGCCACGCACTTAACAGTAACCAGGCAATGAGTGCGCCGACACCACCCCATACAGTCGACTCTAAAAGCGAACGACCCATCTGCCGACTGTGATCTGAGCTGGCCTGCTGCCCCATCGATGCCACCTTGATCATTACCACGGTATAAGACGGGCTGGCGCTGATAAACATAAAAATCAGCGCCAGCGGCAAAACGATCAGCAGCGAACGCAGCGCATTACGGCGCGCTTCGGCGGAGAGATAATCATGAAGCACCAGGCGGCAAGTAACATTAGCAGGCCGAGACGAATGATTACTTCAATGGTGGTTATTGTTGCCTGTGAACTGTCAGCTGGTGATGAATTACTCATGGATAATCCTCATTGATTACTAAATGCTTTTTTATTGTTTACCTGACTGTCTATCTGCCAGGCCCATACCTATCAAACTAGCAACCAATATTGCCATATAAAAAACACCAACAATAGCCTCCATGTAGACAAGAAAACGTGCAACAGGAGCAACCGGGCTAATATCCCCGTAACCGAGGGTGGTCAGGGTGACATAGCTGTAATAGGTTAGAGCAGAAAAATTCTCGTACCACAGTCCCTGCTCTATGCCATTAAAAGCACCGGGCACAGCCTGTGCTATAAGGATATAGAGCAAAGCCCAGATAAGACCGATTAACAGGTAAAGACAAATTGCACCAACAATCTTATTCCAGTCAACCTTGCTGCGAAATAATACGTATTTAGCCGACAGCCAGGTGGCCCACAGGTAAAAACCGAATAATAAAACCGGCGGCAAATAGTGCATGCCTGATGCTTCAAGCGATATCGTTAACACTAGCAGCACAGAAACGATAACAACCAGACCCGAGCCTACACCTAAAAACATTTTTGAGTTTCGAAAGTCATAGGTGCCGGATATAAGCGTGATAACAGTAAACGCCATCACCAGGTGTTGCCCGTACTTAAAAGGGAACTGCTCAACAACTGATGCAACAAACAGCAGAACCACAAGTGAAACCGTCAGGTAAATGAAATTATTTTTTTCGGAAATATTTTTCATATTTATTCACTGCTTGTGAAGTAATGCATTTTTCATAAAAGATTAATCACTGTGTATTGCCTTTATGCAATATGCTAACCTCTGTCCGCATCGGGAGAGCCCTCCGGTGGATAGTCGAGGGTGCCAGTAATGCCTTTACGGTAGTCCTCGGTAAAATCCGGAAACGGTAAACTCTGTTCCGATGCCCATTCGCGGACCTGCTTCTCAGCAGCCTGTTGGCGCTCATCGTCAAGCCCGTCATCTCGTGCGAAATACGTTGTACTTGAAGGGAAAGCGAAGCCGGTGCCTGCCTGCTTAACAATGCGCATGACACGCAGCAGGATATCTTCCTGTATCGCAAGAAATTCGCTATTACTTTTTGTTGCGATGTAAACGCGCAGCTTGATGTTTAAGGAATACGCGCCAAAACCGACAAAGCGAACACGTATCGAGTCTTTCATCGTATGCACCGTTTTCGGATGTGCATGCATAAGTTCACGCAGCTCGACCAGCAAAAAACGCAGCTGATCGTCGGTTGTCTCATAACGCAATCCGAGTACGGTCGATAACAGAAACCTGTCGTTTGAACTCAGGTTAACAATGTTTTTCTGCGCCAGTTCAGCATTTGGAATGGTAATCAGAAAGTCATCGATACGGCGTATTTTGGTGGAACGAAGCCCGATCGATTCGACTCTGCCGACCGGTCGCCAGCCCTGGGTGGATTCCTCGTCAAAGCGACAAAGATCGCCCACCCGCACCGGGCGATCGGCGAACAGATTAAGCGCCCCATGAAATTCTCCAGCGTGTTTTTAGAGGCCAGGGCAATCGCGATACCGCCGACACCGGCACCAGTCACCAGTCCATAAACGGGCACACCCAGCTCGTTCAGCATCCTGACAAAAAGTACCATAATCGCGATCACACCGATGGTGCGTGATATCAGCCTTAACAGCGATGCATCCAGACTCTCAATCTTGATTCTGGGCGAGGCAATAATCGCTTCGGCAATCTGGTTGGCAGATAACCACACGACCCAGACCAGCGTAATACCGTAAAAAACAAACAGAATAGAATGCGACAACTCTACCCCTGCCCCGGTCACATTAATCTGTTCCCGAGCGAAATAACGCCACAGCGGTAAAACGATCAACAGCGCCAGCGGTGTACTCAGATAGCGTAAGTAAGAACTAAAAGAACTATCTCGAACCTTGCTGTGTACCCAGCGGTTAACCACAGTGACGGCGCCAAGCCCAATGCCAACAAGCAGCATGACCGCTAGCCATTTCCACACTACCTGACCAAAGACCGCGTAGTTAGCCCACGCCGGCAGCGCCTCAACCCACACCATTGGAATCATCCAGCCGGTTATTAACTCATTCATCCGATACACGTTGTCGATACTCATCGGACGCAGGTAAGGTAAATCACGCACCGTCTTATAGAGCTGCCGCGCATTTTTTACCGTACGAGAACTGAATTGATACTCACCAGCAAAAGCACCCTGCTCGACTAGCGTGATGGTGATCTCCGTGTGCGGGATACGCCAGCGTTTCATCGGCTCGGTTTTTTCCTCGTCCATAAACGCAAGCGAAGCATCAGGAATCTGCTCACTATCCGGTAACTCCAAGCGGGCAATACTGTCCATGAGCAGATAAAAAGTTTCATCTGCCATCTTGCTCCGATTAGCAGGGGCAACCTCGCTGAGATCTAACAGTCGTTCAGCTTTTATCGCTATCTGACTGAGCGCCTGCTGCGTGGCAGGATTCGGTGAGTCTCGAAATTCGGCATAACGATCGGCGGCTTCTTCAGTCAGTGTTATAAAACTTTGCATCGTCGCGCGTGGACTTGTCGTTTCCATAACAACAAGGGCATTTTCCGCTGCTACACTGTAGTTCATTATCATCAGCGAAAGTGCAACAACCATACGAAGCCAACCGGAAGCTGTCTTCAAGCGTGTAATATTAACGTGCATACTATCCTCTATCAGCATATGGTGAGCCAGCAGGCGGGTAATCAAGCGTATCCTTAATCTTCCGCCGATAATCTTCAGTAAAATCCGGGAACGACAATGCGTGTGCAGAAGCCAGTTCCCGTATTTGTTTTTCAGCGGCCTGCTGCTGCTCCATGTCGAGCCCGGCATCGCGGCTATGGTAAACAGTTTGTGACGGAATAGCGAAAGCCGTGCCGGCCTTACGGACAATATCCATAATCCGTAAAACCAGGTCCTCCTGAACCGCAAGAAAATCGTTCCAGTCCGCAGTCATGACGTAAGCAAATATCTCCAGATTGAGAGAGAATTCGCCAAAACCAATCGCCCGTACCCGTGCCGGATCCTCAGCAATTCTCGGATGCGCGATCAGCATCTCGCGCAGCTGCAGCAGTACCATGCGCAACTGGTCAGGCGTGGTTTCATAACGCAGAGGAATTTTCGTTCTGAACAGCATCTTATCGCGCTGTGTCAGATTGATGAGGTGCATGTTAGCGAACGCGGCGTTGGGGATAGTCGTTATGGTTCGATCAATGCCGCGGATGCAGGTAGATCGCAGGCCGATCTCCTCCACATGACCGAGACTCAGCACGCCAGGTGCAAGGTCCTTGCCATAGCGACAGAAATCACCGACCCGAACCGGGCGATCCGCAAATAAATTGAGCGTCCCCATGAAGTTTTCCAGTGTGCTGCGTGCGGCCAGCGCGAAAGCAAGGCCGCCGATACCGGCACCGGCAACCAGACCATAAACAGGCACACCTAGCTCATGCAATATATGAAATAAAAACACAAATACCACGATGAAGCCGATAAATCGAATGCCAAGACGGATGAGACTGGCGTTCAGGCCCTGAGTAGTGACCTGCGGTGAGTCGATAATCAACTCAGCAAGCCAGTGCATGGTAAGTAAGATAATCCAGACTGCAGCGATAGCATGCGTCATCTTTTGCAGGTAACCGGGCAATTCGGCAGCGCCGCCGGTGACATTTAACTGGTGTAACACGAAAAACCAGAGAACATCGGCAAGCAACAGTAGAGCCAGTGGTGTACTGAGACTGCACAGGTAAGACAGGGTAAAAGTCGACCTGGCGCAACGCCGCTGCCAGAGAAAAACAGCCATCACCAGTGCAAGCGCTAAGCCAGACAACACCAGCAGCGCGATCCATTTCCATAACAGCTGGCCGGCAAGCTCATAATTGGCCCACTCCGGCAGTGCCTCGACCCAGGTCAGCGGAATCATCCAGCCGGTCACTGACTGGTTAATCCGGTACACGTTCGAAATCGACATCGGACGCAGGTAAGGCAGATCTCGACTTCTCTGGTAGAAATCCCTTACCCGGGATACAGTATCCTGGCTGAAAAGAAACTTGCCGGCATTGGGCCCCTGCTCGATTCTGACGATGCTGATTTCAGTGTCTGGTATAACCCAGCGAATCACTTTATCCGCTTCTCCGTCAGACATTGCGTAAGCCTTCGCATCAGGAATGTTTTCCAGATCCGGCATCTCCAGGCGAGCGATGACTTCCCAAAGCAGGTAAAAGCTCTCGTCGGCAACTTTTCTCTGCACCGCAGGCGGCGCCTTGCTCAGATCGAAAAGACGCCCCGCCTGTTCAGTGGCTTGCCATAATGCTGCCTGTGTGGCTGGACTCGGCGAATCGCGAAAATCGAAATAAAGCGCCGAAGTTATATTTGTTAACGTATAAAAACTTTCTATAGTTGATCGTGGACTCGATGTATCCAACGGTTCAAGAGGGTGTCTCGCCGTTGCCGTGCCTGCGCTTAAAAATAACAGCAATGCGATAAATAGATGGCTAAGGCCGAGCCTGGCCCAACGTTCAGGGCAATCAGCCCTGTCTTTCCCGATAAAAGTGATTAACTTTTTAATAGCGAGTAGAACCAGCCTAAAGCAAACGTTGAACTTAGCCTTATGCTTTATCGAACTGTTTGACCTTCGTATACACATCATTTTACCCTGAAGGATTGATCATCAATCTCAACCCGTGTTATCAGGCTTACCGTGTGCGGATGATCATACCTGAAAACTATTAAATAACAGTTATTACTTTCGGAAACTTTTTCACATTTATCCATGAATAGAAAGTAGAAGATAGTTTATTTAAACATTAAAACGTAGTGTGATACCTGTCATTTCGTGCCACTTTGTATTGATACCTTGCTACTAAAAAACCTTTAAAAATAATAACTAGCGCTGTCACACTATATCTTAATTTTGCACGCCGACTTTATTAAAATGACGATATCATGCTAATGCATGTAGCGCTAGTATTAGCGAATAATGAGCTTTATACTTGTACTAATTTAACAACAAAATACAGCAGCACCTAATGGATCAAAAGCTCATCAAAACGCTTCATCCTAATCTGTTTATGCATAATGCCTTCGTTGTCCTTGTGCTGCTTGCCAGTTTTTTAAATGCTTCATGTACGTCTTTCGGCGCTGAAAAAGTAGTGTCTAGTCATACCAGCTACAATGACTCTGTGCAGCTAACCGTTAGCCGTGAAGTTCTTACCAATATCGTGCGCTCACGATACCTTGATCCAATGCAGTTTCTTACGGTCAGTGCTATCAATGCCCAGTTCTCTGTTAATGTAGGCGGTACAGCAGGTATTGCCGGCATCGGCTAGGCCGGCAGTTCTGGTCAGGCTGGTGGCTCGATAGGTTATAGCGATTCACCAACCATTACTTTTATCCCGCTATCTGATAACGCGTTTTACAACTCGCTAAACTCTTCATTTTCAGTGAGTGAGGCTGTTGCCTTTGGACAGGTTTATCGCTCCGCGCTGTCTCATACAAACTGGCAGGCCCTGAGCCTTATCTTATCTTTTGCTTCGATCAACGGCATCAACGACTTTGCCGCTGGCAAATACAACAAACAATATGGCGAACAGATAAATGCACTGGTACAGTTATCCCAGCACGGTGCTTCATACCAGCAAGTGCCTGACTGGGATTACGACGTCTCGGTAATTTCAAAAGAAAAAGTAAGAGCCGTGGACATGGTCTGGGCATTTAAATCCGGCCTGTCCTTCGTCGAAGAAGACGACGGCAAAAACTACAGGCTAGCAAAGTACCGACTGGCAATAGCACTGGTTCTAAACGAACCCGACAAACCAGAAGTGATCGAGGCACTAAAAACCCTCGGCGTCACACCAGGCAAAAACCATTATATCCTTCGGCCACCGACGGATGCCATGCCAGATGAAGATGACCCTTACGCTATATGGGTCACGCCAAGATCAATGGTTGATGTAATCAGCCTCGCCTCACACTTTGTTGACATTCCGCAAGAACATAGCGAAATTGTTCCACCAATCAAAGATATTATTCGCCAGTCCTCGGGTATATCCCTGGTTAAGATCCATCATTCTAAAGAGATGCCAGCCTTCCCCTACCGGGTGCAACATCGCGGCTACTGGTATTACATTGATGACACAGACCTGAACTCAAGGGTCTTCCTGGAAGCAATGGTCGCAGCGTATACCTCGAGAGTCGGCTCAAAAGAGGCAGGTGAAAGACAACCTGATGTGGTCATTCCCATCGGTGGTGGCTGATCCCGGGCGAATGCCAAAGCCGCGCAATATGCGGGCCAGGACATTAGAAAAACTCGCGGCTAGCACACAAGCACGCTGGAAGCCTGTCTGGCGCCGCAACCTGGGCTGCGTATGGTGAAGTTTATTGGTAGGCTGTAGAGAGCGAAGTGATATATGTTGATAGCAGGTTTGACCTGGGTTACTTTTAAGATGGCTGCCAAGCGCGTACTCACGCCTTTGAGATTGGCGTGTGGTCTCACTGCTGTGTCGCTCTTCCTGGGCCCGGGAACTGGCTTGACGCATAGCAAGACCGACGTCATTACCCTCGCCAATGGGAACGATATAACGTGTGAAATCAAGGGGCTGTTGCAGGGGAAGCTGTCCTGCGGCACTGACTCGATGGGTACAGTCCAGATTGAGTGGGAAGAGGTAGTTGCGGTCATCAGTGACTTCCGTTACGAAGTGCGATTACAGAGCGGGGTCCGCTACTACGGGTTTCTTGCTAAGGCGAGTGAACCTGGGCTGATCAGGGTGCTGGAGACCGACCGCGAGTATACAGTTGCTGTGCTCGAAGTGGTCGAGCTACGCTCAACTGAGGCAAATGTTGCAGATCGCCTCGACATTCGCCTGAGTGCTGGGTACTCCTACACTAAAGCAAGCGGCGTTTCGACCTTGAGCCTCACCTCCGAAGTCAAGTATCAAGACGAGCGCGGCATTACCGAGCTAAACGGTCGTACCAGCCAGACTGATCAGGATAGCGGGTCCACCAGCAGCAATCGTTACTCGATATCCAGGCAGTTCTGGACCCGACGACAAGAGCTGATCCGCTGGTTTGTCGGCAGCTATGAAGACAATGACGAACTGGAACTGGACTATCGTTACACCGTCGGCCTGGGGCTTGGCAGGGCATTCGTAGATACCAACAAGCAATCATTCATCGGATTTCTGGGTTTTCAGGGCGCCAAAGAGAAAAATCAGCAGGGCGAGAAGCTGAACAGCCTGGAAGGTGTTCTGGGCGCCACGTACTCTTTCTGGCGTTTCAATACGCCCGAGACTGATTTGGCAACTGCCATTACTGCCTATCCCGGCATCACGGAGAGTGGCCGCTGGCGTAGTAACATCGACATCCGGCTCAGTTGGGAGTTAATCGATGACCTGTTTTGGGATATCACAAGCTGGGCGACCTATGATAACAGATCTCAAAGCGGCTCGGACACAGACTATGGCATCACAACAGGTATAGGCTGGACCTACTGAGAAACGTCATCCGGTAGTCCACGAAAATGAAACGGAACTATTGTTTTCTAAAAAAACGTGGTATGACCTGGGCGCTACGCCTGTTGCGAGTATTCAAAGCTACCGCGTCCTGCTCTCGCCTCTTACCTACGTCCATGTAGGCAAAGCTACCGCTTCCTCGGCAACTGCTCCTCGGCAACTGCTCCTGCATTGCCCTACTACCGTACGTCCTGTACATATGCGTTGCCCTAATAAGTTACATCCGTGTAACGATGCATTGCCCTACTACCGTACGTCCTGTACATGTGTATATGAATTATAGCCGCTAGGAGCCTGTCGGACTTAGTTGATCGTCGCGAGAGAAAGCCCTTTTTAGGGCAGTTTTTCGATTATTTGAGGCGAATAGCACGGCTATTTAACGAAAACAATCGGAAAAATGAACAACAATGGCTTTTTCGCAGTAGATTCATACTAAGTCCGACAGGCTCCTAG
>RCNF010001504.1_pt1 | contig 12304 bp, 14 predicted proteins | sample 2041311 | NCBI WGS metagenome assembly RCNF01 (sample SAMN09708228, study PRJNA481090) | Marine sediment metagenome, whole genome shotgun sequencing project. | biome: marine sediment; feature: ocean; material: sediment; isolation source: Sewage treatment plant 2 marine sediment (STP2) ... | reverse complement strand
TAGTGAATAACTATTGGTAACCCACCCCAATCTAAAAATATATAAATACCTGATTAACAAGTATTTATTCTCACTATGCAAATCCTTTAAAAACAATTAAGTATTTATACTGGAGAAAAAATGACAAAAAAGTTACTAAGCGTCTTAGGAACAGGAATTTTCCTGTTAGCACTATCTAACCCCGCAAAAGCTGCCTGTGGTGAAGTCTCAATCACTGAAATGAACTGGGCATCGTCTCAAATTATCACAGAAGTTTCCAAGTTCTTAATGGAACAAGGTTACGGCTGTAAAGTAACAAAAGTCCCTTCGGCAACCGTAACAGCTGCCGCTTCATTGGCTGAAAACGGAAAACCAGATATAGCGACAGAAATGTGGGTTAACTCTTCTCCTGTTTATGGCAGACTAGAAAAAGAAGGCAAAGTAACTACTGTTGGTAAGGTATTTTCAGATGGAGGAGAAGAAGGTTGGTGGATTCCTGAGTACCTTGCTAAATCAAATCCTGAACTAACTAAGATTGAAGGCGTACTTGCTAATCCAGACGCTGTTGGAGGACGTTTCCATAATTGTCCTGAAGGCTGGGGCTGTCGTATAGCTAATGATAATTACAAGGTTGCTTTTGAATTTGAAAAAAACAAACTTGAAGTATTTAATCACGGATCTGGTGAAACCTTAGCAGCTTCAATTGCAGAAGCATATTCTGATAAAAAACCTTGGTTTGGCTATTACTGGGGCCCTACTGCTATTTTAGGTAAGTATAAGATGGTTAAAGTAGATGTAGGACCTTACGTGAAAGAAGCTCACGATTGCGCACAAAAGAAAGAATGTACCACACCTGCAAAGTCAGCTTGGCCACCATCTCCTGTAGTAACAGGTGTGACAAATGACTTCTCTAAGAAAAACCCTGAAATTACAGAGCTCATGTCAAAGGTTAGTTTTACCAACGATCAATTGAATGAACTATTAGCTTGGAAAAAAGACAACACTGCTTCTGCTGAAGAAGCTGCGGTAAGGTATATCCAAAATAATAGTGGAATATGGGGTGGGTGGTTAAATGAAGCAGCCAGAGTAAAGCTTGCTTCTTTAATAACACAACCAATAGAGGAAAAAATCACTCTCAAGTCACTTATGAGCAAGGTAAATGCTATGGAGTCTCGTATAAAAGCTTTGGAAGCTAAGCAATAAACTGTAATTTTTAATCAAGTATTATGAATAATTAAAATCGATGGGTAATAAATTTATCCATCGATTTTTTTTTACTTAAATTAATCATTTTAAGGAAATCTAATGGCGTTTTATGATTCAGTATTTAATTTACTCGGTTTGCGTGAGTGGTGTGATGGCTCTAAAACTGATGGGCCTGCATCAATGGCACAGTTACTCGCCAAAAGCCAAAGTAAAGAACAGTTAGAAACACCATGGTATGACATTCCTTTTCCTTCATTAGATAACTTAAACGAAGCTTGTGGGGCCATTGATCGTACTCGAGACATGACCTCTGGCCTCGAGAAATATTTCTTAAGTATAAAAAACTCTCTTAAAGCTGTCTTAGATCCTTTAACCCAACCTTTAAGCTGGCTTTTAGATGGCTCTTTATATCTATTTACCCATATTCCCTGGTGGATATTAATGCCGATATTTTTCTTTTTGGTATTTAAGGTAACTCGCTCAATTGGTGTAACGTTGTTAGTTGTTAGCACCTTTCTATTCTTTGGCTTTATCGACCACTACACTTACGCTATCGAAACACTCTCGATAATATTCGTGTGTACGGTGTTGTGCATTATATTTGGCATTCCCATGGGAATACTGATGTCTAAAAATGACTGGTTTCAACGGATTATGATCCCCATTCTGGACATGTTACAAACCCTGCCCTCCTTTGTTTATTTGATTCCATTGATTTTCCTATTTAGTGTTACCGAATCAAAACTTTACGGTATCGCTATTATTATGTACGCGATTGTTCCAGTGATTAGACTCACCGATCTGGGCATTCGTTTGGTAGATAAAGATGTCATTGAAGCGGCTGATGCCTTTGGCATGAGCAAGCGCCAAAAGCTCTTCGGTGTAGAAATTCCTTTAGCCTTGCCTAATGTAATGGCGGGCGTAAACCAGACCATTATGATGGCATTGTCTATTTTAGTTATAGCTTCTCTGGTGTCTGCACCAGGTTTAGGGGTTCTGGTATTGAGAGGTATTCGTAATCTGGAATTGGGCGTAGGTCTAATTGCTGGTTTCTGTATCGTATTACTTGCCGTGATGCTTGACCGTGTCAGTAAAAAAGCACTAGAACGCATAAATGCATCACAGGAGCATTAAGAAAGAGATGACATCTAAAGTAAAAGTATCAATAAAATCACTCTACAAAATTTTCGGTAAAGACCCTGAATCTGTATTACATGAAGTTAAGAACGGCATGGGCAAACCCGAACTGATGGAAAAGCACAATCATGTGCTTGGTCTTCATGATATCAATGTGGATATAAATGACGGTGAGGTCACGGTAATTATGGGCCTTTCAGGCTCAGGAAAATCCACATTAATTCGCCATTTAAATCGCTTAATTGACCCTACTGCAGGTGAAGTGTTAATTGATGGCGAAGACGTAATGAAGCTCTCTGAAACAGAGCTGCGAAAAATGCGCCAAACCAGAATGTCGATGGTGTTTCAAAAGTTTGCACTATTGCCGCATAAGACAGTTCTGGAAAACGCAGGTACTGCTCTTCGTATTCAAGGAATGGATGACGAAGAAGTTGATGCAGAAGCTCAAAAGTGGATTGACCGCGTTGGTCTAACTGGCAATGAGCAGCAATACCCGCACCAACTTTCTGGTGGTATGCAGCAACGTGTGGGAATAGCGCGCGCCCTTACATCTAACTCAGAAATCATGTTAATGGATGAAGCTTTCTCTGCACTTGACCCGCTGATAAGAACTGACATGCAGGATCTATTGCTAGAGTTACAGCAAGACCTACATAAAACTATCGTATTTATCACCCATGACCTCGACGAAGCACTGAAGCTAGCAGATCACCTCGTTATCCTCAAAGATGGTAGCGTCATACAGCAAGGTGAACCACAGCATATTTTATTGAACCCTTCTGATCCTTATATCGAAGATTTTGTCAGCGATATCAACCGTGCACGTGTCCTAAAAGTCAGGTCAATCATGACGCCTATTGAGAGTGGCCTACCAGATACTACCGACACCTGTGATTTCGATGACACCCTAGAAGATGTAATCGCACATTCTGAAGGAGAAACGCTAAAGTCTTATGTTGTAATCAAAGAAGGTGAAGCCGTTGGTGCACTACATATGAAAGACTTGGTTAAGGCACTCGTGCCACGAGTATCATCCAATAGTTCAGCGAGAATGAGTTAGCCAGAAAAGACATTAGAGATAAAATATGCCAACACTTACCTTAGATCAAATCAAAACACTTTGTTATGATGCTTTACGCGAAGCAGGCGCAAGCGAGTTACAGGCTGAAACAGCCTCACTGGAACTCATGGATGCTGAGGCAGAAGGGATTCGTAATGTAGGCTTAGGCTATCTGCCACATTATTTAAACCACTTACATTGTGGAAAACTTGTCGGCGATGCAAAACCGGAAGTCGTGAAGCAATCAGCTTCTGCAATTGTGGTAAACGCCAACTTTGGTTTTTGTCACACGGCTTACTTACACGCCGAAGAAGCTTTGATCTCGATGACACAAGAACAAGGTATTGGCATGATGGCAATCCACAATTCTTACTCTGCAGGCGTACTTGGCTGGTTTGTACGAAGATTAGCGGAACGAGGCTTAGTCTCTCTGATGTTCGCCAATTCATCCAAAGCAGTTGCTGCACACGGAGGAAAAGTGCCTTTCTTTGGCACGAACCCACTCGCCTATGGTTCACCGCGCAAAGACCTAGGCCCAGTAGTTGTTGATATGGCCACCGCTTCTACAGCGCGAGTCAATATTGTACAGGCAGCTAATGAAGGTCGAGAAATAGAACCCGGACATGCGATAGACCCAGAAGGTAATCCTACCACTGATCCTGCTTTAGCACTCAAAGGGGCTCAATTACCTGTAGGTGGCCCAAAGGGATTTGGTTTAGGTCTAATTGTTGATTTAATGGGAGGAGTGCTAACAGGCAGTAATTGCTCTTATGAAGCACCATTATTTGCTAATAATGAAGGTGGCCCGCCTAATGTTGGCCAAAGCATCATCGCTTTTAACCCTGAATTCTTTTCTTCCAATTACATCGAACATCTGGAAACTATGTTCACTGAAATGACGCACGATAATGATGTGCGTATTCCTGGCGCACGCCGACACGAGCTAAGAGAGAAGTTTGAGCATGATGGTATCGAAGTCCCCCAGGATTTAATCGACCGAATTAAGGCGATTAGTAAGGGTGAAGTTTGATATGAGTATTAATAGTTTAAGAAAAACAGCTTAAAAGGTGGGGGGTGACCTTTCCTTTTAAAAAGCACCATCCATGAGACCCAGTAAACCACTTTTCTTTTTCTTTGGTAATTTTTCAATACCGCGAATTCTGCGGCTTTCCTTTACCAATTCATGAATCATCGGCATCAAAATCACTTCCAATGCGTGAACCATTTGCCCACCGGAAACCAATAGTGTTTTATTGCCTGACATTTTCGCTTCAGGGATTCGACTAAGAAGTCTTGGAAAATCTGGATTTTTAACATTCTGGAAATGAATTACGAGATAACACTCTTCTTCATTCGGTTCTTCACGCGCAGAAAATGGATCTGATGTATCTACCACCGGAATCATCTGAAAGTTGATATCTGTTCGAGAAAACTGTGGCGTTATATGTTCTGCATAATCTCTCATTCGAGAAATAATAATATCCCTCACCTCTTCCGAAGAATAATCACGCAAGGTGTAATCACGCTTTATTTTTCGTATCCACTCCAAATTAACATTGGGCACTATGCCAATATTTAAATCAGGGTACTGTGAAATATCTATATCGCCCCAGATCGAGGCACCATGCAAACCGCGGTATAACAAAAGATCACTCTTTTTCGGTAAGTCTTTCCATTCGGTAAAAGTCCCAGACTTTTGACCATACTTGTCTGCAAAACGTTGAGTGTGCAAATAGAAGCGCGCTAGTCCAGTGCCGACTGCAGCATATTGAAAGAATAATGATTCGAGCTTATTAAGGTGATTTCCTTCAGGGCTGTAGTGACTGAGGACCTTGCCCTGTTCTCTCGCCTTGATAATTTCCTTCTGCATTTGCTCACGATCATAACGATGAAATGCATTGCCCTGAATGTAAACAGCCTTTACTCGCTCGCGCCAGAATATATGCTCAAACGCTTTAGTCACAGATGAGCTACCTGAACCAGATGGGCTAGTGATGGCTACTATGGGGTGCTCAGCTGACATATTTCATCCTTTATAAGGTATAGCTAACCAATGTTATCGAGTTATTCGCTTTATAAGATGATATTAGTTTATTCATTGACTGTGAGCCATACCACAAAAGGCATAAGCCTTTTATGACTTCTTTACCTGCTTACAAGCCTCTATCATAATAAAAAAAGGCCTATAAGTAGGGGGGTGTATTGTTAGAAAATTGACTACACTTATTAAATAAATTTTAGACACATAAAATTCAATAAGGAAAAGAATAATGCTCACAATTACAAGACTTGATATTGATGACGCTTACCTACTCATCAAAGGCGCTCGTGAAAAAGCCAATGAAATAGGCGTACCGATGTGTATAGCAGTTACTGATGAATCAGGAAATTTAATTGCGTTCGAACGCATGAATGGTGGTAAAGCTCACAGTATCACAGTCGCACAAGACAAGGCATTTACAGCAGGCTCAGGACGTAAAGCAACTCATGAATTCAATGCTGCGAATATACCTGGCAACCTTGTCTTTGGTATTCATACCGAATGTGGTGGGCGCATGAGTTCAGTTGGCGGAGGAATACCTGTGGAGGTTGATGGTGAGTTTGTTGGAGGAATAGGTGCAAGTTCTGGTACCCCCCAACAAGACATTGAAGTTGCTCAAGGCGGCTTGGATTATTTTTTACAGAATCGTTAAATATCGAATTGTGAGAAATAAATCACAGAATTTTACAGTTTTAATATATAGAATACGCATCAAAATGTTTTTGATTCATTGTTAAATTAGTCATAACTTATTAAATAGGAGTAACAAATGAAACGTATAGATCAACTGTTCGGAATTGCTTTAATCACCCTTGGGCTGTCTGCTTGCGGTGGTGGATCTAGTAGCAGCACCGATGAACCAGATTCTACCGATATATCAGGGCTTTCTGATTGTGCAACCATCAATACAACGCAAGCCGTGGTCTGTGGTACAGCTTTAGCAAGTGATGGTGTTACGCCATTAGTCAATGCTGAAGTCACCTTACTTGAAGGAACCCCAAAACCCGCCGGAACATCTGCTAGAGGCGTTGAAGATCCTGATTTTTGTTTAACAGATGCTGCGGGTGATTATGTTTGCTTACTACCTGCCGGTGTTAGTGGAACAGTCAGTTTACAAATTAGCCTTGCAGGTTTTGATATTGCAACTTTCGATACCACTGTATACACCTGGCGCAGTAACTGAAGCTGGCAGTGAAACCCTAATAGGTAACACCAGCAATAACTGGGTAGTGGTACCTGGCAGTTTTGATGGTGTTCAAGTTCTCTTGGCTCAATTAAAAGGCTGTACATTATCTGATGGTGACGGAAATCCGTTTAACTCTGTAACAGGTTATCCCGAAGACGCAAGAGGGAGTTCGGATTGTGAGAGCAAGGGCTTATTAGTTTTAGATGATAACGCTAGCTCAGCAGACGATTTATCCGCATTTTTATCAACTAATGAGTTGTTAAACTACGACTCACTCTTCATAAACTGTGATGCTAATTATGCTACTCCACAATTGAATAGCTTACTTAACACTTTCGCCGAAGATGGTGGCCATATTTACTTCTCAGATTTATCCAGTAGTTGGTTAACCAGTGCATTCCCTGGAAAAGTAAACTTTGCTGGCAACTCAACATCAACCGGAACCATAGAAGCAGACGTAACAACAACTGGCTTGCAGTCAGTCGTAGGTAACACCATGGAAGTCGTATTTGATTTACCTGTATGGTCAGCTATTGATAGTGTCGCTTCAGATGTCACTACATTCGTTGAAGGTGATATCACTACACTCAGCAGCACATACTCGGGCATTCATCCAATCACTGTAGGCTGGAGAGAAAATAGCAACACAGGTTGTATTTTCTACTCTTCTTACCATATAGAAGGTGCTAGTCAGGGCTCTGAACAAGAAAGAGCCATGAAGTACCTAGTGCAAAATATTGCTTCAGTCTGCCAATAGATAGTCTCATTAGTTTCAGACAATAAAAAACCCAGATAAGCGCAAAGCCTATCTGGGTTTTTTATACTAGACTGTTGGTTCTAATTAACCTTCAACAACTGTACCACCTTTAGTAGCACATTCTTCAGCAGATGCTTTTACCCAGCCTTGACCTTTACAACTATTTTGACCTGCACAGGCAGAAGTTGCTGTCGCGCATGCGCTAGTTCCTTTACATGAGTTAATACCAGAACATTTAACTTCAGCAGTTTTGCTATGAGACGCTGCTGATGCTGTATTTACACCACCTAATATAAGTGCTGCTGCCGCTGATGCTAATGCTAATCCAGATAATTTTTTTACTTGTGTCATTGTAATGATCCTTTAGTGATAAGTAATTTGTAATAAACAATGTATGGAAAGTTATTTAAATCTAGCCCGAGATTATTTCGGGTAATCCAAGCTTTGCTTAACAGATGGAGAAAATGCTAAGTAGATCCTCTAACTGCTCTTATAAACGCCAAATCTAATTCTATAGATGCAAAAATACTAAAAAAATGTAAGAAGGAGTAAAATTAATGCCCCCCCCCCTCTACTTTCCATGAGCTTGCCATTTCGTTTTTTGAAATGGGCAACTCATGCATGCTAAAGCTTAAAACTAGCTCGCCAACAGGCGATACTAGGTTTTAGCGTGTATTTAGACAGTTTTTTATTATCAGTTGTATAAATGCTTAAACGTCTTCATCGCTATCTGTTAAACCATCAACAGCATCTTTAGCTATGTCTGTCGCGGAGTCTATTGCAGACTTTCCTGCTTCTGCAACATTTCCTGCTATATCACCAGCTGTTTCAGAAACTGATCCTGCCATTTCAGCTGCTGAATCCAATGCAGATTTACCAGCATCTGTGACAGAGTCCGTCATCGAAGAAGCCATATCACCGGCAGCACTAGTCGCACTGGAAACAGTATCTGTTACTGTATCGGTCACACTAGAAGCAACATCACCGGCTGCTCCCGCTACATTACTTACGGCATCTGTTGCGCTACTGACCGCATCACCTGCTATGTCAGTTGCACTACTGGCGACATCTGCAGCGGCATCCATCACTCCGGAAGCCGCGTTTGTTGCTGCATCAACGGCACCACTGGCTGCGTCAGTTGCAGCATCTACAGCAGAACTAGCCATATCGCCAACTGAATCTGTTACATTCGATACAGCATCCGTAGCCGCACTGGTTACATTACTTACTGCATCTGTTGCTGAGCTTGCGGCATCGCTAGCAATATCAGCAGCACTTGAAGCCACATCACTGGCTGTATCTACCGCATTTGAAACCGCATCTTTTGCAACATCGGTAACACTACCTGCAGCATCTGCTGCGGCATCAATCGCTGAATTTGCAGCATCAGAAGCTGCGTCTATGGTTTTTTCAGCAGCACCTGAAAACATGTCTTTTAGTTTGTCAAATAGTCCGAACATTGTTGAAATCTCCTTTAAGATTATCGTTAAAGCTTATAAATAAAATATAGTCACTCCCAAGCTCTGACTATGACGGTTCGCTTTTTAGTCTAACGTATAATTTTATTATTTTCTTTATAAACTTATACATAAAGGAATTTAAATGAGCACAGGAGAAAATAAGTGAAGATAAGAACAAACAAGGTTTAGCTTTTCACTTGGTTATGGAACGTTAGTACTAGAACATCACGATATGCAGACTTACTGTCATCAATAGGATAAACCTCACTCACGCCGTGCCACACCATTCGGTCATTAAGTAATACAGCATCCCCCTGCTCAGTCAGTACGCTACCAAAAACTAAACGCTGATCTTCATCGTAAATATGATTTACACCACCCGTAATATTATTTCTTTCAAGTACCATTATCAGAATAAAATCTGCGCCATCACGATGAATACCTTCTGGGGTTGGATTACCCGCTTCATCTGCGCTGGCCACGATGCGAAACTGATGCGCTTGCACACGCCATTTTTTTTCTTGATTAAAACTTATTTGATCAGCCACACATTGAATCAACGTTTTTAGAACGGGGCTTTCTATAGTCTTTTTTTGGAAAGGCTCAAAATCGCGGTAGATACCACCATTCATATTATTACGGTAGGTACTTTGATAATGCGGCTCGTGTGGCAGTAATTCCAATTTGCCATTCTCATGCCAATTGAATACGGAATAGCGTCGAAAACGATAGTGCCCAGCATCACTTAAAAAGTTATCTTCTGACAAGTCGTTCCAGCTTTGATGAAAGCTTTCTAAACCACCCTCCAGGTTTTTAAGTAAATCACTCCATTGAGAATCTGTGATGTTCAAACCTTGCAATAAGCAAAAGCCTTGCGATTTGAGATCTGCCTGGATGTCTATTTTTTTCATTAAATGAGTCTGCCTTTAAAATGTTTAACTTAAATGCAAACATTTACGAATTCTTTCAGAAATCTTACTCTTGTAGCAAATTACAGTACAGATACAGTTTTAATTATTTCTATCGCCAATGATTACTTTAACTAAACTCACCCCCCTACTTATAGTTTTTAATCGCAGCATACTCATTAAAAAAAACAATAAATATCAATCTAATTTGAATCTCATTGCTACTATCTAATTGAAGGTAGTGTTTTTGGACTACCCACAATTTACAACGGAGATCATCAAATGAGTTTAATGGGTACATTAGGAAAAGTTGCTATGGGCGTTATCGTAGCTAAAGGTGTTGGCAAAATGCTTGGCGGCGGCGGAAGTAGCGGTGGTGGTCTAGGCGGCTTACTTGGTGGACTTACAGGTGGCAATAAATCTAACACTGGAAGTACCGGTGGCCTTGGCGATTTACTAGGCGGTCTATCAGGAAAATCTGGTGGCGGAGGATTAGGCGGAATTCTTAATTCATTAGGAGGAAATAGTGGTTCACAAACAGGTGGTGGACTCGGAGGTTTATTAAACAACGCATTACAAGGCAACGACTCATCTGCAAGTGCTGACCAAGATAGCCAAGCAGAAGTAATGCTTCGTGCCATGATTAGCGCAGCAAAATCTGATGGTGAGTTAGATGACGAAGAGAAACGTAAGATAACCGAACATCTTGGCGACGCGACTCAAGAAGAGATTGATTTTGTTCGCCAGGAACTTGAAGCTCCTTTAGATACCCAAGGTTTAATCAAAAGCGTACCTCGTGGCATGGAAGAGCAAGTATATTTCATGGCGCTGTTAGCGATTGATTTAGATTCTAATCACGAAGCACATTTCCTGGATGAATTAGCAAAAGGTTTAAATATCTCTAATCAAACATGCAATCAAATTCATGAGAAATTAGGGGCTCCAGCACTTTATGCCTAATTAAAGAAGGTGTAATCTACACCTTTTACGCCAATTAAATCATGCTCTGAGTAAGTCGTTATGCGCTTCTCAGAGCATTTTTTTTACCCTAGTTTTGCTAGTCATGAAAACTCTATTCTTTAAAACCATTCGTCAGTAAGATTTGTATTTCACATGTAAGCGCCTACAATTCATAGTGCAAATCAGAGTACAGCCTAATAATAAAAATTCGTAGAGCAAAAAATATGTTGAAAACATTTATGATCGAAAAGATAGAAGAGGAAGTGTGTTCTGATTCTACTGGCAAAATGATTTTTCATTTGGTTGACGAAAATGGTGACTGTCGTACAGTTTCTGGCATGACCTTTCTTGATAAAAACGGACAGCCTCAAGGAATCTCTTCTGAGAGCAAACGTGAGCTTCCTTTAATTGAAAGTCTTTTCAGCGAACGTCACAAAAAAGTTGTCGACATAGAGTTCGATCACTTCAATAAAGTATATGACCGAAAGCAGGATAAAACTGTCAATGAAATAGCTTACGAAAAGGTATTGCAGATGGAAAAAGAAAAAAAACTCTCTTATAAATTAGCAAATTTATTCAGAAAAACACCTGAACAGAATGAAAAATCTGCTCAAAATGCTCCTAAATAAATAATTACAAAACGATTAAATAAAAAAACAGCCGCATAAGCGGCTGTTTTTTTTGGATGCTCCCAGATAATTTTATACTACCTAATGTACCTTACTTAGTTGGAGCAACAGCAGGTACTGGAGCAAATTTATATCCACGAGCCTGAGGAGGAGCATAGTAATAATTAGTATTACTGTTCCCAGGCATTCTAAAACCATTGCTGTTGTTATTCCAAGGCATCGTAAATCCGTTGCCATTGCTGTTGCTGTTATTCCACGGCATTGTGAAACCGTTACCGCCATTATTATTCCATGGCATTGAGAAACCATTACCGTTGTTACTATTCCATGGCATTGTGAAGTTATTGCCTCTGTAACCATTGTTGCTATTGTTACTGTTGTTATTCCAAGGCATTGTGAAACCGTTACCGTTATTATTATTCCAAGGCATATTATTAGCTCTACCGTTAGAGCCAGTATTTGCAGCTGTATTACCGTAAGTATTGGCAGCCGTTGTACCGTCTAAATTTCCACGACCGTCTGCATTGCCTTTACCTGTACCTTGTCCCTCAAAGTTTCCTTGAGTGTTTAAATCAGTCTTACCTTTCGCTTTAAAGTTAATAGCAAAATCGATTTCACCATCAGCGTTTCCTTTACCAGTACCCCAGCCATTAGCTTTTGCTGCTGTTTGTCCATCTATCTTACCATCACCAGCAGTATTTCCAGATGCGTTGCCGTATCCATTACCCGTTCCGTTACCATTGTTAAAACCATCAAACCAGTCTGCAGAAGCAGTTGTAGTTGCTGCTAACGTAATCAAAGCAGTTGCTAAAAATATTTGAGTTTTCATTTCTTACCTTCCTGGAATTTGTATAAGGGGGGTTATTAAATTATGTATATTAGATTATCCTAATATTCTTATTTTGTAAACACTTAATTATTTCCTAGCTTTCTAATTCTTAAAAATGAAGCAAAACGTGGAATGCCATTTTTTGTTTTTCC
>RCNF010001503.1_pt1 | contig 12306 bp, 12 predicted proteins | sample 2041311 | NCBI WGS metagenome assembly RCNF01 (sample SAMN09708228, study PRJNA481090) | Marine sediment metagenome, whole genome shotgun sequencing project. | biome: marine sediment; feature: ocean; material: sediment; isolation source: Sewage treatment plant 2 marine sediment (STP2) ... | reverse complement strand
TTAGCGATGAAGACTGGCAGTCTTTAATAGATTTCCTAATTGAGATTATCAAAAAGTGATAAAAAACTATGGAAACGCCTGAGCGCTTAAAACAACAAATTAAAAGCATGGATGATTTACATAATATTGTATCAACCATGAAGGCGCTTTCGGCGTCAAACATTCACCAGTACGAAATGGCTATAGAGTCATTGGCTGATTACTGGCATACCGTAGAACTCGGCTTGAATATCGTAATGCGTGACAACTTTAATCAAATTGAGCAACCCTCGACACCCAGTGGGAGTCTGGCTGTGATAATATTTGGCTCTGATCATGGTATGTGTGGTCGTTTCAACGAGGACATTACGGAACATATGCTAGAGCATATAAAATCTATTCCGGGCAATTCCAAACCCAGAATTCTATGTCTGGGACTACGTGCTGCAGATTTACTGGAAAGAGCAGGGCAACCCGCTGATCAAGTACTGAATTTACCAGGAGGTGCCAATCAAATCGTGACCAGCGTACAACAAATATTATTGCAGATAGACAAATGGCGTGAAGACCCCAATCTAAAACACCTCTATCTTTACTATAATCACCCTAACAATAGAGCCTTGTATCATCCTAGTAAGTTCCATCTATTACCCTTGCAATTAGATAAATTTCGTAAGTTTGATAAAAAGAAATGGCGAAGTTCTAGCTTGCCTACCTTCACCATGGATCGAGATAAATTACTCTCATCCTTATTAAATCAATACTTTTTCATCTCACTGTTCCGAGCCTGTGCTGAGAGTCAATCTGCTGAGCACGGAAGTCGTTTGACAGCGATGCAATCTGCTGAGAAAAATCTGGATGAGCATATGGAAGAATTGGCTGGAGAATACCGCCGCGCGCGCCAAGGTATTATAACCAATGAATTACTTGATATTATTGCAAGCTTTGAAGCGATGTCAGATGAAAAAGATTAAGGTTAAGCGTATTGAATTGCCTTAATTAAAGCGCTGTTGACAAAGCCACGTTAAGAGCAGAGCAAACTACTTGGCGGCCAACTCCCTTAAATGTTTTTATGTAGTCGATTAATCCATCACCTTAATTCTGATGTTTGTAAACTGAAATATTTTCTTAAAGAATACGGTACTCTTTCCAGAACTCATCGCTCAATGCATGCCATTTTGTTAGTTGAGAGTTATTTAATACTTTCTTTAACTCCATATCTTTTTCTTTTGTCAGTCTGATGAATTCTTTGCGTTTGTTAATTTTATGGTTGATAGATGCGACCAAGAAATTATATCTGACAGAAAAATCTTGGTTAATAAGTACCACTTGTTTTTTTGAACTTCAGTTAAACCCAAAACTTCGGCCATTTTTTTTCCGTTATGACTAAGGCACGGTCGTTTAGATTGATACTATTAATGGCATCTTCTACTACGCTATTGACACATGCGCTCAGTGCCCCGTGACCTTCGATGTTGTAGTCGGTATTTATTTGGATTTACATAGTATTATTCCTATTATTTTACTGAGGGAAATCGTTCGCTTTTTCATCGGTGTGAACACCATTAAGAAACTTAAATAAGTCACTTCCTGTTGACAGTACGAGGGTCGTCCGATCAGAAATAATCATCGGGTAAGCCTGCAGGGTACGCGTAAATTCATACAGGCTGACTGACTGGGGATTCTGGTTGTAAGCGAGCGCATAAATTTCGGTAGCTTTTGCATCGGCCTGTCCGCGAATGACTTCAACTTGACGGTACGCTTCGGATTGAATTTTATTCAAATCTCGTACTCTGTCGCCTCGGATCCTAGCTGCCTCGCCGTTACCTTCAGACAAAAACCGTTCCGCTATCTGCCGACGCTCACTAATCATTCGATCATAGATTTTGGGCCGAACACTTTCATTATAATTAATGCGCTTAAAACGAATATCCAGCAACTCAATACCAAACACTTTTACCTTCTTGGCGGCAGCAGAAAATATCTCTTCTTCCACCAGTTTGCGGCCTCTTTTAATCGGCACCAACTTACCGATTTTTAAATCCCCATCTGCTTCAGCTTCAGTGATGAATGCATCACGCAGAGGCTGGCGGTTTTTCGTTGTTCTGATAATTTCGATCAGTTGGTGTTTTGCCACGGCATTGCGGGTTTCACTGCCCAAAATATCATCCAGCCGTGATTGTGCACTCCGTTCATCATGCAAGCGCAAAAAATATTGCAATGGATCAGTAATACGCCAACGGGCAAACAAATCGACAGATATATAGAGTTTATCTTTGGTTGGCATGTCTGACGGTTTTCCGTCCCACTCCAGGATGCGCTTATCTATGGTATTAATTTCCTGAATAAAGGGGACTTTCATTTTCAACCCAGCTTCTGTAACAGGCTTCCCAACCGGCTTACCAAACTGGGTAATAATGACCTGTTTAGTTTCGCTAACGGTATAGAATGTATTCGTTGCGAGAAAGACAATGAGCGCAAACAATCCCAGTAAAATACTTGATTTAGTAGATTTCATTATTTGGCTCCTTGTTTAAGGTTAAGCATCGTTGAATCAAGATTAAGCAGTGGTAGAATATTTCGGGTGCTTTCATCAATGATGATGGTAGAGCGCACAGCGGGTAACACCTTTTGCATCGTTTCAATATAAATTCGACGGCGGGTGACTTCCGGAGCTTTAGTATATTCCGTCAGCAATGCGTTGAATTTAGCCGCATCGCCCTCGGCCTCATTGACCCGTTTTAAGCGATAGCCGTCTGCTTCCCGAATACGCTGATCTTTTTCACCTAAGGCCAGAGGAATGACTTTGTTATAGTCACGCCGCGCCTCGTTAATTAATTTCTCTTTTTCTTGCTGCGCCTGATTCACTTCGTTAAAAGACGCCTGAACCGGTTGCGGTGGATTGATGTTTTTTAACTGTACCTGATCAATGTTGATGCCCATTGTGTATTTGGTCGACAGAGCCTGCATTTTTACCAACGCTTCTGACTCAATTTCCTGTCGGCCAATGGTAATGACTTCATCAACTGTGCGGTCGCCCACCGCTTCACGCATAACCGATTCTGATACATAACGTAGCGTTTCACTCGGTTCACGGACTTCAAATAAAAATTTAACCGGATCAGAAATACGGTATTGCACCACCCATTCGACCAGTGCGGCATTCAGATCACCCGTGACCATTTGCGTTTCCCGCTGACCATCATGCCTGCTAGGACTTTGGTAAGGGTCAGTCGCCCCCGGCGTTATGAAGCCAAATTCCTGCTTTAATTGCCGTTTCACAGGAACAATCGTCGCTAGGTCAATGCCCAGCGGTAATTTGAAATGCAGGCCGGGTGGAACCTCTTTGAGGTATTTGCCAAAACGTTGTATAACAGCAACAGAATCACTGGGGATGGTGTAGAGAGAAGTCCAGATGAAGAGGCCCAAAAAAGCAAGGACAAGGATAATGACGAGACCTGAAGCGCTGCCACTGGGAATAAAGCGTTTAAAATGTTCAAGTTTACCGCTAAGATCTAGCTGGTTTTCTCCTTTTGGCACTACACTAAACATAACTTTCTCCTTTATTTATCTTCCGAATTTGATTGAACGGCCAAGACATCACACTTCGCTTTACGCAATACACCTGTTGCCGTGGTTCCCAGTAAATCTGACACTTGATGATGCCCATGACTATCCAGAATGATCAGATCAGCTCTGATTTGTTCCACATATTTTACATTTTCCTGTTTGGGCGATCCTTGTACAGTTTGAGTGTTGGATAATTTAACCTGTATTCTGCCTTTACACACTTTTAAGGCCTGCTGTTATCATCTACAGTTTCCTCGCTCAGTTCAGCTAAGACAAAATATCCACCACCAACCAGACGGAACTGTCATAGTTCACTACATGAATGACGCTCAATTTTGCGAAACTATGCGCTAATTTTTGCGATCTTTTCTCAGTAGCCAAACTGGCTTTGGAAAAATCAGTTGCGAAAAGAATTTGCTTATACATTGATGTACTGCTTAATAAATGTTGCACGCACTGCGGATGTGTCAACAGCTCCTGGATGAATCATCCACAAACAGTTTTAGAAGGTTTGTTCCGACCACTAAAACACGAACGTATAAAGGAAAAAGTCTACCGAACAAGAGATGAAGTCAGGCAGGTGTCTTTTGAAGCAGCTGTTCGTGCTGTAGTCTCCGCAATAAATAATTCTATAAGTCGGCTTTGATTATATTTACTTAACCTGCTTTTTCTCATCCAACCATCCTAGATAATTTTAGTTATCTAGGACAGCCCCCTTATGTTTTATTGTGATACTTTTTGTCGGTTACAATCCAAAGCAACTGATTAATAATCTAGCTATTGAATAAACATCGTTTCCAATGATCTATTTTTAACTTTCCTCAGCTACTATTCAGGTTTAGTTTAGGTTTTCTAACTCTAAAACTAATTAATTATTCTTGAGCTTAATGATTTAAATTCTCGCCAACCAATATATAAGCCACCAATCACAATGAAAACAACGACAGGAATTAAAACCCAGATATAGGTCTCCAGATAGGCTGCTACAATCGTTGCTAAAGCAATAAAAATACCCAATACCAAAAACCGCCAGCCAGTATAAATCCCGACTATAAAAGTGGATAAACTCATAATAATCATCAGCACATAGGCAGTCGCATTATTGGGTAATCTACCCAGTTGTAGCAGGATAAAAATTACTTTGACGGCAATAAAAACAGCCGTCCAGTGTAGGATTTGTTGGCGTATGAAATTAAAGCCATCTATCTCCCCTTTTATATACTTTGACCATTCAAGAATGATTGCGGCAATAGCAAACACAGGAATCATCCATAACCAAAAATTCATGCTGCCAGCACCTACTACATCTGTATAAGCGATACCGATAAAACACAAAATCAAGAGTAAGCTTAAAATAGCTTCACTGATAAAAATTCGATGAAACCAGCCGTCAGGATGATGCAAAAGTGTGTGGGTGTCTGCTGTTTTATTAGCTACTTTTTTCATACTTTTCACTCTATTTTTGAGCTTGCTCAATCTCTAAAAGTGCGGTGTGCATCGCTTTAAAGATAAGCCTATCTGCTTCTATGGGGTCATTATCAGGGACGTCTCGTACCATAATTTCTCGATATTTTTCTATTACATGACGCACATCTTTAGCGATCTTGTCGTGATAAAGCCCGATTTCTATATTTTGTATATTTGTCATTTCGATATTTCCTAGGAATAATAATTTAAAAAACTGAATCCTGAACTGGAACGATTAATATTTCACAGCGACTATGATTTTGAACATAGTGCGTAGTTGAGCCCAATAACTTATTTATGCCTTTTTTCTTTTTTGCCCCGAAGATAACTAAATCGACCTTCTGTGCCTCCAGAAAAGACACAATACTAGAACTTGTCTCGCCACTAATTACCTTAGTATTAAGTGCTAAATCTGTATCCAGGTCCTTCACAAAAACTTTCATCTGTGACTCAGCAACTTCAATAAAATGCTGATTCTGCTCTTCAAGATTATCCGGGGTGCTGACATACATACCCATTGCGCCATAGGGTGGATAAGGGGTAATTTCCGGAGAAATATTTAGCAAGGTCAATGAAGCCTGATAATAATTAGCCAATTCAATCGCACGTTTACTGGCATGCTTTGAATACAAGGAAAAATCTACAGCAACCACAATATTTTTATAAGGTTGCAATTGTTCTGCTGCCTTTTCAAACTCCTGCTTTTCACGTAACCAGTCCCAGGCATCTTGCAGGTTTTCACGGTTAAAATAACGCACTTTACCGGATAACAAAAAAGGCTTAGCCATTAAGGCCATCCAATGTTCCCATCCCTTATCACCTACCATCGCGATTCGTTCAAAATCAGCAAGGTGTTTCATACCAAATTTGAAATCATCTTTAGCAGCTTCTAGCTCCCAACCCGTGAAATTATCGAACTCAAAAAGCATGGAGACTTTCCCAAATTCTTTAATTTGCTCTTCTAGTTGTGGTAAAAAATTCTGATAATTTTCATGGGTTAATTTACCTGAAGCTCTAACAGCAATCGTATTGCCATCAAATACGGGTATAAACTGCAACATCACATATTCCTTTTATTTAGGGACATCTCACATTCTGTGTGATTTTAAATATCCTTATTACTAAACAACTTATTGAAGCGCTTTTTTGTGGAGTCTGTTGACCAATGACATCATTTCAGAATGATGTTTTTTCATGGTGTTATGCAATTCAGCATGTTGATTGTGTTCTTTTCTTTCCTGTTTATGCATCGCAGCATCCTTTTCATCTGCCACTTCTAAGACGTGGCTGCTAGGGTCTTGTTCTGCATTGGCCATTACCTCTTCGTGTTCATGGTCACGCGCTTCATGCGCCTGAACAACTTGATCATGTTCATCTAAGGCATCGGAATACTGATTAATCGCTGTTTCGATTTCATCTAATTTACTCTGTGCCTCAGTACTTTCTTTTTTCCAAAGTGCTATTTCTGCAGACCATAACTCATGATCAGAATTCCATTGACTATGTTCCTGATGGTTAGTGAGATGATCACCTGTCCTGATTTCTTGTACCTGTTCTTTAAGGTTTTTTTCGAAGGCTAATAACTGTGCTGTGCTTGTATCCATAATTTTCAATAACTTATCCCAGATAGAGTCCGTTACGTAGGCAGCATCCTGTTTGAACTCTTCTTTATAGGATTCCTTAGCTTCATTTAGACTCTTACCCAAATTTTGGAAATCATGTTTTAGTTCTGTGCTTATTTCTTGCACTTCTTCCTTACTTAATTCACCCCACTCACTCAATTTTTCTTCAGCAGAATGCAGTGCCTGTTGCAAGTTTTTACCTTCCTTTACAACAAGTTCCTCAACAGTATCAACCAGAGTTTTGTAAGCATGTTGAAAATCGCTATTCAGTTCTTTTATCCTCATGACTTTTCTCCATGATTAAGTTATTAATCATTTTATTGGAATAGATTTGGTCTTAGCTGATGGCAGTTTTTTTAAATTAATATGCAAACGACCATCATCTAACTTCGCCTCAACGTCTTCTTTATCAATATCATCAGGTAAAGTAAAAGTACGTTCAATTTTTCCGAAGAAGCTTTCTTGCAGGTAGTAATCGTCCTCTTTAATATTTTTACTCATTTTCCGTACTGCTGAAACATTTAAAGTGTTGTCTTGTATGTTTATCTCAATATCATCTTTTTTGACACCAGGTAGATCTATTTCTACAGCGAAAGTCGCGTTGTCTTTTTTTGCAAGATTGGCAAAAGGAAGGTGACTGGCAACATTGCTCAATGCTTGTTTACTTTTCTCAATGCCAGTTTCGATACCATGCTCGATATCGGCTCCAACTTCTTTAATGTTTTTTACAATATCCATCATATTTCTCCGATGTTAACTCCATATATATTCATTAGTTAGTCGCATACACGAATTATTTAATTTCAATTTTATGAGGTTTGTCTTTAACCACTTCCAACTTTGGAATAATTACCTCTAGAATCCCATCAGCTGACTCAGCATGAATATTTTCAACGTCAATATTTTCAGGTAAAGAAAAGCTCCTTTTAAATTCCCCATATTCGCTTTCAACTTTGTAATAGTCGTGTTCTTTTAGTTCATTACTAATATGTCGAGTGCCAGATAAGGTCACAACACGATCATTTACATTAATTTCAATATCTTCTTTTTTTACACCAGGTAAATCAACTTCCACATGGTAAGCAAACTCACCCTCTCGGGTATTAACAGCAGGTGAAAATGAAGTGAAGGCATTATTTTTCAACCCATCCATATTTGTTAATATGCTATTTAATTGGCTAAAACGATCCTTAAATTCATTCATTTCTCGACTGGGATTAAATCTAGTAATTAACATGGTTTACTCCTTAAAATAATATCTAAAAAGGGTTTAATTTATTAAATCTCGTATCCTTAGACTAGCAATCCGAGGTGTTTTTTAATGTCACGTAAATGACAGCAATAGCAAAAGAAAATATAAAAGATTGATGATGTGTAAAGACCTATGATCTCAATATAATTTTCGAGCGTCATATGGGCTTTTTGTTTTAAAGCATCAAGTCTTTCGATAGTCCAATCATGTTTATCAGTTTTTTATATTCCTTCTTGTTTGAGTACTTGTCTTGTCGAACCAATCATTTGTGTGATCGTTTTATGGGTTATCTCGTAAAAAAGAGGGATCACATAACGATTAGTCTGATTTGATTCAATATATCGGAACAATAATCTGGCTAGGTGAGATGGGGTATCATAAAGAGCAAGATCGGAAATAAAACTTTTCTTATCACGCATTCATTAGGCAAGGTAAGGCATTAAATTATGATTGAAATCTGGATAATTAGTCAGCCATGTATGCATAGCTTCAATTGGTACCGAGAGTAATTGAATATTATCCAGAGCAAGCGCAATAGGCTCATGCTCTTTAGTACTCAGTAAGCTGATGACATCAAAGGTAATTACACAATAAAGAAAAATTATTGATATGCATCATCTTTATAGTATTAAGAACATGGTAAGTTGGAGTCATTCATGAAAGGAAGTTCCAGAAGTAAGTCGATGACACTATAACTATTTCACAGCCTTATATTGTTGCATTGATGACGGCAGCTCTGGAATTAAAACCTAGAGACCGTTTTTAGAAATAGGCACTAGTTTCGGATACTCTGCTGCCATTCTGGCTGAAATTGTCAGGGAAGTTTACATCATCGAACGGCATCAGATTTTAGCTGATACTGCTGCATGATCTAGGTTATGAACATATCCATGTTTTACATGGCGATGGCAGTCTGGATTGGCCAGAGCATGCTCCATTTGATGGCATTGTGGTTACTGCTGCAAGGGCGGAGGTGCCACAGTCTTTGAAACAACAACTGGCCATTGATGGTCGACTGGTTATGCCAGTAGGGGAATAACGTCATTCACAAATATTATTGAGAGTACGCCGTACTAGCGAGAACGAATTTATTGAAGAGGATTTAGGTGGTGTTCGCTTTGTCCCTCTTATTGGAAAAGAAGGATGGGAAGTTGAGGCTACTTATGACATTTAATCTCGCCTAATTTTGAAGTATTGAAGATGTAATGCTTTAATAAAGGACACTATATGACTGCTTCAACTGCAACAGCACGACCCTTACTGGTCACTCACAAAGGCAGTGAGCCTATTTTGGTTACGGCGATTCATGCAGGTCACGGTTTACGTGGTGAACTGCATAAAATCATCCGCCTAGATGAAGCCTCGCGTTTGCGCGAAGAAGACCCATTCACCGATGCCTGGATTTGTATTGCTGATAACTATCTATTGCCACAGCGTTCCCGTTTTGAAGTTGATCTTAATAGAGAGCGAGATAAAGCAGTATATAAGATCCCCGAAAATGCCTGGGGGCTGGATGTCTGGAAATCGACACCCAGTGACGAGATCATCAAACATTCTCTGGATGAATATGATGTCTTCTACAATCAGTTAACAAACTTTCTCGATGCAATGCAGGCTGAATATGGCCATTTTGTGGTGTATGACTTGCATACTTATAACCATCGTCGTGGCGGTCCTGAATCATCGCCTGATGATCCGCAATTGAACCCCGAAGTTAATGTGGGGACAGGGACAATGGAGAGAAAATACTGGACGCCGGTGGTGGACAGTTTTATCCGGCAATTGAGTGAGTTTGACTTTCTGGGGCGACATCTGGATGTTCGTGAAAATATTAAATTCCAGGGAGGACAATTCCCTCGCTGGATACATCAACATTATCCGCATTCAGCCTGTGTAATCTCTATTGAAGTAAAAAAGTTCTTTATGGATGAATGGACTGGCATGGGAGACCCTGTGAAAATACAGGCGCTCAGGCAGGCTCTGTCAAGCACTATACCCGCTGTAAAAAGCGCTCTGGAGGATTTGTGAGTCAATTAAGCAAACATCGAGTATTTTCAGATACTTTGCTGGATGAAATCAAGCAAAAACTGTCAGCCAATGAACTGATACGTTACAAACTGCCAGAAGGCGGACGCATACATATCGACCGAAATCTCCCTTTTTTAATTGTTCACCGACGTTCTGTTGACAGTCAAGACGTTGGAACCCGAAATTTATTGCTAGGTGAAGCGGCTTATTTGCAAACATCTGCATCTCCAGATTATCAGCCAGCCATAAAAGAGCTGGTGTCCATGATTGCTGAAACCCAGGTGCAACACTATGGAGCGTTTCTGTTGATTGAGTTATGGTCGAAAGAGCTTCAACAAGATCAAATAGCAAGCCTACCAAGACCCGAGTTCAACATTATAGCGCCTGAGCACTCGGTTCCTCTTCAGACACTTGAAACGCTAGAACATGCGCTACAAGACATTACTCTACGCGGTAGGTTAGCCAATGTAAAAATTTCGCATAATGACCAACCGGCGCCTCCAGGCCTTGCTCCTTTGATTGCTCCTGAAGAAGAAGCAGAACATCCGATCATATGTTTTGGTTTAGAAGTTGATACTGTTTATCGTGATCCTCTATCAAATACCCTGCTCACCTTTGCACTTAAAAAGTTGCATCATGGCATCACGGTAGCTTTTAAAAAGGCGTTTTATACTTTTTCTCACGAGCGTACCACTTTCAAGCCGGAGCATTTTCATGTGCTGGGTAGAAAGGCCATGACCAAGGCAGTAAGGGAAGTCGATGAACAACTGGCAGAAGTGAGTGATAATTTTGATTTGTTGTTACACGTTACTCCAACCAACTCACACGCTGCGTGGGAGGAATTTAAAGACAGTCACTACAAAATCATTCCCGAGTTTCATTACCGTCCTCGTACCGCTGATCCAGCGATACTCAAGCGATTACTATTCCAGGCTCCCATTGAGAAGATAGAAGATCCTGCGCTGGCAAATATTTTTTCCAGTAAGCGTGATGAGTTGGATAAACAGATTTCCTTGCTGGCTGCACGCGGCCTGCCAGAATTCCTGCCTGGCAGTATCCAGCTATATGGCATGGTTGAAGAATCCTTATTAAAGCTAGCTGAAACAATACTATCTCATCCTGTTGATGGAAAAAAACAAGATGACAAGTCTATGCTTAATGCAGAAGAACTTGCAGAATATGCTCGGGCAGAGGTTAAATATTATCAAGATAAAGACCCCGGTCTTACCTGCTCTGTAGAAGTACGAGATGACATAGCCGGGATACTGGTTTCGCACGGAAATTTCCTGATTGGCTCAGATGCCATGACTAGAAAAAACAGGTTGAATGCAATCCTTAGCCATGAGATTGGGACACACGTTGTTACCCACTATAACGGACGCCAACAGCCTTTCCAGCAGTTATATGCAGGTATGGCTGGGTATGAAGAACTTCAAGAAGGCTTGGCAGTGCTATCAGAATATCTGGTTGGAGAATTGGATATCAGTCGTATGCGGTTACTGGCTGGTCGGGTGATTGCAGCAAACAGTGTCATCAAAGGCGATGATTTCATTGAGACTTTTAATGTATTGTCGCAACAATACGACTTCATACCCTATACAGCATATTTGATTTCACTGCGAGTTCATCGCGGCGGTGGTTATGTTAAAGACATGGTGTATTTGCGTGGCTTCTCCCATTTACTGGATTACCTTAAAACAGGTGATGATTTTGATATTTTATTTACTGGAAAGGTATCCCTGAAGTACCTGCCATTAATTAAAGAATTACGCTGGCGTGAAGTGATCAAACCGGTTGCATTACAACCACGATATCTGGAGCAGCAAGATTGTCAAAATCGTCTAGAACAATTAATTGAAGAGCCTACGATTGAAAGCATTTTAAGAGGTTTATAGTTATGAAAATAGCATTTTTAGTCAATAAAATTGCAACCGAATCACCACATTATACAACGGCAATGCTAGCCTATGCTGCAACCAGATTGGGTCATCAGGCCTGGTATATAAATGTTGGTGATTTTGCTTATGATCCGGATGAAAACATTCATGCCTTCGCTTCACGGGCTCCTGATGTAGATTTTGAAAATAGTGAAGCTTACATTAAAGCTATTCAGAGTGATCAGGTGATAGCTGAGTATATTAATTTCGGCGATCTTGATGTATTAATGCTGCGCAACAATCCCGCAGACGATGCGTTGATTCGCCCTTGGGCTCGCCATTCTGGAATTGATTTTGGACGTTTTGCCGCAAAGAGTGGTGTATTGGTATTGAATGATCCAGAAGGTTTGGCTAATTCCGATAACAAATTGTATTTGCAGCAGTTTCCTAAATCGGTTCGTCCCAGATGCTTGATTACCCGAGACCGCAAACAGATCGAAGAGTTTGCCAG
>RCNF010002414.1_pt1 | contig 12308 bp, 8 predicted proteins | sample 2041311 | NCBI WGS metagenome assembly RCNF01 (sample SAMN09708228, study PRJNA481090) | Marine sediment metagenome, whole genome shotgun sequencing project. | biome: marine sediment; feature: ocean; material: sediment; isolation source: Sewage treatment plant 2 marine sediment (STP2) ... | reverse complement strand
GAGATAGTTCTAAAAAAGGAACCATCCTCACTTTTCATACGATATAAAAAATCAGCACCATACATGGCTTCATCCAGGAGTCTTCTTTTGTATTGTTTAAAATTAGGATCCTCTCTTTTTTCAAGAGTTTTATAGGTTTCAAATAAACTCCAAACCGTTAGGTTAATCTGTTGTGGATTAAAGTAGGTGGAAAAGGTTAAATGAGACAGGTGTTTCCCATAATCGCCTGTTGCATCATACCAGCCCCCATGTACGTCAATCGTGTCAATACGGCCTTTTAAAAAGGTCATGTTACGATCGGCTTTATCAAGTAACCCTGATGACCTTTGTCCTTTAAAATAGTATAGTACATCCGACAAGGTATTTCGTTCTAACAAATCATCCTGAATAAGAAATGGATAAGAACGAACTGTCTCGCCGTTTACCTCGCATTCGATGGTATATGTTCCGGGACGGGTCACATCCTCAAAATTAAATACCCAAAAATGCCAATCGTGCCATTGATCTACCGTGCCTGTATAAACGGGCACACCCTTTTGAACCTCTTTGCCCGTTTGCTGATCTTTGATGCTGAAAGCGGTAACCTTATCGTCAGCCGAAGTAAGAATTACAGCAGGTTTGGTCGCTTTGGTCTCATAGCCGATGTGGTTGTATAAAAGTTTGATCTGGGCCTTGCTCTGGTAAGGAAAAAGAAAAAGGAACAGGCTGAAACTGAGGGTTTGTATAAGAATTTTCATAAATGCTATTTTTTTGATTATTTTGTATTTAGTACCATAATTAATGACTTTCAAGAGTTTTAACTGCAGCCGTCATGGCTTTAAAACAAGCCACATCACTTTCTGAATCTTTATCACTTTCCTTATGATTTTTATAGGCTTCCATAAAATTTTCAGCCGATGACCAAACGGTATGCATAACTCCTAACAGGTTTTCATTCATTTCGGGAGTAGCGTTGCTTTTCAAATCAGCCATCATCCTAACCTGTTCTCTGGCTACCTCTGGTTTTCTCCAGGAACAAGCCACAACATCAAATCCTTTCAGGCTGAAATAAGCTGGGGTAGCAAGGGCTCTTTCATAATGCCAGTCAGCAATAATCACCGATTTAGGGATCATATCAACGGCTCTCCAGGTATTATTCATACTTGCTTCCCACATGCCAATGCCTGAGGTAGATGCATCGATAAGACGATCTCCCCAGATCCAAAGCCGGGCCTCATTTTTATTCAAATGATCGTTAATTTTAGTGATTTCACCGGCATATAGTTGAGCTGGGTCCTTTCCTTTACAGCGCGGGCATTTTGAATCGGCCAGATAAAACACCTCATCCATCCCGGCATGAAAAGCTTTGGCTTCAAAGACTTCTAGAATTTCGTCTACCAGATCAAATACAACCGCATGTACTTCAGGGTGCAAAGGGCAATAGCTTTTACAATACAAGCCATCGGCATTGGGCCATTCGTATTTTTCGGGAATCTCTACATGCGGAGTTTCATCAAATTCAGGGTAAACCGCTAACAATTTATTGAGTGTACTTGCCCAACTTTGATGGCCCAAAAGATTTACTTGAGGGATTAATTCAATTTGATTCTTTTTACAAACGGCTACAAGTTGTTTCACCTGTTCTTTTGACAATGGGTTTTCATCTCTGAGTTCTGGCCTTGATTCATAGGCGTAATTAAAGTCGACCCTCAAGATCAAGGTATTGATACCGGCCGGGGCCAACTCTTTGTCGATAAACTGAACAAAATCCTCAAGCTGAGTCGTTTTAGGAGCTGCAATGCACAAGCCATTTACATTAAAATCACTTTGTGCCTGTATGGGAAGTGTAAATAGTAAGATCAACAAAAAGGGATAAAAAAACTTTTTCATCTGATAAGAATTTGATGGATTCATGATAACATAATATTTGTGACAGATTAGATTTATAGCTTCAATTTATATCCTTTTTTCTCTAACCAACCCGTAAAAATCACTACAAGCATGGCGAATGCGAAAGAAATTAATAAACCTAAAGCAGCAGTGTTCAATACATCCGGAAATCGAAACCCGCTAAGACTGTGCATAGGGTAAATTAAATAGGGAATCATATAGCAGGTAAGTGTTGCGGTACCTGCGGGTGCAATAATTTTGGCCCAGCTCGTGATCTTTTTTTGATCCGCGACATAATATAAAACAGCAAATAATATAAATCCTATACCGGTACATATGGCTAACCAAGAAGGTGTTCCCTGAATTTTTGAAATCCCCCAAATGGGTCTTGTGACCAGTCCGTACACTATATATAAGACCCAAACCAAACAAGGTGGCATAAAACCATTTAAGATCTTTATGCCGAAGTTTTTTGAATAGTAAAGTCGCGACGATTCCAGCTGTTGTAAAGGCGGGAATCGCACCTGTAAGGATCGGGGATAAATAAACCAATAGTCCATCTAGTTTAGGTGCAAAGGCACTATGCGTTAGCACGGCCAATCCGTTTAAAACGATCCAAAGCAAAGCCATGATCCATAGGTTGCCTTTAGCATACAGATACACCAAAGCATTGAGCAGATAGGCCCAGCCGATCAATCCCAGAATGCCCCACCACTGGGTAGTCATCCATAGTTCACCATTCTCACCTCCTTTGTAAATAAAGGCTAAAAAGACTAGGATGAGGTATCCGGCTGCCTGCAGGTATAGGTGCCATTTTTGATCAACCGGGCTTCTTTTCCAATTCGTCCAGATCAAAACTACAGCAATAGCCATCAACAGGCTCCAAACGCTTTTAGACACGATCATATTTTCATGAGCCGTTTCGTAATTGACCATATACAATCCGATGACCAAAAGAGACAGGGAGCGTATCAATATATGTTTGGCTATTATAGCCGAACTATCTTTTTTGTCAAAACGATGTTGAACGGCCAAAGGAATACTCAGGCCAACAATAAACAGAAACAATGGAAAAATAACATCTGAAAATCCCATATAATCTTCTGTGGCCGAAGCATGTGTCAGCCATTTTGGGATGTCAATAAGGGACCAGAAGTCGTTTACCCAGATCATTAATACCATGGTCAGGGCTCTAAGAATATCAATTGAAGCGAGTCTCATTAAATAAATATTAATTAAAGTTCATAGTAGTTATTTCAAATATAAAAACCCAAAATAATCGGGTGCATGAAAATCAGGTTCTTCAGTCATGGTGCTGTTCCAGCAGGCAAAAGTTGCGTTTTGAACATTGTTCTTCCAGTTACGATCCTCTTGATCCTCCTCAGAGATAATGCGATATAAATTCATTCGGAACACTTTATTGTTTTTATTCTCAGGGTCCTGGATCAAAACCCAAGGAATTTTTAAATGACCTTTCCAAAGATTTTTTTTATGATCCTTTATAACGCTGTGTTCTATTTTTGCGATTTCATTAGTGATGAGTTCCAATTCAAAAGTTCCCTCATTTTTAAATCGGTTGCTTACTTTTCCAAGAAATAAGGCATTATTAGGATTGAGTTGAATTTCCCAATAGTTTTCACTGGAACCTTCTCCGGGGCTGATAAAAATTTCAAAAACTTCCTGGTTGAACATTTGGCTGTTGTCTTCAGTATAAAAATTTTGATCGAGTCTTGGATTGTCACGACATTCAAAAACAATTTCCAGATAATCTACATCATATTTGATGGCAACCAGTGTTTCTTGTTCAATCGCTTCACCACCTACCGAATGATGAAAATATAGACTCTCCAGCTGTGTAAAATCAATATTGTTAATGTTCATGACAGGAACCCTGAACCTTTTCTCTTGTTTGTGATCATATACTGTTTTGCTCAAAGGACTATGATTTGGCATTTTCCCCTTGCATGATAAGAACAGTGTCAATACTAATGGCAGAATTATGTTGATCATAGGCTTGATATGCGTAGGTACAAATATTCTCTAGATCAAAGAAAGGTAAAGCTTATAAGTTGTGTAAAACTCAAATTTCGATAGTCAACGAGTCATTAATGATATTCAGCACGGAAGTTTCGATATGTGACTTCTCACCCCCTCGAAACTGAGGGCCTCGGAGATGAGGGCTTCACCTCCGAGGGGTTCGGAGATGAGGGTTTCACTTGCGAGGGGTTCAGAGGTTTTTGTCTAACAAATTTTTCGGCATTCATATATATAAAATTTCTTTGTCCAGCCTAGGAATTCGCCTGTTTAAAATCAATACATTTTCTTCAGTTAAATTTTTCAATAGCTTTTTTAGAAATATAATTTTTTGCTAACTTCAACAATTCAAAACCAAACTGTCATGATCATATATTGCATTTGCTGGGAAGTTTGTCAGGAAGAAAATTGTTTGTTCAAGAGTTCTCTTTTGACACAGATCGGCAAGTATCGGAAGCTTAGAAATCAATTATTTAACCCAAGAAATCAAAATTTATAAATGAAAAAATTAAATCTAATTTTAGTAATAAGCTTACACCTGTTTTTTACCTTATTAGTAAGTGCTCAAGAAATAGATTCTAATGAACTAAGCATTGACAGGCTTTTTAACTCCGGGGAATTTCGTCAGGAGCGTCTGGGCCCGGTCACTTGGTATAAAGATGGAGAATCGTATGTGAAACTTGAGAATAGTGAAGAAAATAGAAGTATAAGGGAAGTTGTTGCGTATACATCTGCAAGTCAGGAACGCACTGTTTTGGTAACTGTCAAAGACCTGACGCCTGAAGGAAGTGATCAACCTCTTAGTATTTCTTCCTTTCAATTTACAGCCGACGAAAACCGAATGATGATTTTTACAAACACTAAACGTGTTTGGAGAGCCAATACCAAGGGCGACTATTGGGTATTGGATTTAAAATCAAAGTCCTTAAAACAACTGGGTAAGAGCCTGCCGTCTTCTTCTTTGATGTTTGCTAAATTCTCACCCGACAATAAAAGCGTGGCCTATGTGAGTGAATTTAATGTGTACAAGGAAGACTTTGAAACTGGCGAAATAACTGCCCTCACTATAGACGGAACAAGAGACATTATCAATGGTACGTTTGACTGGGTTTATGAAGAAGAACTTTTCTGTAAAGATGGGTTTAGGTGGAGTCCTGATGGCAAGCAGCTTGCGCTATGGCAGTTGGATGCATCTGCTATAAAGGATTTTTCAATGATTAATAATACTGATTCCATTTATTCGAGAATTATTCCGATTCAATACCCTAAGGTTGGGGAAGACCCTTCGAGTGCAAAAGTTGGCTCCATTGATCTGGCCACTCAAAAAATTACATGGATGAGTATACCTGGTGACCCAAAACAAAACTATTTACCAAGAATGCAGTGGGTGGGAGATCAACTCCTGGTTCAGCAATTGAACAGGAAACAAAATCAGCTTAATATCTACATCTGCGACCCTTCTTCCGGTGATTGTAAACTGTCTTATAGTGAAAAGGATGAGGCATGGGTCGATATTATGAATCTTGACCAAACAGCAAATTGGTCTATGTATGATATGGAAATAACGGGTAATTCCTTTGTAAGAGTTACTGAAAAGGATGGCTGGAGACATGTGTATAAAGTAAAAATGGATGGCTCTGACGAAAAAAACCTCACAGATTTTGAAGGTGATGTAGCCAGGTTTTACTGTCTGGACGAAAAAGGTAAAAATCTTTATATTAATGCATCTCCTGAAAACCCGACACAGAGATATTTGTATCAAACTGCAGCCAATGGAAAAGGGAAGCTCAAGCGAATTACTCCACAGGAATATACCGGAGTAAATAAATATAATATTTCACCCAATAGTAACTATGCAATTCATTCTTATTCAAATGCGAATACACCAAGTACTACTTATTTGATCAGTTTGCCAAGCCACGAAATCATCACAACTTTGGTAGACAACCAAAGGTTTAAAGAAAGTGTGGCGGCCTTGAATTTACCAAAAGTGGAGTTCTTCAAAGTGACAACTTCTGAAGGCGTGGAATTGGATGGAAGACTTATAAAACCTGTTGGTTTTGAACTGAACAAGAAATACCCTGTAATTTACTTTACCTATGGAGGGCCTGCAGGAATGGAGGCAGATGATTCCTGGAAGTATCGGAGTATGTATCATTTTATGCTGGCACAAAAGGGATATGTTATCATTGTTATGGATAGTCGCGGAACTCCTAGCTTGAAGGGCAGGGATTGGAGAAAAGCCATTTTTAAAAAGGTGGGTGTGCTGAATACACGAGATTTTGCTTTAGCCGCCAAGGAAACACTCAAATGGGATTTTATAGACCCGGAAAGAACTGCGTACTGGGGCTGGAGCGCAGGAGGGAAGATGGCACTCAATCTTATCTTCCGATATCCCGATGTTATCAAAACTGCCATCTCTGTTGCAGCTGTATCCAATGGGCTATTGTATGATAATGTTTATACTGAAAGGTATATGGGACTAAAGTCTGAAAATTTAGAAAATTACCGACTGACTTCAGCGCTGAGTCAGGCTAAAAACTTGGAAGGTAATTTGTTAATTATCCATGGCACGGGAGACGATAATGTGCATTATCAAAACGCCGAAATGCTCATGAATGAATTAATCAAACACAATAAGCAGTTTCGCATTATGCCTTATCCTAACCGATCTCATGGAATAAATGAAGGAGAAAACACAACGCGGCACTTATATACCTTAATGACGAATTATTTCCTGGAAATGAACCCTGTAGGAGCCAAATGATCATAGTATAGTTGTTATTCCCTTACATTCAATATAGCTGTCAAATCCTATACTAAAAACCGCCATCCTTGTCCTTTTGATAAAAGGATAAAGATGAGCGGTTATAAGATTTTTAAAAGTTCAGAGAAGCTCTACTATATTCTGATCCGTTTTCAATTTACTGGCTAATTCACAACATGCGGATAATCCTTTTTCCGATTTTGAAATCTGAGAATATTATCTTTTACGATCACGCCTTTATCAATATTTATGGCATTCTCAATGGTCTTATTTTTATTCCAGCCTTCCCTGTTGTTTATCACCGATGGCAGATGCACCATCAATGCCGCAGAGATCGATCTCGAAGCACTTTCCCAAAAATAACTGGGGGTGTGATCTACAGCATAGTAATCTATTTTATCAACCGATATGATTGGATTTTTAAACGAAGTTGGCTTGGCAAAATAAAATCCCATTCCTTCATCACAGCTCACATCAATAATCAGTGAACCGGGCTTAAGGCTGGATTTTTCATCCTCGTTAACATAATCGATCGGATTATCAGTATCCTGGTACGTTCCGTTAATGATGATTTCAGATTCATTGATCAAATCCAATAATGGACGTTCTGATCCGTCGTGCTCCACTATAACCAGTCGGGATTCGTTTCCTTTTCCTTTTCTAATCCGGGCATAGTGCGCGTCAAGTACTTCTTCTCTTACTTCATGATCTGGTCTTTGAACACAGATTGTGATATCTCTAAAACCGTGTGCTTTAAGGGCATAAACAGCCCCCCTACTCACTGCACCGAAACTGAAAATGATTACCTTTCGTTGATTTCCATAATGGCCATCTATTCCCTTTAATTGTAAGGCATGTATAACAGCAGCATAGCCTGCCATTTCATTATTCTTGTAGAAGGTATGTCGTCCCATTTGTCCGTTAGGATACCACACATACATGTCTTCAAAGGCGATCAAGGTCAATTTTTTGTCTATTGCTGTCTGTGTAACATCCATTTGCTGGGCGCAATGAGGATATCCCCATAAAATGCCACCCTCTTTCATTTCCTTCAAATCAGATAATAATGGTTTAGCAATAATAGCTGAGCCAATATCAGCGAGTATTTCACTTCTTGTGGCGATTCCTCCTGTTAGCTCATTAATTTCTTCATCATCAATATTGAAAGGGTCGCCATAACCTTTCTCAAAAATCAGCTGTCGACGGATGTGTTCAGGAAGTCTTTTTAAATGTTCAGGATGGATGGGAACGCGTCTTTCGTCTTCCTTTTTTGAAGTTCCGATTACCCCCATGGTTAGCAAAGTCATATGCATCTTTTTTATGTTGCAACGGATCGCAGATTAATGAAAAGAGCAAAGCGTACGAATAAGATTACTGTTAAGGATTACTTTCAAGTATTCAGCCATTAACTGAGTACCAGTGTATCATTAATAAATAAAGGTTTAAAAAGAAAACCTTAACAATTCGCAGGAATTATGTGAAGAGATGATTAATAGCAACTGATAAATAATCCTCGTATAAAGATACCCCATTTTATTAACATATACTTGTTGTAACAGGAAATTATACTGCACGAAAAAGCGTGAATTACATAATGTAGGCACACTATGCAGATTAGACAAGAAGAAAATTAACAGATACCCAGATTCAAATATCGTCATCAATAATAAACCCTATAAATTAGATCAGAAAATCGACAAAGTCTTTCGTATTTATCTATCCAGGAGTTTCTAGGGTTTTGATGGTTAAAGACTAAACATAAATATCCCGTATCAAGAATTTCGATTTGATAAATATTGAATTATTTCACTTAACACTTAACACTTAACACTTAACACTTAACACTTAACACTTAACACTTAAACCGTTTCCTTCATGATTTTGGTTGGTATCAACCAATTTATCCAGCCTTTTTGCACAGGTTCGGACGTTTCAACAGGGCTTTCTTCGACCTTTTCCAGATCCCAGCTTATAAAATTTTCACCTTTTGAAGTAAGTCGGTAATAACCGGATCTTCTAACCCGCTCTATACATCCTTGAGCTGAAAGGAATTCAAGAGTCTCGGCAATTAAAGGTCTATCATTTTCCTGAAAGTGGAATTTTTTTCGTGAATAGTTCCAAATGCTATACTCGTTAAAATCAAGTTTGAGAAGTTGGGTAAATTTCAGTATCCGTGTACTGTTTCTTAGAGTAATTTCTTTCATAGACTCTGGGTTTTTGTATTGTTATACTCAAATATACGTTATTATTCCTTGTAAATCAAGGATATATGTCAATATTAATCACAACATAAGTGTCGTGTAATTATGATATGGATTAGGTTTTAAGCCCGCCTGCCGGCGTGGCAGGTGTTAAGTTTTAACGACTAAGGATTAAGAACTATGGATAAAAGAGAAGGGCTAAAGACAAAGATGATAGGTTTCATACATATTTTGTAATATCAACTTAACACTTAACACTTAACACTTAACACTTAACCCTTAACACTTAACCCTTAGTACTTAACACTTAACACTTTGAACTTAACACTTAATACTTAAATCCCATAAAACCGTATCTTTATCAGACACATGTTTATCAATAACACCAAACCTTATGTCCAGACTTATTCCTTTTGTTTTTTTACTATTCTTTTTTAGCTCAACCTATAGCCAATCTGAAATTTATGAATTAAGGGTGTACGAATTGGAATTTTTTAAACCGGCTAAGGTTTTACATGATTATTTTCAAAAAGCACTAATTCCGGCTTTAAATCGTCAGGGGGTGCAGCATGTTGGAGCTTTTGAAGAATTGGGTGAGGCCTTACCTAAGAAAATATACTTGTTGATTTCATATACAGATATGCAGACATATCAGGAGGTTGCAGATGCGCTGGAAAGTGACAAACAATTTAAGTTGGATGCACGATCTTACTTCGAGGCATCTGAAGAAGAGATTCCTTTCAACCACCTTGAATCTTCGTTTATTAGGTCGACTTCTGGATTCCCTAATTTGGTTAAGCCGGCTGAAAATTCAGAAGTATTCGAATTGCGTATTTACGAAAGCCATAATGAAGATGCGCTTCGGAGAAAAGTAAAAATGTTTAACGACAGCGAGTTTTCAATTTTTGAAGACGTAGGGTTGAATACAGTTTTTTTTGGAGCAAATATTTCTGGCAGTCAAATGCCTTGTTTAACTTATTTGCTGGCATTTAAAGATATGGAGGCCCACAAACAAGCCTGGTCAAAGTTTGGTCCGCATCCTGAGTGGCAGCGTATTTCTAAACTTGAAGAGTATGCAAATTCCATGAATGACATTTCACGCGTATTTTTAAAACCATTGGACTATTCGCAAATGTAGAAATTGAATTTTAGAAGAGAGGTTCTAGAAATTTAAAAACCTGGTTGGTTCGATTAGTTTATCTATGGATATTACTTAATCCAAGAGGTTTTAATTACTTTAGAATGAATAACTTCACATATACATTGAATCAAATTTTCATTATCTTAGAGCCCTATGTCTCAAACCTTACGTCAATTAGCAGCTATTATGTTCACCGATATTGTTGGATATACGGCGCTAATGGATAAAGACGAGGATGCAGCTTTTAAGATGCTTGAAAGAAATAGAGAGATTCATAATAAGATCCTGAACAAATACAACGGAAAGTTGCTAAAGGAAATGGGCGATGGAATTCTGGCCAGCTTTGGCACGGTTTCAGATGCGGTTTATTGTGCGGGTTATATCCAAGAGCTTTGTAAAGACGAGACGCATTTGTGCTTGAGAATAGGGATCCATCAAGGGGAAATTGTCAATCAGGGAAAGGATGTATTTGGAAGCGGGGTGAATATCGCCTCCCGAATTCAAGCCATAGCGCCGATAGGAAAAATTTGGGTTTCAGATTCGGTACAGAGAAATATTCAGAACAGAAAAGACATTGAGATTGAATTTGTACGAGAGCAGGCGTTAAAGAATGTCAAGCAACCAGTAAGGATCTACCAAGTGGAGGTAGACTGTTCAAAACCTATTCCTAATGTCAAAAAAGAAGGCTTTAAAGTCGATAAAAAAACGACCATAAAACAAAAGTCCATTGCTGTATTGCCCTTTGTAAACATGAGTAGTGATCCTGAACAGGAATATTTTTGCGAAGGGATATCAGAAGAAATTATCAATACGATTGTACAATTGCCCAATCTTAAGGTGGCGGGTAGAACTTCATGTTTTAGTTTTAAAGATAAGAATGAAGATTTGCGATTGATTGGAGAACAATTGGGCGTCAATAATATTTTGGAAGGAAGTGTGCGAAAATCTGGTAAAAGAGTTCGTATCACAGCTCAGTTGATTGAGGTGAGCACCGGCTTCCATCTTTGGTCGAATAGATATGATCGAGAATTGACGGATGTCTTTGAAATACAGGATGAGATTGCCCTTGAAATTGCCAATCAGCTCAAAATCTCTTTACTCGGGAATATGAATATGCCTAAAACCAGAGAGCAAACACAAAATATTGAAGCCTATCAACTGTATTGTAAAGGAAGGTCGCTTTATTATCAGCGAGGGATGGCACTGTATGAGGCTCTTAAATGCTTTCAGTCTGCATTGGAAATCGATCCAAATTATGCCTTAGCTTCTACGGGATTGGCCGACACTTATGTGATGCTCAGTTTTCACGGATATCTATTTCCAACAGAATGCTGGGAAAAGGTTATTCCGGCTTCACAGAATGCCTTAAAGTACGGTCCGGATTTGGCAGAAACCCACAATACATTGGCGGTAATAGCCTTGTTACATGACAGAAATCTTGAGGACGCAGAAAGAGAGTTTGAAATCGCACTAAAACTAAATCCGTTGAATTTGCAAGCCCGGGTTTGGTATGCGCTGTTCCTGCTCACTTTTATGCAGGAAAGATTCGAAGCGGGCATAGCACAGTCAAAAATTGCCATTGAAAATGACCCCTTATCTTCGTATGCTTTTTCTTGCTATGGGCTGGTACTGGATACAGCGGGAAAACACAGAAAGGCTATTGATATGGGTAAAGCTGCGGTTGAATTAGGACCATTGGCGATGCTTCCGCGGTATACCTTGGCTTATTGTTACTTCGGTGCAGGAGAATATGAAAAGGCTCTTGAAGAATGTCAAATTGCACTTGATGCATCAAACCGACACGCATGGAATATGAATCTGATCATGTCGATCTATATGGAGTTGGATCGTAAAGAAGAGGCTTTAAAAATCTTTAAGGAATTGGAGGTGAGATATAAAAATCACAATACTCCTCCATCAAATCTAGCTATTGCTGCGGCAGCCATTGGAGAGGATAAATATGCACTGGAATTGGTAGCTGAGGCCATTGAAACCTTAGATCCTTATCTTCCATGTAAAGGGATGAAAGAAAGTACTTCGAAAGCCCTACGTATGGTTAATGGGTTTGATGAAATTGTAAACCGATTGGGTTTTTTAGTCGGTAAGAAATAATTCTTATTGGTCAAGCATAGCATTTTTTAATTCAGAGACAATTTTAAGTGGCCCTGGCACATCAATAACGAGTGCGAAAAATTATACGCTTGGTAATTATAAAGGCACTTTCGGACAATAAATACTATGTTTCGTCATAGATCACCAAAATTTATTTTAAAATTAATATACATTGTATTTGATT
>RCNF010001501.1_pt1 | contig 12311 bp, 13 predicted proteins | sample 2041311 | NCBI WGS metagenome assembly RCNF01 (sample SAMN09708228, study PRJNA481090) | Marine sediment metagenome, whole genome shotgun sequencing project. | biome: marine sediment; feature: ocean; material: sediment; isolation source: Sewage treatment plant 2 marine sediment (STP2) ... | reverse complement strand
CGAGGCGGCGCGCGGGAGGTTCCAGAGGGGGCAGTTCGCGCACGCACTGTTGTGCTAGAGTTCCCAAGTTACGCAGACGCGTTAGACTGTTACCGTTCTCAAAGTTACCAGGCTGCAAAGGCGCTTCGAGATTCGGTGTCGACCAGCGATCTTGTTATTATTGAAGGCTACGAGAGCTAAAACATGCTAAAGTCGGTGCATGTTTCGTTTCTGTCTTGTTCTCACCTGCCTGTCTGCAGCGCTCTTGCCAAACCCGGCGCGCGCCTGTGATGCAGCAATTTGCGTTGTCGATCCCGATACGCTGGCCCTGACGCAGATCATCACCTTTGACGACCTACCCAGCAGTTTTGGCCCCGGCAGACTGGTGGATGACGTCTTGGTGGTGCCCGGCGCGCAGTTCGGCGAACGATTTGCCGGTCAGTCACGCGAGGCGCTGGGATTCTTTGATCAAATCACCGGTGTTCCGCTGGCGCCATTGGTCGCCATCAGCGGCGGACCGGGAGAGACGTTGTCAATTACGCGCATGTCCAACACAAATGTGCTGAACGGCTTTGGATCTGCGCGGTATCCCAAACGCGACGCGCAAGGCGAAGGCGCAATCGCCGTCCTTTTTGACCGCGACCAATCGGCCCTGTCGTTTGACTTGCGTGGCGGCGAAGACGGGACTGCGAGGCTGCTTTTCCTGCGCCGTGATGGGTCTGTCGTTCAGGACATTGAGGTCAGTTCCGTACGCGAACATGGGTTTGGCTTTGTGCGCTCGGACGGCACGGCCGATATCGCGGGCTTTGTGTTAACCAACGGCGACCCGCAAGGGCTCGCGCTGGACAATCTGCGGTTTGAGCCTCCCCAACAAATGGGCGCGCTGCCCCTCCTGACGCAGCGGGCCGGATAACACATTGCACAAGGCGCAGCATCCAGTAACTTGGCATCATGTTGCACCGTATCTTCAGCCGCCGCCCCGCCACGCCCGAGCCGCTTCCCGAACCCGACGCGCAACTTGCACTTGGCGCATTGTTGGTGCGTGTGGCCATGGCGGACAATGTTTACACAGTCGAAGAGATCAGCCAAATCGACCGGATCATGGCCAAGAGCTATGATCTCAAGCCCATCGAGGCCGCACGTCTGCGCGCCACTTGCGAAAAACTGGAAAAGCACGCACCCGGCACTGAGGAATTCGCCCAATTGATCAGGCAGGAAGTTCCGTATGTCGACCGGTTGCAGATTGTCGGGGCGCTGTGGGATGTGGTGCTGGCTGACGGCGTGCGCGATGATCACGAAGAAGATACTTTACACCTGATCGAAACTACACTTGCAATAACCTCAAAAGACAGTGACGCAGCCAAAGCTCTAGCACTGCAAAAAATCTGAAAACAAAACGACAGGACTCACATGTTCGGAGATTTCTTAAGACGGCTGACCCAGCCAGACCCGGCCGCATTGCCTGACACGGATGCGCGACTCGCCCTGACGGCGTTGCTGGTCCGTGTCGCCCGTACGGACGGCGACTATGCGCCAACAGAAAAGGCCAACATCGACCGCATCATCACGGCGCGATATGAACTGAACAATTCAGACGCCGCAGCCTTGCGCGGCGACGCGGAAACCCTTGAATCCGAGGCCCCCGACACCGTGCGTTTTACGCGCGCGATCAAAGCGGCTGTACCCTACGAAGACCGGGTCGCGGTGATCGAAGCCATGTGGCAGGTCGTATTGGCGGATGACATACGCGATGATCACGAAGATGCCTTATTGCGTCTTGTATCGAACCTTTTGGGAGTGAATGATCGCGATAGTGCGCTGGCACGCCAGCGCGTGGATCGTGCCAAATGACAGCCATGCTTGGCATGTATGACATACCCCAGCTTGCAGATGCCAATGACAGGTTTTGGCTTGGAATCCGAACAGAGTTGGATGAAGGGCCAGAAACGCTGGATCGCAGCCGTGATTTCTGGGAGATTTGGCGTGATCCCGACCTCATCTTTGCCCAAACCTGCGGAATGCCTTTTCGTACTGCACTTCACGGGCATGTCAGATTGATTGGCACCCCTGACTACGGGCTGCCGGGATGCGCACCCGGGTATTACAATTCTGTTATCATCGCCCGGGCAGACACTTCCGGCGACACTATGGCTGATTTCTCAGGCCAGCGCCTTGCCTATAATGAGTCGGTTTCGCAGTCAGGTTGGGCGGCCCCCATGACACATGCGGCCAACGAGGGCGTGGAATTCCGCCATTTCACGCAAACCGGCGGACATATGGAGTCTGCGATAGCAGTTGCAGTCGGTCGCGCCGACTTGGCCGCTCTTGATGCCCTGACATGGGCCCTGATCACACAATATGAGCCTTGGGCGCGCGCACTGCGCGAGGTTGAGCGCACGGCACCTACGCCCGGGTTACCTTATATCACATCTGCGGCGCGAGACCCTGAGCAAATCCGTGCCGCCGTCACGAAAGCGATAGATGCGCTTTCCAACGCCGACCGCGATGTCTTGCATCTGCGTGGATTGGTACAAATCCCGGAACAGGCCTATCTGGACATTCCGACTCCGCCTCCACCGCTTTCCTGAAATACGCGGTATACCTACTTTTTTTCTAAACGTTTTGGCTTTCGTCGCGTTCAAATTGAGCAGTTCCAGACACTAAAGACTGTTTTGGACATTGCATTGGCGCATCTTTTCATCCCTATTGCCTTCGGAATACCGCACAAATTGACTGGTTTGCCCTTGTCCATGCCCGATGCCGCCTCAACACCTGTGATCGAAATTCGCGATCTGCACAAATGCTATGGACCGTTGGAAGTGCTCAAAGGCGTCGATATCACCGCCCATCGCGGCGATGTTGTATCGCTCATTGGATCTTCGGGGTCGGGGAAGTCCACCCTGCTGCGGTGTGCCAACCTGCTGGAAGACAGCCAGCAAGGCGAAATCCTCTTTAAGGGTGAACCTGTCACGTGGCGTGGCACCGATCAGAATCGCCGACCGTCGGACCCCAAACAGGTTCTACGCATCCGCACCAATCTGTCGATGGTTTTTCAGCAGTTCAATTTGTGGTCACATATGTCGATCCTGCAAAACGTGATGGAAGCGCCCTGTACCGTATTGGGGCGCGATACATCCGAGGTTGAACAATCGGCGCGCGCCTACCTCGACAAAGTTGGCATCGGTGACAAATGTGACATGTATCCAGCGCAACTTTCAGGTGGACAACAACAAAGGGCTGCCATCGCACGCGCCCTTTGTATGGAACCCGAAGCCCTGCTTTTTGACGAGCCTACATCGGCACTTGACCCAGAACTGGAACAGGAAGTGGTTCGGGTTATCAAGAGCCTAGCAACCGAAGGCCGCACGATGTTGCTTGTGACCCACGATATGAAACTGGCCGCTGATGTTTCGGATCATACTGTGTTCCTGCACCAAGGCCTGATCGAAGAACAAGGACCGCCAAAGACGTTGTTTGGCGCGCCCAAATCCGAGCGATTGCAGGGGTTCCTTTCGGCAACCATTGCGGCGTAAATAAAAAAACCACATAAAACGGGAGTATCACAAATGAAAAAACTAATACTGGGTACCGCTGCTTTGGCGTTTGCAGCTTCCATGAGTTTTGCCGACGGCCACAGCAAAACAATCCGCATGGGCACGGAAGGCGCCTACCCGCCCTACAACTTTATCAACGATGCTGGCGAAATTGACGGCTTTGAGCGTGATGTTGGTGACGAAATGTGCAAACGCGCCGAGCTGACCTGCGAATGGGTCAAAAACGATTGGGACAGCATCATACCCAATCTTGTATCCGGCAACTACGACACCATCATTGCGGGCATGTCCATCACCGCCGAGCGTGACGAAGTTATCGACTTCACCCAGGACTACTATCCGCCGACTGCTTCAGCTTATGTTGCAGCATCAGACGACGCGGATTTAACTGGCGGTGTTGTTGCGGCGCAGACATCCACGATCCAAGCGGGCTTTATCGCGGAAAGCGGTGCCACACTGGTTGAATTTGCCACTCCCGAAGAAACCGTCGCTGCCGTACGCAACGGCGAAGCCGATGCCGTTTTTGCGGACCGTGATTATCTTGTTCCTCTGGTCGAAGCGGCTGGCGGAGAGCTGAAGTTTGTTGGCCCTGATGTACCATTGGGCGGCGGCGTTGGCATGGGGCTGCGCGAAAGTGACGCTGAATTGCGGGACAAATTTGATGCGGCGATCACATCAATGAAAGCTGATGGAACGCTGAACACGTTGCTGAAAAAGTGGTTCGGCGAAGAAACAGCGACCTACTAAATCAGGTCAGGCAGGTCTGCACACCCGGGCCTGCCAAAATACCAATGTTCTCCTATTGCACCGATCCTGAAACGCTGGACACGTATCGCTGGCTGAGCTGCTATTTGACCAATGGCAAGCATCTGGCGTTTTATCTGGCGTTCGGCAAAGTTCTGCTATTGCTTGCCGTGACGGCGCCAGTCTCTCTATCCTTCGGATTTTTCGGTGCGATGGCAGCACGGGCGGCTTTTGCGCCAGTTCGCTGGCTGGGGCAGTCTTATATCGCGCTTGTGCGCGGCGTCCCTGACATCGCCTTTTTCCTCTTTTTCGTTATCGCGCTGGACCAGATGTTTGAATGGGCCCGGCATAAAGTGCTTTGTCCGGGTTGGGATCAACCAATCTGGCAAGGCAGTGATTTTGTAGTCTGTGCGCAGGCAAAGCTACCATCAGGCAATTCGGCTCAATGGATGCATGAGACCTATGGCTTTGCGCTCGCGGTGCTGACGTTTGCAATCGTTTTCGGCGCCTTCGGAGCCAACGTGCTTTTCGGGGCAATGCGCGCAGTGCCGCACGGCCAGATAGAAACGGGCGAAGCCTACGGGATGTCACCGCGCCAGACGTTTTGGCGCATTCTAGTGCCGCAGATGTGGGTCTATGCCCTGCCCGGCCTGTCAAACTTGTGGATGGTCTTGATCAAAGCGACGCCTCTTTTGTTTCTGCTTGGGATCGAAGACATCGTCTATTGGGCGCGTGAACTCGGTGGCACCAAAACCCCCCAATTTACCAGCTATCCGCATGGCGACTGGCGCATGTGGTATTTCCTGGCGCTGTTGGTCTTTTACCTTGCCTTCACCCGGGTTTCCGAGGTGTTCCTTGAAAAACTGATGGTCCGCCTCACCCATGGGCAGGCGACGTCCGGCGGTGAATCGCAGCGAAGGGCCACGACATGAGCTGCTGGCAAACCATTCAGGACTATGGATTGCGCTCAGTCGGCATTGGTGAGCGCTTGTTGCCGCGCGAAAACTTTACTCTGTGTGAGCACTTCACCCTGATCGGCTCGGGCATGATCTGGAATATTTATTTCGGTATCGTTGCTTTGGCGATCGGGTTTCTGTTTGCGACAGCCCTTGCTGTCGCCAAGGCCAGCCCAAACCCGATTTGGCGCAAACCGGCTGTATGGTTCATCTTCATCTTCCGCGGATCACCTCTGTTTATCCAGTTCTTCTTTGCCTATTTCCTTTTTCTCAGCCTGAAGAGCGTCAGCCCGATCTTCAATCCGTTCACGGCCGCTTGGCTTGGGGCCCTGATTGTATTGTTCCTGAACACTGCCGCCTATTCCGCCGAGATTTTCTACGGCGCGCTCCGTTCGATCCCGAAAGGTGATATCGAGGCAGCAGATGCGTACGGTCTGTCAGGCTGGAACAGGTTCCGACGGGTGATTTGGCCCACCATGCTGCGGCTTGCGTGGCCTGCTTATACAAACGAGGCCATCTTTCTGTTTCACGCCACCACATTGGTATTCTTCAGTGGCTTTCCGGCTTGGCAGCAACGGGGAGACGCACTTTATTATGCCAGCTATTTCGCGGATAAGACATTTAATCCGTTCATTCCATACCCCATCCTCGCAGCCTATTTCATAGTTCTGACGTTGCTGATTGTGACCTTGTTCGGGGCAGTTAATAACCGGCTCAACAGACATCTGCCGTCGAATGTTCGCCAGAAGATGAAAATTCGGGTGAACCTGATCCGCTAGGATAGCGCTGGCATCTTTCAGAAGGCTTCGCCCCAAAATTCATTTCAGATGGCGCCATAGACATTTTGATTTGCGCATGAGTATCTAGGCAAAATCAACCACGGACCTGACCTATGGACCTTAAAAGCTACTCTACTTTTCGTGTCGCTGCCTGCGATCTGAACGGCCAGATGCGCGGGAAACGCGTTCCGGCAAGCTATGCGCGCAAACTCGATAGCGGCGTTGTGCGAATGCCGATTTCTGTTCTCAATGTTGATCTGTGGGGCGCAGACATCGAAGATAGCCCACTGGTTTTTGAGACCGGCGACGCAGATGGCGTATTACGTCCGACGGATCGCGGAGCCGTACCAATGCCTTGGCTGGCAAATCCAAGCGCACTTGTCCCGATGACAATGGAAACCGCCACCGGGGTGCCATTTGAAGGCGATCCGCGCAATGCTCTGGAGCGTGTGGTCAAGCGTTATGCGGCGAGCGGATGGACGGTGATGGCCGCAACCGAAATGGAGTTCACGCTTGTCGACGATTCCGGCCCGGCCCTTTCTGCCCCGACCAGCCCGGTTACCGGCCGTGCCTTGAGCAGTTCTGCAATCCTGTCTGTCGCCCAGCTAGATGCATTCGACGGGTTCTTCACCGATCTTTATGAGGCTTGCGAAGCGATGGAGATCCCGGCCCAGACGGTGATTTCAGAATCTGGTTTGGGTCAGTTTGAGATGACCATGAATCATCAGAATGCCCTACACGCTGCGGATGATGCCTGGTTGTTCAAATCTCTGGCCCGGGGCATGGCCCGCAAGCACGGCTTTGCAGCGACATTCATGGCAAAACCTTATGCCGATGATGCTGGCAACGGAATGCACGTTCATTTCTCTGTGCTGGACGGAGACGGCCAGAATGTATTCAGCAATGGTGGTCCCGAAGGCAGTGACCTGCTCCGCCAAGCCGTTGCCGGTTGCCTTTCGGCCATGCCAGCCTCGACCCTCATTTTTGCACCGCACAGCAACTCGTACGAGCGATTGGTGCCCGGGGCACATGCCCCTACATCGGCGTCCTGGGCTTACGAGAACCGAACCGCGGCCATTCGGATCCCCAGCGGCAGCGCGTCAGCCCGACGGATCGAGCATCGGGTAGCAGGCGGCGACATCAATCCTTATCTGATGCTTGCGGTTGTCCTTGGTGCCGCCATAAACGGGATTGAAGCCGGGGTAGAGCCGCCTGTCCCGATCACGGGGAACGCCTATGATTATCCCGACCTGCCGCAAATGGCGCCCGATTGGATTTCGGCCGTTGATCTTTTTGAAAGTGATCCAACCATCGCAGATATCTTTCATCCGCAACTGATTGAAAACCTTGTGATGACTAAGCGTCAGGAAATCAAACGCATGGCTGAGGTGCCGGAACACAAGCGGTGGCTGGCCACGCTCGAGCGCGTCTAAACCCTCTTGCTCGTTTGGTTTGGCTCCGCTAATCTAAATTTGATCAAATTATTGGTGACCTATGAAAATCGGGATTCTACAGGCCGGCCATACACCGGACGATCTGGCACGCACGCTCGGCGATTATGACATTTTGTATCCAAACCTGCTTGCGGGATATGGATTTTCTTTTCAGGCATATTGCGTTGTGGATATGGAGTTTCCAGCCTCAATCACCGAATGTGACGGCTGGTTTATCAGCGGCTCGCGATATGGCGCCTACGAAGATCATCCTTGGATTCCGCCGTTGGAACAATTCATCCGTGATATCTATGCCGACGGCCGACCCTTGGTCGGCGTTTGCTTTGGCCATCAGATTATTGCGCAAGCTCTTGGCGGCACCGTTGAGAAATACAAGGATGGCTGGTCGGTCGGGCATACAGAATATGACTTTGATGGTCAGATAATCCCATTGAATGCATGGCATCAGGATCAGGTCATCGAACGCCCGGTTGACGCAAAAGTCATTGCCAGCACCGATTTTTGCAAGAACGCAGGCTTCGTTTATGGCGACAAGATCTGGAGCGTACAGCCCCATCCCGAATTCACCGCCGAGTTTGTCGACGGTCTCATCAAGGGGCGGGGCAAAGGCCTCGTGCCGGACGAGATCTTGGTCGATGCCAGCGCCAAGTTGGACAAGCCAACAGACAGCGCGGAGATTGCCGCCCGCATGGCCGCATTTTTCAAGAAAGAGAGAGTCTGATGGCCGATTGGACCGAAAACTTGCCAGATGCGGCCAAGACATATCTTGAAGGGCGTCGTCTGGACGAAGTCGAATGTATCATTTCTGACCTGCCCGGCATCGCCCGCGGCAAGGCTGTGCCAGCAAGCAAGTTTGCCAAGCAGAGCTATTTTCACCTGCCAGACAGCATCTTTTATCAGACCATTACCGGGGATTGGGGCGAAGCCGCGGGGGCTGAGGGCTTTCTGGAACGGGATATGATCCTGAAGCCGGACATGACCACGGCAACAGCTGCGCCCTGGACCGGTGACTGGACGTTGCAAGTCATCCACGATGCTTTTGACCGCAAAGACAATCGCGTCTCGTTCGCGCCGCGCAATGTCCTGAAACGCGTTGTCGATCTCTACCGCGCAAAAGGCTGGAAGCCGGTCGTAGCTCCTGAGATGGAGTTCTTTCTGGTGGCGCGCAACATCGACCCGACGCAGGAAATAAAACCGATGATGGGGCGTTCTGGTCGCCCCGCTGCGGCACGCCAGGCCTATTCGATGACAGCCGTTGATGAATTTGGGCCGGTGATCGATGACATATATGATTTTGCCGAAGCTCAGGGTTTTGAAATTGACGGGATCACGCAAGAAGGCGGCGCTGGTCAGCTTGAGATTAATCTGGTTCACGGCGACCCGATCAAACTTGCAGATGAAGTTTTCTATTTCAAACGCCTGATCCGCGAGGCCGCCCTGCGCCACGATTGTTATGCCACGTTCATGGCCAAGCCGATCGCCGATGAACCGGGTAGTGCAATGCACATCCACCATTCCGTTCTTGACATCGAAACCGGCAACAACATCTTTTCCGGGCCGCAAGGGGGGGAAACAGACGCCTTTTTTAACTTCATCGGCGGATTACAAAAACACCTGCCATCAAGCATCGCCGTTATGGCCCCTTACGTGAATTCCTACCGGCGTTATGTCAAAGATCATGCGGCGCCGATCAATCTGGAATGGGGTCGCGACAATCGCACTACTGGCATTCGCATACCGCTGTCAGGACCCGAAGCGCGTCGCGTCGAGAATCGCGTAGCGGGGATGGATTGCAACCCATATCTCTGCATCGCGGCCTCTTTGGCCTGTGGCTATTTGGGTTTGATCAACGAAGAGCGGCCCGACAAGCAGTACAAAGGCGACGCCTATGAAGGCGATGGCGATATACCTAGCCTTTTAGGCGATGCACTGGATCTGTTTGACGAAGCCAAAGAGCTGCACGAAGTGCTGCATCCGGATTTTGCACGGGTCTATTCCATCGTCAAGCGCGCTGAGTATCAGGAATTCCTGCAGGTCATTTCCCCTTGGGAACGTGAACACCTGCTGATGAATGTATGAACCTACTGTTTTCCAACGATAAGCGCGGGGTTTACCCGGGCAGCTGGTATGCGGCGACAGCGAATTCGATGCCCGAATTTGAACCGCTCATAGGCGAGACCAAAGCAGATGTCTGCATCGTTGGCGCTGGCTATACCGGCTTGTCCGCAGCGCTGCATCTGGCGAAAGCGGGCCTAGATGTGGTAGTGGTAGACGCCCACCGCGTCGGCTTTGGCGCTTCGGGTCGCAATGGCGGTCAATTGGGCAGCGGCCAACGCATGGAACAGGATGGGCTCGAAAGGCTCATGGGTAAATCGGATGCCGCCAAACTGTGGCAACTGGGTGAAGATTCAAAAAACCTAGTCAAAGACCTGATCAGGGCACACAATATTGACTGTCAGTTCAAACCAGGCGTGGCCCACACTGCGTCCAATAAATCTGATGTTAAACACTTGCACAACTACGCTGAAAAACTTCAACAAGACTACGGCTATGATGAGATCGAGACCCTAGATGCAGAGGCCTGCCATGCGCTTTGCCCCTCACCAGACTACAGGGGCGGCACACTTGATATGGGGGCAGGTCATTTACATCCCTTGAATTATGCCTTGGGTTTGGCACGTGCAGCTGCGGATGCAGGGGCACGTATTTACGAAATGACCCTAGTACACAATATTCTGCAAGGGTCTAAACCTGTGGTTCAATCTGATCACGGTCGTGTTGCGGCGGATCATGTTATTCTTGCATGTAACGGTTATCTGGGCAGCCTGAATCGCAAGGTCGCAGCCCGTGTCATGCCCATCAACAATTTCATCGGCGCGACAGAACCTTTGGGTGATGAGGCGGCGCGGGTCCTTACCCGAGACGTGGCCGTCGCAGACAGCCGGTTTGTGGTGAACTACTTCCGACTATCCCACGATAAGCGATTTCTTTTTGGCGGTGGTGAGAGCTATGGATACCGCTTTCCCGATGATATCGACGCCATCGTGCGCAAACCCATGAGCGTGGTATTTCCCCATCTGAAGAATGTCAGATTTGACTACACGTGGGGCGGCACATTGGGCATCACCATGAAGCGCATGCCTTACCTTGCGCGGGTTGCCCCCAATATCATGTCGGCATCCGGGTATTCCGGTCACGGGGTTGGTACTGCGACACTTGCCGGTCAATTGATGGCACTTGCCATTCAAGGCCAATCCAGCGGGTTTGATCTTATGGCGAAGGTTCCTGCCCCATCATTCCCCGGCGGTGCCATGTTCCGTTCGCCATTGTTGACCCTGGGCATGACCTGGTTTGTGATACGCGATCGCCTCGGATTCTAACGTCCTTATAATTACCCCTTATTTACATCACGGTACCAAACCTGCTTCTGCGCTATGACTCTCTGAAGTTGCTTTATTGCTGCGCTACGAATTTGCTTTTCCCGGCGATTTCTTTGATTTACTATTATGGAATGTTTAGTTAAGGAAATTGAAATATGAGCCAGGTGCCAAACGTCCATTCCGCCGAACCGATTCCCGACGCTGCGCGCGCCGCAGTTGAACGACTCCTGCAGACTGGCGACCTTTTCCGATACACCGCTGATGCCGACGCGCCGGTTGCACTTCTTGAAGCTGAATTCGCGGAAATGTTGGGCTGTACTTATGCTCTGGCGGTTTCGTCTTGCTCGGCAGCGTTGTTTCTCTCACTCAAAGCTTTGGATCTGCCGCGTGACGCGCGCGTGTTGATTCCCGGGTTTACATTTGCTGCCGTTCCTTCCTCGGTCATTCATGCTGATTGTTTGCCGGTTCTGTGCGAAGTAGGTGACAATTACCGCATAGATTTGAAAGATTTTGCCGACAAACTTCAGGATGATATCAGTGCTGTCATCATTAGCCACATGCGGGGACATACGTCTGACATGGACGAAATCCTTGCACTCTGTGAGGCTGCAGATATTCCAGTCATCGAAGACGCAGCACACTCTCTCGGGACCACCTGGAATGGTCGCAACATCGGCACTTTGGGTCGGGTGGGGTGCTTTTCGTTTCAATCCTACAAGATGGTTAACGCTGGCGAAGGTGGCATTCTCGTCACCGATGATGCCGATCTGGTTGCTCGTGCCATTATCATGTCGGGTGCATACGAACATAACTGGAAAAAACATCCGGTTTTGCACGATGTGTTTGCCCGTTGGCAGAACAAATTGCCCCTCTACAACCTGCGCCTCAATAATTTGAGCGCAGCAATCATTCGCCCTCAACTCGCCGAACTGCCGCGCAGAGTGCGCGATGGCCGCGCAAACCACGATTATGTGGCCGAGCGACTGAACCTGTCTCCTTGGATGCAGGTACCCGAAAAACTGGCACCAGAAGTGCGCGCCCCGGACTCTATCCAGTTCAATCTGCATGGGATGAGTGATGATGATGTTCGTAGGTTCTCCCGCGCGGCCGCGGTACAGGGCGTAAAGGTTCAGGTCTTTGGCTTGTCGTCAGACAATGCACGCGCGTTCTGGAATTGGCAGTTTATTCCCGACTTGCCAGAGCTGCCACAGACCCGCGCCATGTTGATGCGGGCTTGTGATGTACGGTTGCCGGTCCAGCTTGGCCGGGATGATCTTGATGCTATTATCGCTGTGCTGGTGAATGCCGCAGCCGAAGTCATGCCCCCTCAGCGCGCATACGGAACCTGAGATGTAAGGACGGTCAAGGCACACCATCCTCTCATCACAACAAGACGTGCCTGATCCAAGAGGCGCCTCCGGCAAGGGGAAATTCAAATTCCCCGGGCAACCTCAGGATAGGTTTT
>RCNF010001500.1_pt1 | contig 12312 bp, 10 predicted proteins | sample 2041311 | NCBI WGS metagenome assembly RCNF01 (sample SAMN09708228, study PRJNA481090) | Marine sediment metagenome, whole genome shotgun sequencing project. | biome: marine sediment; feature: ocean; material: sediment; isolation source: Sewage treatment plant 2 marine sediment (STP2) ... | reverse complement strand
GGGGAGGGAGTGGCGGGTTCGGGCTAGCAAGTTGAGCGATTCAGGAGTCCCGCCTAGGCTGTCGCGTCGTTGACTTTCCCGCGGCGTTCCTCCAATAACATGCGAACTTCGTGCGCCTTCTCTTCAGTAATGGTGTACGTCGCGATCGCCCAGATAGCGATGCCTGAAGCAATGGCCGGTACGAGGACATCGAATATTCGCATCAGGTAGATCGTGCTCGCCGCCTGGTCACCGCCAAGCGCAACGTCAAAGCCGGTGAAGTTCAACAAGAATCCGCCGGCAGCCAAAGCCGCTGCCATACCCAACTTCACGACCCACCAGAATATTGAGCCATACATGCCTTCGCGACGCTCATGCGTTTCCAGTTCGTCCGCGTCCACAACGTCAGCGATCATTGCGGGCATCAATGTGAACAGACCGCCGAGACCGAAGGCCATCAATGGTGCCGGCAACAATATCAACCACGGAAGATCCGGGTTGTAGCAAACCCATTTGAGCAGATAGCCGATCATTGAAATGCCGGTAGTGACATAGAATGCGCGACGCTTGCCGAACTTCGGACACAACCAGGTTACGAGAAAAATGACCAGGAACGCCGAGACGGCTCCCAGTGCTCCCGCATGGCCGACGAATTCGGCGCCTGCCTTGGTATCACCGCCGAACACAAAATAAATAATGACGTAGGACTGGAATGCCGCGATCATTATGAAGCCGTTGAAGACAAGAAATGTTGCGGCACAGAGTTTTAGAAAGGGTTTGAACTTGAGCGCTTTTGCAAAACCTGCAAAAAAGTCCTTCAGGTTGCGCATCATGATACTGCCAGCACTCTCGGCCACCTGGTCTTTCTCAGCGGCCTCCGCGATGGCGACAGCCTTGTAGCGCTCGCGCAGGAAAATAGCCGGCATTACGCCTACTATGATGACGACGACGGCGATGACAATTGACAGGCCGGCGGCGCCTTCCACCATGTCGTCAAAGAAAAGTTTGCTCTGCATGATCAGCAGGAAATAGGGGGCTATAACGTAGGCCAGCTGACCGATGAAATTCTGCACGCCCATCAGGCGCGTACGCTCATGATAGTCCGGTGTTAGTTCGTAGCCGAGGGCAACCCACGGAGTGGCGAAAACCGTGTAAGCCAGATAAAAGATGATAGAACCACCGAGAAACCACCAAAAGTAGAAGGCCTCGCTCTTGCCGACCGGCAATTGCCAGAGCAGGGCGAAGATGATGCCGACAGCGATTGCACCGATGAAAATGTACGGGCGCCGTCGTCCGTAGCGTGATTCGGTGTTATCGGAAATATAGCCCATGAGTGGGTCGGTTATGGCGTCAGTCAGCCGCGGCAGCGCACCCAGCAGTCCGACCAGTGCGGGATTCATACCAAGGCCGAGATTCAGGACGATAACCATGCCGCCCATAGCAGCGGCGAGTGTATTGTTTACGAACGCGCCGGTACCGTAGACCAATTTTTGGTAAAACGGGATGCGGTCTTCGGGTGCTGTTACGTAATGCGTGGCTTTGCTCATGCCTTTGATCCCCCTGGCCTCTGAAATCAAGGCCTATTTATTATTACACCGATACTCTATCAAATTGACAGCGCTGTCAAATTCTGCTAAAAAACCCCTCCAAGACGACGCCTCAAAACGGCAAATCGCACCAACATCAGTGAGTTGCGCCGCATGCGAGTAATTTCAGTAGCGGCCGGAAATGGACCCACTAATTCTTAGATAACTGCCGCTGCCCGCGGTCTTGTGCCGGATACAGATATGACTTTACCTATGGAAAATCGAATCATCGATAGCGTAACAATCGAGCAGCGCATCAGCGATTTGATCGGACAGATGACGCTGGCCGAAAAAATCGGTCAGACGCAGCAGGTGAATTCGAGCCATGGCCATCCCCCGCACTATCTTGCGGACGGTCTGCGCGCCGGTCTGATTGGATCTGTCCTCAATCTGGCCGATTTAGGCACGGTCAATGAGCTGCAGCGTCTTGCGGTAGAGGAAAGCCGTCTCGGCATCCCGTTGTTAGTTGGCCGGGATGTCATTCACGGCTTCAAAACCATTATGCCAATTCCTTTGGGTCAGGCTGCCAGCTGGAACCCTGAGGTGGTAAGGCTCGGCGCAGCCGTTGCCGGGCGCGAGGCCGCAACCACCGGGATCAACTGGACCTTCGCGCCCATGATCGATATATCTCGTGACCCCAGGTGGGGCCGCATTGCTGAGAGCCTCGGCGAGGACCCCTACCTGGCGAGCACGCTCGGGGTTGCCATGATCGAAGGGTTTCAGGGCCAGGACCTTACGGAGATTGGCTCGATCGCCGCATGTGCCAAGCACTTTGCCGGCTACGGTGCCAGTGAAAGCGGTCGCGACTACGCCACGACGAATATTCCGGAGAACGAACTGCGCAATGTCTACTTGCAGCCATTCAAGGCCGCTGTGGATGCTGGCGTGATGACGCTGATGACGTCATTCAGTGATATCAACGGTGTGCCAGGAACTGCCAACGAATTTCTGTTGCGCAAGGTCCTGCGCGAAGAGTGGAGCTTCGATGGATTTGTGATCAGCGACTACGATTCAGTACGACAGCTTTCGATTCATGGCTTGACGGCAAACGATCGCGACTCAGTCTTCGAGGCTGTCACGGCCGGTGTGGATATGGAGATGGCCAGCGATACGTACGCCCATCACTTGGGCGAGCTCACCGAGCAGGGCCGTATTAGCATCGACACGATCGATGCGATGGTCACCAATATTCTGCGTGCCAAATTCCGACTTGGACTGTTCGAGAACCCGTATACCAATCAGGATGATCTGCCGCCGTTAGCCAATGCAGCAGCGCTTGAAACCGCGAGAACCGCGGCGCTTCAAAGCATTGTCCTTCTCAAGAATGACCACGCAACTCTGCCACTTTCAGCGGCCAGTACGAAATCGATCGCAGTCATCGGGCCAATGGCCGATGCGCCGTACGAACAAATGGGTACGTGGGTGTTTGATGGGGATGAGGAGCTCAGTCAGACGCCGCTTGTGGCCATCCAGGACTTCGTAGGCGACGATGTCCGCGTTCACTACGTTCGTGCAATGGAAAATTCACGTAGCAAAAACGCCGAGTCGTTCGACGATGCTGCTGCCGCCGCTGCGAACTCGGATGCTGCCATTTTGTTTCTTGGTGAGGAATCCATTCTCTCGGGTGAGGCGCATTCGCGTGCCGATATTAACTTGCCCGGCGAACAGGCCGAGCTTGTGCGGCGCGTTCGAGAGGCCGGTAAGCCCGTTATTGCAGTGATCATGGCGGGCAGGCCGTTAACACTGACCAATATTATCGATCAGGTCGACGCGATTATGTATGCATGGCACCCCGGAACGATGGGCGGTCCGGCGATTACGGACTTGCTGTTTGGCGTTGAATCGCCGTCCGGAAAACTCCCCGTGACGTTCCCAAGCATGGTTGGCCAGATACCCATTTACTACAACCAGAAAAATACCGGCAAGCCACCGTCGGATGACCAAATTGTGCATATCGACGACATCGCAGCGCGTGCGCCGCAAACCTCACTCGGCATGAGCGCATTCCACCTCGATGCTGGCTACAAGCCGTTGTTCGCATTTGGTCACGGACTGTCGTATACGGATTTTGATTATCAGAACATCCGCATGAGCGCGCATGAGATCAGTATTGGAGATAGTGTTACCGTCAGTGCAGAGCTCACCAATGTCGGTGCTGTCGCTGCAGACGAGATCGTGCAGATGTACGTTCGCGATCTTGTCGGTAACGTGACACGACCTGTTAGAGAGCTGAAAGGATTCACGCGCGTTCGTCTCGAGCCCGGACAGCAGACCACCGTCAATTTTGAACTGCGTACTGACGATCTGGCGTTCTACGGTCGCTCTATGCAATTGCTCACCGAACCTGGCGAGTTCCATGTGTGGATCGGCGGCAGTTCAGAGACCGAGCTTAGAACAGAGTTCCGAATCATGGACAGCAACTAGATCGCCAGGAAAATAATGAAGCAAAGCACTCGATTCACAGTCACGATTTCGCTCATTGTCGCACTTGGCGGATTCCTGATGGGCTTCGACGCATCCGTTATTTCCGGTGTTGTCGGCTTTATTGAGCTTGAATTCAGCCTGACCAAGATCCAACTCGGCTGGTCAGTTGCGTCGCTGACACTAACGGCGACGCTTGCGATGATGGTGGCCGGGCCGTTGAGTGATCGCATGGGTCGACGACCCGTGCTCCGTATTGCGGCGGCGTTATTCGCCGTGTCGGCTATAGCTTCAGCATTCGCGCCGAATTTCATCTTCCTCGTCATCGCACGCATGCTCGGTGGCTTTGGTGTGGGCGCGGCGCTCATCATCGCGCCGATGTACATCGCGGAGATTGCGCCCGCCGAGTCTCGCGGCCGTCTCGTCTCCTTCAATCAGCTCAACATTGTCTTAGGTATTTCAATAGCATTCTTCAGCAACTACCTGATCCTGTCGCTGGGTCAATCTGATCTCGCGTGGGCGGAGACGCTGCGCTTCGATGATCAGGGCTGGCGCTGGATGCTGGGCATCGAGACCTTGCCCGCAGTCCTGTATTTTTTCGCGCTGCTGTTCGTGCCCGAAAGCCCTCGCTGGCTGGCGATGCGTGGGCGGGAAGAAGAGGCACTGCAAATTCTCACCAAAGTCAGCGGGCCTGAGCAAGCACAAAGTGACTTGAAGACGATACACGAGAGCGTTTCTGTTGAATCTCGTGGTAAGCGAGTGTCGTTCACGCAGTTGTTCCGACCCGCGATGAAGCTTGTGCTTACGATCGGCGTCTCGATCGCGATCCTGCAGCAGATCACGGGCATCAATGCGGTATTCTTCTACGCACCAATGATTTTCGAGCAATCGGGCATCGGCACGGATGCATCGTTTATGCAGGCAGTGCTTGTCGGCGTCGTTAATCTGGTATTCACGATTATTGCGATGTTGCTGATTGACAAAATCGGGCGTCGACCATTGCTGATTTTCGGCCTGGCAGGCATTGCCACGTGCATGCTTACCTTGTCCTATGGGTTTGGATCGGCGACGTACGCATTCAGTGAGGATTCGATCGGCGAGCTTCCCGCAGAAATAGATCGCTCGCTGATTGCTCCATTGACCGACGTTACGTACGAGAGCGATGTTGAGTTCCGCAATGCTGTATCAGCTGCAATCGGGGCGGATGTGTTTAAACGACATGAGTCGCAACTTGTCGGCGCCGCGATAGATATGAATCCCATGTTGATCCTGTTCGGCATACTAGGATTCGTCGCCAGTTTCGCCGTATCGCTGGGGCCGGTTATGTGGGTCTTGTTCTCAGAGCTTTTTCCGAATCAGCTCCGTGGCCTGGCGATTTCGTTTGTCGGCCTCATCAATTCAGCGATCAGCTTCGGCGTACAACTCGTTTTCCCCTGGGAACTTGAGAATCTCGGTAATTCGGAAACGTTCCTGATATTTGGCGTATTCGCAGTTCTGGGCCTTGGTTTCGTCGCGCGTGTCGTGCCGGAGACCAAGGGCCGTTCACTTGAAGAGCTCGAACAGTTGTTGGTCAAAAGTTGAAAGGCGGTCAATAGGCGGCCGGGTAGGAGAGTAGATCAATGATGAGAATTAGAAGCACGTGCGCATATGTCGCTGCGATGATCGCATTCGCGGCACCAGCTGTGGTGTTCGCTGAATACAAACAGTCACCCGATGACTTGTTGCTCGGAGAAGTAATGGCGATCGCTTACTCCGGTTTTCGCGAAGGCCAGCACCCGGACCGTGGGGATGGCGCGGTAAACCCAAGCGACGAAGAAATTCTCGAGGACCTCGAAATTCTGGTAGCCCATGATTTCAGTCTGATCCGTCTCTACGATTCGGGCGAGAACTCCAGAGCAGCTCTCCAGCTGATTCGTCAGCACGATTTGCCAATAAAGGTGTTGTTAGGCATATGGCTGGAGGCTGAATTCAGTAATCATGAAGGCGCTTCCTGGCTCGAGGAACCTATACCCGAAGAAGAACTCGCCGCCAATACCGTGAGAAATATCGCTGAGGTGAAGCGCGGCATTGAGCTCGCAAAGCAATTTGAAGACATCGTCATTGCTGTCAATGTCGGCAATGAAGCGCTGGTCAATTGGAATGACCACATGGTGCCGCTGGAGAATGTCATTGCCTACGTCAGGCAGGTGAAGGCTGGCATCAGTCAGGCAGTAACGGTTGCCGACAACTATGTGTGGTGGAGGGACGACGGTGCGCCGCTCGCTGCTGAGGTCGATTTTCTTGGCGTGCATACTTATCCACAGTGGGAAGAGAAGACGATAGACGAGGCGTTGGCGTACACGATCGAGAATATTGAAGGTGTGCATGCGGCGCTGCCCGACAAGCCGATCGTAATTCTCGAGGCTGGCTGGGCAACCGTCGGTATCGAGTTTGGTGATCGCGCTAACGAAGCCGATCAGGTGCGTTACTACAAGGAATTGCAGGAGTGGGCGACCGCCACAAATACAACAGTGTTTTTCTTTGAGGCCTTCGATGAACCATGGAAGGGTGATCCGAGCAATTTGCTTGGAGCGGAGAAACACTGGGGATTGTTTAACGTCGACCGGACGCCCAAGCAGATCTTGCAGTGAGCCCGTCTCTCTCGTCACCTTTGCCAGTGTCGTTAGGCGAGCGGAGCTCCGCGTAAGCCGGAATCGATAAGAATGCTCAACAAACCCAAGATGTCTCTGCGTGGATTGCGTACATTCTGTATCGCTGCGCGGTATGAGAGCTTTCGCACGGCGGGCGAAGAGCTGTTCATCACGGCGTCTGCTGTCAGCCACCAGATCAAGAGTCTCGAAGAGGAGCTGGGCGTGCAGCTGTTTGATCGCAACAGTCGCGATCTGAGTCTCACCGAGGTCGGCCAATCACTTTATGAAGACGTTGGTCCGCTGATGGACCAGATGAATACGATTGTCGCTGGATACAAAAAGGGCAGCACCGGTAGTTCTATACGCGTGTCGGTGCAGCCGTTCTTTGCCAGCGAATACTTCGTTCCGCGTCTTAGTGAATTTACGGCTAAACATCCCGAAATCGATATCCAGGTTGGCACCAGTGATGAGAGCTCGGAGAAGCTGCCGTCCGATGCAGACCTCGCGATCCGGCTATTTCGATCGCCGCCGCCCGATATGCCGTCGAATCTGCTGTTCCCTTTGCGCCTAGTTGCAGCTGGCTCGCCCTCGTTCAAGAAAAACATGGTTGTAAAGAAGAAGGCCATTGTCAGCGAGTTTCCGATCGTCGTGCATGAAACGCATCCCAAAGCCTGGGCGCAATGGTCAAGTGCCGCGGGCATAGAGCTTCCCGCCAATATGCGGGTTACCCGTCTCGATTCGATGATCGCTGTGGTCAGGGCGGTCGAACAAGGCATCGGCGCAGCCATGGTGCCGATACCGCTTAGCGATCTGTGGTTCCAGCAGGGGAGTATCGTGCGCTTGTTCGACAAGGAGCTGGTAGCCGACGTCAGCTACTACCTGGTCTGCAAAGAAGACCGGGCCAATGATGAAAGCATACGAATACTGCAGGACTGGATCGTGCAGAACTTCGCCGCTGCGAGTTGACTTTTTCTCATCCCTGACATGATTTTTTTGCGTTTGTAGCCTTTGCCGCAAACACCTATCTTATGTCCATCGTCATTTGAACGGCGATTGGCCATATTGGCCACGGAGAAAAGACTATGTTTAAGAAGGAATCGGCAAAACGTGATGCATTTACGTTCAGCTTGTCCGGGGCAACGACGATTACTTCGTTCGCGGCTGCGCCGGCTATCGCCAGTAATCGGATCAACAGAAAGCTGGATGAGCGTGTTGCACAGAATGCAGACGATCACGGGCTGAATACGCCGCATTGCTTGCCGCTGCAAAAGCAAGCGGCATAGGAGTTTCTGTGCGTAACCCCGAAAATAAAGCCACCGTATTCGATGTCGCAAAACTCGCTGGCGTGTCGATCAAAACCGTGTCGCGGGTGGTTAACAGCGAGCCGCATGTCGGTGCCAAGACGCAGCAACGAGTTAACCAGGCGATCGCCAAGCTGAACTATAGTCCCAGCGAGGCCGCCCGGTTGCTCGCGAGCCACCGCAACCTGAAGTACGCCTAGAGCGCAGGGATTGCAGCGGGACTCGATTCCGCGGTTCGAAACCGAGATTTGATCCACAAAATTGACCTCCCGCAGGTTGATTATTTCTCATCCCAGGCCTGAATAATTCCCGTTTGTAGCTAGCGCCCCTGGCGCCTAAAGTTCCCCCAGTTACTACCAATACCGACGCTCGACAAATAGCCATGTTGGCTATGAAGGAGAAACCATGATGAAGAACAACAGACTGGCACGCGATGCTTTTACGCTTAGCCTGGGTGGTATGAGGACGACTACCTCGTTCGCCATGCCGCCGGCGATTGCGCATGATCGACTGCGCCAGGATAGAGAGAATCAGGTGCATGATACTCGCCAGCAAAAATGGCGTGTCTGGATGCCCAGACGATCTCGAGTCGCTTGAGGTGGGCGGCCCATATAAGGAAACCACGCCCTGAAAGGCCAGCTATCAGCTGGCCTTTTTTTTGGAGAGTCAGCTTGGCAATGCAAAAAGCTACCGTATTCGATGTAGCAAAACTCGCCGGCGTATCTATAAGAGCCGTATCTTGCGTGGTCAACAGGGAGCCGAACGTGGTTTACGCAACTCAGGAACGTATTGGTCTGGCCATTGAGAAGCTCAACTACGAGCACAATCAGACGGCTCGGAATCTCGTAAGCCACCGCTTGGCGAACAGCCAGCTCGCAAAAGAGTCGCCAGGGTCGGTCACCCGAGCGGCGCCAGATTAGCGAATCATTCCTGCGTCTGTCCTCAGCAAAGCCGCAGGATCGACCGTGCCATCTTCGCCGCGCGGTCCATCCAGCATGATGCGTATTCTATGTTCCGCACTGTATTCCTTACGCGCGTACTCGAGATAAGCTTGAACAGAGATTTTTAGCGCCGCTAATCGGTCGACGAATACTCGTAACTAAATTTACCCGCGCCATAATGCTTGCTTTGAATATTAATGTCGTTGATCAATAAGCCGTTCAAATTGACGCCAGCCAGATGCAGGCGTTTTACGCTCAATTCAATCTCGCGCATCGGGTGCGCTCCCGATTTGAGCACCATCATCGTTGTCCCAACCAACTGGCCAATGATTGTGGCGTCGGTAACCGCAAGGATGGGTGGCGAGTCGATAATTATGTGATCGAATTTCGGTTTCAGCTCATTCAGGCACTCCGCGAATCGTTCGTGCTGCAATAATTCGGAGGGGTCGGGCAGGATTTTGCCGGCGGGGATTATCGTTAGACCGTTTACTGTTGTCTGGTGCAAAGCCTGACCAATCTCGATCTCACCGCTGATGAAATCGGAAAGGCCGTTTTCTCTTTTGACTCCCAGATACTTATGGAGGTGTCCTCGACGCATATCGCCGTCAATGAGCAGCACCTTCTTGTCATTGCTGGTCAATACCGCTGCCAGGTTCACACTCACAAATGACTTGCCAACGGAGGGACTCGGACCTGTGATCATGATGCAATTGTTCTTGACCACATCCGTCATGCCAAAGTGCATCGCGGTTCTAAGGTTTCTGAGGCTCTCTATCGTGACATCATTCGGGCTGTCGATGGCCAGTATGGCGTGACTCGCTTTATCGGACTGGAGGTCCTTATAGAGACGGTCCTGCCGTCTGCTATGAGGGATCGTCGCGTAAACAGGAATATTAACCCGCGTTTCGATCAGGTCAGGGTCGACAACGCCAGCACTCAATGCTCTTCTCGTAAAGGCCACTGCGACGCCAGCAACGGCGCCGAGTATCAGCGAAGCAAGAAGCGCAAATGACTTTCTGGGTTTGATCGGGCTGTAGCGGGGCACGGCAGTGTCCACCACTCGAACGTTGCCAACTGTACCTGCCTTGACCACTCGAAGTTCCTGCACCGTATTCAACAGGGCGGTATAGAGCTCGGTGTTTACCTCGACATCACGGACAAGTCGCAGTACTTTCTGCTGCGTATTTGGCAATTCTCGAACCCGATCACCCAGTTCGCTCAACTCAACAGTCTGCCGTTCTATCTGCTTGTCCAGTGCAATAACAGTCGGATGTGCCGGCGTAAAGCCTTGAGTGGCCTTGACGCGCTCCTGCTTTAGCTCGTTCCGCTCTCTTTCGGCCAAAACAATGGCTTCAAGTATCCCCTGTGTCTCGAGCGGCAGATCAACAGAGCCTTTCTCGAGGCGGTACGTGTTCATCGACACTTCAGCCGCTTCCATTTCCTGTTTTACGGAAGGTAGTTGCGCATCAAGAAACGCGAGCGTCTTCTCAGCTTCTGCTGACTTCCTCTCAACATTCTGACGTACGTAGGCGTTGGCGATCTCATTGACTTGCTGACTGACCTTCTCGGGATCCGAGCCTACAAGGCTGATTTCAAGGATGCCTGAAAAAAAACTTTTCTCTCGAATACTCAGCGAGCCCTTCAGGCTTTCAATAGCATACAGTCGCGAAATTCTTGCTACTTGAAAAGTATCACCCTTATTCGCGCGAAGTTCCGACACAAAAATAGAAACAGTGTCTCCGTAATAAATTGCGCTGGCTGCTTCCCCGACTAACCCATTGAGCAGCAGCTCACCGTCTGGCGTCGTTAGCCGATAACTGTCGGCGGACTCGGCTTCCAGAGTCAGCGGCCAGTCCATCAGGTACTCGGGAACGTCAAGGGATTCGACTTGAATCGCATTGCGCTCATCCTCATAAGCGCGTCGAGCAAGCGCCGCGCCGATAACCGGCAAATAGTCGGGCGCCGCAGTGATGTCGAGCTTGAGTTTGTCGACGACAGCGCCCAGCACCAAACGCGATGCCAGTATTTCGATCTCAGTGTTTATGGAGGTATCACCCTCGAACAATGCATTGACATCAAGCGTCCCAATACCGGACTCTTTTTGCTCAACTTGCAGCAGTCCATCGGCCATATAGACGGGGGCCGCCAGCAATGTGTAAATGAATCCCACCGAAAACACCGCCAGCGTTATGCCTGTAATCAGCCATTTACTCTCGAGCAATACGCCAAGCATCTCGCCAAAATCGAAATCACCCTCATCGAATTCCGGAGCCGAGTTGTGGAGCGGTTCATTTTCCGCATTCGTGCTCATACAGTGGCTGCCAGATGGCATTTCAAGCAATAATTTCTGCTAATTTGCGACATTGTTGGAAATTCCGAGGACCGTTACAGTAGGCAGTAGCTGGCTGATGACCCGGTTCCAACTTGAGAGACCGGCGGTGTCTACAAAGACGATGTCCTGGGCCTGCATTTCGAAGCGTTCAGCCAGTAGCAGGCCGTAGGCTTCTTTGGCGTCGAGGTGGAAGATTTGGGGATTGTCCTTGTTGCTGCCACGAATCACGAAGATGCGGGCGGGGTTGGCGGTAAACTGGATGACGCCACCAACCTCGCCCAGCGCGGCTGCCAGCGACAGTTGTCCGTTGATGATTTCAACCGACGACTGGCGGGTTACCTCGCCCATTACAAATACTTTTTGCTGGCTGCGATCGAGCACATTGATGATGTCGCCGTGTTTTAACACCAGGTTCTGACTACCGTCGGCAAAGTCATACAGCGCCTTGAGATCGATTTCGTAAACCTTGCCGGCTCGGGAAACATTAACACCGCTTTTATAGGCGTCGTCAGTGAGGCCACCTGACAGGCTGATGGCATCCGCTATCATCAGCGGCAAATCATCGAGTGGCAGAACCCCTGGCACGTTTACTTCGCCGACGACGTAGACTTTCTGGCTGCGATAATCAACGACACGCACATCGAGCTGCGGACTCTCGATATAGGTGGCAAGACGTTCGGTTATGTACACCCGCAGTTCGGGAGTCGTCATCCCCTCCGCGTGAATGATTCCAACGTAGGGGTAATAGAGTTTGCCATCTTCGCCAACTTGCTGACCCGAGCTTTCGGGATCTCGATACGAGCCGGCCGGGATCGTGAGTTCCGGGTGATCCCAGACAGTCACCTGTATTACATCACCCGGGCCAATCTTGTAGCTGTTGCGAGGTTCGGCAAACTCGCTGGCGACTTGTAGGGCTTGAGCCTTGTGCTGGAGTTCTATTTGATCGAGCAGGTCAGTTGTGATCGAGGTGACTGTGATGACAGTGCCGTCGACCGTGGCACTTTCCGTGTCCTGTGCTTTCATGCCTGGCGCCATCACGCAACCCTGCAGCACGAGTGCCAGAACGATCAGTATTTTTGAATGATTGATTATTTTCCTACCCTTCATGACGCTTCGGCTAGC
>RCNF010003209.1_pt1 | contig 12322 bp, 14 predicted proteins | sample 2041311 | NCBI WGS metagenome assembly RCNF01 (sample SAMN09708228, study PRJNA481090) | Marine sediment metagenome, whole genome shotgun sequencing project. | biome: marine sediment; feature: ocean; material: sediment; isolation source: Sewage treatment plant 2 marine sediment (STP2) ... | reverse complement strand
GGGAGCATCACTTACTGCGATATTCTCAATGAAAATAAATCGATTGCAAACATTCCTCAAACTATCTGGCGCTTTGTTTTCACCGATCCCAATCACCTGAACACCGTCTTCGCGCAACCGATTGGCAAGTGCCGTGAAATCACTATCTGACGATACAAGCACAAAACCACCAAAGCGGCCTTTGTGCAGAATATCCATAGCATCAATCACCAAGCCGATATCGCTGGCATTCTTACCGGTCGTATTCGCCGTCTCTTGACGCGCTTCCATGCCAAGCTCGCGCACAACTGCCTTCCATCCAGACAGCCCCGGACTTGACCAATCGCCATAGACGCGGCGCAGGGCAGGTTCACCATAAGTCGTGATCTCTCGCATAATGCTCGCTGCATGTTTTGCAGGTATGTTGTCAGCGTCGATTAGGACGGCCAGAAGCATCCGGTCATTGGACATATCGCATTCCTTAAATCTGACCACCGCATTCAAAGGCGGTGGCACAGTATATGTTCAAAACAGTGGTCGAAAGAACGAACCTTAAAACTCGATCACTGCCCGAATTGATTTACCTTCATGCATAAGATCAAAGCCGTGATTGATGTCTTCCAGCTTCAGCTTGTGGGTAATCATCGGGTCAATTTCGATCTTGCCGTTCATGTACCAATCAACGATTTTTGGCACATCCGTGCGACCTGATGCCCCACCAAACGCGGTACCGCGCCAAGAACGTCCGGTGACCAATTGGAACGGGCGCGTCGAAATTTCGGCGCCCGCAGGAGCCACGCCGATAATGATGCTTTCGCCCCAGCCTTTGTGCGCGGCCTCAAGTGCAGTGCGCATCACACCGACGTTGCCTGTCGCATCAAAGGTGTAATCGGCGCCGCCGCCGGTTAATTCAACAAGATGGGCGACCAAGTCACCTTCAACCTTGGAGGGGTTCACGAAATCGGTCATGCCAAAACGCGTGGCCATCTCGACCTTGCCGTCGTTCAGATCGACGCCGACGATTTGATCGGCCCCTGCCAAACGCAGGCCTTGGATAACGTTCAAGCCTATACCGCCAAGACCAAAGACAATACTGGTCGATCCAATTTCAACTTTCGCTGTGTTGATGACAGCGCCAATGCCCGTCGTCACACCGCAACCGATGTAACAAATCTTGTCGAACGGGGCATCTTTACGCACTTTGGCGAGTGCGATTTCTGGAACAACCGTGTGATTGGCGAAGGTTGAACAGCCCATATAGTGATGGATTGGTGTGCCATCCAGCATCGAAAAGCGGGTCGATCCATCAGGCAAAAGTCCGGCACCTTGGGTCGATCTGATCTTCTGACACAGGTTCGTTTTGGGGTTCAGACAGTATTCGCATTCGCGGCATTCCGGCGTGTAAAGCGGGATCACATGGTCACCAACCTCAAGACTTGTGACGCCTTCACCGATTTCGATCACGACTCCTGCGCCCTCGTGACCCAAAATTGCGGGAAAAATACCCTCAGGATCATCACCAGACCGGGTGAATTCGTCCGTGTGACACAAACCGGTTGCTTTGATTTCAACCAACACCTCGCCAGCCTTTGGGCCTTCAAGGTTCACTTCCATTACAACGAGCGGCTTTCCCGCCTCGAGTGCCACTGCTGCACGTGTCCGCATGTCCGGTATCTCCTGTTTCTTTGGCTCAACGATCTGGCAAACCGACGAAGACTTCAACCATCGACTTGCCTTCGCATCGAAAGCCGCGACAATGCAGGTATGAAAAAACTATTCGCACTCATAATCCTAGCGGGTTGCAGCACTGCTGCGCCATCCTTGCCCCCATTGACCGAGGACACATGCCGCGCGGCTGATTATGCCCAATTAATCGGGCAACCCGCAACAGCGCTGGAACGGGTTCTACTGCTGGGGAAAGTCCGTGTTATTCGGCCTCGGCAACCGGTTACGATGGATTTTCGGTTCGATCGGATCAACTTTATGATCGACGAGGGTGAAACCATCGTTGCGATCAACTGCGGCTAGCTATCTGAGAGGAAAGAGCGATATTCCCCGATGTTGCGAGCTGGGTGGGGGCTATTGATCACAACATCGGGGTAGCATTTCGCTATACCTGACTATTGCGACGACTTGTGTTCCCATTGGGCTAACCCTGTGGCATCCAAGTGTTTATTTCGTGGCGTAAGCATGGCGTACTAACAAGAACTCTTGATTTTGCAGGGTTTTGGCGCAAATCTATGGTATGACCGTTCAAACCCCTTCGCAGTTTCATGCTCCCGAACAAGTTGCGTTTCATCGCACAGAGCTCAATCTGATTCTTGGCCTTTACGGGCGCATGGTCGCTGCGGGCGAATGGCGCGACTACGGGCTGTCGCATTTGCGTGATGCGGCCGTTTTTTCGGTTTTCCGCCGAACCGCAGAGAACCCGCTTTACCGGATTGAAAAGCGCCCAAAGCTAAGATTGAAGCAAGGGCAGTACGCTGTGATCGGGATGGATGGACAAGTCCTGAAACGCGGAAACGACTTGCGGCAGGTGCTGCGCGTGCTTGAACGCAAACTAATCCGCGCGATTTCCTAAAGCCGCTTTCGCGCCAACACTGGACCACCATCTTGGGCAGCAATGCGTAGAATCGCTCGTTCTATAGGCTCATAGGCGGTTGCCATATGGTGCGCATTCGCGTGGATGAGCGTGTCTGCATCGACCATCATGCCTACATGACCGTTCCAGAACACCAAGTCTCCGCGTTGATAAGGTCCATCAAATACTGCGCCCAGAGTGTCGCGTTGCATGTCGCTATCACCCGGACAGGCAATATCGCAGGCCGCCAAGCCTGCCGTGATCAAACCTGAGCAGTCAATCCCGCGGCTAGAATTTCCACCCCATAAATAGGGGACGCCAAAGTGAAGCTGCGCAACCGTCGCAGGGTCGCTAAAAGGGCGGTTCAACTCGCGTAGATGGGACTTGGGGACGAAACCGATGTTGGTTTCAAAGAACTTGCGCCGCTCGTCGATCACGGTGACCCGCGCGCCAAAGGGCAGGCTGTGGATGTTTGCCGACTTAAAGTTTTCCTGCGCATATGCATGGGTCGCAATTGTGCCTACGAAATGGGTAGGATCCAATGGATCGGTCAAATCAACAGTCTGCACGTAACCGACATAGCCATCTGCCGCCTGCACAAAGGCCCAGCCTGCGACATCTTCAAATACGGTTACCTGCGCGCCAATCAAAAGCTGCCGGTCGCGCGGACCGTTTGGGGATGCGCATAGATCAGTGACCTCTGCGCTGATGCGCATCGGCCAGCCTTCCAGATAGCGGTCAGCGTCCACCTGTCCGGCCAAATGCATCGCCGCGACCCTTCCGTTGGCTGGTGTCAGGCGACGGTCAGTCACAGTTTCAGCAAAGCAGGCAAGGCTTCCAACAATGCGCGCGCCCCCATGCCTACCCCACCTTTGGGCCGTGACGGGCACGCATTTGGCTGCCAGCCATAAATGTCGAAATGCACATAGGGGCTTTCAACAAAGCGGCGGAGGAACAATGCGGCGGTGATGCTGCCCGCAAACCCTCCCTTGGGGGCGTTAGCAATACCCGGTTCGATTATCGCCTCGTAGGGTGTGTGGAACGGCATACGCCAAACAGGATCAGCCACTTTTTCAGCAGCATGCGCAATCGCTGCGGCATGATCGTTGTCGTCAGTATAAAACGGCGCGATATCGGGCCCGACAGCAACTCGGGCAGCGCCCGTCAGTGTCGCCATCGAAATCACCAACGCCGGATCATCCTCGTCTGACAGGGTCAGCGCATCGGCCAGAACCAGCCGTCCTTCCGCGTCAGTATTATTAATCTCGACAGTCAAACCCTTGCGCGATGTTAGAATATCCTGCGGCCGAAAAGCATTGCCGCTAATGCTGTTTTCAACTGCAGGGATTAGAACGCGCAATCGCAACGGCAGCTCAAGCGCCATAATCATATGCGCCAGCCCCATCACAGTCGCAGCCCCACCCATGTCTTTTTTCATCAGCCCCATTGAGCTGCCAGGCTTAATATTTAAACCACCCGTATCAAAACAAACGCCCTTTCCGACTAGCGTTAATTGCGGACCGGCATCACCCCAGCGCATATCAATCAACCGCGGTGCACGCGTCGAAGCACGACCAACTGTGTGAATCATCGGAAAATTTGCCATGATCAAATCATCGCCACAGATCACATTGATTGCGGCCGCGTGTTCGTTCGCCAAAGCGCGCATCGCTTCTTCCAGCTCGTCTGGGCCCATGTCGGACGCGGGCGTGTCGATCAATTCACGCGTCAGCGCCTCGCCGTTGGCAATGATTGCGATGCGATCGGCATCAATCCCGTCAGGTGCGACCAGTGCCGCAATTTCGGTGGACGGGCCAGAATAGCGGTCAAAACTGTAGCCAGCCAAAAGCCAAGCCAATGCCGCTTCTTCCAAATCAGTGCCGTCCAAACCACCTTCGATCGTGTAGTCACCTTGCGGCAGTTTCGCGGCCACCGCGCCCATATGAAACCGGCCGCGCGCACGTTTGTCTGCAGTGCCGTAGCCAACCAAAATCGCCGACACCGCCCCATCGCTATCCGGCAATGACAGTATCTGCCCTAACCCTGCCTGAAATCCCTGTGCCGCCGCCCAAGCCTGATGCGCTGGCGTCAATTTGGATAGAGCCTGTTCCAATCCATCGCCCGCGACCACGTGAATTGGAATTGCGGCTTCTGTCCGGTCGGCAAAGGCGAGGGTCATGAAATATCCTGTAGGTGATTGCGATTACCTACAATCTAACGGGCCACCAACCAGCCGCAAGACCCTGTTCCCGCGACCATCACAGATCACGGAAATTCCATATCTCGCTGACTGCTACGTCAAAGCCGCGTTCCAACCGCGCCATCGTCGCCTCGATGGCGACGCCATCGACTTGCGCCAAACAGGTTCTGACGTGATCGGCCGTCATCGCCACCTCAATCAGACCCAACTGTTTGGCTATTAGCCCCACGCGTTTCGCCGGCCTTTCCATCTTGTGAAAAGCCCGTGCTGCCAAGCCGCGCTGCAACATATCTAGCCGCAGCGCGATATCTTCGAGCATACGGCACACCACCTCTTCGGCGATGTGCAGGTCCTTTTGATGAAACAGATGTTGCAAAGGCGCCGGATCAAAAACCAATTGAAGTGGGCAATTCAAGGCAACGACATCTCGCGATTCAATGCGCACAGCCTGCGGAAACTGGGTTATATTCTTCATAACCCCGTTTTTAAACACACAAGGTTTTCATAAGGTTGATGAAAGCGAGAAAAACTGCTCGAATTTCATGAAAATGCCACGTATCCAGAGGTAACAGCGCGAAAGTCACGACTATGCAACATGCCCGACCCCTTCCGGCTTATCTGGTCAACCGCTACCACGGTTGGAAAGCCACCGTTTATACTGAAAACCGTGGCTGGTACCGCAGGTTGGCCGAAGATGGTCAGCACCCCCGATCTATGGTGATTTCATGCTGCGACAGCCGCGTGCATGTGACGTCGATCTTTGGTGCCGATCAAGGCGAGTTCTTTATTCACCGCAATATCGCAAATCTTGTGCCGCCATTTAACCCTGACGGGCATCACCACGGTACATCGGCTGCGGTTGAATATGCGATCACTGGGCTCAAGGTCGCGCATCTGATTGTGCTGGGCCATTCCGGCTGCGGCGGGGTCGAAGGCTGCTATAATATGTGTTCCGGCAAAGCGCCTGAATTGGAAGAAGCGAGCAGCTTTGTTGGCCGTTGGATGGACATCCTGCGCCCCGGCTTTGCAGCCCTGCCCGAAGGCGATGATGCATCACGCAAACGCGCGCTTGAAAAAAAATCTGTCGTGATTTCGCTTGAAAACCTCATGACATTCCCCTTCATCAAAGAAGCCGTGGAAAGCGAACGCCTGTCTATCCATGGGCTTTGGAATGACATCGGCGAAGGTAGCCTAGAGGCTTACGACCCCAAGAACGCAACATTCAGGCCGATCTAGATCCGCCAGTCATCTGATTGCATTTCACGCAAACGGCTGGCGGTGCGCTCAAATTCAAAGGTGCCTGTGCCTTCGATGTATAACATCTCTGGCGTGGCGGCGGCGCTGCAAATCAACTGCACTTTTGCCTCATAAAGCGCATCTATCAGCGTCACAAAACGCTTTGCCTCGTTGAAATTGTGCCGCGACAATGCTGGAATTTCCTCGAGGATCAGCACGCGCACGGCATCCGCTAATGCAAGGTAGTCGGCGGCACCCAACGGCTTTCCGCACAGATCAAAGAACTTGGCCCGTGCGACACCATTGTGAAAATCAGGCAAGGCCACCTGCCTGCCCTTCACATGCAAAACCAAAGTTTCCGATTTTCCGTTGCTGATGTCCTGCCAAATCTGTGCAATCGCGGCGCGCGCATCAGCATCGATGGGGCTGAAATAACTCTGCGTGCCAGCAAGTCGGTCTTGGCGATAGTCGGTTTCACTTGTCAGTTCGTGCACAACCATTTTTTCTTTGATCAAGGCGATGAACGGCAAGAATAGCTGGCGGTTCAATCCGTGCTGATAGAGGTCATCGGGCGGGCGGTTGGATGTCGTGACAATGACGACGCCTGCGGCAAACAGCGCCTCGAACAAACGACCAACAAGCATCGCATCGGTAATATCGGTGATTTGCATTTCATCGAAGGCCAAAAACCGCACATCGGCGGCCAGTTTCGCGGCCACTGGCGCAATCGCATCATCAACTCCGCTCTTGCGGGCCTCGGTCATTTCAGAATGAACCCACTGCATGAATGCATGAAAATGGCGGCGTTGTTTTGGGGCATCGACCTGATCATAAAGTAAGTCCATCAGCATGGATTTGCCACGCCCCACACCGCCCCACATATAAAGCCCCAGCGCAGGTGCTGGCGCTTTGCGAAAAAACCCGCGTTTCACAGGGGCAGCGGCAAGCGCTGCGCGAACACGTTCAAGTTCGGGCAACACGGCAAGCTGTGCTGCATCTTCATGCAACGCGCCCGCTGTCACAGCGGATCGATATGCCTCTTGGACGGTCATCAAACGGGGATCATTTCCTGAAACGGGCGGGGGCGATCAGTCATGCATCGCCGCGCGAAGTGCCACGACCAACTGTTCACCATGGGTGTATGGCAAGGCGTGATCAGCATGATTGACGACTTCTTGGTGTGCTTCGCGGTTCCATTCGGCCAAACGGCCAATTGCTTGAAGCGGCACGATCTTGTCCGCACCGGCCCAAACCGCAATCACAGGGATACCCTTGCGGCCCAACTGGCGGTGTTCTTCTTCTTGCACTTCGGCCAAAATCCCCCGCCTGCTTGCCAGCAGCGAAGGCAAGTACCCACGCCGGGTCAGCTCGCGTCGTTGCGCGCGCAACACTTGTTCGATGTCCTTGGTCTGGCCACGGTCGGGAATCGAACGCTTGATCCGCCCTGCCCCAAACATGCCATGCGCCCAGTCACCGAGAAGTGGCATGCATCTGCAAAAACGCCCGAAACGGCTTTCGTTAGTCACGAGCCCAGAGGCTGCGACTAGCACAACTTGCTTGATGCAATGAGGGTTTTCGGCGGCAAAGGCGGTCGCAATGCTCCCGCCCATTGAATAACCGACGATTGTGATATTGTCACGAAGGCCATGATAAGCCGCAAGATCGGATAGCTGGCGCAAGAAAAAGGCGCGATTCTGCGGACCCTTAGGCGCATCTGACAGGCCACGCCCGTACAGATCATACATCAAAACACGGTAACCGACGCCGCCAAGACCCTTGGCTATCGCCTCCATTGAAATTAGTGGGCTGGCCCATCCATGCACGACAATTGCGACAGGACCACGGGCAGGGCCGCCCCAGCGGTAATGCGTAACGCCCTGCGAAAGCTGTGCGAATTCACCATCAGCGCCATGCCGTTCGGTTGGACCAATCGCCGGTTTACGGCGCTCGACGTAGAACGGCCAAACCGCCAGCAGCGCCAACCAAACGACGCCAAAAATTACTAACACCAAATTCACAACGTCGCCTTCTCATTTCTAAGGACTGAAACGTGTCTACAGTTAACCGCGCCAAGCTTCTAGTATGTAGCGACATGTCATCAGATCAAGATGCGCGCCGCCCCCGTTTTTGAACAGCGTGATGTCATCCGCTGACTTACGCGCAAATTGATCCAGCTGATAATAATCGGCCACGACGTCAGTTTCACGAAACGCGCCAGAGGCAATCGGGATTTTCAACTCTCCGATATGGCCAATCGTTGTCTCGCGACTATCCACGAACACCCGCGCGCGCTGTAGCGCCTCATCATCGGCCTCGCGCATATCCGGACGGTACGCGCCAATCAGATCGATGTGCTGGCCAGATTGGAACCAACTGCCCTTCAGTAATGGATCGGTTGTCATGGTGGCAGAAGTCACGATGTCAGCCTGCCGCACAGCGCCTTCAAGATCGTCTGCAATTGTTATGTTCGGAATGGCCGCTTTGAAGGCCTCTGCACCAGCACGCGATCTATTCCAAACTGTAAATGACGCATCAGGGAACGCTGCACTATAGGCGTCATGCAAAGAATGGCCGACCGTACCTGCGCCCACAATCAAGATATTGCGGCTATCAGGTCGCGCCAAACGACGCGCGGCGAGCAGGCTATCGCCAGCAGTTTTCCACTTAGTCACAAGATGAAAATCCAGAATCGCCTCGAGCGTACCATCCTTGCCTGAAAACAGGTTCACAGCGCCGCCAATCATCGGCTTTCCATCCGCCTTATTGCCCGGAAAGATCGTGGCGCATTTCACGGCCAGCCCCAGACCCGCAATCCATGCAGAGCGGTTCAGCAGCGTATTGTCGCCTTCATACAAAAATACATCCGCCACATCCGCCTTCGGACCTGCATGACCCGCAGCCAAAGCATCCGTCAGCGCCAACCAATCAAGGTTCTTTTGTCCTTCTTCAAACGGGATCATCACAGTCATTGCGCAGCTTCCTTGTTGAGTAACCCTTCGGCAACCAATCTGTCCGCCCAAGGCTGCGGCCCCTCAAACAAATGGGTCTGCCAGCCACGGGCGGCGGCAACATCGATGTTATCGATGCGGTCGTCGGCGAACAGCAGACCAGCAGGAGCGATCCCGCAGTCGTCCTCTACCTGCTGATAAATCTCGGCGTCTGGTTTAATCACGCCCATATGCCCTGAAATATAGCGTCGGTCGAATTCACCCAAGAATGGATAGACGGGTTCAGCAATCTCAAAGGTCTGAATTCCAAAATTCGTCAGGGCAAAAACTGGCACACCAGCCGCGCGTAACGCGCGCAGCAACCGGACAGAGTGATCAATCGCAGGTGCTGCCATTTCAATCCATCGGTCATGCCAAATGTGCACTTCGGTGCGCCATTCGGGGTGCGCGTCGGCTGCGGCGTAAATTGTTTCTTGGAAATTGCCGCCGCGATCAACCTCATCGTTGATGCCGTGCAGGTCGATGGCGGCGAACATAGCTATGCGACGCTCTTCGCCAATCACAGTGTCAAAGAACCGTTCTGGCTGCCATTCGATCAGGACGTTTCCAATGTCGAACACGACTGCTTTGACATCTGGCATATTCGCTCCTGCTTTGTTGTAGATCAGACTAACGCCGCAAAGGGCGCTGTAAAGCGTCGGGCTTGGTCTGTGCGTCCCGCCAGATCGTGAACATGCCTGCGCCAAGGATCAGTGACATGCCTAAATAGTCCCAACCGTCGGGGAATTCCGCAAAAAAGATCATGCCCCACGCCACCGACATTGGCAGGGCAAGATATTCAAACGGAGCTACATATGATGCCTCGGACACACGGTAGGCTTGGGAAATCAGGTAGCCGCCGATGGCGATGCCGACGCCAATGACTAGGAATATCGGATAGTCCGACACCAACGGCCAGCTCCATGCGCGCAACAAGAAAACAAGGGATGGGTCGGTTTGATCGCCAAAACGCCCGTCACCTACAGCAAGGCCCATGGCAAGGCACACTAGGATGAACATGATCTGGATATAAAACGCCATCGTGGCCGCAGATTCCGTACCACCAATTCGGCGCGTGATAATGTGGATACCCGCATAACAAAACGCCGCCGCCAGCGGCAAAAGCGAGGCCAGTTGAAACGCCGCTGTTCCGGGCCGCATCATGATCAACACGCCGACAAAGCCAACAGCAATGGCCGCCCAGCGCCGTGGGCCGACAAACTCGCCCAGAAACACAACCGAAAATATCGTAATCACCAAAGGACTTACGAAAAAGATCGCGACCGCATCGGCCAGCGGCATCGCCGCGAGACCTAGAAAGAAGGTCATGTTGGCAAACACCACACAAAGCCCACGCAGCATATGCATGGGTAAACGTTTGGTTCGCGCAATTGCCCAGCCGTTGGTCAGCGGGGCGATCAAAACCAGAATGATTACCAAGCCGATAAGTGACCGGATCAGCACGACCTGATGTAGTGCGTAACCACCGCTTAAGAATTTGATCGCAACGTCATTGATCGAAAAGAAGATCACCGAAACTGCGGCGCATAATGCACCGAGCTTGGCTGGCGAAAGCTGCATCACGCCTGCGCAGCCGCGCGCACTGCGCGCTCTAACCCATCCAAGAACCGTGCGCGATCTGCTTTGCTAAAGGGTTTGCCGCCGCCTTGGCGAAATGGATCAGCCGCGCGCATATCTGTCATCAGGTCGCGCGTGGCAAGGACATTGCCGATATTGGCCGTCGTCAGCGCCTCGCCATTATGTTTCAACACCAAAGCCCCATTTTCGATGCAACGCGCCGCAAGCGGGATATCACCTGTGATCACCACATCGCCTTTGGTCACACGATCCGCAATCCAGATATCGGCAATATCAGGTCCATCCGGCACGACGACCGTCTCAACCAACGGGTTCTGCGACGGGCGGATCCCACCATTCGAGACCACAAACATTTTCAACTTATGACGGGTGCCAACGCGTTCGACCTCTGCTTTTACCGGACAGGCGTCAGCATCAACGTAAATCATGCGTAAAGCGCCTCTGCGTGGAAACTGACGTGGTCTTCCATGAAGGTCGCGATAAAGAAATACGAATGATCATAGCCCTTTTGCAGTCGGATATGCCCCTCTTGACGCTTTGCGGCCATGGCTTGCGCAAGGTGCTCTGTTCCCAACAAATCACCGAACTGATCATCCGTGCCGGTATCAATCAAAATGGGCCCGTCAAAACCTTCGCGTTGCATCAATAGGGTCGCATCATGCGGCCCCCAGTTTTCCTCTGCGCCCCAATAGGCTGCGAATTGTTTGCGGCCCCAATCGCTCGCAGTCGGGAGGCAAATCGGTGCAAAGGCCGACACTGACCGGAACCGCCCCGGCAAAGCCATTGCAAGCGTCAGCGCACCGTGACCGCCCATTGAATGACCCGTGATTGACTGCCTATCCATATCAAGGGCAAAGTTTTCGGCCAACAAGGCTGGCAATTCTTCGGCAACATAAGTCCACATCTTGAAGTTCTGATCCCATGGGGCCTCTGTCGCATCGATGTAGAACCCCGCACCTTGACCAAGGTCATAGGCGTCATCGTTTGGCACGCCTTCACCGCGAGGGGATGTGTCAGGAAAAACCAGCGCAATGCCCTGCTCTGCTGCCCAAGCCTGAGCGCCTGCCTTGACCATCGCGTTCTCATGCGTGCAAGTCAGACCGGACAGAAACCAAAGAACCGGCACAGGGCCGTCGTCCGCTTCTGCGGGCAGGAATAGACCGAATGTCATGTCACAGGCACACGCTGCAGAGCTGTGTGAATAGACGCCTTGGGTGCCCCCAAAGCAGCGATTTTCAGAGATGGTTTTCATGAGCAGACCCTTTCGTTTCAATAAGGGCTAGCGCAGGTTCAGAAGGTTGTCACCCATGCAATGACCAAAGATACGGTCACAACGCTGGCCGCCGTGGACATCAAGATCGACGCAGACACCCGCGTGGGGGCCACGCCATAGTGCTGGGCAAGGATATACACATTGCCCGCGACCGGCAGTGACGCGGCAGCGATCATCACGCCTGCAGCGTATGGGTCGACATCAAACAAGAACAGTGCGGCGATTGCGACAGCGGCTGGATGCAGGATCAGTTTGCAGAAAGACAGCCAAGCCGCGATGGCCGGACGTTCGGCTGATTTGCTGGCCAGCGATGCACCGATTGCAAACAGCGCGCCGGGTGTGGCCGCAGCCCCAAGCAAGGTCAGGAAATCGTTCACTGGCACGGGAATAGGATAGTTGCCAGCGGACACCAGCAAGCCAAGCGAGATCGACACGATCATCGGATTCTTGATCAGGCCAACGGCGAC
>RCNF010001496.1_pt1 | contig 12332 bp, 10 predicted proteins | sample 2041311 | NCBI WGS metagenome assembly RCNF01 (sample SAMN09708228, study PRJNA481090) | Marine sediment metagenome, whole genome shotgun sequencing project. | biome: marine sediment; feature: ocean; material: sediment; isolation source: Sewage treatment plant 2 marine sediment (STP2) ... | reverse complement strand
GACCTAGGTTTAAACCAATTGCATGCTCTCCACTTTTTATAAATTGCCCTTGCGCAATAAGTAATGAGGATGAAAAGTATATTATAAGAAAAAATATGGTTGCTAATTTCATCAAATCACTTATTTTATTTTAATTAAAAAAATTTATCTATGAACTTCTCTGACACTATGTACTCTTTTAAATTATTGATTTTTTTCTTACTGATAGAAGAACTGTAGCATCATTATAATTTTATATTTGCTCACTACTGAGAAATATCCATAACCCAATAAATGTTGGATATTAATATCCAAGAGTCAACTATAATCACTCTACATAATTTATTGGGGATCACCTATGCCTTCCGATATATCCTTGTCGGATATCTTCGCTGTATTATTCTTTCTACTCAGCTGGTTCAGCATCAACTGGGTTAGTAATCACTATAAAAGCAAAGATAAAAACACACTCTACAGCTTATCAAAGAGTTACCGTAATCAATGGATGCTTAATATGCTGGAACGGGATAACCGTATTTCGGATGTTGCTTTAGTTGGACATCTAATGCGCAGCTCATCATTTTTTGCATCAACGAGTCTGCTGGTTCTTGCTAGCTTAATCGCCGTGTTTGGCGTCATTGATCAAGCGATGAAAGTCGTTGATGACATACCCTTTGCTATGCATGTTTCTGCATCGTTTTGGAAAATTAAATTATTACTGATAATCCTTATCTTCATATTCGTATTTTTCAAATTAGTCTGGTCCATCAGACAGTATAACTATACCGTTATTATGGTAGGTGCAGCACCCAGCGTTTTTGACGATGACAAGCACATGTACTCTTATGCCAATAACCTAGGAACGGTCATCAACCGTGCCAGTCGTCATTTTATTGACGGAATGAGAGGGTTTGAATACGCACTAGCCGCACTAGCCTGGTTTATACACCCCTTTGTTTTCATTGCTGCAACGTTATTAGTGACAAGAGTTATCTACCGACGCGAGTTCTCTTCAAGAACCTTACAAGCTATGGAAGATCAATAGATAACAAACAATAATAAGCCGCTAACGATGAATAAAAATGATTCGAATGATGGACTGGGCGTCTATTTTATACTGCTATTACCGCCATTATTCTGGTCAGGTAACTTTGTAGTAGGTAGAGCTGTAGCTGATGCACACGCACCTTTAGGCTTATCCTTTTCACGCTGGTTATTAGCTTTTTGTTTACTACTTCCGTTTATTATTAAACCAATATGGCAACAACGTCATATTATCAAAGCTCACTTTTGGGGAATTGCACTACTCGCCGTTCTAAGCATTACCGGTTTTAATTCAATAGTCTATATCGCTCTGCAATACACCACCGCAACCAATGCAACCTTACTTAATTCATTTATACCGATCTTTATCTTTGTTATTTCAGGCTTTTCTTTAAAGAAAAAATATCCGTTAAACAGGTACTGGGCGTAATAGTATCTTTGTTAGGTGTCGTCGCGATCATTACCCGCCTTGATCTTGCGGTGATACAACAACTTAGCATCAATAAAGGTGATTTGTGGATGCTGTTAGCCGCGTTAGATTGGGCGCTTTATTCAATACTACTTAAATATCTAAGGCCCAAAAAAATGTCTGCTCTTGCTTTTTTAGGGATGCTTATTCTAATCGGCTCTATTGTTTTATATCCAATTACCTTATGGAACCCATTTAATGAACCGGATATCGTTTGGAATAGCACCATGATTAAAGCTGTTTCATATATTGCGATCTTCCCATCGATAGTAGCTTATCTCGCGTGGATCTACGGTTTGAACAAAATTGGGGCAGCTAAAGGTGGACAGTACATTCACCTAATGCCATTTTTTGCTGCTATTTTAGCCGTAATATTCCTAGGTGAAAGCATTCACCAATTCCATATTGTAGGGGGAGGCTGTATTGCATTGGGTCTTTGGCTAAGTTTGTCCAAAGCTAGGTAGGTAACGATAGGTGAATAAGTAGAAGGTCACCCCCCTACTTTTGGGCACTTTTTACTCTAAACGGTTTTATCTATTTGGAGTCTATCCACTAAAATTTGCATATCTTCTGGCATATCAGCTTGCCAAGAAATTTCCTCATCAGTGTGTGGATGTACAATAGTTAATCGAGTTGCATGCAATGCCTGACGACTCATTTTTTGTAATTGTTCACGTAACTCTCCATCAATATTTGCTGGTACTCGAGATCGTCCACCATAGACTCTGTCACCCAATATAGGCATATGCTTCCACGCTAGGTGAACACGTATTTGATGCGTACGACCCGTTTCAAGGTTTACTCGCAATAAAGTATGATGCAATAACTTTTGTTCAACGCGAAAATGGGTAATCGCTGTTTTACCGCCACCATTCGTTAATACTGTCATCTTTTTTCTATCTTGTGGATGACGACCTATATTGGCCTCGATAGTGTCTCCCGCGATAACTTCTTTACAAACGAGTGCTAGGTATTCTCTTTTGACTTCGCGCTCTTGTAACTGATTAACAAGTGCTGTGTGAGTCTCTAATGTTTTAGCCACCATCATTAAGCCGGTGGTGTCTTTATCTAATCGATGTACGATTCCAGCTCTAGGTAAATTTTCTTGTGCAGTATTATGCGCAAGTAAACCATTTACCAGTGTGCCATTTTGATTACCTGCACCTGGATGAACGACTAAACCTGCTGGTTTGTTAATTACTAACATATGTTCGTCTTCATAAACAATATCTAGTTTTATCGATTCGGGTAAATCATAGGTTTGCTGTTGCAATACTGGTGTAACGATGACTTCTTCTCCACCCACTACTTTATCTCTAACATTTACAGTATTGTCATTGATACGTATATCGCCAGATTTAATCCATTTCTGTAACTGACTACGTGAAAACTGTGGACACAGTTCCGCAACTACACGGTCTAATCTTTCCCCAAAATATTCTTCTGGTATTGAAAATACTAACGCTTCATTTTTATCTTTATTACTCATATTCACTACTTATTTGACCGTTTCTCTGTAAACAACTTCCAATTATAAGGTAATATTTCTTTGCAATGTTGTAATACTGTTCTAATAAGTAAACTGCTGTATAATTAAGCAAAAAAAAGAAGTGATAAAATAAAACAAGTACATAATAAACAAGGGCCTTTCATGAACACACTTAATACTTCTATTAGTCACAATAAATCCAGCTCATATTGGATGGTCATCTTGATAGTAATGCTTTCAGTTATGCTTAGCTCATGCTCTTCACAGAAGAAAAAGAGCATCTCTGCAGAAGACTCAAAGGCAACTGCTCAACAGTTATTTAAAGATGCTAGATCTTCAATGGATGGCAAAAACTACGAAGAAGCAATTAAAAAATACGAAGCCTTAGAAGCCAAATATCCATTGGGACGATATGCGCAACAATCTTTGCTAGAACAGGCATACGCGTATTATAAATTTGATGAGCCTGATACGGCTTTAGATACAATCGACCGTTATATGCGTGTTTATCCAAGAAGTCCTCGTATGGATTACGCTTTATATTTGAGAGGTCTAGTCAACTTCAGTCGTGGAGGAAGTATTATTGATAAAGTTTTCCCACGTAATTTTTCTGACTTAGACGGCGTTCGTCAAAAAGAAGCCTTTCATGATTTCTCAACATTGATCCCCCGCCATAAAGGGAGTCCTTACGAGGTTGATGCTAAAAAACGTATGCACTACCTAAAAAACACATTGGGCGCATCTGAAGTTAATGTTGCTAAATACTATATGAAACGAGGTGCTTATCTTGCAGCATTTAATCGCGCAGATTATGCAATCAAACATCACCAAGGCACGCCTGCAGTTATTGAAGCGTTACAGATTAAAGTGTGCGCATCGAGAAAACTTGGCAAGAATGATTTAGCTGATGATACGATGAGAATCATTAAGTTAAACTTCCCTCAGAAAGTTAACTTTACTTGTTTGAAGTAAACACCCAAGCAATATAAACAATCAAGAGCTTCCAAATGGAAGCTCTTTTTGCTTTGAAGCTACTAAAAACTAAGATTGATAACAAATAGTTACTTGTCTTATTTAGGTATTATCTTAATTTAAAAACTGTATACTTGCGCCCAAAATCACTTAGCCAAGTAATTACTCATGTTTAGCATAATTTCAAAACGTCCAGAAAGTCTTAAAAACGATTTACTTTCAGGGCTTACCGTAGCACTCGCATTAGTCCCAGAAGCAGTCGCTTTCGCCATTCTCGCACACTTACATCCTCTAACCGGTTTATATGCCGCTTTCACTATTGGTTTGATCGCATCCATTGTAGGTGGTCGCCCAGGGATGATCTCTGGTGCTACAGGTGCAATTGCAGTAGTCGTAGGAACTTTAGTGTTACAACATGGCGAAGAATACCTTTTTGCAGCCGTGATGATGATGGGACTGATTCAAATCAGTTTCGGCATTTTGAAAATGGGTAAGTTTATTCGACTTGTGCCTCACCCCGTTTTCTTAGGCTTTGTTAATGGCCTTGCTTTAGTGATATTAATCGCCCAATTCGAACATTTTAAAATACCAGGGCCTAACGATACTCACGAATGGATTACTGGCTCTGCGCTTTATATTATGATTGCTTTGATAGTGCTTACTATGGGGATCATTCAGCTACTACCACGCTTCACCAAAGCAATTCCATCAACCTTAGCGGCTATTATTGTTGGAACATTACTGGTCATTGGGTTTAATCTTGATACACGTACTGTGGCAGATATGGCATCTATCAAAGGTGTTTTCCCTCCATTCCATTTGCCTCAAGTTGATCTCTCATGGGAAGCATTCAAGATTGTTTTCCCTTATGCCGTGATCATGGCACTAGTAGGCTTGATCGAGAGTTTGTTAACACTCAACCTAGTTGATGAATTAACTGAGACTACGGGTCATCCCAATCGCGAATGTATCGGTCAAGGAGTTGCTAATACTGTGACTGGCATGTTCAGTGGCATGGGTGGTTGTGCCATGGTTGGACAGAGTATTATCAATATCAAGTCTGGTGGTAGAAGTCGATTATCCGGAATATCTGCTTCCTTATTTTTACTAATTTTTATTCTCTATGCCTCGTCTCTGATTGAAGCAATCCCTATTGCTGTTCTTGTTGGCGTCATGTTTATGGTGGTTATAGGCACATTCGAATGGGGAAGTTTGCGCTTATTGGGCAAAATTCCTATCACAGACTGGTCGATTATCGTTGCTGTTACGGCTATCACTGTAATTTCAGATAACTTAGCTTTAGCAGTCATTATCGGTGTAATACTATCTGCGTTGGTATTTGCCTGGGAACATGCAAAACACATCGAGGCACAAACACGAATCGATCGTATGGGTAATAAAGTTTACGAACTTACTGGTCCTTTGTTCTTCGCTTCTATCAGTAATTTCCAAGAAATTTTCACACCTAACGAAGATACTGATGATGTCGTGGTTGACTTCAAAAACTCTCGCATTGCGGATCATTCAGCAATAGAAGCAATTGATAAATTAGCAGAACGCTATGATCGTGCAGGCAAACGACTCCATATAAAACATCTCAGCAGAGAGTGTCGATTGCTATTACAAAAAGCAGGTCCGTTAGTGGAAGTTAATGTTGTTGAAGACCCTGCTTATCATGTGGCAGCAGATAATGTAGCAGATAAAGTAAACTCTAAATAAAAAGTGGATGGGGAAATGACACCCCCCACCTTTTAGAGGGTTTTTCAGGCAATGATTACTTTACTCAATGCCTGCGGCATGATTATTCAACCACTCTGGAAGTTGTTCTATTTTATCGATAAAACCTACGGGGTCATGTTTAAGTAGTCGTAACAAGCCATGTACGCCGTAGCTAACTGCAAAACCATCTACCTTGGCATTATTCGCTAACTGCAAATCGTATTCGCTGTCACCGATCATCAGTGCTTTGTTGGTCTGCGTATTGTAATCGACCAATATTTCTTCAAGCATTTGCGGATGAGGTTTTGAACGTGTTTCGTCTGCACAGCGTGTTATCGGAAAATAATCATGCAAACCCGTTTCTGATAACCCTTTATCTAGTCCACGACGAGATTTACCCGTAGCCACAGCTAAGTCATAACCTGTTTCTTTTAAGAGGGAGAGAACATCCTCTACACCAGAAAACAGAGGGCTGGGTGTTTTATCTTTAAACAAATAGTGTTCACGATAGGTTTGAGAGGCATGCTGCACTTCCTTAGGCTTGAGATCAGGAAAGAGCTTACTCACAGCTTCTTCTAATCCTAGGCCGATAATATCGCTGATTTGCTCATTTGTACGAGACTCTAGACTTAGCTCTTTAATCGCAGACTGCATGCAATTTACAATTTGAGCTTTTGAATCCATTAAAGTGCCATCCCAATCGAAGACTAGTAGAGTGTATTTATTCATAATTTTATTTGATTAGTTGATAATTGATTATGTTGATTTTGATAAAGATATGGATCTTGAGTAACGTAACGCTAATAACTAAATGTGAATTCATTTAAGCTGCAGGATCACCGCAGATAATTCAGCCGGCAATCCAATTTTGAAATCGTATACTTTGCCGCTGCTAGCAAGTTTAAAATTTAGATGATAGGCATGTAGAAATAGACGCTTCAAACCAATTTCCTTTTTAGCTGCTCTATTCGCTGCAAAATCACCATAGTTGGAATCACCCATCACAGGATTTCCTATATCAGCAAGCTGGGTTCTAATTTGATGCATACGGCCCGTAAGAAGTTCTACTTCAAGCAAACTATAATTCTGGTAGATTTCTAAAGGCCTGAAAATACTTTCAGATTCTTTGGCTCTATCTGAGTTTTCATCGTTTACTACTCGTACTTTCTGTTTGCTGCCACGATTTCTCTGCAGGTGGTTCTTTACATGTTGGTTACCACCCTGCCACTTACCAAGGACTAACGTTTGATAGAACTTATTAATTAGTTTCTGTTTGAGCATTTCATGTAATTCTAATAGCACCCCCCTACTTTTAGCCAACATTACAATACCACTGGTTTCTTTATCTAAACGATGAACCAGTTCAACAAAAGGTAACTCTGGACGTAATTGCCTAAAGCTTTCTATCAGTCCAAAACGTACCCCAGAACCACCATGTACAGCTAAACCAGAGGACTTATTAATTAAGATGAGGTCATCATCTTCCAGAATAATTGATTCAGTTAACGAATTAAGAAACGATGTCGGAGCAGTTGCCTGTTGTTCTTTCACAGGCAAATAAACAGGTGGGATTCTAACGACATCTTGATCTTGAAGTTTCAAGGTAGGCTTGGCTCGTTTCTTATTAACTCTCACTTCTCCCTTACGTAAAATACGATATACATAAGAGCGCGGAGCATCTTTTAACTCTCTCAACAAGAAGTTATCAATTCGCTGACCAGCATGTGAAGCATCGATAGTAACGAACCTAACTTTGTGCACTAGCACATTTTCTGGTAACTGCTTTTTACTAGGGTTATCAGAATCTGTCTTATCGTTTGATTTAGAACTATTTTTAGCACTTTCAGTAAAAGAGTTTTTCATTATTTAGAGTTTACACAAGTGATATTTATTTGTTGTAGAAAAACGTCAAAATTGATATAATATTTAACTGATTTTAATATAAATTTGAAATCAAAAGATTTACTTATTCAAGCGCAGATAGTTACATTGATCAACTTGAATAAAACAACAGCGTTTATCTGGTCGAAATGACAAACAGATAAATAATTAAGGACGCAGCTCCTTGTCAATTAGAACAATTTTTGAAGTTGAAAACACATAAAATTAACTTCAAAGCTTACACATCATTATTTAAAAATTTGTAATTATTTTGTAGAGACATTTGTAGTCATAATAATAACCTGAAAACAGGATTGGGCTAAAAACCAAACAGGGATTCTCAAGAATTTACTTCTAAAGCTATAAAATACAATAGCTTATATAATTTTAGTGTGTACTTTAAAATACATATAAAATGCCTTCTGTAGGCATTTTATAGTGCTTTTTTGTGTAGATAGCGTGTAGATATAAATCGTTAGTATCGTTTAAAAAACGTTACAACACCTATCCTAATTGGCAATACGTGAGCTGTAGCATCGGTTAATCCCGATACAAAACAGGAAACGTAATACCAATGAAAAGAATTCTAATAAACGCAACACAACAAGAAGAAATACGCGTTGCAATGGTCGACGGTCAATACTTATATGACCTAGACATCGAACATCCCTTCAGAGCACAAAAGAAAGCCAATATTTATAAAGGCATAATTACTCGTGTAGAACCAAGCCTTGAAGCGGCATTTGTAAACTATGGTGCTGAGCGTCATGGCTTCTTACCCTTCAAAGAAATTTCTCGTGAATACTGGGATACGTCTAAAACCAAAAAGAACGATAAAAACAAAGGCCGTCCATCAATCTCTGATGTTATCAGAGAAGGTCAGGAAGTTTTACTCCAAGTAGACAAAGAAGAGCGCGGCAATAAAGGCGCTGCACTAACTACTCAAATTAGCTTAGCAGGTCGCTATTTAGTACTGATGCCTAATAACCCTCGCGCTGGTGGCGTATCTCGCCGTATCGAAGGTGATGACAGAAACAAAATTCGTGAAATTCTTGACCAATTAGATCTCGATGAAGGCATGGGAGCAATTGTACGTACTGCTGGTGTTGGCCGTGAACTGGAAGAACTCACATGGGACATGGAGTATTTAAAAACACTTTGGGCTGCAATTAAAGACGCTCATGAACAAACTAAAGCCCCTACTCTGCTATACCAAGAAAGCAATGTAATCATCAGAACATTACGTGATTACTTCCGCAAAGATGTGGGTGAAATAATTATAGATAATGACCGTGTTTATCAACAAGCACACGACTTTATCAATGCAGTAATGCCTCATAACCTGAGCAAACTAAAACATTACACAGACACCGTACCGTTATTTAGTCGTTATCAGGTAGAACATCAAATCGAATCTGCTTTCCATCGAGAAGTAACACTTCCTTCTGGTGGTGCAATCGTTATCGACCACACTGAAGCTTTGACGTCTATTGATGTTAACTCTGCGCGTGCGACTAAAGGTCGTAGCATTGAAGAAACAGCACTCAATAACAACCTTGAAGCAGCAGATGAAGTTGCTAGACAGTTACGTCTTCGTGACTTAGGTGGTTTAGTTGTTATCGACTTTATCGATATGCAACCTAATAAAAACCAACGTGCTGTTGAACGCCAATTACGCGATGCGTTAAAAGTAGATCGAGCCAGAGTACAAATCTCACGTATCTCACGTTTCGGATTACTCGAAATGTCGCGTCAGAGACTTCGCCCTTCATTAGGTGAATCAAGCCAAATTGTCTGCCCACGTTGTAGTGGTCAAGGCACCATTCGTGGCATTGAATCTATGGCGTTATCTATTCTTCGCCTCATGGAAGAAGAAGCCATGAAAGAAGGTACGGTTGAAGTGGTTGCTCAAACACCCGTTAAGGTTGCTACTTTCATTCTTAATGAAAAGCGCAAAAGCCTGACTGAAGTTCAAGCACGTCATAATCTACAACTGACTGTTTTACCAAACCCTGAGCTGGATACACCTCATTATGAAATTATACGTCGCAAAGAAAGTGATGTAGAAGATTCATCAATTCAAAGCTACAAGCAAATCACAAAACCTGAAGTTCAGCCTGAAAGCACCAAAGAAACAATGCCTCAAAACATTGAAACTGCGGTAGTGAGCAATGTTACACCGGCTAGTCCTGCACCTTCACCACAAACATTAGTAGAGGCAAAGAATCCTGGTGTAGTAACCCGTATATTTAGTGCGTTGTTTGGCAGCAAGAAAGTCGAGAAAGTTGAAGAAGAACCTAAAACTCGTCAACGCCCAGAAAAGAGCACACCACAAAATCGAAACAGTAGTAACACTAGCAACAATCGTTCTAGAAATAATAATCCACGAAACAATGCTAACCGCTCTAACAATAATCGTCGTAATCCTAATAGCAACCAGAATACGAATAAAAATACTCGTAATCAAAATGCAAAAGTCAATAACACAAATCAGCCTAAGCAAGGGAACGATGCTCAAGGCAACAACCAAAACAAGAATGCTAGGTCACAAGCACCTAGACAAGATAAGCGTAACAATAACAAACCAAGACAGAATCAGAAGAACAATGCTGTAGAAACTGAAAACAACCAGAATACAACTACTGAAGTCGCTACAAATAAGTCTAACCAACAGGCACCTAAGCAAGCAAGAGCAAAACAAGAAAACAGAGCTCCAAGGCAAAACCGCAGACCTCAACATGACAAGAACAATGAAAAGTCAGCTGAGCAAGCGAAGGGACAAGCCAAGCCACAAGAATTGCAACAAGATCAATCTCCGATAGAGATCAAGATTCCTGCTAGTCCGAGAGCTAACAAAAAACCAAGTCCTGATAAAGCAACTTCCGCGACTAATACTACTGCTAAGTCATCAACCACTCAGGCAAACAAGGTAGAGGCTAAATCAGAAACTGCGCAAAAGACCACTGATAGCAAAGTAGAAACTTCTTCTACCGGAACTAAAGCAGAAGCGATCAAAACAGAAAGTAAGCCTCAGGCTCAGACTAAAACAACTCAGTCTACTGATGTAAAACCTTCTGAACCAAAATCTGTAGAGGCAAACGAAACCGCTAAGAAGCCTGCTGCTACCAGGAAAAGAACAACAACTAAGAAAAGCGCTCCTGCAAAAGAAAATACTGTAACTAAAGAAAGTGCACCTGCTAAAGATAGTACGCCAGCTAAAGAAAACTCTGCTACATCAAAGTCTACCGATGTAAAAAAACCTGCAGCTACTAAGGCTCCAAAACCTGCAGCTAAAACCGTATCGACAAAGGCTTCAACAACGGCTTCAACAACTACCACTCGAAGAAAAACAACTGCAAAAAAAGAAGTATCTGCTGACAAACCTGAAACTTCTACAAAGCCTAAAGCAAAGGCTAGTACTGCTACCAAAGCAGCTGCTGCAGATAAACCTGCTCCTAGAAAGCGGGCACCAGCCAAGGCTAAGAAAGCTGAAGGTGTTTCAGCTATCAGCAAAACTACGGCAGCTAAAACCTCAACTACGACTACAACCACAAAGAAAAGAACTGAATCGAGCAAAAAAGTAGAAAATACTGAGAAGCCTGTAGAAGTTATTGTTAAAAAACAAGAACCAAAGTCACCTTCGCCAGAAGCAAGTGATTAAACTGGGGCTAATACGCCAGATAAAGTAAGATAAATGCACAAAGGTAAATTACCTTTGTGCATTTTTAGAAAGATTCGAGAGTTAGTATTAGAATAATGATTTAAAGCGAAAGTGCTCTACAGATCATTTTTAACTATGTGTTCCAACAACCCTTCAGAGGCTGATTGAACCATATCAAAGACCTGCTCAAATCCGTTATCACCGCCATAATAAGGATCAGATACTTCAGTATTTTCCCACACTGAAGTAAACTCCATAAATAGATGTAAACTAGCTATTTTCTTAGCACCCAACTCACCACGGATATCTTTTAGGTTTTCATAATTCGATCGATCCATAGCTAGAATATAATCAAAATTATCAAAATCCTCGCCAATCGCTTTTCTCGCTTTTTGCGTTGATAAATCAATTCCTTTACTTCGTGCTGTTTTCTGTGACCGTGAATCGGGCTGTTCACCAATGTGATAAGCGTGAGTTCCCGCAGAATCTATATGAATGCTATTCAACAATTTTTTTTGATTTACTGTATCGCGAAAAACACCTTCCGCGGTAGGAGAACGGCAGATATTGCCCATACAAACAAACAAAACAGACACTTTGGTTTGATCATTCATAAGGTTATCCTTTCTTCCGTTTTTCTAACCAGCACCAGATTAGACTTCTAGGTAGCTCTTTGCCTGTTAATGCATTTTCAAGTTCATAACTGTTTCTGAGCATAGTTTTCATACGTTCTTGGGCTTTATTAGTGCCACACATTAAAAACCTATCTCCAGGACGAATGACACGGGAATTTTCTGGAAGTAGAATATTACTTTCATCACGCTTGATAAAAAGACACATTGCTGATAACCATTTGCTTCGGTCTATCTTGCCATCTATGTAATTATCTTCACCTTCCATTAGCAAATCACCAAGCAGTAGTTCTTTACGTTGAATCATTTCATTCAACGCAGGGCTTTCAGCTGAGCTTACACAAAACTCCCATAATACTGGGCCTGTCTCATCAGACACACCAATAATTCTACTGAGTAATTCACTCGCCCTATCATTTTTGAAACGAGAAACGATTCTTAAAAAGTCACCCAGCATGGGCGTACGGATAAAAGCAAAAATCGTAT
>RCNF010001495.1_pt1 | contig 12335 bp, 9 predicted proteins | sample 2041311 | NCBI WGS metagenome assembly RCNF01 (sample SAMN09708228, study PRJNA481090) | Marine sediment metagenome, whole genome shotgun sequencing project. | biome: marine sediment; feature: ocean; material: sediment; isolation source: Sewage treatment plant 2 marine sediment (STP2) ... | reverse complement strand
TGAAGATGTTCCCGCTCGATTCGCCGCATACGGCTGGCACACCGAAAGCGTGGACGACGGCAATGACCTCGCCGCCATCCTCTCCGCGTCCCGAGCGGCGATCGCGGACGATCGTCCGAGCCTGATTCGTGTGCGAACGATCATCGGCGACCCGGCGCCCAACAAGCGCGACTCGTCGGCAGCGCACGGTGCACCCCTCGGCGCGGACGAGATCATCGCCACCAAGCAGCTCATGGAATGGCCGACCGACGCATTCTTCGTGCCTGACGAGCTAGCCGCTGCGGCCGAGTCGATTCGAGGGCGTGGTGCCGCAGGCTATCGAGACTGGGAGGCGCGACTGGCGGGCTACCGCGCAGCGTTTCCGGATGCAGCCAAGGACCTCGAGGCGGCCTTGGCGGGGGGGCTTCCTGCGGGTTGGGATGCCGACCTTCCGACCTTCGACGCAGACCCGAAAGGAATGCCAACCCGAAAGGCGAGTGGAGCCGTGCTGAACGCGCTTGCGGCCAAGCTCGGTGGCCTCGTCGGGGGCTCCGCCGATCTCGCAGGCTCGAACAACAGCCACATGAAGGGCTTCGCGAGCTTCCTCTCAGGCGCCGAGGGGATTCCACGCAACGTCGACTGGGGCATTCGCGAGCACGCCATGGGCGCCGCGATGAACGGCATGGCGCTTCACGGCGGCGTGATCCCGTACGGTGCGACCTTCCTCGTGTTCAGTGACTACATGCGGCCTTCGGTGCGACTCGCCGCGCTGATGAAGCTTCACACACACTACATCTACACGCACGACAGCATCGGGCTCGGCGAAGACGGTCCCACGCACCAACCCGTCGAGCAGCTTGCGGCCTTGCGCGCGATCCCGAATCTCGCCGTGTTCAGGCCGGCGGACGCGAACGAGGTTCGCGAGTGTTGGAAGGCCGCTCTCGAATGGGACGGGCCTGCGGCGCTCGCCCTGACCCGGCAGAACGTGCCGATCTTCGACCGAGATGCGCTTGCGAGCGCCGAAAAAGCGAAGCGCGGGGCGTACACCCTGCGTGAAGCCGGAGGGGGCGGGCCGGACGTGATCCTCGTCGCCACAGGGAGCGAAGTCGCGCTTGCGATTTCCGCCGCGGACCTTCTCGAGCAAGAGGGCGCTGCCGTTCGAGTCGTCAGCATGCCTTGCTGGGAGCTCTTTGAGGAGCAAGACGCTTCATATCAGCAGGAAGTCCTACCGCGCGGTGATGCCGTCAAGGTTGTCGTGGAGGCTGGGATTCGCCAAGGCTGGGACCGCTGGGTCGGAAACGACGCGGCGTTCGTCACCATGGATCGGTTCGGCGCGTCAGCGCCGTACGAGGTGCTTTTCGAGAAGTTCGGTATCACCGTCGAACGCGTCGTCGCCGAAGCGCAGCGCTTGCTGTCTTAGCTCGCGGCAGCGATGGCGGCGTCGTAGTTCGGCTCTTGGACGATGTCGGCAACCATTTCGGTGTGAATGACTTTGTCGTTTTCGTCCACGACGACGATGGCGCGCGCAGCGAGTCCCTTCATGGCGCCGTCAATCATTTCCACTCCGTAGTCCTGAAGGAAGCTCCCTCGGAACGTCGAAAGGGGAACCACGCCCTCCAATCCCTCGGCAACACAGAAACGTTTCTGAGCGAAGGGAAGGTCAGAGCTCACGACCAGCACCACGGCGTTGCCGAGGCTTGCTGCACGTTGATTGAACGTGCGTGCCGCCGTTTGACAAACCGGAGTGTCGTAGCTGGGGTTGATCGTGAGGATCTTTTTCTTCCCCGCAAAGTCGGCGAGCGTTTTCTCACTGAGGTCGCTGGCGACCAGGAGAAAGTCGGGGGCGGCGCTGCCCTTGGCAGGCAGGTCGCGATTGGTGTGAACCGGGGTTCCTTTGAGCGCGGTGGTGGCCATGATTCTCCTTCTGACGCACGGGTAGGCCGGTCTTATAGGGACTTCACCCGAATTACCAAGCGGTTGCCCTCGATAAAGAAATTCATTATCAATAGTCGATGAAGCGCTCTCTCGTCGATTTGCCCCTCGGCCAGCATGCCGAAATTGCATCGATCGACTGCGAACGCGGCCTCTCGCGGCGGCTCATGGAGATGGGGCTTCTCCCCGGAACCAAGATTCGCGTGGTTCGTGTGGCGCCCCTCGGAGACCCGATCGAGCTCCGAGTCCGCAACTACTCCCTGTCGCTGCGCCGCGTCGAGGCGGCCAAGATCGCGGTTCGGCCCGAAGGAGCGGTGTGAGCAACGACGCCTCCCCGCAGGTGCTCATCGCTGGCAACCCCAACTGCGGGAAGAGCACCCTCTTCAATGCCCTCTCGGGCGGGAGCGCGCACGTCGGAAACTACCCCGGGGTGACGGTCGACCGAACCAGTGCGCGCCTGCAGCTCGGGTCGAAGCAGGTCGAGCTGGTGGACGTACCCGGCATGTACAGTTTGACCGCGAGCTCGCCGGAGGAGCAGCTCGCCGTCGACGCACTGACTGAAAGCAATACGCAGGCGGTCATCTGTGTCGTCGACGCGACCACCTTGGAACGTGGGCTCTATCTGCCTTTGCAGCTCATCGAGTCGGGGGTCCCCGTCGTCATCGCCCTCAACATGATGGACGCCGCCGCGCGCATCGGTCTTCACGTCGACACCGAACGCTTGTCCGCGCTCTTTGCTTCGCCCGTCATCCCCGTCGTTGCAACCAAGCGGCGGGGCCTGGACGCGCTACTGGTAGCGCTCGAGGAGCAGCTCGAGCTCGGGAGCGCGGTTGCGAAGCCTGAGGTGACTTACCCAGCGGAGCTCGAAGCCGACCTGGCGACGCTCGCACCGGTGATCGCACGTTGGCGTCCACAGACGCCAACGAGTCAGCATCGCGTGTTCGCACTCTGGTGCCTGCTGTCCCTGGGAGAAGACAGTCTTCGTGGCGTTCCCGATGAGGTGCGGAACGCGGTGGGGAGCATTCGTCGAGCGGCCGCGGAACGTGGACGAAACCTCGACCTCGAGATCGTCTCCTCTCGCTATGTTTGGCTCGATCGCGCCGTCGCCGAGACCTGCTCGGTACGGGGCCCCAGACTCAGCTGGAGCGAGCGCATCGACCGCGTGCTGACGCATCCGATCGCTGGCATTTCGATCTTCGCCATCGTGATGTTTGGCATTTTTGAAGCGCTTTTTGCAGGGGCGGAGCCACTGATCGGCGCGATCGAGACCCTTACCGGTTTCATTCAGGCGCAGGCCGCAGCGATCCTGCCGCCGGGCGTCTTTCAGGACTTGGTCGTCGAAGGCATCATCGCCGGGGTCGGAAACGTGATCGTTTTCGCGCCGCAGATCCTGATGCTCTTCCTCTTCATCGGCTTTCTCGAAGACTCGGGCTACCTAGCGCGCGTTGCATTCGTCATCGACCGAGTGATGAAAGGGGTGGGCTTGCACGGAAAAGCGTTCGTTCCTCTCCTCTCCGGCTTCGCCTGCGCGGTTCCAGCCGTGATGGCCACACGCACCATCGAACGCCGCCGCGATCGCTTGGTCACCATGTTGGCGCTTCCGCTGATGTCGTGCAGCGCGCGCTTGCCCATCTACATCCTTGTCGTAGGCACGGTATTCGCAGGGCAGTCCCTTGGATGGTTCAGTGCAGGGGCCGTCGCGCTCTTTTCGATGTACACGCTCTCGGTTGTGGTCACGCTTGCAGCCGCAGCGGTCCTCCGGCGCACCGTGCTTCCCGGCCCCGCGCCTACCTTCATACTCGAGATGCCCCCCTACCGCTGGCCATCCGCTGGCATTCTTTGGATCAACGCTTGGCGCCGTCTCCGAGTCTTCCTGGTCGACGCAGGCACGATAATTTTGGCGATGACGATTCTCCTTTGGGCCCTGCTCTCGTTTCCAAAGTCAACCGAGGTGTCCGAGCACTACGCCAGGGAGCGCTCGCAGGTCCTGCAGTCGGCATCGTCCCAGACGACGAAGACTGAGGCACTTCAGGCGCTCGCAGCGCGAGAGGCCGGCGAGCAGCTCGCCCACAGCCTGGGCGGCAGGTTCGGCCATGCGATCGAGCCTGTCCTCAGGCCGATCGGCTTCGACTGGCAGATTGGCATCGGCATCATCGGCGCGTTTGCCGCACGAGAGGTGTTCATTTCGACGCTCGGCGTGGTCTTCGGAATCGGGGAGGCAGACGAGGAGAACAAGCCTTTGCGGCAAGCCCTTCGGGACGCGCGTCACGCGGACGGAAGCCCGGTAATGACCCCCCTCAGCGGCGTGTCACTCATGATCTTCTTCTTGCTGGCCTGTCAGTGCATGAGCACGATCGCCGTAGTGAAGAAGGAGTCTGGCTCCTGGAAATGGCCGGTGTTCCTGTTCTCGTACATGACCGTACTCGCCTACCTGGCCTCCCTCGCAGTTTATCAGGGTGGCCAGCTGCTGGGTTACGGCTAGGGTTTGAGTATGCCGTGGCAGCAAATCATGGCAGGGTTGATTGTAGCTTTGGCGTGTCTTTACGTCTTACGGCGGTTTCGCGGGAAGAAGACCAGTCCGCGTCGCCCGACGGGCCCGGACGTGCCGATTTCGAGACTGACACGAAAACGCGCGCCTTCAGATTCATGCGACCACTGAGCAGAAGAACTATATTGGCCTAGAAATGAGCCGATCGGCAACCATCGAAGGGCTCCGAAAGTTTCGAAAGAAGCTGCTGCGCGAGCGAGACCCGTGGCACGATACGTCGCGCCGGTTTCGCATTCGCCGGTTCGCTGGCCCGGAGTGCTTTCTCGAGCACCTCGAAGGAGTAAGGGTCGCGCACTTGACGGACCTACACGTCGGCCGGGTGACGCCGATGGAGGTCCAGTACGACGCGGTCTCGATGACCAACGCTGGCAAGCCGGACATTGTCGTCATCAGCGGCGACTTTGTCTGTCACAGCCAGGTGTATCTCGACGACCTCGCCGATGTGATCGGCCAGATCGAGGCGCCGGTGTTTGCGGTTCTCGGCAATCACGATCACTGGGCAGGCGCGGGCCCAGTGCGGGAGGCGCTTCGACGAGGCGGCGCCGAGGTGCTCGACAATGCGCACACCACCATTCACATCGGGCACCAGGCGTTGCAGGTCGTCGGCTTGGACGACGCCTATACCGGTCATGCGGACCGGCGTGCCGCTCTCAGGGGCTTGCGTGCCGATTTGCCAGTCATCGGGCTCTCGCACATCGCTGAGGAAGCCGATCCGCTCTGGGAGGCTGGGGTTCCGCTGGTGTTTTCCGGTCATACGCACGCCGGGCAGATTACCGTCGCGCGCCTGCACGAGCTCTCGGTCGGGAAGCTCGCCGGGCACAAGTACATCCACGGGCTCTATGGTTCGCGGGGCACCCAGGATCCGAAGGGTGCAGTCTATGTCGGTGCCGGGGTGGGAGCGGCGATTGTTCCTTTGCGACTCGGCGAGCGAGCCAAGCGCGAGGTGGCCTTCTTCGAGCTCGGCACGCAACCCGGCGCCTTCGACGAACATCACGGCGAGCAGGAGGCCCACCCGGGCCGCATTCCTTCTGAGAAGACCAAGGAGCGTCGGGCGCAGGCCGTGCTTCGCAAGCAGCAAAAGCGCGAGCGCCGGAGCGGCAATGGCAACAATGCTGGCTACGACTCCTGAGGTGCGATGGGCTATCCGTGGCCCGCTAGGAATTGCTCGGCCTCGAGTGCGGCCATGCAACCCGTTCCGGCCGCGGTAATCGCCTGGCGCCACTTCTTGTCCTGTACGTCGCCAGCTGCGAACACACCGGGGATGTTGGTCTGCGTCGAATCGGGCTTGGTGACGATGTAGTCCTGATCGTCCGTGTCGATTTGGCCCTCCAAGAACGCTGTGTTTGGGGTGTGGCCTATGGCGAAGAAGAGGCCTGCAACGGGGATGTCTCGTTCCTCGTCGGTCTTCAAATCTTTAACGCGGACGGCCTCGAGGAAATTCACGCCCTTGGCCTGCGTCACGACGTGCGACCAAAGAATCTCGACCTTCGGATTGTCCAGCGCACGCTGCTGCATGATCTTCGAGGCGCGTAGCTCGTCGCGCCGGTGAACGAGGTACACCGTCGAGCCGTACTTCGTGAGGAAGGACGCCTCTTCCACCGCAGAGTCGCCGCCGCCGATCACCGCCAGAGGCTGATTGCGGAACGCCGGAAGCGCGCCGTCGCAGACCGCGCACGCTGAGATGCCCTTCTGCCAGAGCTCTCCATCGTTGGCGCCTGGGATCTCGAGCCGCTTGGCGGTCGCGCCGGTGGCGATGATGACCGAGTCCGCGCTGCCCTCCTGAGCGTCGGCTTTGAAGCGGAACGGCCGGGTCGACAGGTCGATCTCGTTGACGGTCTCCGTGTGGATGGTCGTGCCGAAGCGCTCCGACTGCGCGCGAAAGCGATCCATCATCTCAGGGCCCATGATGCCCTCCGGGAAGCCGGGGTAGTTCTCGACGTCGGTAGTCGTCGTCAACTGGCCGCCGGCGGCGATGCCCCCGGCCATGAAGCCCTCGAAGAGGACGGGTTTGAGCTCGGCGCGAGCCGCGTAAATCGCAGCAGTATGGGCTGCAGGTCCGCTTCCGATGATCAAGAGTCGATGGCTCATGGTGCTCCTTTTTGACGCCCGGGTTATGCATACCTTGGGCCAGGAGCGCAACCCCTAAGCAAGCACATCGGACACGTGCGCTCCGATCGCAAGGGCAGCGGTAAGCCCCGGAGATTCGATGCCTATCAGATGCACCATGCCAGGCTGAGACTCCGGACTCCGAATCACGAAGTCCGCGAACCCACCCGCGGGACCGACCAGCTTCGGCCGGATGCCACTGTAGTCCGGCGTCAAGTGCTCCGGGCGGATCGCCGGAAGGTATCGAGCGACGGCTTCGGCAAAACGTTCGACACGGGACTCGTCGACCGAGTAGTCGATCGTCTCGATAAACTCGGCATCCGGGCCGGCGCGTCGAGATCCAGTGATATCTGCGGTGATGTGAACACCAAGCCCTCCGCCCGAGGGAAGTGGATAGATCAAGCTGTTGCGCGTCTTGGGAGCGCCGGAGCCCAGGGCAAAATACGAGCCCTTGCACGGGTACAGCCGCCATGGCCGTTCAGCCTGAGCGAGCCCGGATTTCTCTGCGACATCGAGCGCCGAAAGCCCCGCCGAGTTCACCACGCGCCGAGCCAAGAGCTCCATCTGGCTTCCTGCGCTGTCCGTGGTTTGAACGAGCCAGCCAGCTTCGGTCTTCTGGATCGAGTCGACTCCGGTGTGATAGACGACCATTCCGTCGGCTTCGATGATCTGGTGAACGAGGCTCGCGATCAGCTCGTGCACATCAACGACGCCCGAGGTCGGAGAGTGAAGCGCCAGCGCGCACCTCAGCTCCGGTTCTTCCTCTCGTGCCTCGGCTCCGGTCATGAGGCGAAGGTCGCCGGCCCCCACGTCCCGTGCATGGCAGGCGATAGTGCGGAGACGCTCCTCGTCCTCTGCATTCGTCGCGACGATGAGCTTCCCGGTATGTTTGTGAGGCACGTCGTGCGCTTCGCACCAGGCGTAAAGACGGCGGTTCCCCTCGATACACAGCCGCGTCTTCAGTGAATCCTGCGGGTAGTAAATCCCCGCGTGCACCACGCCGCTATTTCGGCTCGAGATCTCGCGTCCGGGACCCACTTCCCGCTCGAGAACGAGCACCGAGTCGAGCCTTTTCGAGAGCTCGTACGCGCATGCGAGGCCAACCACACCTGCGCCGATCACCACAGCATCCACCGCTTCAGACATGTCCACCCCTTACAATGCCATTAGAAGGCTAACGGATCGATGCGCGGCTCCGGTAGGTGGACCGAGAGCCGCGGCATCGGAAGCTTCCGCTGCTTCCTGTAGGCCTCGTAGTGGACCAGAACCTTACGGACGTATCGGTGAGTCTGGCTGAAGGGAATTCGCTCCAGGAGGACATCGAGCGGGGCCTCTGCGGCGCCCCCTTGGATCCAGCGACGCACGTTGTGCGGCCCGCCGTTGTACGCGGCGATCGCGAGCGGAAGATGCCCGTCGAAACGCTGGATCAGGGACGTAAGGTACCAGGCAGCAAACTCGAGATTGAGGTCTGGGTCGAGGAGGTCGGCTGGAGTGAAGTCGTCGTGGCCGAGCGCGTGGGCAATGAGCTGTCCTGTCCGCGGCATGATTTGCATGAGGCCTACGGCGCCCGCGTACGACACGATGTGCTTCTGGTAGGCGCTTTCCACTCGCATCACGGCGAGCAAGAGATTGGGGTCGAGTCCGTATCGTCTCGCGGCCGGCACGACGAGCCATTCGTACGCGCGTGGCAGCGTCTCGATTAAGCCCGGACCGGCAAAGCCACCGGCGGTGCCCATGTCGCCGAGAGTCGCCGCCACCATTGAAAGCGTCGCGCGATCATCATCGGAAAGATCGAGCCGCGCGGACCGAACATCACTTGCAAGGGTTTCTTGCAGTCGGCCGTCTGAGCGCGCCACGCAGTTCAGTCCAGCCCGGGCGACGGGCTTCCCGAGCGCCTCTCGCCAGCTCAAGTAGGCCTCGAACAACTCGGCCGTTGCGGCGTCTCGCTCTCCCAGCCGAAGCAGGTCCACCGCGCGCGCGATCCACGGGTAGCTATTTGCGCGCCGCTCGCCAATTGGCCGGAGCTGTTTCGCGAGCGCGCGGTTCGATGTTCGCGGAGGGCGGGGAACGGCCTGGTGTTCGGAATTCGAGAGCCCCTCCTGCGGCGGATTCGGGGCGTCTTGCTCCCCGCGCAAAAGGCCGTTGCTGGCCCAAAGCGCGTAGTAGTCGTCTCCGGCGCGCGCGGCTTCGGCCTGGGCCCGTGCGAAAAACAGGGCCGCCTGCGCCGGCCGCTGGGCGCGCTCGTGGGCTCTGGCCAGATGATAGACGGCGGCCGTTCGGTAGCGAGATCCGGGGCGCTTCGCGACCTCATGCAGAAGACTGATGATCAGCCCTTCGCCGCCCGTCCCCACCGCGGCCATCGCAGCCTCGAATAGAAGGGCGGATGGCGCCGCGGCTCGCCTGCTCAGAGAGATGAGAAGGCCGTCTACGTCCTCTTGGAGCGCCGCCGCCGAAGCTACGCGGACCATGTCGACGAGCCGGTTGGTAGGAATCGACGGGGTGGAGTGGCCCGCACGCAAAGTGGCAAGCTGCAGGCGCGCACGCTCGGGGTCACGGGCACCGACGGTTTCCGACATGTCGTTCGCACGGGTTTGGATGTGTTGGGCCTTTGCGACGTCGTCGATCGGGAAGAGCTGTGCCGTTCGCAGGTATGACTCTGCCGCCTGCCAGCGCCCCTCGTCTCGCGCGAGTCGGCCCGCCAAATAGTGAACCTCTGCGTGCAGGGTCCCTGACATCGAGCGGTCGAGGAGCGCTCGGATCGTCGCCTTGGCTTCGTCGAGCGGGCCAGTGCGAACGAGGCGGCGCGCCCGGAGCACTTGCTCCTCGTCAGTCATCGAGGGCGTTTCGTGTCCTCGCAACTTCAGGCGTGCGAGCTCGGACTCGGCCCAAGCCGCCGTTCGGGTTCCCGGGTAATCGACGCGAGCCGCGTGCATCACCTGCATCGCCTCTCCGTAGCGCGATCGGCGCATGAGGTTCTGCGCATGCTCGAAGAAAAGCTCGGTCGCATTGGGCACCGAGGGGTAGATCGCCAAAAGGTCGGACAGGGCCTGGTCCGCGCCTGGGTCATTCGAGCGAAGAAGCGCCAGCACCCTGCCGAATTCGGCTTCGACTCGAACGGATCGATGGGGGCTGAGCGACGCCTCTCGGAAAAATTCGGCCGCTTTTTCGGGTCGATTCCGAAGGAGCTCGAGCCGCGCAATCTGCAGCGCGATGCGATCGTTGACTCGGGGAAGCCCCCGATGGGCCAGGTCGAGCTGCAGGCGGGCCTCTTCGTAGTTCGCCGCCAGGATCTGGTCACCGGCTTCGCGGTACGCTTCGATGGCTCGCGTCTTGAGCGGCTGAGCCTCGGCCACGGCAAATGCATTGAAGAACGGACCGCACATCGGTCCGCGCCACGGCCGAAGGTCGATTGGCGCGCTACTCGTGTTGGGCGCGTCCGCGATGCACATCGGGACGTCGGGCGATGCGTAAACCGGCACCGAAAGCAATGCGAGGATCAGCGCCGTGAGGGTCGCTGCTATGGGAATGCGAAGGACCAAGCTTCCTATAACATTGCAAATTTGTGAGGTGCGGCGCAAAGTTAGCGTTGCAGGCACGACTCTTCATACGGAATAGGGCAGCGAGCGCTTCATTCCTGCAAAGGTTCGTCCGCTCCCTGCGCCTCGCTCGTCTCGATTTCGCCGGCCGGATCCTCGCTCGGCTCGTCTTCGACCTCGGGTTGCAGCACGGTGACGACACCGATTCCAACGAGCAGCGCAAAGGCGATCAAGAGCAATGCCGTGCGCCGCTTTGGTGTTTCGTATCCTTCGTCGCTGGTGCCCATCTGCTCAGCCCTCGAGGTTGGCGATAGCCTGGATAACGGCAGACACGGCGCCGTCGATCGGCACGTCTTGCGACTCGCTTTCGGTGCGCTTCTTCAACTCGACGGTGCCCTGCTTCAGGCCGCGGGATCCCACCGTGATTCTGAGAGGAATCCCCAGCAAATCGGCGTCTTTGAACTTCACCCCCGGCCGCTCGGAGCGGTCGTCGAGGAGGGCGTCGACCCCCTCCGCACGGAGCGCGTCGTAGATCTCGGTGGCCTTGGTGAGAGGCGCCTCCTCCTTGCCAATCGGCGTGATGATCACCGGATAGGGCGCGACCTGGACCGGCCAACGAATGCCGTGCTCGTCGTGATGCTGCTCCATGATGGCGGCGATCAGGCGACTGACGCCGATGCCGTAACAGCCCATGACGATCGATTGGCTGCTCCCCTCTTCGTTGAGAAAGGTTGCTTTCATCTTGTCGCTGTAATGGGTGCCGAGGACGAAGATGTGACCGCCCTCGATGCCGCGGTAGAGCTCGAGCTTGCCGTCGCAATTGGGGCAGGGATCGCCGGAGGCGGCTTGCCGGATCGAGACGACCTCTGCTTCGAAGTCCCGTCCGTAGTTTACGTTCTTGTAGTGGTAGGGAGTTTCGCTGGCACCCGCGATCGCATTTGGTACGGCGACCGCGTCCGGGTCGGCGATGATGCGCCCGGCAAATCCGACCGGGCCGACGAATCCGATCTCCGTTCCGGTCGCCTCCTTCACGGCAGCGTCGGAAGCAAGAAGCACCTCTTCGACGTCCAAGTGTCGGGCCAAGCCGAGCTCGTTGACGTCGTGGTCTCCGCGAACGACCGCCAGGCAGACTTGCTCCCCGGCAACGTAGAGCAGCGACTTGAGGGTATGTGCTGCGGTCGTTTCACGGCCAAAGAAGCTCATAACCTCTTCGATCGAACGCGTGTTGGGCGTCTCGACCTTCTCGAGCGCCCGAGGTTCGACCGAGCCGCTCGCCGGGGGCGCTGCCGGGCCGGCCTGCGCGACCTCTGCGTTGGCGGCGTAGTCGCAGGCGCCGCACGCTACGATCCAGTCCTCCCCCGTTTGCGCCAGGACCTGGAACTCGGCGCTCTGCTTACCGCCGATTGCGCCGCTATCCGCCGCGACCACACGGTACTCGAGCCCAAGCCGCTTGAAGATGCGGTGATAGGTGTCGCGCATCTGCTCGTAGCTCCGCAGGGCCGCTTCTTGTGAAACATCGAAGGAGTATGCGTCCTTCATGATGAACTCGCGGCAACGAAGCAGCCCTGCACGGGGTCGAGGCTCGTCGCGGTACTTCAGCTGGATCTGGTACAGATTCAGCGGCAGCTGTCGATAGCTCTTGACCTCGCGACGCACGAGGTCGGTGATGATCTCTTCGTGCGTCGGCGCCAGGTGGTATTCGCCGCCCTTGCGATCCTTGATCCGTAGGAGAGTGGGGCCGTACAGGTCCCAGCGCCCGGTTTCCTTGAAGTACTCCCCGGGCACGAAGGTTGGCATGAGCAATTCCTGTGCTCCCGCCGCGTCCATCTCTTCTCGTATGATCTGCTCGATCTTATGCAGAACCCGTGTCCCCAGTGGGAGCAGCTCGTATATTCCGGCGCCAACCATTCGCGCGTACCCAGCGCGAAGCATGAGCACATGCGACGGTATGGTCGCGTCCTTGGGAACTTCCTTGAGCGTCGGAATGAAGGCGCGCGAATACCGCATTGCGCCGTCGTAGCAGGCAGGGCGGAGGGTTTCCACCGGGGTCCTCGACCCCGGTGTCTCCCGCTGGGAATTAGGTCCCGAGGACGAAGCTGACGCTGGTCGTTCCGGAGCCGCCGATGTTCAAAGTCTGGACGTTCTTGGCGCCCTCGACCTGGTAGTTGCCCGCTTCGCCCTTGATCTGCTTGACCGAATCGAGCACCTGGCGGACGCCCGTGGCGCCGACCGGG
>RCNF010001494.1_pt1 | contig 12340 bp, 9 predicted proteins | sample 2041311 | NCBI WGS metagenome assembly RCNF01 (sample SAMN09708228, study PRJNA481090) | Marine sediment metagenome, whole genome shotgun sequencing project. | biome: marine sediment; feature: ocean; material: sediment; isolation source: Sewage treatment plant 2 marine sediment (STP2) ... | reverse complement strand
TTACATTTTCGAAGAGTGGCGACAGTGATGGCGGACAAAGAGAAGCACCAGCCGAGCGAGAAAGCGGCAGCATTCCTGGCTGAAGTCCAGAACGGCAAATACAAGCGAGAGATCGTTACCGGCCTAAGCAAATTTCTTGATGACAAAGTGCCGGAAGGAATGCGTGGTTTCTATGCTGACGGCGAGCTCGACGCACTGGTGGCCCTACGTGGCACGGATCAAGATGTCGAGTCGCGCATGCCGTGAAAATCACGCGACACTACTTCGATCTCGCTTGACGGGTTCCGACACATGAAACAGGTGTGCGGCGTGTAACGGCCGCGGTCCCCCCCAAACCAAGAAAGAGCAATATGATGAAATCTGAAGTCAGCGCACTACTCAAGAAACTCGGTGTACCTGAGGCCGAGATCGATAGCGGCGATCTCAAGGTAGACACACCGCTTACGGGCGAAGAGATTGGCTCCGTCAAATCGGGCACTCTCGAAGGCGTCGAACAGCAGGTCGAACGCGCGCACAAGGCCTTCCTCACTTGGCGAGAGGTGCCGGCTCCTCGGCGCGGCGAACTCGTGCGCCTGCTCGGCGATGAGTTGCGCAAGGCCAAGGATGATCTCGGCCGCCTCGTCAGTATCGAGGTCGGTAAAGTCCCGTCAGAAGGGCTCGGCGAGGTTCAGGAAATGATCGACATTTGCGACTTTGCAGTCGGCTTGTCGCGGCAGCTCTACGGTCTGACAATCGCGAGCGAACGCTCTGGTCATCGCATGATGGAAGTGTGGCACCCGCTTGGTGTCGTGGGCGTCATCAGTGCGTTCAATTTCCCGGTGGCCGTGTGGGCGTGGAATACAACGCTCGCGCTGGTCTGCGGCGACAGCGTCATCTGGAAGCCGTCGGAAAAAACACCGTTGTGCGCAGTCGCCTGCGAGGCGATATTCCAACGTGCTCTCGAACGATTCGGCGAGGCGCCAGATGGCCTGCACGAAATCGCGCTCGTCGACCGTCACGGTGCTGCAGCAATTGTCGACAGCCCGAAAGTCCCACTGATTTCGGCGACTGGCTCGACGGCCATGGGGCGCGTACTTGGGCCGAAAGTGGCGGAGCGTTTCGGCAGGACGATTCTCGAACTGGGTGGCAATAACGCTGGCATCGTCAGTGCAGATGCCGACCTCGACATGGCATTGCGCGCAATCGTGTTCAGCGCGGTCGGCACGACCGGGCAGCGCTGTACCTCGATGCGCCGCTTGATTGCGCACGAGTCGGTCTACGATGATCTGGTCGACAAGGTAAAGAAAGCCTACGCTTCGGTCAGCGTTGGCAACCCGCTGGAGAACGACACACTCGTCGGACCGCTCATCGACAAGTCGGCGTACGAATACATGCAGAAGTCGCTTAACGATGCGCGCGAACTCGGTGCGAAAGTAACAGGGGGCGAGCGCATACTCGCAGACGAATACCCCGATGCCTACTACGTGCGTCCGGCCTTGGTGGAAATGCCCACCCAGTCAGGACCGATGCTCGAAGAGACGTTCGCGCCGATCCTTTACGCACTCAAATACAGCGACTTCGATCAGGCACTTGATGTACACAACTCTGTTGGTGCCGGCCTTTCATCGTCCGTGTTCACGCTGAACATGAGAGAAGCTGAGTTGTTTCTCGGCGCGGCCGGGTCCGATTGCGGAATCGCCAACGTCAACATTGGCACCTCGGGTGCCGAGATCGGCGGTGCGTTCGGTGGCGAGAAGGAAACCGGTGGTGGTCGTGAATCCGGCTCGGATTCATGGAAAGTGTATATGCGCCGTGCGACGAACACGATCAACTATTCGACCGAATTGCCGTTGGCACAAGGAGTGTCATTCGACATTGAGGCGTGATCAGAAAAACAATGTAGACTTGCTTTACCGGTATCGGGTTCATTTGCTGACGTACACACTCCCGATCAACTACAGCCTTGATGGTTGGGAGGGTTAACGTCAAGTATGGATTCAGTACAACTTGCACTTCCGCATTACATCTTTCTCCTGACCCTATTATCGATCTTCATAGCGATTGGTTTTCGACGTGGTGTCATTATCCCTGCGCTAGCCGGGACGTTTCTGCTTGGCATGTTGGCGGCAGATAGCGATGCGTCGATTCTTGACCAGACCATCTTTGGTGTTCAGGTTCTTTTTAGGGCGCTGCTAAATGCAGGCAGTGAACTGTTCGACATCATGGCAGTCGTTGCGCTAATGGTTGCCATGCTGCATTCACTGCGTGCACAGGGGGCTGACCAAATAATGGTTGCGCCAATGAAAAAGCTCATGGGTGGGCCGATTGCAGCCTTTTTCGTTCTTGCTGGAACCATGTATACGGCCGCGGCTTTCTTCTGGCCGACACCCGCTGTGGCTCTCGTTGGCACCGTGTTGATTCCGGTTGCTGTCAGAGTCGGATTACCGGCATTGGCAGCCGCTGTCGCCGTCAATCTGGCAGGTCATGGTATGGCGCTTTCTGCGGACCCGATCATCCAGGGAGCAACCAGATTGACTGCCGGCGCGGCCGGTATCGATCCGTCGAGCCTGCTTCCATATACAGTTTTGTTTTCGCTGGTCACTGGCGTCACTGCAATCAGTCTTGCCCTGTACACGATTCGGAGGGACATAAAGTCTGGGGTTTTGAAGCCCGCGACTCCCGAAGAGATTGAAGGAATGACGGATGCCGATCCGCACCACGAAGACCACGCGCCGGCAGACGGGCAGGAGGGCCGATACGCAAAGCATCTCGCGATCGGTGTTCCGCTAGTCCTTGGCTGTATTGCCGCGCTGATGATCTACCGCGGTGTATTTAATCCGGCGAAGGCAATCAGGGGTGGCGATGCCACCGCTCTGCTTGGCGGTGCTGCGACATTGCTTCTAGTCGTGGGTACTTTTGCGAAACATGGGGCTAACGCTCTCGAGGAAATCACAGAGTATCTTCGGAGCGGTTTCTTCTTCTCTATCAAGATTTTTGCACCCATCATTCCTATCGCTGGATTCTTCTTTCTTGGTAATCCAGATCACGCAGCTGCGGTCATTGGCGAAGGAACACCAGGGTACCTTTTCGACGTCGGTAATTATATCGGTGGGCACTTGAACGGCAACCATTTCGCGATTGGGTTCGGCATGACGATCATTGGAATGCTGACAGGTATGGATGGGTCCGGCTTCTCAGGATTGCCGCTCGCTGGTTCGTTGGCCGGGGCGCTTGGTGCTGGCACTGGAGCGAACGTTGTGGTGCTTGCGGCACTGGGGCAAGTCGCTGCCATATTTACGGGTGGTGGTACTTTGGTAGCGTGGGCGTTCGGTGCCTGTGCCGATGCCGGAATTGCCGGTGTTAGTCCGGCAGCTCTCGTCCGCCGAAACTTCTTCCCGGTCTGTACCGGATTGATTGTGATGACATGCCTTGCAATCTACCTGATGTAGGAGGCGGACAATTCAGATCAGAGAAGTCATGCTACGCCTAGGCCGCCATCCACGTGAATTGTTTGTCCGGTGATTTGTCGCGCATTTTCTGAGAGAAGGAACTGGACGGCAGCGGCGATGTCGTCGGGTTGTGCAATGCGCTTTGTCAGCGAGCGGTTGGCTGCTTCCTGCAGGGCTTCAGGGCTGATCGCGCGATGTGCGCCGTCATCTTTCTGTGTATATCCCGGCACGACGCAGTTGACGGTAACCTGGTACGGGCCGAGCTGTACTGCAAGGGACTTGGCAAGTGATTCCACGGCGGCTTTAGCAGCCGCGGTCACGGGGAACAGGGTTTCGGAAGTATAGTGATGTGCAACGAAAGAGCTGATAGCAACAACGCGACCGCAACTGGAGTTCTGCAGCACTTCCATGGCAGCTGTTGCCATATCGAAGAAGGCGCCGGTCATGGTTTGCAACGACTTGTCGAGCGCTTCCCTGTCGACATCGCCAAGATGCCTGCGGTCGGCGAAGCCGGCGTTGCTGACGATCTGGTCGAGGCTGCCGAAACTATCGACTGCCGCATCGACGAGCGATTTGCCCGCACCAGTCTTGGCAAGATCGGCAAAAGCTATCTCGACGACGGCACCGCGGGCGCGGAGATCATCGGCGACCTGTTGCAGCGGTGCCTGGTCGGTTCCGTCGCTACCGCCTCTCGCGTGGATCAGCAACTGGCGCCCCGGTGCGGCAATCCTGCGGCAAACCGCAGCGCCGATACCACTCGATGCACCCGTTACCAGTGTCGTCAATTTGCTCATCAGTATGTGGCTCTCGGTTGTACGCAGAATTCGCTCAATTATAGGGATTGGACTGATTTCGACCAACGACAAAAACTCATGATTGCCGGCATGGCGATCGGTCACCGCGGTTGCACGTGAAAGCCGAAGTATGTGTCATAGGCGCCGGCATTGTCGGTCTGACGACGGCGCTCGAGCTGCAGGACCGCGGTATCGACGTCGTACTCGTCGATAAGGGCGAGGCCGGCAGACAGACATCGTACGGCAACGCGGGTGTTCTGTCGGTATCGACCGTACTTAATGTGAACAACCCCAGGCTGTTTCGAATCATACCGAGACTGCTCGCAAATGCTGTGCCGTATTTCGACTACGACTTTGCTTACGCGCTCACGAAGTTCGGCTGGCTTACTGCTTTTTTTCAGAAGGCATTGCCCAGGTACTCACTACCAATTGCTCGTGCGTTGCAGGGTCTGCAGCGGCTGTCGATCGATAGGCACCGGCAACTCATTGCACGAGCAAACGCGCATAGCGTGTTTGCCGAGCGTGGCTGGCTCAAGGTCTATGGCGACGCGAAAGCGTACAGAGCCAGCGCACGCGAGAGAGACTTGATGCAGCAGCTCGGCGTAGATTACGACCAACTCTCGTCGGCCGATGTGCGTTCACTCGAACCCGCGCTGACCCGCGAATATGAATGCGGGCTATTGCTCACCGAAACGTGTTCTGTCAGTGATCCGTATGTCTTGACCCGTGCCTACCTGGATCTCTTTGAGACGGAAGGTGGTCGCCTGCACAAGATGCATGTGGTCAGGCTGGATGAGGGTAGCGACTGGCGAATCGGCGGTACGGATGGCACGGTGCTACATGCAGACAATGTCGTTATTGCATGTGGTCCGTGGGCACCAGACCTGTGCGACGCGATTGGCTACCATGTACCGATGGCGTGGGAGCGGGGCTATCATGTCCAGCTCGAGAGCCCGCAACCTGTGTTGCAACGGCCTGTCTTCGATGTGCAGCATGGATTTGTTATGGCGCCTCAGGGTAGGTTGACGCGTATCTCTTCGGGTGTGGAATTCGCTCATCGTGATGCCGCGCCGGATTACCGCCAGATCGAGCGAGCCGTTGTCGCGGCGCGAGAGTCTTCCGCATTCGGCAAACAGGCCATTGGCGACCCCTGGGTGGGCTCACGCCCGACCCTTCCGGACGGCCTGCCCGTGATTGGCCGAGCTGATCGGCATCGCAAGCTGTGGTTTAATTTCGGGCACCAGCACATCGGCATGAGTACATCGACCGGCAGCGCCATTGTTCTTGCGGATCTATTGACCGGCCGCCCAGGTGGAGACCTGGATCCCGGGGCGTACGCCCCGACCAGGTTAGGCTTGTGAATAACAGGGGAAAAGAATGAAGGCAATCATCTGGTACGTTGTTATGGCTGTCATTGGGATCGGCGTCTGGCTGCTGGGCGAATCCACCGATGCTTCAGCCGCGAAGAATCGCTGGCATTTGCCGACCGCTTACCCCATGTCGAACTACCAGTCGCAGACTGTCCAGCTGTTTGCCGATGAGGTCTTCGCCTGTACCGGTGGCGGACTCGAGATTATCGTGCATGCGGGCGGGTCGCTGTTCAAGGGACACGAGATCAAACGTGCGGTGCGCACAGGCCAGACAGAGATCGGCGAACGTTTGTTGTCCGCACACTCCAATGAGAATGCGATGTTCGCGGTCGACTCGATCCCGTTCGTCGCCAGTAGTTTCGACGATGCACATCGCCTGTACAGCATTGCACGACCGGTCCTGGAGGAGGTTCTCGACGCTGAGAATCTCGTGTTGCTGTACTCAGTCATCTGGCCACCGCAAGGCATCTACTTTCGCGACGAGGTCCACACGGTCGAGGAAGTAGCGGGCAAGAAATTTCGCGCCTATAACGCGACGACGGCGCGGGTGGCTGAGCTCGCGGGCATGATTCCCATACAAATAGAGGCCGCCGAGATGTCGCAGGCACTGGCCACGGGCGTAGTGAGCTCGTTCATGGCATCGGGTTCATCCGGTTATGACTCGAAAGTCTGGGAGCACATAGATTACTTCTACGATGTGAAGGCCTGGCTCCCGAGGAACTCCGTGTTCGTCAACAAGGATATCTACGAGAGCGTACCTGCGAGCACGAGGCAGTGCCTGCACACCTCGGCGGAATTCGCCCAGCAGCGCGGCAATGAAAAAGCAGTGGAGATGACGACCTGGTACATCGAGCAACTGCTGGATGAAGGTATGAATGTCGTGCAGCCAGGCGAAGTATTCAGGCAAGAGCTTGCAGAGATCGGCAGGACATTGGCGAGCGAGTGGTCTGCGGGTACCGGGCAGACCGGCGCCGACATTCTCAGTGATTTTTACGCCGGCGTAGGAGACGAGTAATGCGCAACGCACTGGACTCACTTTATCGCCTGTCCGGTCTCGCCGGTGCGGTCATGCTGTTCCTGATCCTCCTCATGGTCGTCGCCCAGATGATTGCGCGCTGGATCGAGGTGCCGGTCACGGGGCTGACGTCGATTGCCGGCTACTGCATGGCCGCAACGTCGTTTTTTGGCCTGGGTTACGCGTTTTCGAAAGAATCACATATCCGCGTTAACCTGATCGTTGGCTCGAAAGGGTCGGCGAACCGGCCGGCTGAGATCGTTAGCACAATGGTCGGTACGATCATCGCCGCGGCGCTGGCATTTTACGCGGTCAAAACGACTGTAACGTCTTATCGCTTCCACGACATTAGCCAGGGGCAGGACGCGATGCTGACCTGGATTCCGCAGATCCCGATGAGTATCGGGACACTAATACTGGTGGTTGCGCTCGTGGACCGCTTGCTTGGTCTCTTCGGCCAGCGTGACGTGGAGGGTAGCTGACCATGGATCTCGCTTACCTGTCTGCCGTTGTTCTGTTTGTTCTGTTCCTGCTGCTCGGCTCCGGTGTCTGGGTTGGGTTGTCGCTCATGGGCGTCGCCTGGGTAGTCCTGTCGCTATTTACGGATGCACCGGCCGGGGACGCCATGATCACGGTCATCTGGTCGGGTGCGACAAGCTGGACGCTGATTGCCCTGCCTATGTTCATCTGGATGGGCGAGATCTTGTTTCGCACGCGACTCTCGGAGGACCTTTTCAAGGGCTTGTCACCGTGGCTTTCAAGACTGCCGGGCGGCCTGTTGCACACCAATATCGTCGGAAGCACCCTGTTCGCCGCGATATCGGGGTCATCGGCAGCGACGCTGACGACGGTCGGTCAGATGTCGATCCCGGAGCTGCGCAAGCGCCAGTACCCGGAAAAAATGATCCTCGGCACCCTGGCGGGGTCGGCAACGCTGGGCCTGATGATTCCGCCGTCGCTTACCCTGATTGTCTACGGTGTCACGATTAACGAGTCGATCACCCAGCTGTTCATGGCCGGCATCGTTCCGGGCTTGGTGCTGGCCGCACTGTTCATGAGCTATGTCGCGATCTGGGGCAAGTCGAGCGGGGCGGTGGGTATCGCCGCCGAGCGTCGCATGTCGTTGCGCGAGAAGATCCGCAACTCCTCATTTCTGTTTCCGATTGGTGGCCTCGTACTCGTGGTGATCGGCTCAATGTACACCGGCCTTGCGACCGCAACTGAAGCGGCGGCATTGGGTGTTATCGGCGCGCTCGCACTTGCTGCCACCCAGGGGTCGCTATCGATGCAGACTTTTGTGGACAGCCTCCTTGGTGCCGTACGCACGTCGGCGATGATCGCGCTGATCCTGATGGGTGCTTCGTTCCTGTCGCTTGCCATGGGCTTCACGGGGCTGCCTTACGCCGTGGCGGAATGGATTGGCACGCTCGGCCTCACGCCAGTATCTCTGCTTCTCGCGCTAACTCTCTTTTACGTCATTATCGGTATGTTCCTCGACGGCATCTCATCGGTTGTGCTAACGATGGCTGTGATAGAACCGCTCGTGCGCGCGTCAGGCATTGATGTGATCTGGTTTGGCATATTTATCGTCGTGCTCGTGGAGATGGCGCAGATCACTCCACCGATAGGATTCAACTTATTTGTGCTACAGGGTATTACGGACAAGCCGATTGGCTACCTGGCGCGCGCTGCCTTCCCGATGTTCCTGATCATGTTGGTGATGATCATTCTCCTCATCGCCGTACCGAGCCTCGCGCTATGGCTGCCGGAGACTATGCAATAGGTAGACAGGCTGTTACGGATACAAGGCGATCCAGGACTTGGCTATCAGGATCAGTGATGCGATTGCACATAGTCCCAACAGAATCTGGCGAACCCTGTTGCTATCGAGATGACGCACAACGTAATTGGACGCCCAGAAGCCTGCCAGCAACGGCGGAATGAACACCACGCTGGCCACTACCTCTTCCTTTCCGAATCTGCCGAACCAGGCTAGCGTAACGATCGAGAACGCGGCACCGACAACAAAATAAGTGGCCATTGTTGATCGAATGGTTGCCGGGGAGCCATGTTGGTAGGCAAGCGCCATGGGCGGCGCCCCGATCGATGTAAGAGTCCCCATGTAGCCTGAAATGAAACCGGCAGGCAACAGCACCCTGGATGATGGCGCTATCTTGCCGGCGAACACGCTGATTAGTACGGCGAGAAGTACCAGCACGCCGAAGATTAGGCCAAATGTCGCGACCGGGACCAAGGAAATCGTCAGTCCTGCCAGGACAGTTCCCGGGATACGCCCTCCCAGCGCCACACTGAGACCTCGAAAATCAATAGCGTGCCATTCGCGAACCGCCGCGAGTGCGGATACCAGGAGTGACAAGAGCAGTATCGGCCCTGGTACAAGGACTGGATCGATAAGAAAGAGCAGCGGCGCCGCGACCATGCCGAAACCGAGGCCGCTGCTTGTCTGTACGACCGAGGCAACAAACACAATCAGTAATGCCATGAGCATCGGAATCAAAGGCAAGAAGAGGATTTCGTTCACCATGAGTCTCGGGTTGGTTAAGGCGTCAGGAGCCCGGAAAAACTGCGCTAATTACCAGATTGCACACAATATGCCAGATCTTCATGATTACTTTAACTCACAATGTCGTGATGCTTGGTAACCAAAAGGCTGTAAAAACAATAAGTTATACTATTTTTGCTGACATATCCAGAATAACGTCAAACGCTGGGGTTGACAAAAATTGTCTACCGTAGACAGTAGACACTGTCGGCAATTTGCCGGCTCATGAATCCTAGGGGGAGACGTGATGACAAAGTCGTCACCAATCAGCGAATCTACAGCAACAAGGGAATTTCACTGGGCTTCCATGCCCAGCCATGTCTTGTGTGTCGTGCGGCGCCAGGTTCTGGCTCTATTTCCCCCGATTTCAAGACGAATCCGCTGGCATCAGCGCACGGTAACCGAGCGCTTTCAAGATAATGGCGGCAAGTCACCGCACGACACCTTTCTTAGAACAACTCATAGACTGATTAACGGGTCGGAGACCAGGAGAAGCATGTGATTTACGTGAACCAAGAACAGAGCGGCGACATTTACTCGCTACTATTGCGTCGTACGCTGGGAGGCGTCGTTTCAACAGCGATCGTAGCGTGCTTGCTTGTCATCGCACCGGTTGATGTGGCAAATGCCCAAGGTGCGGAAGAGGATCTCGAAGAAGTAACGGTGACGGGCTCACGTCGTCAGGGCAGATCGCCGACGGACATGGCTGCGCCTGTAGACATCATCGGCTCGGACCAGCTCGCAAACCAAGCCCCGAATAATATTTCGGAATTGCTGAGATCCGCAGTGCCATCGTTCAATGTCAGCGAGCAACCGATCAGCGGTACGGCTACTGCAGTTCGCCCCGCGAACCTGCGTGGCTTGTCGCCCGACCACGTGCTTATTCTGGTGAACGGCAAACGCCGTCATCGTGCAGGGGAAATTCCGACGTTTGGTACGGCTCTTCTGATCGGGTCTCAGGGTCCCGATCTGGCATCGATTCCAGCTATTGCCCTTAAAGAGGTGCAAGTACTGCGTGATGGCGCAGCAGCTCAGTACGGCGCCGACGCAATTGCTGGTGTGATCAACTTCATCCTTCGGGATGATCCGAACGTCGCACGGGTTGAGGCAAAAATCGGCCAATACGGAGAGGGTGATGGAGATATGTATTCGGTGGCCGGCACGTTCGGCCTTCCGCTGGGCAACGACGGATTCTTCACATTAAGTGGTGAATACTCAGAGAGCGACGGAACCAACCGTGCACGCGAAGCCAACCTTGGTTCGATTCAAGATCTCGTTGACGCCGGAAATACTGTAGCCGCATCTCAAAACGTCACGTGGGGCGCACCGGAACTCTCCGACAACATCAAGTTATTCGCAAACATGGCCGTTGATGCGGGTGACCGTGCAGAACTCTACGGCTTCGGAAACTACTCTAAACGTGACATGCTCGGCGGCTTCTTCTATCGCAGCCCAAATGACCGCGACGGAATCTTCACCAGCGCCGGCAATCGGCTTGTGGGTGATATGACCCCCAGCGACGGCAACGCATGCCTTGGCACTGTTGCTGGAGGCGGCTTGGTGGTAGCCGATGGATCCGCAGCCGATCAGGCAGTAATCGCCGCTGCTGCTTCTGATCAGAACTGCTTCACTTGGGCCAACGTGTTCCCAGGCGGGTATGCACCGTGGTTTGGTGCCGAGGTGGCCGACAAATCGGGAACATTGGGATTGCGTGGAGACACGGATGGCGGCTGGAACTGGGATGTTAGCGCCGGGTTCGGTGTCAATGAGCTGAATTTCAGCATGTCAAATGTGACGTCACCTAGCTTTGGCGGACCGAATGCAGCGACCGTATATCCTGACCTCGGCAGCCGAAAAGAAGAGGACTTCACAGCCAACGTTGACTTTTCCAAGGAGTTTGAATTGGCATCCGGAATGCCGGTCAACGTTGCCTTTGGTGCAGAATGGCGAGAAGAGGAGTGGACCGTACGCGTGGGCCAGCTCGAGTCCTTTGGCCAAGGGCCTTTGTTCGATCAGGGATTCGCCAGTGGTACTGATGGGCTGTTCGGCTACAGCCCGACGAGCGCAGGCAAGTACCGCCGGGACAACACCGCGATCTACGTTGATTTAGAGGCCGACGTAACCGAACGATTTCTCCTGGGTGCCGCCGTTCGCTACGAGGACTTCAGCGACTTGGGCGGAGAGACGACGGGCAAACTTTCTGGTCGATTCCAGGTTACTGATACTATTGCTATTAGAGGTACCGCTTCGACCGGTTTCCACGCGCCAACTCCTGCGCAGCAAAATATAATCTATGGCGTAACGGAAGGTGACGGCGCAGGCAACCTGACCGAATCAGGCATTATTCCTTCGTACACCTCTGTTGCACAGGCATTCGGTGGTACGCCTGCGGTCCCGGAGACCGCGACGAGTCTGGGTATTGGCTTGGTTCTGGAAACAGACACAATCAGCGCGACGCTCGACATTTACAGTATTACTGTCGAAGACAGAATCTCTCTATCCGGTAGTTTTGCGATCACCGACGCGCAAAAACAGGAGCTTGCGGATGCCGGATTCCCGGGCGCTGATACGTTCTCGACGATTCAGTTCTTCACCAACGACTTTGAAACGGAGACGAAAGGTTTCGATCTTATCGTTAGCTATCCATTTGATCTCGGTTCCGGGTCGAGCAAGCTTTCGTTCGCGTACAATCACAACGAAACGGAAGTGACGAAGTGGTCATCGATCACAAGCGACAGCCAACGCTTCTCTCTCGAAAATGGCCTGCCAGAGGACCGGGGGAGCCTGACCTGGGACTACGCTGCTGACCGGTGGAGAGCCGTTGCCCGCGGTAACTACTACGCGGATTCAACATCTCGCATGTTTGGCTGTTGTGACCTCCCGACCGGTTCCGCATTCACGATCGATCTGGAAGGGACGTTCAGCGTCTCCGACCAGCTTGATATCTCAATCGGTGGACAAAACATCCTGGATGAATTGCCCACCGATGTTAGCAACGAGGGTATTTCAGGCGCCGTAGGCACACGATACGCACCTGAGACACCTTGGAGCTTTAACGGCGCATTCTTCTACGCCAGGGCGGTCTACGCTTTCAAATAGTCCCTCTGTGCTCCCGGATTCGGAGGACAGCTCAGTAAGAACACCTGCGGTTTGCCGCAGGTGTTTTTTTT
>RCNF010001493.1_pt1 | contig 12340 bp, 13 predicted proteins | sample 2041311 | NCBI WGS metagenome assembly RCNF01 (sample SAMN09708228, study PRJNA481090) | Marine sediment metagenome, whole genome shotgun sequencing project. | biome: marine sediment; feature: ocean; material: sediment; isolation source: Sewage treatment plant 2 marine sediment (STP2) ... | reverse complement strand
ACCTGTACCAATCCCTGCTTTTTTGATGCCAGATCTTTACAGATCTCAGGTAGTCCCAAAAGTTCAAGACTCGGTATCTCCTGGGCGACACGCCTGAGCGCTAGGCTGATTTCTCCTTTTTGCAAGCTGGCGTTCACTCGAAAACGGATTCCCTCCGGAGTTTGATATGAAAAATCTAATTCTTTGGTATTGTAGAAATCTTCTTGCTGATGTTTTGAGGTCATCGATTCAAACGCGCTATTAATATCCTGCAGAGAAAGCGGCTTAAAACCCGCAGCTGGTGCGAGATCTCCATGGATTCTTAAGATCGGCTCAGCTTTGGATTTCAAGTGAAGGTCAGAAGCCCCCATGGCCTCCATGAGTTGAAAAAGATCCAGGATATTCATCCGCTCATTCTCCTTAACCACCAGCTAAGAATTTGATTTCCGTAAAGTATTGTGATTATACCGGCCAAGGCCAGGTATGGGCCAAAAGCTACAGTATCTTTTCGTTCTATTTTTTTTAGCGCCAGCAATATTCCTGCAATTAATCCCCCAGATACAAACGCCATGAATATGGTGATGATTATCTCTGGATATCCAATGAATAAGCCCAGGAAAAGCATTAATTTAACATCGCCCATCCCCATAGATCCCGGTGAGATCACGGCAATTAAAAACAGAACAACGAATCCCAACAACCCGCCTGCTAGATACATCCAGGGTGAGGCGAGATGTAACAAAGGGATCAGCAGCAGCCCAATCCCGATCGCGGGATATATGAGAATATTGGGTATTTTTTGATGTTCCAGATCAATCAGACCTATCACCATCAAGAGAGATCCGACGATGCTGGCAATAGCAGTATCCCAACTTTGACCAAACCGAAGCCAGATCAAAAAAAACATCACCCCGGTTCCAATTTCTACCAGGAGTCCTCGAGCTGGGATCTTTTCCCCACACGATCGGCAGCGGCCCCGGAGGGAGATATAACTTATGATTGGAATCAGTTCAATGATGGATAACCGGTGTTTGCAGTGAGGACAATGTGAAGGGGGGGATACAATCGATCTCTTTTCCGGCAAACGGTCGATACACACATTTAGAAAGCTGCCAATGCAGACTCCAAGTAAACTATAAATCCATTCCGCGACAGTCATTTTCTTGTCTTTAAGGCTAAACCAAGATTTACGGCGTATTTTCCTAAAGGCAGCTGAGGAGGAATAGGAAACGGAGGCTTAGGAAGGTGAACAGGATAGGGTGTTCTTGTCTGTAGTCTTTCCGATAAATTGGTGGTTTCATCCAATCTGGCTTCCAAACGCTGTAAATCAAATAATTTCCCCGATATGTAAACACCTGTGTTTTCTGGTAAGCGGTTATTCTTGTTGCTCTCGTTGTAATATTTAATCGTTCTGGCGAGTTCCTGACTGAGCAAATCAACCTTTGCTTCTACCGTTAACCCACCCGTTTCCAGAGGTACCGAACGGACCAGAATTGGAACGTGATTGACAATAATTATTACCCCCAAACTATAACTTTCAAGGTTGACGATGATGGCTGTCTTTTGGTTTATGACTCGTTGTAATGCGAGTGGTTTAATATCCATTTGGTTAGGTTTTATCTTTGCGTTACGCAGGGAGATAACCAAATGGTCAATGATATTATTTGGAATGGCGAGAACATAAAGTACAATTTCGTTTTTTGATCTACCAATCATTCGCCATGAAATGTCTGTCTCATCGATTGGGATAGCAAACTCTTGCTTGACTTTTCGAATTATTGTTTCATCAAGCAGGTTATCAGGGATATTTGGAATCCTCATAATTCGATGAACAGATCTCTGCCCTGTAACTGAGGTAACCACATTCCTTTTGGGGGCTCTAAGTTTCTTTAAGGTGGATTGTATAACTTTACTGACTGTCGCGGGATGCAGAATCAGACCCTGATTCATTATTTCCAGGGGTACAGTACTGGATTTCCAGGACTTCACTTTATTTCCCCTGGTAATCAGGAACCGGATCTCATTGCCTTCAAAATTAATAGTGGTAATTCTTTTCTTAAACAAGGTTCTCTCACTTTCTTTGATAAAACAATTAAATTAATTCGATGGAACTACTCGAGAGCTGTCGGCAAACCGATAGTTATGATATCAAGAGAACAGAGCTCTCCATCAGGCCAGATACTGACAGATTCCATACTCACAGTATCCATTCCTGCTTCTTCGATATTCTTTATAAACGTTATACACGCTGTCAGGCTCCCATTTAATCTAATACTATAACGATCTGTAATAATTGGACCAGAAAGGAGTTCTTGAACATCTCTCCCAAGAAAAGAAATACTTTGAAGACTAACCTGACTTTTTTGTGACAAGTCTAATCCCCGGTGATAAATGGCATATGGTGCACCGAGCTCGGGGAAAGAGGCGTCTAGTTCAGAAACTTCTGCTTGGATAAGATCCAGGTCATTTTGTAGGGAGTTTATTTGCTCCTGGTTTATTTCTTGGAGATTGGTAAAGTTTCCATCTAATGCCTGGCGATCTGCTGTCAGTTGATCTGTGGCACTTCGCCGTTGGTAGATATACCCGAGGAGAATCAGGTGCAGCACAGCAAGTATCACACTTCCAAGAATTTCTATTCTTAAAGGTGAGAGAGCCCTGATTTGTTTTTGATTCATGGTTGACTCTCTACGGTGGATAAAACAAAAATGGTAAAGGAATATGATGGTAGTGGAGTTGGTACGGGTAGGATTTCTTCGCCACCTTCTGGAGGAATGAATACAATTTCTTCTTCGACGATCTGGTCAACGGATTCAATCTGAACGCTTTTTATATTATCCAACGAAACTAATGAATCCACTACATCCAATATTATGGAGTAATTAATAGAAATGCCTTCTAGTTGAATCTCGTTTTCTAGCTGTGATATTTGGGTCCAGCTGATGCCATTTGGAGTGTTGTTTTCTATTTGAAAAAGAGTATTGCTCCAATTAGTCCCTTGCAGATCAATTCCCTGATAGGATTCGAGAATTTGATCCCTGTGTAATTTTTCGGCTTCTATCTCTGAAACCAATCTGCCCGCCTCATCTGATGCTGATTGATAAACTTCCATAGAAGCTTGAATTTGAACCATCTCACTATTGATCTGATTAAAGGAATTCTTAGCTTCCAATGCCACCACAACGCTAGGGTAAAGAGAGGCGAGCAATAAAATAAACAAGAGCCAAGGAAGCACACCAACCAATCGCAACCTTTTGGGGTGGTATCGCTCTGGTAAGATATTGATATTAAATAGATCTATCGAACCAGTAAGGATTCTGGTTTTCGTTAACTCTTCCCCGGATAATTGTTTTGGGTCATCCATATTACCTTCTGTGTTGAACTCTAATCAACCGATTACTCTATATCCCAAAAAAGGATCGTTTTGATAGCGCCATCAATTTCAATCCTGGCGTCCGTCACAACCGAACCCGCCTGAGAATGAATATCATATCGGGGTGGGGTAACCTCAAATTCCCAAAAATCACGCTGGCTACCGCCTCTAAGAGCAAAGCCGCCATTGGCATGGGTAAATTCGAGATCTCCCCCTCTGCCAACAGATTCTGGTGTATCAGTTAACTCTGTCCAACTGTCCATTGTAACAGCATAACGCCAGAAGCCAGTAGAGTTTCCCCTCAAGGCGTAGATATAATCCCCCCCAAAATATGCCAGTGAACCACCGTTATTTACAGTATCAGGCGCGTTCTGCCGTGAGGACCAGGAATTGGACGAAATATTATAGCGCCAGAAATTTGATTGATTGTTTCCTCGAAAAGCATAGATATAATTTCCGCCGGTGTATACTAAATCAGCACCAAACCGCACGTTAGCAGGCGCATTTGCCCGAGTACTCCAACTATCTGATGAGATGTTATAACGCCAGAATTGTCTCGAAGCTCCCCGAAAAGCGAAGATTAGATTACCTCCATTATAAACCAGAGATCCTCCTGCCCAGACTCTCAAGGGTGTGTCTTCCATAGAACTCCAATTATTGGTGGAAATATTGTAGCGCCAAAAATTATCTGTATTTCTTCCCCTTAATGCATAAAGGAAATTTCCACCACCATAAACCAGAGCTCCACCTTGTCTTACCATTCCAGGTGTAGATGCCAACCCAAACCAGCGATTTGCAGAAATACTGTAATACCCAAAATCCCTTGAATTGTTCCCGCGCAAGGCATAGACCCGGTCTCCACCAGTATGTGCAAGGGAGCCACCACGCTCAATTGTTCGGGGAACAGATTCCCTTATGTGCCAACTACCAATTGGAATCCCGGTGACTGATAAAGTTGGTGAGAAGTCATTTATTGTTCCAGGGAAACTTACGGGTTGTGGGACACCGGGGAAATTGTCAACTTGAGTCCGGAATGTGGAGGAGTTCAGTATGCTCCAGATACCAAACTCGATTCCGGCATCTGCAGCATATTGTTCATTAAAAGTTTCCTCTGCGGCTCTTGTACCAAGAGAACGGGAACTGACAAAAGATAAAAAGGGAGTCAGCAGGATCGATCCAACCGCTAAAGTGATCAGCGCAGCAGGTAAAGACCCACCCCATTCTTGTCTGGCAGAAATGCGGGATTTTAACAATAATTCCTGAAGATTTCTGGTTTTCTGCCAGACTTTCTCTCTCCAACTGTCTTGATTTCCAAACTTGATCAATCTGTTCATCGAAATCCTTAAGGAGACCGTAAAGCAAGATTTAATGCCACCGTTTCTGTCTCATTTCCGCTGGATGATGTGATCGTTACGGTTAAAAGCTGACCGCTGATGCTAAAAACCACATCACTTTGGTCAGCGATGTATCTGGAGACTTGCAAAGTAGACTGAAGGATGCTGTCCTCAAAATGTTCACGAACCAACTCATCGTTGGAAGAATTATAGGAATACCGGTATTGGTGGGTTGAATCTGCCCAATTTAAAGTGCCGTAAATTACTCCCGTACCCGGAGTAAAACTCGCTGATTCCAGGGCATCACGTCCAAGCCACAGCGAAGCTACCTGGAAATCGTTGCTGATCCGCAGCTGATCGTTTCCCCAGCGGGTAACCAGAAAAAATTGCACCAGGGCGGTTGTGATGATTCCAAATACCAACACGATGATCGACAATGCTACCAGCGTTTCCACCAATGAAGTGCCGTGTTCACCCTGCCCTTCTTTTAAATGCTGTTTAACTCTGGTTAACATCCTTAATTTCATATTCATCAGCGGTTCACTTTATATTCTGCGGTTTGAATGAGGGTTGTTCCTGAGGATGATACAGTAACGGTTATCCTCTGAAGTCCATCGTTCCAAACAGTGGGAATAAATGTACTGCTGGTGGCATTCCAGTATTCAATTCCGACTCCGACGCTGTAATTTAGAATCGGGGTAACTGTAGGATAGGGTACTGAGGTGGGATCCGCCAGGTAGGAAGAATCCTTGATTAGTTCTAATTGGGATCGGGCAAGAGATTCTGCCACCACATTATCATCAACCTGTCTAACTCCGATGACCCCGGTTGTGATCATCGCAACCAGGATCACGATACCAATTCCAATCACAGCTACTGAGACCAATTCTTCCACCAAGGTTGTTCCTTCCTCGCTATTGAAGGTTCTGTATCCATTATTCAAATAGCGGGAAGTGGAAAAAAACCTCATTTTATTTGACCTAAGAGTGAGTACATGGGTAAGATAACTGAGATTGCCACAAATGCTACAATAATTCCCACGAAAATAATCATGCCGGGTTCCAGTAAGCCGGTCAAATTTTCTAATGCCCGGTCAACTTCTTCCTCATAATATTCAGCTAAGGTTTCCAGCTGGGTATCCATCGAGCCTGTTTCCTCTCCAATCCGGACCACATGGGCCAACATTTTTGGGAAATAATTCGATTGTAATAATGGCGCTGCGATACCGCGTCCTAGTAACGTCTCCTGTCTCAAATGATCAATTTCATTATGAAGGACTATATTATCTATAGTTTGTCCAGTAAGTTCCATGGATTCTGTTAGCTGGAGACCTGCGCTTAATAGGGTTGCCAGGGTTCTGCTAAAACGAGCACTGTTCCCAAAGGTATTAATCTGGCCAACGACAGGGGTTTTTAATGCCAGGTGAGCAAATTGTTTTTTACCAAGGGGACGAGAAAAATAGAAAATTCCTCCCCCAATGATCAGGATTAAACCCCCCAATAAGTACAACCGATTGGTCAGGAAAAATTCCGAAGTAGTCATTAGAAAACGCGTTGGCCAGGGTAATTGTGCATCAAATTCGCTGTATAAAGAGAGAAGCGGTGGGAGAGTGAAATTGAGTAATATCAAAACCACAATAAAAGCTAAAGCCAGAACCACAGCAGGGTAGGTCATCGCACTTTTGATTTTTGATTTGGTAGTGTGTTCTTTCTCAAGGTGGATTGCCAGCTGGCGCAAGACAGTACCCAGATTCCCTGTCCGTTCACCTACATTGATCATTCTATGGTAAATAGTCGGGAATACCAGGGGGTGCTTAGCCAGGGCATTGGATATGGCGTTGCCTTGCCGGATATCCGCAATAACTTCATGAAGTACTTTTTGCAGCGGTTTACCGGAGACTTCATCCGCCAGTAGATCTAAGCCCGTTAGCAGTGGGACACCGGATTCAACCAAATTTGCCAATTGATTTGAAAACACAATCACATCCCGGGCTTTCGGACCGAAGAACGTAGGAAACCACTTAACCAAGTCAAACCCAACTCCGATCTTGGTCAATTCTGCTATAGTTAATCCACGCTCATAGAGAATTCGTTCAGCAGTTTCTTCCCTATCAACCTGAAGGATGCCCTTTTTCTCTGCCCCGGTAGCATCAAAGCATAAATATTGGTATGGCATAACTTCTCCTTGGAAGGTTTTCTGCCAAATCAAGGGATCGTGATTTATTCCACTGAGTACACATTCCGCAGGACTTCTGCCGGTGTTGTTAATCCTTGTTTGACCTTGAGTAAGCCGTCCTTCATCATAGAAAGCATTCCGTTTTTTATGGCGGTGGATTTAATTTCATTTGAACTAGCACCAGCAGAAAACATTTGCCGAATTTCATTTGTGACAATCAATAATTCAAACACGCCAGTTCGACCAAGGTATCCTGTCCCGTGACAATATGTGCAGCCCTCCCCTTTTTGGAACTCTTTTAGCGGCTCACTCATTACGGCTTGATATAACTCATTAATCTGTTTTGAGGGGGTAACCTTTGTGCTGCAATGGGGGCAAGTTAGACGAATCAAGCGCTGGGAGATCATTCCCAGGACAGAAGAATTGATTAGATAGTGATCAATTCCCAAATGTAAAAGCCGGAATAACGTTCCGGCTGCGTCATTGGCATGAATCGATGACAGCACAAGGTGTCCTGTTAATGCAGCCTGTACAGCTGCATTTGCCGTTTCCTCATCCCGAATCTCACCCACCATGATCTTATCGGGATCCAAGCGCATCACACCTCTTAGCCCGGATGCAAATGTAATATCTGCCGCTCGGTTAACCTGGATTTGGTTAATACCAGGAAAATTGTACTCCACTGGATCTTCAATGGTCAGGATATTATAACGTTTCCGGTCCAGCTGATTTAACGCGGCATATAACGTGGTTGTTTTACCAGATCCGGTGGGTCCAGCAACTAGAACCATACCAAAGGGCGATAGAGTCACACGTCTGAATTTTTCAACGATATTCTCCTGCATTCCTAGCCCATCTAAGTTTATAATGGCTTCAATCCGACCTAAGATACGGATGGTTGCCATCTCTCCCCAGGTTGTATCGCTGGTAGCTACTCGGAAAGAAGTCTCATCGCCACGAATTGAATAGGAAAATTGTCCATCTTGTGGACGCCTTCGTTCTGTGATGTTCATTCCCGATAATACTTTAATCCGCGATAACAACTGGTTATGGCTGCCCAGGGGTAATGTTAAGGCATCAATCAGCATACCATCTACTCGGTAGCGTACCCGGACAGTCTTTTGATCTGGGACGATATGTATATCGGAAGCCCTATCCCTAACCCCCTGTTCAAGGATCATATCCACTGCGCGAACAACAGGATCTTCTAAAATCTCACTTTTATCTAGTTCTGCATCGGAGATATCGAGTGTCTCTGAGAATTCTGCGACTTCTCGTTCTATTTGCTTGGTGGCTTTGTAATGCAGATCAATTGTTGTTTGAATATCTGTACCGACACCTACGTAAGGGGTGATACTCATACCGGTAAGGGCTGAGATTTCACCTATAACGGCAATATCTGTTGGATCTTCCATTGCCACAACTAAAGATCCATTGCTGATCTCAACTGGTACTAGTTGGTAACGACGAGCAATGTTTTCTGGAATGATTCTCATTAATTCGGCAGTTACTCTTTGCTGGCTAAGATCTATATACGGTACATTTAGATGAATACTTAAAGCCACAGCAAGGCTTTCCGCAGTGGTCCAATCCTGTTCAATTAAGATATTCCCTAACCGCCGGGCATCCCCAGCTTGTTGCATAGCCAGCACTTGATCCAGCTGATCGCGGGTAATGAGTTTTGAGTCTAGTAATACCTGACCCAAAGAAGGGTGAGTACCTGGCATTTGAGTTTTTTGTTTAGCGATGATAATCTCCTTCAGTAAATACTTGAGTCATCCCATTAATTAATAAGTGTATTATAGATTGTAAAATCACCGTTTACAATTTTGTTATACAGGGTACACCCTTTGGAAAGGGGAAAAACCCACTATTCATCTCTCCAAGTATCAATATTACAGGATTTATACAAAAACGCAATAATTTCAGGATAAATACAATAATAAGCTCAGAATTCCACTTTGAGATAGTATTACTGGGTTAAGTTCCGATTTGAATAAAAAGGTATTTGCTCGACAAATCATCATCCAGTAAACTTATTCCACTTACATCTATGAAATGAGTCTCCAACCTAGGGGGAAACTCATTTCATAATTTGATAACATTGAATATCCGGTGCGATCCATCAAGATGGTCTACGGCACCTGGACTACTCTCTCCCCCGAGGCGTGATATTCGTAGGTTTTTCCGTCAGCTTTAAGTATGATGATGTACCCCGGAGTGATCACCTGGATATAATCCGCTCCGGGTTCTTCGATCCCCAAACTGGCATCTGAAAAATTGAATTCTTCGGTGCTTTCGGTGTCAATTTTGGCCGGATCAATACCGGTTTTTAGAGTAAGATCAAGTTTGGCCAGCATAACCAGGGAGTCAATATCTTCTGAAGATAACGGATCTGGGACATCAATGGGAGCTGAATCCTGAGTTAGTGACTGACTGCAGGCAGAAATCAGCAATGTTAGACTGATAATCAAACAACTTATTAACCGGGTTCTTTTTTCCTTCATAGTTTTTCTCCAATTGAAATTAAAATTCAGAATCCATACATTCAGAGTTATTTCCAGTAAACTGCCTGGGATAAAAAGGCTGAAAATCCAGCTGTATCTGAGGCAGCTACCATTACACCAAATCTTCCTTTACTGAAGGTAGTATCGGTCTTTTCAAAGACTTGGTGGCCGTTCATATACCCAGTTATTTGTGCTCCTTTGGTTTTGACTCCCAGCCGATTTTCCCCGCCGGGACCCGGGTTAATATATTCGCTGGTGGTCCATTTTTTAATAACGTTGTATTCTTCATCATCACTATTCCAGTAACTTAATCGGTACGAGCCATCGCAGGAAATGCTGATCAGATAACCCTGAGTGGTATCCGGGGCTCGGAATATTATGCCATATCGATCTTTCCCTCCGCATGCCTCCCCAAATTTGCCAGTAACCTCTACATAAAAATTGGTCATATCTCCCCAGGACATGCTCCAGGTTTCATATCCGTTGGCTTTTTTAGCAGTCAGAATCATATGGCCATCTTCTACCGCATAGCTGGATTGAGGTTCATCATATAGGTAAAAATTTGATCCGTCCTCAAAGGTATCCTTAAATGATGGAATCCCAAGAGAAAGAACAGGATCCCCGGGAACCGTTTTAGGAGTTTCCGTTACCATGGGAGTGTGTGTAAATGTGGGAGTGTATGTAAATGTGGGAGTGGGGGTTTCCGTAGCTGTCAGTGATGGCGGAGGAGGCTGCGGTGTTTCATCCTGAGCTGGAGCTTCCGCATCCGAGGACTGATCCGATTGATCTGGGCTGTGTGGTTCAGCAGTTAATGATGCCGCAACCAGGGTTTCGATCACAGCTTGATCTAGATTAGGAGGGTCAGCTTGTGGGGGGGCACATCCCGCCAGGAGAGATAATACAAATAGGATCGCAAAAATTTTCCTCATCTTTGTTTCCCTCAACTTTTCTCTCGAATAAGACACAAAATCATTCAATCTTAAGTGTACCCGTTTCGCTGGTTCCGTCAACAGGTTTCTGTCAGCAGTAAGTTCTTTGTGGGTATTATTTATATAGATCAGCCCTGGGGATAAGCATAGTTCGGTATTGTTATCGATATTTCATACAACTCTGAGAGATTTCCCCCGTATATCCTTATGAAAAATAGAAACAAAACTGGAATGAGAAATAATATCTATTGGAGAGAAAATGATTGAAAGACGAATCAAAACTAGTATATTGATTATTGCTGTACTGTCCATTATGGTTGTGAGTTGTATCGCCACACCGGTGACGAGCAGGGTAGGATCCCATTCTGAAGTGATTGATGTGGAAGAGGCAGACTCGGTTTCCGCGGAAATCATCATGGGGGCAGGGAAATTAGAAGTTCAATCTGGCGCAGAAGCCTTATTGGAAGGTGAGTTTCATTACAGCCTCCGGGATTACGCACCTGACATTACCTATCGGGTCCGAAGCAATGGTACCGGTGACCTGAAAATTGAACAGGACGACGGTCCGAAATTCCGGGTCCAGTCTAATTACAAAAATGAATGGGAATTGTTGTTTAATGACACTGTTCCCCTAGATCTGGAAATCACCCTGGGTGTAGGAGAGAGTATCCTGGAATTGGCGGACCTGAACCTGGAATCCTTTGAACTACAAATGGGCGTAGGTGCGTCAACTATTGATCTGAGCGGTAAACTTGAGCATGATTTACCAGTGAAGATCCAGGGCGGCGTGGGTGAACTTACGGTCATTCTTCCACCAGAAACAAATATTAACGCAGAAGTCACAGGTGGTTTGGGTGAAATAAACACCCTAGGTTTGTATCAGGAAGGCCATCAGTTTACCAGTAAGTATTCTGGATCTGGACCTGTGTTAAATATCACCATTGAAGCTGGTATTGGCCAGCTGAACATGATGGTTCAGTAAGAAATTATTGAACTAGAAATAATAATGTGTTACTGATCTAAACGGAGGAAATATCATGGATTACAGTAAATTATTTTCAAGAGCCTGGGATATCATCTGGAAAAACAAATTCCTGATCTTGCTTGGTGTCCTGATTGCGCTAAGCGGCGGGGGAAGTAATGGGGGAAATCCGTCTCAATTTACTTTCAGGGGAGAAGAAGCTGATTGGCAGAACTTTCCAGGATTTGATTTTGAATATGGGCACCCGTTCCAGAATTTGGATTTACCCCTCGCAGCCATAGGTGGTATTGTGGTGCTGGTTATTGTTTTGATGGTGATTGGCCTGACATTTTGGGCGTTGGGTACGGTCTCCCGCGGTGGGCTGATCGGCGCTGTTAATGAAATTGAACAGGGGTTTCAATCCAATTTCTCAGATGCATTCCGGGCTGGGTGGCAAAAAGGTTGGCGATTAATTGGCATTGGATTGGTTCCGGCAATACCCGGTGTTGTGCTGTTTGTGTTTGCAGTCACCTCAATGTTTATATTTGGCGGCATTGAAGCATTAACCCAGGGTGGGATGCAGTCTTTTGCAGGCTTAGGTGTGTTCCTGCCCTTGGTAGTTCTCGCATGCATCCTGGTACCGGTGATGTTAATCCTTTCTTTATTGAGTGTATTTGCCAACCGGGCTTGTATGCTGGAAGATCTTGATGTGATTGGCTCCTATCGGCGAGGATTTGAAGTATTGGGAGATAATTTAGGTCCTGCGGCTTTGTTATTTCTGCTGCAAATTGCTATCAGTTTTGGTCTCGGCATCATGATGATTGTGCCTGGAATATTAATTGCCTTGTGTTGTTTACTTTGGCCAGTGTTCCTGCTGATTAAAGGTGGGTTTGCTACATATTATTCCACCCTGTGGACCTTGGCCTGGAATGAGTGGACGGGAATCACTCCTGAAGAAATTGAAGAGGAAAAAGCAACTATTAAGAAGTAATCAGAAAACAATTTTTAGTGAATCTGTTTTGCATCGCCGGGAATCCAATATTCCCGGCGGTTTCTTATTAATAGATAAAATAAATATAATGATT
>RCNF010001489.1_pt1 | contig 12362 bp, 7 predicted proteins | sample 2041311 | NCBI WGS metagenome assembly RCNF01 (sample SAMN09708228, study PRJNA481090) | Marine sediment metagenome, whole genome shotgun sequencing project. | biome: marine sediment; feature: ocean; material: sediment; isolation source: Sewage treatment plant 2 marine sediment (STP2) ... | reverse complement strand
TGGATCGCCACCCGGTGCCCGGCCTCGTCGAAGTAGGTCTTCAGAACCGCGTCGCTGCCGCGCATGAACCCGTCGGCGATCAGCACCTCGGGCACCACGTCCCAGGCCCCACCGGTGTGGCCGCCGACGCCCCGTGCGGCCCCGGTCGCGGTAAAGAAGACGATCGCGTCCCGGCAGAGCTGGACGTTCGCGGCGAGTTGTCGCTCCTGTTCGGTGGTCAACGTCTCGACCGAGGGGTCGAACGCGAGAGGATGGAAGAGCTCGAGATCGATGGGGAAGGTCTCGTTGGTGGCCACGGCTTTCGTCCTCCTGTGGCAGTGAAGATATCAGAACCCTTTTGGCTGCGGATTCAGCCCCGTCTCTCACTTGCCCGCGGGAGCGCTCGACGATACTCTCTGAGATTCAATGCAGCTCCGACACGACTTCGCGACGGATCTTTTGCATGGTCCCAGGTTCACGGCCCAAGAATGGCCGTGGGGATGATGCGGTCCACCGTTTTGGCGCCCGACCGCCTCTCGTTGCTGACCCTTAGGCTCAGGGAGACCGGGTCTGTCGAAGATCGGAATCTCTTTGCGGTTCATGCCCCCTTGCGAATCTGCCCGTTGGGCGCCCACGTCGATCACCAGGGTGGGGTCGTCAGCGGTCTGACGGTCGACCGTTCTGTAACCCTGGCGGCGGTGCCGTCCGAGAGCGCGCATTTCGAGGTCTCGAGTCTCGACTTTCCGGGCACCGCAGTTGTCGGTTTTCACGACACCCACCCGACACCCGGTCGAGACTGGGCGGACTATGCCCGTGCGGCCGTCTCGGCCCTTTCTGACGGGCACACTCTCGAGGTCGGTCTGCGAGCTGCTGTTGGGGGCGACCTGCCGGGTTCGGGTCTGAGCTCCTCGGCGGCGGTCCTGGTCGCCTACCTGACAGCGCTCGCGCACGTGAACGGCATCGAACTGACCCGAGAGGAAGTGGCCGCTCTCGTGCAAACGTCTGAAAACCGGTTCATGGGAGTCGCGAGTGGACGTCTCGATCAGTCCATTATTTTGTTTGCCGAACCCGGTCACTTGACGACGGTGGATTGTTCCGACCTCGAGATCCAACAGGTCCCGTCGCCGGATGGTGGTGCCTCCGTGGCCTTCCTCGTGGCGTTTTCCGGGCTGGCTCGTGGTCTTGTTCGTTCTGATTTCAATCTCCGTGTGGATGAGTGTCACCAGGCGGCGCGGGCACTTTCCAGGCTTGGAGGCAATGACGATGCGGCCGACGTTATGCTGTCGGATATCGAGTCCGAACTGTTCGAGACGTCGGGACATGCTCTGCCGGAGAAGCTCCGGCGCCGCGCCGCGCACTATTACAGCGAACAGGCCAGAGTGGCCGCGGGAGTCGACGCCTGGAGGGCGGGCGATCTCGTGACTTTTGGCCGGCTGATGACCGCTTCCGGCGAGAGCTCGATTGAAAACTACGAGTGTGGAACACCCGAGTCCATTGCCCTCTGGACGGCCCTGCGAACCACGCCGAGCGTTCTCGGAGCCAGGTTTTCCGGCGCCGGTTTTGGTGGAAGCTGTATCGCCCTGATTGAGGCGGATGCCGCGGCGCAGATCATTGAGGATGTGAGGACGAAATATTCGTTGACTCAGCCGGGACCAGCCGCCTCCGCCACCTACGATGTGTGCACGCCGTCCGGACCGGCGGAGCTTTTGAGAACGGTGGTGTGATGCAGGCAGTCATCCTGGCCGCAGGTCGCGGCAAGCGTTTGCGACCGGTCACCGACGGCCGCAGCAAGGCGATGGCCCCGGTGGTTGGCACACCACTCGTTGAACTCGCCCTGGCGCCTCTCGTTGAATCCGGCGTCCAGGAGGTGGTGATGGTCGTCGGCCCGGACGACGAAGAGATTCGAGAGCATTTCAGCGAACGGTCACAGCTCGCCGTCTCGATCCAATGGGTCACACAGGAGAAACGCCTCGGTATGGCCCACGCCCTTTTGCAGGCGGCCCACCTTCTCCATGGGCCGTTCTTCGTGACGGCTTGCGACAGCCTCGTCAGCACACCGCACGTCCGTGATCTTCTGACGGCGGTACGGGACGCTGACTCCGTCCTCAGTCTGCTCGATGTTGAACCACATCTGGTTTCGCGGAGCGCTGCCGTTGAGCTCGACGGCAACGTGGTGCGTCGAATCGTCGAAAAACCGACACTCGTGGAAGCGCCGTCAAACACGGTGAGCCTGCCGCATTACGTGTTGTCCCCGCAGCTGGTGCCGTTGTTGTCGGAGTTGTCCAGATCCGAACGCGGGGAGTTCGAACTTCAGGAGGCGATCCAGCAACATATCGATGCCGGCGCCCGGGTGGTGGGAGTGCGTGCGATGGAACGTGTCCAGGTGTCCTCCCCGGCCGATCTGCTTGGGTTGAACCTTCGGACTATGAGGGAGGGATCGGGCCTCAAGGTTGAACTCCCCCCGAAGGTCAAATCAGAATCACGGATCACCCAACCGGTGCGTATCGAGGAGGGGGCGACGGTGGGGCTAGGGTGCACTCTCGGCCCCGAAGCCTTCCTCGAGTCGGGGTGCGTGGTTGGTGACCGGACGAACGTCCGCGGGTCCATGGTGCTACGCGGCGCTCGAGTGCCGGCCGACCAGGAAGTGATCGACTCGGTGGTCGTGCGATCCTCGTCAGACCCCGTGCAGTGAGAGGATGGCAGGTGAGAGATCAGGTGCAGACGCCGTCACCACCACTCCGTCGTGGCTCGAGTTGACGGTGACGTAGGCACGGCCGACGCCGCGCACCACCGCGACTTCAGAAGCATCGTTGTAGGCATGACAACGACCTGGACCGTCCACAGAAAGGTGTACGGCGCCGCTCCAGTCGCCGGCCACCGTGTTCGAGCCGTCGTGGATCTCCACCTCCACTTCAACCGTCGCCACCGTCGGGCCCGCGGCCGTCCGCAAGTGGATTCGCTGCGCGTCGCCGGAGCGCCGCACTCGGTCCTGGACGACGGCGCCGTCCTGTGACCCGGTGGCGATGATCTCTTCAAAAGCACCAAAAAGAGGGACGACGTGGTGGATGGCGCCCTCGAGGACCGCCAGCATCGAGCCGTCGCGGGCGAGCCGGAGGGTCTCGCAGTTGGTGAAGGCATGAAGCTCGAGGGGCGCCCGACCGTCGCCCGCTTTGCGGTGGTCCATCCGATACCTCGAGGGGGTGCTTTCGGGGCCAGGTTGGGTGACAAACATCGCAACGAACGGCTCGGCGGCGAAACGGGCGCGGAAGAGCTCGGCCGCCATCTTTGGCTGCCGCCAGGCATCGAGCAGTCCGTTCAGCCTGCGAAACCGGTTCCGGTGTTCGGTGGCATAGTCTGCAAAGCTCCAAACCGCGTGGCCGGCCACGTAAGGGCGGTCTGCAAACTCTTCCCACTCCCGCTCGAGAGTGGCGACCTGGGTGAGCTCCTCACGGTCGTCGCCACGAACACTTTCCGGGTGGTTGCAGCACTCCGACAGGAGGACGTTCTCCAGTCGGCTCGAGGCGCAGGCCTGATCGAGCACGTCGAGCTCGTAGTTGACGCTCCACACGTCCGGGATGCCGACGGTGCCCTCGCGCCGTGCCCGGTAGAAGTGGTTCTCGGCGTAGGTGACCGGCCTTTGCGGGTCGAGCTCGCGCGCGATCGACTGCAATTCGAGGTAGGCCTTTCGCGACCGGGACTCGTTGCCCATGCCCCACATCACGACGCTCGGGTGGTGGCGATCGCGGACGACCAGGTCGCGCATCTGGCGCCGCGCCGCCCGTCTCCAACCGCGGGCCGATCGGACGCTCTTCCAGGTTGCGATCTCGGCGTAGACCATGATGCCGAGCTCGTCGCAGGCATCGAGAAACACGGGAGACTGGGGGTAATGCGAGAGTCTGACGAAGTTGCAACCGAGCGCTTTTAGAATATGGGCGTCGCTCCGTTGCAGCTCCTCGGGAAGGGCGTTGCCGAGGCCGGGAATGGCCTCGTGACGGTTGCACCCGTGCAGGTCCACCGGGACGCCATTCAGAAAAAAACCCTGCCGCGGCCGAAATTCGGCACGGGTCACGCCGAACCGGATGCGGACGACATCGACGGCCGCGTTGTCGATCAGGAGGCGGCCCTCGGCCCAGTAGAGGGCTGGGTCCTCGGGCGCCCAACACCGTGGGTCCGGTATCTGGATCGTTGAGATTCGCTGCTGATCATCTCGCGGACCATGCCAGATCGGGGCGGCGCCCACCGGATGGCCGTCAGCATCGGTGATGTTCCACTCCACCGTAACGTCGCCGGGAACGTTCGATTTTTCCGCGAGCGCCCATTCGATAGCCACCAACTCGGCGCCGGATTCCTGTTGTCTGCAGTCGAGATGAATCCGGTCGATTGCGAATCGGTTGTCAGACAGACCTTCCAACCACACGCCGCCGGCGAGACCACCGTGGAGGATGAAGTCCGGTTGCCGGAACCCGGGCAGCACGTTGCGGTGCCAGCTGTTGTTCAGGCGAATGGCCAGTAGATGTCCTGTGGCTTCGCCCAACCGAGCCAGTTCGATCGTGGCTCCGAGATACTGGCCGTCAACTTTACCGAGTCGGCGGCCGTCGAGCCACACGTCGCCGACACCATAGAAGCTACCGAGGCAGAGGTTCCAGACGATGTCGTTGTGAGCGGAGGTCGTAGGGAGAGTCGCGTGTCTGCGGTAGGCGCCCCAACCCGAGTAGCTCGTACGACCGTATTGGAAGGTGTCGGAGGCGTTCCAGCAGTGGGGGAGTGCAACCGGCAGACTACCGCCCCCGTGGCCCTTGAGCCAAGAGCGGCCGACGCGCTGCCGGATGAATTCCCATCCATCCTCGAGGGCGATTCGCGGCCGCAGGGGAGTCTCGATCATCGACGGCCATAGTACCTCGCCTTGTAGGATTAGGAATTAGGATTAGGAATTTCCATCTCAACTCATCGCCGACGGGAGAAGTCCAAGTGCTGATGGGAAAGGCCGCGCGCGGCGGAGGTGCCAAGCATCCTCTCGGGAACAATCAGCGGAAACGAGTCTCGCGCGGTGGAGGTGCCATCCTTTGCATTGTTTGATCGCCCGTTGCTCCGGTTGGCGGGGATCGCTACGGGCAAACAATGCATAGGGTGGCTCCTCTCGGGAAGAGCTTCAGGAAAGGCGGGCCTGCTGCGGAAGCCTCCTGCCTCGTGAATCCCGAGTTTGTTACTCGCGGATCTCCGCCTTTTCCGCAGCCGCCTCTTTCAGTAACTCAGCCAACTTCACCGGGTCGGTGGTCGGCAGTTTGCACTGGAAGTTTCTACAGACGTAGGCCGCCGCGTTCCCTTCGACCGTTTCGTAGGCCTGAGCAAAGGGCACCAGCTCGCGGATTTTGGCTCCGGCATCGCCGTCGGGGATGAGCAGTACCGCAGCGTTGGGGAGATATGGTGACTGGGCAGTGTCGATGAGACTTTGGGTGTCGGCGCCCGCGGGGTCACCGACGATGACGACCTCGACCGACGGACCGGTACGGCGCTGAAAGGCTGAAATCAGTTGACTGTGGGCCGAGGGCTGCGCATTGACCTGTGAGGCAAAGGCCGAAAACACCCGATCAGCGGAATCTTCGTAGGTGTTCCGGCCGGTAAGACGGGCCAGCCGCACGAGATTGTCGGCGGCCATCGAGTTGCCGGACGGGATCGCTCCGTCGTAGATCTCCTTCTGTCGCACCAGAAGCTCCTCGTTGTCGGCCGCGGAAAAGAAGTAACCACCGCCTTTCCCGTCCAAAAAGAGGGCGTCGGTCTGCTGCTGCAATTCAACGGCTGTCGCCAGGTAGCGAGGATCGTGGGTCGCGTCAAAGAGCTCGAGCATTGCTGCCGTCATAAAGACGTAGTCGTCGAGGAAGGCCGGGATCGAGGCATCGCCGTCACGATACCGGTGCAACAGTCGCCCCTTCGAGTCCCGCATCTCGTCGAGCACGAACGACGTTGCCCGTTGCGCCGCAAGGACCCACTCCGGCTCGTCGAACACACGACCCGCTGCAGCCATCGCAGCCGCCATCAGTCCATTCCAATCGGCCAGCACCTTGTCATCCTTGAGAGGGTGAATCCGTTCGACTCGCCGTGAAAAGAGACGGTCGCGCACCGCCTCCAGCTGCGCATCGTATTTCTCGCCTTCGATGCCAAGGGCAGCCGCGTTTTCGGCGTACGTCCGGCTGAGGTGCGGAATGTTGCTTCCCGTCCGCTGGCCGGAGCTCTCGTCTGCATAGTTGCCCTCGGCCGTGAGGTTCCACGTTGCAGCGGCGAGGGCGGAGTCGTCCTTCCCGGCCACCGCCGCGACCTCATCCATCGACCATAGATAGAAAAGCCCCTCTTCTCCTTCACTGTCGGCGTCTTCCGCTGAATAGAAACCTCCCTCCGGCGATGTCATGTCGCGCAGGACGTAGGTCAGGATTTCGCGGACGGTGCGCTCGAATACGGGGTTGCCGGTGGCTCGCCAGGCCTCGGTGTAGGCCATCGTCAGCATGGCCTGGTCGTAGAGCATTTTCTCGAAATGCGGCACGAGCCAGTCGGCGTCGGTGGAATAGCGGTGGAATCCATAGCCGATCTGGTCGTACATTCCGCCATTTCGCATCTGCTCGAGAGTGTGAGCCGTCATATCGAGAGCGAGTTGATTTCCGGTCGAACGCCAGTAGCGGGTGAGGAACATGAGGTTGTGCGGCGACGGAAACTTCGGGGCCGAACCAAAGCCTCCGTTGACGGAGTCGTAGCGACCGCCGAGCTGCCGGAACGCCTCGTCGATCACTTTGGAATTGAGAGCCCCACCCGCAGGAAGGACTTCGGTCTTCTCGAGCGCAGCAACGATTTGCTGGGTGGTGCCATGGATCTTGTCGCGGTCGGACCGCCATACCTGTTCGATGCGGGGGATCAGGTCGAGCATCCCGATGCGACCGTAACGGCCCTCACGGGGGATGTAGGTGGCGGCGTAGAAAGGTTGTTTATCAGGTGTCATGATGATCGTCAGCGGCCACCCGCCGCCGCCGGTCATCATCTGGCAGACGGTCATGTAGACCTGATCGATGTCGGGGCGCTCCTCGCGGTCGACCTTGATGTTGATGAAGGTCTCGTTCATCAGGGCTGCCACCTGCGGGTCCTCGAAGCTCTCGTGCTCCATGACGTGGCACCAGTGACAGGTGGCATAACCGATCGAGAGAAAAATGGGTTTGTCGTCTGCCTCGGCTTTGGCGAAGGCCTCCGGGCCCCACGGGTACCAATCCACCGGATTGTCGGCGTGCTGCAAGAGGTACGGGCTCTTGGTGTCGGCGAGCCGGTTTTTCTTTGTGGGTGAATCGCTTTCGGCAGCGTGGTTCATGCAGGCTCCAATCATGGCGGCGGCAGCCATGACAACGTGAAGTGGCTTCATGGCCATTGAAACAGGGCGCGGGGGTGGGCCATTCCAGGCATGATGCAGGACCCAGGATGCAGGATCCAGGATTCAGGATGCAACATCCAGGATCCAGGATTCAGGATGCATCATGCATAATGAAGGCATCCAAGGAGGCGTGCATGGACTCGAAAACCTATGTGGCTCGACGAGAGGTCTTGAGGAGGGCGGTCCCCGACGGCGCGATCCTCATCATGGGCAACGACGAGGCGTCCAGGAACTACGTCGATAACGTCTATCCATATCGGCAGGATTCGCACTTTCTCTACTACGGGGGCGTCAGTCATCCGGGTCTCGCCATGCTTATCGAGCCGGACGGCGGCGCGGTGCTGTATGGCGCACCGGACCACCGCGATGACGTGATCTGGCACGGCCCCCACCTGACTCTCGCCGATCGCGCCGAGGTTGCGGGCGCGGCCGCACACGCCGATATCGGTGGGTTGGCCGAAAAAATGTCGTCGTTGCGGAGTGCCGGAGTCGACGTGCACTACCTGCCGCCCTACCGGGCACAGCGTCGTTTCGCGCTGTCGCGGCTCTTGAACGTCGATCCGAGAGAGGTCGGAGCACAGACGTCGTTGGAACTGGTTCGTGCCGTGGTCGCTCAGCGTTCAATCAAGGAGGAGTGTGAAATCGACGAGATCGAAGACGCGCTCGCGGTGACCGCCGGCATGTACCGTGCGACCATGCGCGCCGTCGCTGCGGGTCGCTCTGAGGCGGAACTGGCCGCAGTCCACGTCGGGGAAGCAATCAGCGCCGGCTGCGGACAGGCCTTCAGTCCGATCGTCACCGTCCACGGCGAAGTCCTGCACAACGTCACCTACGAGAACACTCTGGCTGATGGAGATCTGCTGTTGGTGGATAGCGGTGCCGAAGCCCCGAGCGGCTATGCGTCGGATATCACCCGCACGATGCCGGTCTCGGGACGATACGACAGCCGCCAACGGGGCATCTACGAGGTGGTTTTGGCGGCCAATGAGGCCGCCATCGACGCAGCCGCGCCGGGAGTCACCAACCGGGAGCTTCACCTGCTCGCCGCGCGGACAGTCGTCTCGGGGCTCAAAGACCTCGGTCTCATGCAGGGCGATGTCGACGCGGCTGTCGAGGCCGGTGCTCATGCCATGTTCTTTGTCCATGGGCTCGGGCACATGATGGGTCTGGACGTGCACGATATGGAAGACCTCGGCGATGTCGTGGGCTACGAACCGGGAGAGGAACGGTCGTCCCAATTCGGTCTTGCATATCTTCGCCTGGCTCGACCGCTCGAGAGCGGGTTCGTGATCACCGTGGAGCCCGGGATCTACTTTATCCCCGCCCTGATCGATCGCTGGCAGGCGGACGGCCTGCACCGCGAGTTCATCTGCTACGACCGGGTCGACGACTACCGCACGTTTGGCGGGATCCGCATCGAGGATGACGTTTTGGTCACCGACACCGGCTGCAGGGTGCTCGGACCAATGATCCCGAAGTCGGTCGCCGATGTCGAGACGGCAATGGCGAAATAGTTTTTGGTTTTGAGTTTCGAGCCGCTTTCCCCAGAGCCAAGGGGCGAGTTGCCGGTCCGAAAACTAAAAACTCGAAACTGAGAACTAAAAACTCTCCGAGTTGTTCTCAAAGAACTCCCGAACTGCCTGTTCAGGGTCGTCGTGGATGAGATTGGTGGGATCTCCGAGGGTCCACTCCTCCGGTAGAAGGCGAACGTATCGGGGGTCGAGAAAACGCCGGCCCACGATGGTGATGACACCGCGATCGTTCTCCGATCTCAGGAGACGGCCCGCTGCCTGGACGACGCGTGTCAGACCGGGAATCAAATACGCATAGGCGAACCCGTGTTCGTAGAACTCGTCGTAGTACCCCTTGAGAAGTTCGCGTTCGAGGTTGTACTGCGGCAGCCCCGGTGAAACCACGATCACTTGAGAAAGCATGTCGCCCGGGTAGTCCACTCCCTCAGCGAAGATGCCGCCGAGGACCGCCAGCAGAAGGTGGGGGTCGCCGTCGCTGAGGGCTTCGAGGATCTCACGTTGGCCGGCGTCGGTCACACCGGGTTGTTGCGCGATGATCGCGTGGCCCATTGGCGGGAGCCGGTCGTGGACGGCCTCGAGAAAGGCGTAGCTTGGAAACAGCGTGAGGACGTTGCCGCCGGGGTGGCAGAGGCGGCCGATCCACGCTGCGATGCGATCGTAGTTGGCGGCTCGACGGCGGTAGGTCGTGTCGACATCGGTGATGGCGAGGACCAGGCGGTTTTCGGGCGGAAACGGCGAGGGGACATAGAGCTCGTTGGTCCGGTGGGCATCGAAACCCAGCAGATCCCGGTAGAACTCGAATGGCTCGAGGGTCGCGGACATCGCGATTGACGACGCGCTGCCCTCAAAGACTTCCGCGAGAAAACGCGATGCGTCGCGGCAGAAGATCTTCAAGGTGTCGCCGCCGGGGCCGTTGCGAAGTGCCATGTAGACAAACTCGTCGCCGCCGAGCGCCAGCACCCGGTGAAACCTCGTCAGTGCGAAAAAGACCTCGAGGACCGGGTCGTCGACAATCCACATCTCGTGTTCTCTTTTGAAGAGAAAGTAGCTGAGCATGGCGCCGTCAAATCCGATTCGGAGATCAGACACGGCGTCGAGTCGCAGATCGGCGGGGCCCTCGTCGGGGTCCTCGTCACCGAGGCTTTCGCCCACGCGATCGGTGACCTCACGGGCAAGCTGGTCCACCAACTCCGCAAGTTGATCAAACACCGGGTTCGACCGTGTCTCGAGAAAGCGACGGGCGCGATCCAGAATCGCGGATGAAATCTGCGGCGAGTAGTACTCGCGGCTGCGGTCGACGAGGTTGTGGGCCTCGTCGATCACCAACACCGCGTCACGCAGCGTGTCGCCTCCGGCCAGCGCACTGAGACCGATGGTGGGGTCGAACACATAATTGTAGTCACACACGACGAGGTCAACCTCGGGCAACAGATCGAGGCTGACCTCGAATGGGCAGACCTCATGCTCTTTCGCGCTCTCGAAGATGCGATCGGGATCCTGGTGCTCGTCGGCACCGAGCAGGATTTTGAGCAGCCCGCTGCGCACGAGCTTGATGCCGTACTCCTTCGCATAGGGGCAAAATTCCTCGTGGCAGATGATCTCGGTGTTGGCGCACATCTTGGATTTCGCGCGAAGTTGAAGGCTTCGAAAGAGATCGGTCTGCATGGCGTTGGCGGTGGCCACGGCAATGCTCTGTTGAAGGGTCTTTGCAGTCAGAAAGAACACCCGCTGCCCGCGTCCGAGGGCGGAACGAATGGCGGGGTGGAGGACTGCTGCCGTCTTCCCGCAACCGGTCGGCGCGCGCAGCAGAAGGTGTCGATCTTCCGCCATGACTTCGGCCACCATGTCACCGATTTCCCGCTGCACCGGACGCTGCTCGGAGTGCGGAAATGGGACGCGCTCGGCCGCCTCTCTCATGGCCTCCAGTCGGGCGGTACGGCGTGTTTCGCTCGCGATAAGCCGATGAATCTGCTGGCGCAGCCAGGCGTGAACAGACGCGGCGGACCACGGAACCTCTTCGTCCTGTTCCTCCTGGGTGACGATATCGACCAAGATCAGTCGTGCGACGGCTGGGGAGTCAGGCTCCGAAATCATCAGCGCGTAGAGCGAGACCTGGCGTTTGAAACGCTTGATGCGTTCCTCTGCGTACAGATTGTGGAGGTCGACTGCGAAGTGGAGGCTCTTGATCTCGTCGACGCGAACCGGACGTCCGTCTTCAAACACAACCCCGTCGGCTCGACCTGAAATTTCAACGGTCCAGCCATCGACATCGATCTCGAGAACCGTCGGAACCTCGCTCTGGAACCCGGGTTCGGTGGCCTCGAGGTCAGCCTGCAGCCGCCGGTGGAGTTCGGAACCGATCCATAGCCGGGAGAGCCCGCTGCCGGAAAGCCCGATCGAACGCTGCGACGGGTCGCTGATGAGATCACTGACCCCGGCACGGATAGATCGCCGGGCGAGATCGATAGTGACCGTCACGTCGAACGGCGCCGGCGTCCGACGAGGTGGATGATCAGCGCGAGGATTGCGAGCGCCAGGGCGATGGCATACGAGACCAGGGCCGGTCGCGGAGGAAGGCGGTCGCGGAGCCGTGGGCGATACCGGATCGACTCGTCAATCCGAACGCTCTCGATGATCCCTTCAAAAACGGGGTTCATCGCAATATGCTGCGAAATCAAAGCGTAACAGTGGAGCGTCAAGAGGCCGCGCTCGGTGAGGAACGAGACCGACGTCACCATAGTCTTACCTTCGTACTTGAGGTCGAGGGTGTTGGCGATGTGGATTGAGTAATTCTCTCGGTCGAAGAAGACCTCGTTGAGGCGGAAGTTTTCGAGCAGAGGCCCCATGCGTCCATCGAGTCGTTCGTCTCCCTTTTCACGCACGACCTCTATCGGGGGCAGATCGAGGAATTGGTTGTAGCTCAGACGACCGCTTTCTTTGATTTGGATCAGGATCTGGGGGGGTGCGAAGTCTGCTTCCGGGTTCCCCGGTCGAAAACCGTGCTGGTAGATCTCGACCACCATCCCGCCGCTTTCCTCAGCCGACTGCAGACTGAAAAACTCCAGGACGTCGGGTGGTATCTCGTGCCATCTTTCAGGAATATTGAGGGTCACGAGCCCGCCATAAACGTCGACAGCTCTCGTCGCATACTCTGTCGCCACTGCGAATGACGGTACAACAATGAGTGCAGTGAGGAGGGCGGAAAGCAACCTGGCACTCCACCACGGTGAGACCTCGCGAATGCCGGGTGCGACGAGTTGGTCACAACGCCCGGGTCGATGGGTGCCCTGCACCGCAATCTGACGAAATCTGATGGAACTCGAGTTCACGGACTGGGGCAGACCACGCGGCGGAGCAGCGAGTCCATGAGGTGTGCGGTTTGATCTTCGAGAATCCATCTTAAGGGCTCCATACTATCGCAAGGTAGGCGCCACCGGCGATTCCAA
>RCNF010001488.1_pt1 | contig 12363 bp, 10 predicted proteins | sample 2041311 | NCBI WGS metagenome assembly RCNF01 (sample SAMN09708228, study PRJNA481090) | Marine sediment metagenome, whole genome shotgun sequencing project. | biome: marine sediment; feature: ocean; material: sediment; isolation source: Sewage treatment plant 2 marine sediment (STP2) ... | reverse complement strand
CCCGACCGTGTGCCAGGCACGATGCCCATCGAGCGTGGCGTCAGACCGCTGCTGGCCGAGCACTTCGGAACCGATGACCTCTTTTCCGCGATGCGAATGGATCTGGCGGGAATCAGCCCAGGCCCGACGGCCCACAAGCCCGAGTTGGCGCCCTACTTCTCCCACCCCGATGAGCGGGAGGGCAAGGTCTACATCTTTCCCCACCTCTTCGCCGAGGTCATGCAGGCGTACATGGAGACGCATGGCACCACCGAGCGGGACTTCGCCGAGATTTCCTCGCGGGAGTACGCCAACTCGAGCTCCAATCCCTACGCCCAGATGCGGAAGATCGAGGTCTCGGTGGACGAGGCGGCGACCCCCGAGGGCCGCAATCGCTACATTGTCGACGGACTGCCACTCAAGACCTACGACTGCTCGCAGATCAGCGACGGCTACGCCGGGCTGCTGCTTGCCACCGAGGAGGGTCTGGCGAAGCTCGGCATCGTCAAGGCCGACTGTGTCGAGATCGCGGGATACGGCCAGGCCACCGATCCGCTGCTCAAGGCCGGCCGCGACATCCTGACTCCCTACGGCGCCTACCAGGCCATGGGTATGGCATACGCCATGGCGGGCGAGAACCCCGACGATGTCAACGTCGCCGAGATCCACGACTGCTTCACGGTGATGGGCGCCATCGGCACCGAGGTCATCGGCAAGGCCGAATATGGTCAGGGCGCCAACTACTGGAAGGAAGGGAAGGCCGACGCCAAGGGAGAGTGCGGGATCAACACCTCGGGCGGGCTCATCGCCAAGGGGCACCCGGTGGGCGCCACCGGGATTGCCATGATCGGTTGGGCCGCCTGGCAGCTCCAGGGCAAGGTGCCGGCGATGCTCCAGGTGCCCGATCCCAAGATCGCGGCGACGTTCAACATCGGCGGGCCGATCTGCGCGTCTGTCTGCACCGTGCTCCGCACGGCGCAGTGACGCGAATTCTCAATTATGAATTATTAATTTTGAATTTCGTCGCAGCCATCCCGCAAGGCGCTGCCGGACGGTTGCGATGAATAATTAAGAATTCAAAATTTAAAATTGAGAATTCTGCGGAGGTTTGGCGATGAAGGAAGAGATCAAGCCGATTCGGTCCGGACACCTTGAGGTAGATGAGTTCCGCATTTGGTGGGAGTACCACGGCACGGGTGACCGCGAGTGCTGCTGCCTGCTCAACGGCCTCGCCATGCACACCAAGGCGTGGTACGGCTTTCTGCCGCGGCTGACCGCGAACTACGATGTGATTCTCTTTGACTATCCGGGTCAGGGCGAGTCGACCACCGATGATGTGCCCTACCTCATCCCGAAGTTCGCCCGCTATCTGACGTTGATCATGGATGAGGTTGGGGTCGAGAAGCTGCACCTCATGGGGATCTCCTATGGCGGTTTCATCGGGCTCGACTTTGCGCGCCTCTATCAGGAGCGGCTCCACACCCTGACCCTGTCGGGAATCCTCCTGTCGCACGAGAAGCTTTTCGAGCTCTACCAGGAGATCTCGCTCAGGTTCTACCGGTCGTCGGAGGATGTCTTCGAGATCTATACCCAGTACATGTACGAGAAGATCTTCGGCGAGGCCTTTGCGGCCGCCATCCCGCCCGAGAGCTTTGAGGCCATGAGGCAGCGTTTCTACGACCGCTACATCGATCACCGCCATTGCCTGATCCGGCTCACCGAGGCCCAGGACCCGTTCTTCGGTGCGCTCGAGGAGAACATGGCCGGCTACTGCGCGATCGAGACCCCCACCGCGCTCATCGCGGGGTCGCAGGACCGGGCCCTCCCGTTGTGGCAGCAGAAGAAGATCCTCGATATTGTCCCCAACTCGCGTTGGCTCGAGATCCCGGGTGCGGGCCACGTGGTCTATCTCGAGAGCCCGGATCTTTTCTTCGGCAGCCTGCGTCGGTTCTTTGAACATAAGACCCTGGACTTCGAGCCGATGAAGGGCGTCGAGGGGTGATGACCGGTGATTTGCAACTCCAAGACGTGACCATCCGACCCTGCGGTGTTGATGTTTGAAACACGAAGAACACAAAGATCCACGAAGAAACCACAAAGAACTTGCTTGAGTCATCGCAGGAATCAATGACCACTCAAAAACAGAAGGAGCCCGAGTCAGAGATGCGATGCTTCGTGGGACCTTCGTGGACCTTGGTGCCCTTTGTGTTTCAAGAACCGAATATGTCGGTTCGGAGGTTGAAGTGATCTTTCATACGATCGACGGCGGCGGTCCTCCGCTCCTGCTTCTCAACGGCATCGCCATGTCGGCTCCGAGTTGGCAGCCGGTGGCGGAGCCGTTGGCCGAGACCTTCACCGTGATTCGTTGCGATCTTCGAGGCCAGTTGCTGAGCCCCGGGTCGCCTCCGGCCGATGTCGGGGAGCACGTCGGTGACGTGGTTGAGCTGCTCGATCACCTCGAGCTGGACTCGGTTCATGTTCTGGCCACATCCTTCGGTGGCGCGGTGGGCGCCCTGCTCGCGGCCCGTCACCCCAGGCGGGTGCGATCACTGCTCTCCGTCGCGTCGGCCGATGGTTTCACGGACGTCATGGCAACCGAAGTGGCGCGGTGGCGTGCGGGAACGATCCAGTCCCTGGAGGACGGCGATCGCGGGGTGCTGTCGGATGTACTCGAGCCCGTGGTCTACTCGGAGAGCTGGGTTGCTGCGCATCGCGACGAGCGAGCGACTCGGCGTCAACAGATCGCGGCCCTCCCCACACGATGGTTCGAGGACCTCATCGAGCTGCTCGACTCCGCCGAGTCGTTCAGCCTGAGCTCGGAGCTCGGGTCCATCCGCTGCCCGACCCTCATCGTCGCCGCCGAACTCGATGGTTTCATCCCTCTGGAACGCTGCCGAGGCCTCGCCGATGCCGTCCCCGGAGCAGAATTCAAGATCATCAAGGGAGCCGGCCACGCAGTGGTAGTCGAACAGCCCGAGACCATCGTGGATATCGCTGTGGGGTTCTTTCAGCCGTGTTCGGACTGAAACACGATGAGCACGAAGATCCACAAAAGCACCACAAAGGTCGGTCTTTGACTCATCGCAGGATTCTGCCTCCATCTGCCAAAGGGAAGGTTGGCCTGTGATGTTGTAGCGTCCACGTCTCGTGGGCGTCGAAACCATCCTTGATTTGTCTGTTACGATGGATGTGTGAAGACCGTCGACGTTTTTTTGATTGCCTATTACGCGTATACCCGGGTTGATCCGAGCCGGCGAAGGTCTCACTGAACCCAGATCCTGAGGCCCGCCGGCAACGGCGGGCTTTTTGCTGCCCGCCGCCGTCGCGGTCTCGACGGAGGATGAATGCACGCACCGACGACTCAACCATCTGATCTCCACGCGCTCCTCGAGCAACATCGCCGTGACATCGAGGCGCTCGACCGCCGCATTCTCCACCTCGTCTGCGAGCGCCTCGAACTCGCCCGCCAGGTCGGCGATCTTAAGAGATCGCTCGCGGTGCCGCTGAGAAATTTCGGTGTCGAGGCACAGGTCTACCGCCGTTTCGAAGATGCGAGTTCGCTGCTCGGTCTCGATGCCGGCCTCGGCCGTGACCTCGCCCGTTTCCTGATCGAGAAGGCAGTGGAGGAGCAGGCGACCCTGAGGGATGCGGTCTATTCGGGTGATGCGCTCGATACCGTGGTGATCGGCGGCAAGGGAGGGATGGGCCGATGGATCGCTCGTTTCCTGGCCGGCCAGGGCCACCGGGTGCGGATCGTGGATCCGGCCTCCGGCGAGACGCCGTTCGAGGAGATGAAATCGCTGGCGGATGCGATCAACGCCGATCTGATCATGGTGGCGGTACCGATGACCGTCTGCCTCGGAATCTTGGACGAACTGGGGACCCTTCGACCGCGAGGGGTCGTCGCCGAGATGTGCAGCCTCAAGGCCCATCTCGGGCCGGTCATCGATCGTGTTCGCTCGGCCGGAACCCGCGTGGTCTCCTTTCACCCCATGTTCGGCCCCGATGTGCGGATGCTCGAGGACCGCACGGTCGCCTTCTGCACCGACGCCCCGCGCGCCGATCTCGATGCGGTGGAGGGCCTCTTTGCCGACACCAGCGCCCGGTTGGTGGAGATGGATCCGGCCGAGCACGACCGGCGCATGGGCCTCGTTCTCGGTCTGACCCATCTCGCCAATCTGGTCTTCGCCCGCGCCCTGGTCCACTCGGGTGTCGGTTCCGCCGAGCTCGGCGAAGTTGCCGGTGTGACATTCGGCCGCCAGATCGCCACCACCCGCGAGGTCGCGAGCGAGAATCCCTCGCTCTACTACGAGATCCAAACCCTCAACGAGATCACACCCGAGACCGGGCGATGGCTGCGCCGGGCGCTCGACGAGTGGATGGAAGCCGTGGAGCAGCCGAACGACCACCTTTTCTCCGAGCTCATGACCACGTGTCGGGAGAGCCTGAACGAAGACCAAAGGACCGACGAATGAAGCGAGCACTCGACGGCGTTGTCGCGGCCTTGGGCCGATGGCCGGGCGATCCGGTCAACCTGCTGGTGGGCGAACCGTGCTTCGACCCGCCGGCCGAGATCCAGGCGGCTTTCGGCCGGATCGCGGCTGATTCCTCCTCCGATTACGGCCCTCCGGGAGGTCTTCCGGAACTCCGGACGGTCTTGGCGAATTGGGTCGATCCGGATCGCGCGGATCCGCGACGGGTGATGGTGACCCACGGCGCCAAAGGCGGACTGCTCGCTCTCCTGGCCGCCCTGGTCGAGCCCGGCGATGAGGTGATCCACCCGCTGCCGTGCTATCCCGCCTATCCGGCCATGGTGCGACGATTCGGTGGTGTGCCCATGGGTGTTGCCGAGCCGGGTGACGGATTCGCTGGCTGGAGCGAGCAGGCTCTGGCGCTCGCCGGACCGAGGACCCGCGTGGTCATTCTGTCGTCGCCGTCAAATCCGTCGGGTACGACCATCGATGGCGGAGAGCTGGCGACGCTGGTCGACGGCTGCGGCAACCGGGGAATCCGACTGATTCTGGATGAGGCCTACTCGGCCTTTTGTTTCGGTGACGACGTTGCCGACCCCGGCGCCGTCGACGCCGAGTCCATCCTGGTTCGAGTCGGCTCCGCGTCCAAGAGCCTGGCACTCCCAGGCTGGCGCGTGGGTTGGATCGTCGCCGATCAAGAGCTGGTTGCGAACGTCACCTCTGTTCAGTCCGCGTTGCTCAACCCTCCGGCGACCCCGCCGCAGCAAGCCATGCTGGCGTTGCCCGCGGTTCCGTCCGGATATTTTGAAGACAACCGCCGCGCGGTTCGAGAGCGGATCGCGGCCATGGTCGAGGCCGTTCGGCGAGCCGGTTTCGATGCCGCGAAACCGGCCGGGGGCTTCTATCTGTGGGTCGACATCCGCAATCGACTCGATTCACAGAAGCCGGATTCCGCGGCGTGGTGCGAGCGACTCGCTGAAGAGCACGGCGTCGGTCTCTGGCCGGGCGAGGACTACGGAACCCCCGGCTGGGTGCGTTTCGCACTGCCCCAGGGTGAGGGCTGGCGGGACGATGTGCAGGAACTCGAGAGGCGACTGAAGTGATCGACCTTCCGCAGCGACCAAATTGAGACACCAAGAACACGAAGGACCACAAAGAAACCACAATGGATTTCATTTTGGTTCATCGCAGATCTACCGGGGATCCCCTGCCATTTGGATTTGAAGGAGCCCGGGTCACCGATGCGATGCTTCGTGGGGCCTTTGTGGTTCTTCGTGCTCTTTGTGTTTCAAAACGACGTACTGCTGATTCAGAAGGTCGATTCGGGGAACCATCGGGCACGGAGTGAGTACGGGTATGGGATCAGGTACAGTAATACGAACTGATAAGGACGGCCCCGACACCGGTGTCGTCCTGATTTTTACCTTTTGGAGGAATCCCCAAAATGCGTGACCCGAAGATTCTGCTCAGTGCTGAAGAAATGCCCCGCCAGTGGTACAACCTCGCCGCCGATCTGCCTTCGCCCCCGCCGCCGCCCCTCGGACCCGATGGGCAGCCAATTGGCCCCGATGCCCTCGCGCCGGTCTTCCCCATGAACCTCATCGAACAGGAAGTCAGCCAGGATCGCTGGATCGACATCCCCGACGGCATTCTCCAGTTGCTCGCTCGCTGGCGGCCGGCGCCCTTGCGCCGCGCCTACGCGCTGGAAAAAGCGCTCAAGACCCCGGCACGGATCTACTACAAAGACGAGAGCGTGTCTCCCGCTGGAAGCCACAAGCCCAACACCGCCGTCGCCCAGGCCTGGTACAACAAGGAGTTCGGGATCGAGCGGCTGTGCACAGAAACCGGCGCCGGCCAATGGGGCTGCGCGCTGGCCTATTCGTGCTCCCTCGTCGGTCTCGAGTGCCGGGTCTTCATGGTCAAGGTGAGCTATGAGCAGAAACCTTTCCGCAAGGTCATGATGGAGACCTGGGGCGGGAGTTGCGTCGCTTCGCCAAGCACCGAGACCGAGATCGGTCGCGCGATCCTCGCCGAGAGCCCGGACTCTCCCGGCAGTCTCGGGATCGCCATCAGCGAGGCCATCGAGGCGGCGGTGACCGATCCCGGTGGCAAGACCCGGTACTCGCTGGGCAGCGTGCTCAACCACGTGCTGCTACACCAGACCGTCATCGGCCTGGAGGCCAAGAAACAGCTCGCAAAGGCGGGTGAAAAGGGCCCCGATGTGGTCATCGGCTGCGCCGGCGGCGGCAGCAACTTCGCCGGTATCGCCTTTCCCTTCATCGCGGACAAGATCAACGGCGCCGAGATCGACATCATCCCGGTGGAGCCGGAAGCCTGCCCGACGCTCACCCGTGGGCCGTACGCCTACGACCATGGTGACATCGCCGAGATGACGCCGATGCTCGCCATGTACTCCCTCGGCCACAAGTTTGTCCCGCCGACCATCCACGCCGGTGGCCTGCGCTATCACGGGATGGCGCCGCTGGTCAGCGCCGCTGTGGATCAGGGTTTGGCCGATCCGCGCGCCTACGGTCAGAGGGTGTGCTACGAAGCGGCCGTGAAGTTTGCCCGCACCGAGGGGCTCATCATCGCACCGGAGACGAGCCACGCGGTGGCGGCGGTCATCGACGAAGCCGAGAAGGCGCGCGAGGCCGGCGAGGAGAAGGTCATCTTGTTCTGTCTCAGCGGCCACGGGCTCCTCGATCTCAAGGGTTACGAGATGTACTTCGCCGGCGACCTCGAGAACTATCCGCTCCCCGAAGAGGTCCTCGCCAGGTCGATCGCGGTCATGGAGGGCTACCCGAAGCCGTAGGCGCCATCAGAGGCCGTGGGTCTTCGGAAGGCCAGTGACTTCCGGCGGTGGGGTGTTTGAAACACAAAGGGCACGAAGAAACACCAAGGACCCACGAAGCATCGCATTTTTGACCCGGACTCCCCCAGGCCTTGAAGGTGGTGCGTGCCTTGCGATGAGTCAAGAACCGAACTTTGTGAAGTCTTTGTGGTTCTTCGTGATCTTCGTGTTTCAAACTTGTGCGAGAAGGTTGGGTGGGTCGTGGAGTTATCGTGCACGGACACGGGCGCGGGCACCGGTACGAGATAGACTGTCGGGGAGATGAGTCAACTCAAACTCCTTGGTGAGCGGCGGTTCTGGCCGCTCTTCTGGACCCAGTTCCTCGGGGCGTTCAACGACAATCTGTTCAAGAACGCCCTGGTGATCCTCGTCGCCTATCGATCCATGAGCTTGATGGGGGTCTCCTCGCAGGAGATCGTGGTCGCCTGCGCCGGGATCTTCATCCTTCCGTTCTTTCTCTTCTCGGCGACCGCCGGACAGCTCTGCGACCGTTTTGCCAAGTGGCGCCTCATCCGGCTGGTCAAGCTCTGGGAAATCGGGGTGATGATCTTGGCGGGGGTCGGATTTGCCACCGATAGTCTGGCGCTGTTGCTCATCGTGCTCTTTCTCATGGGGATGCAGTCGACATTTTTCGGTCCGGCCAAATACAGCATCCTCCCCGAACTGCTCGGCGACCGCGATCTGGTGGGCGGCAACGCGCTGGTGGCCGGGGCCACCTTTCTGGCGATCCTTCTCGGCACCATCACCGGCGGGCTCGTCATCGCCGGTGGCGATGTCTGGGTCTCGCGACTCGGCTTCATGGTGGTCATTGTCGCCGTGGCCGGATTCCTCACCAGTCGATTTGTCCAAAAGACGCCGCCCGCCAACCCCGATCTCGAGGTCAGGCTCAACCCGGTGACGCCGACCATCGATATCCTCCGGGTCACGCGGAGCGTCAAGATTGTCTTTCTCTCGGTCCTGGCGATTTCGTGGTTCTGGTTCCTCGGCGCTTCCTTTTTGTCGCTGCTGCCCAACTTCTCCAAGGACGTCATGTTCGGCAGCGAGACGGTGGTGACCCTCTATCTCTCGGTCTTCTGCGTCGGGATCGGCATCGGGTCCATGCTCTGCGAGACATTTTCCCGGCGGCGGCTCGAACTCGGGCTCGTACCCCTGGGCTCCATTGGGATGAGCGTCTTCGCCATCGATCTCGCCATTGCCGGCGGTAGGTTTCTCGGGCCGCTCGACGGCCATCTCATGGGAATTTCGGAGTATCTTCGCCAGCCGGGAGCCATCCGTGTGCTTATCGATCTTTTCATGATCGCCGTCTCGGCGGGGTTCTACACCGTGCCCCTGATGAGCTTTATTCAAATGAGGACCAAGGCAGCTCAGAGATCGCGCGTCATCGCCGGTAACAACATCATCAACTCGGTGCTGATGGTGCTCTCCTCGGTGGCGCTGGTCGCTCTGCTTGCCGCCGGTCGGACGATCCCGTGGCTGTTTTTCATGCTCGGTGTACTCAACGCGGTGGTGGCCGTTTACATCTACACCGTGATCCCGGAGTTCCTCCTTCGCTTTGTCGCCTGGGGCGCCGCCAACATCGTGTATCGCCTCCGGATCGATGGTGAAGAGAAGATCCCGGCCGAGGGCGCCGCGGTGCTGGTCGCCAATCACGTCAGTTTTGTCGATTGGCTTATCTTTGCCTCGGTGTCGGCGCGGCCGGTGCGTTTTGTCATGACCCACGAGTACCTCGAGCTGCCGCTCGTGCGCTTTCTCTTCCGCGGCGCCAAGGTGATCCCGATCGCGCCGGGTCGAAAGGACGCCGAACTCAAGCAGCGTGCGTACGATCGCATCGCCGAGGAACTCGGGGAGGGCGAGCTCGTCTTTCTCTTCCCGGAGGGCGGCATCACCAACGACGGCGAGCTCCAGCCCTTCCGGTCGGGAATCGAGAGGATCGTCGAACGGACGCCGGTGCCGGTGGTGCCCATTGCGGTCATCGGGCTATGGGGCAGTTTCTTCAGCCGCCGAGGAGGAAAGGCTATGACCAGGCCCTTCCGACGCTTCTGGTCGCGGGTGTCGGTGAAGATCGGCGACCCCGTTTCGCCAGAGGACGTTACCGCCCACGGAATCGCCGAACGAGTCGCCGATCTCGGCGGGTGGGATCCTCCCTCTTCCCGTGAGCGTAAGGCGGATTGAAACGCAGAAAGCACATCGCAGTTTCACCGCAAAGAACGCGATGATCGCCAAGATCCGCCGCAATGACGGCCACCTAACGGGAGGTCGTTCAAGTCTCTCAGCACCCACACGCATCGGTTGCGATGGACCATAAGATGGATTCTCTGCGATGTTCTTTGCGTTCGTGGCGGTCTTTGCGGTGAAACAGTGATGGTTGCCTCGCCCCTTTGCCCCTACGCCGTCTCTTTGGTGTTTGAAATCAGGGATTGGCTTCATCGCATCCATCGCAATTGAAACACAAAGAGCACAAAGACCCACGAAGGTTCCACGAAGCGGCACGGTTTTGACTCGGGCTCCCTCCGATCTTGAAGAGCTAACCTACCTTGCGATGAGTCAGAAACGACTTGGTGGATGCTTTGTGGTTCTTTGTGCTCTTCGTGTTTCAATCTCGCGCGCGCTCGGCCAACCGCGATTCGAGAATCACGTCGGCGTCGGTTACGTCGAGGTCGGCCACAACGTCACCGAGACGTGGGCGCTACAATTCGGACAGACCATTCCAGTCCATACACCGCCTTGAAGACCACCTGATTGTGTCTGCCATCGTCTTGCGGGGTCGCAATCACAAAAAAATTGCGGGCTCGTGAGAGCCCGCTTCAGGAGGGTTGTGGGTTTGTGGGACCCGTTTGTTGGTTACCAGAGATTCACCGCGACTTTTGTTCCGTCATCGACTTCGACGGTCACGAGCGGCCCGTTGTCGGCTTTGCCGAGGGTGTCGAAGATCAGATCCGGGTCAAAGGTCTTCCAGTCCCACTTCTCGAGAGCGTAGAGCACTCCGTCGAGGGGGATGGTGCAGCGGACGGTTGCGTCGTCAGCATCCACCGCCACGGTGATGTTGTCGCCGATCTTGCTGATCTCGACCAGCGCATCGGGCGCCGAGACCTTGACCAGCGCCGAGTCCGGCGCATCGAGCAGACTGGTCACGGCGGCCATGATGAGTTCCTTGTTGGCCGCAATTTCGGGCGGAAACTCCTCGACCTCGAGGGCGTCGGCAGGAATGAACGAACTGGCGACATCGGCGATGAAAAGCGGGAACGGCACCTTGATGTGCATGGGATTGGGGTCGGCGATCTGGACATCGACCACCATCCAATCGGTGATGGCGACCGCGGTGAGCATGCCGGCCAGACCTGCAAGCAGGATTCCGCCGATGGTTGAAATGCCTCTTTCACGCATGCGCATGATGACCTCCCGCCTCGATCTTTCTTATTCGATCCACACGCGGACGTTCGCGTCGTCGGATTCCACGGTCACCAGGTCGCCGTTGGGAAGACGATCAAAGCTCTCGAGGAGCGCGGCGATATCGATCTGGCTTTCCTCGTTGATGGAGAGTGCGTCGATGAACTCCACGGGCACGGTCACCTTGACCTTGGCATTCTCGCCGTCCATCTCATCGACATTGATGAGCAGTGTTCCGCCCTGCTTACTGACGCTCACGTTGGCGTCGGGCGAGTTCACGGTTACGAACTGACCGTCGGGCGCGTCCTTGACGGCGGCGAAGATTTCGGCCCAGTCGATATCGGCATCATCGATGTCGAGATCGATGTGGCCCTTGTGGAAGTTGTCGACATCGACGCTCTTGAGCACCGACAGCACGAGGTTGAGGGGCAGATGGACCTCGACGTTGGTTCCGTCTCCCGGCTCGGTCACGTTCACGTTGACCCAACGAGTCCCCTCGCTGGCGACGGCAAAGCCGGCGATCAGGATGGCGGCGGCTGCGATGGCTGTGATTCTGCGATTCATGTCATACCTCCGTGTCGGTCTGAATGGAAGACGACCGTCGGGCGAAATAGTTAACGGCCGTTCCTAGGAGTGACAACGGAGCGCGGAGAAAAAGGTTCGCACGGGGAGGAACCACCAAGCCGCAAGGAACACAGAGCTATCAGCCATTAGCCAACAGCCGTCAGCTCAGCATCATGCAAAATTCGAGATTTGAAGCACGACGGCGCCTTCTTCAACATGTCACCCTGAGCGAGGGAGTCCGACGACCGAGTCGAAGGGTCTCCACAAGTCAGGCAATAACGGGCCTTACGAGGTTCGCTTTGGTTTTCCGGAGGAGATTCTTCGACTCGCTACGCTCGCTCAGAATGACAAGCTATAGGGTTTTTGCAAGAGGCTCAGCTTTAATCTCCCAGCGGCATCACGAGCCAGAGGATGAGATAGGCGAGGATGCCGGGGAACGCCACCGACAGGATGGAGACGATGACGAAGAGGATGCGGAAGGATGTCGGGCTCCAGCCGAGCCAATCGGCGAAGCCGGCGCAGACGCCGGCGATCATGCGGTTGGATCCGGACCGGTGCAGGGGATTCGATGTTGCCACTGAGGGCTCCTTTCCATGCGCTTCTGGATATAGATACGCAGGAAGGGCACCCTGTGTTCCAGTCTGCACTTCTCACTGAGTTTCGCCACAAGGGCGAGAATCCTCAGACTGCCGGCGCCGCCTTCTTCCCGTCCATGTAGTTTGTGACGCCGATGAAGATCAGAAGCGCGACAAGCGAAACCAGGCCGACCATGGTGTAGGCGTACCAGAGGTAGTGGGCGTGGGCGTAGGCCTCCGGCATGGGGGCCTGGCCGGCGAGGGCGAGGTTGTATTGCTCAAGCACATCCGGCGCCAGGGTCCTGGGTTGGGGGCAATATTTGGTCAGAAGATAGCCGGAGAAGATGAATCCGAAGACCCATGCGAAAAACGTGTTCACATGTGCAAAACCGAGGAAGACGCCCTCCTTGCCCTTGGGCGCCTGCTTGGATGCGAACTCGAGATACTTGGGGCTGAGGAAGCACTCGGCCAGCCCCTGAATCGAGATGCCGATGACCATCATCAGGGTGATGGGGTGGACGGACATCCCGAAGAT
>RCNF010001482.1_pt1 | contig 12379 bp, 11 predicted proteins | sample 2041311 | NCBI WGS metagenome assembly RCNF01 (sample SAMN09708228, study PRJNA481090) | Marine sediment metagenome, whole genome shotgun sequencing project. | biome: marine sediment; feature: ocean; material: sediment; isolation source: Sewage treatment plant 2 marine sediment (STP2) ... | reverse complement strand
TAACTTGGCTTAGCACTGCACCGCTCCATGCCAACATGGCCAGCAATACAGCTGATGGCAAAACAGCAGCCATTACCCTGATCTCCCCAACTGAATTACCCGATCCTTTCCACCAGACATAGGAGTGAGCAGCAAAATATACAAGAAAGGGCAGGAAACCTACAATAACTTCATTCCAAATACCCAACCTTGTTTCTTTCCTGCCGGAAAAAAAATGCACAGGTATATACAGCAGTCCAGTTACAATCATGACAAAGAAAAATGGGCCAAAGATGGGCCAGAATTTTTTGACATAGTAGAGTAGTTCCCCGGATCCATAAATATCTCGGGCGCCACCTGAATATGGCATAGTATGGATCACCCAGAAAAGATCACCGTAATGAAAACTTCCCAGGATGCTGAAAAATAGTATCCCGCTGAACAGAAACAGGATCGCAAGCCAACGCCTGTTGATGGCAAAGGCAAGTATGAAGAGCGGGAATATTACGATCCCTTCTGTCCTTATAAATGGCAGCAAGGAAATGACCACTGCTGACCAGATCTCCCGCTGGCTGAAAAACAGGTATATCCCTAAAATTAGAATGAAACTGAAAAGGATCTCGGTCATGCCTGAAATCATGAGTACTGCGTACAGGGGAGCGAAAACAAGCAGGAAGATGGCCAGCAGCGGAAATTTATAATCCAATTTCTTTGCTGTAAGGTAAGTAAGTAATGCCGCACCCAGGCCCAGAAGAATATTAAAAACCCTCACGCCCATCATCCCGAATTGAGCGAAGGGAGCCATCAGCATGGTAAATAAAGGTTTGGCCCAGGGATCCAGGAAAAATTCAGGATTATTGAAAGCATACCTGGAGAATTTAAAATGGGCGATGTCATCGGCCCCGCCAATGGATCCCTCGGAAAGGAAAGCCAGTATGAGAAAAATGATCAGGAGAGCAAGCAGAAGATAATAAGGAAAATGTTTCTTTAATCTATCATCCATCCTAGTCAACAATAGTCTTCCTGCTGAAAATATTGTATTTAAGAATGCAATGAATGGCATGAAATCCATCTTTCCAATTGATCTTTTTACCTTCCTCATAGGTGCGCCCATAATAGGAAATGCCTACTTCGTATATCCGTATACCTGGCAACCTGGAGATTTTGGCAGTCACCTCAGGCTCAAATCCGAACCTCTTCTCACGCAGGTCTATCTTTTGGATAATATCTGTCCTGAAAAGTTTATAACAGGTTTCCATATCCGTGAGATTCAGGTTGGTGAACATATTGGACAGGGTGGTGAGCATTTTATTCCCAATGGAATGCCAGAAGAAAAGTATACGGTGAGGCTTGTCCCCCATAAACCTCGAACCATAGACCACATCGGCCTGGCCATTCAGAACAGGTTTGAGCAGGTCCCGGTATTCCTCGGGATCATATTCAAGGTCGGCATCCTGGATAACCAGGTAATCCCCCTTAGCTTCTGCAATTCCCTTATGAATCGCAGCTCCTTTGCCCTGGTTCTTTTCCTGGTTCAATAATTTAATGCGCTTATCGGACTGTTCTTGAATGAACTTCTCTACCAGTGTCTTTGTGTCATCAGTAGAGCAATCATTTACGACGATGATCTCTATTTCTATTCCTGGAATTTCAAGTCCAGCTACCTTTTGAAGAATGTCAAGTATGGTGCTGCTCTCATTGTAAGCGGGTATTATTACCGAAAGGCGCTTTTTCATCAATGGTCCTGATTATATAGAATTCAAAGATAGCTATATGATATAAAATTGTATGATTTTTGCTGCAATAATAATATTGGATAACTTTGTGAAAATTACGCTTTATGGGAATACCCAGTTTCTTTAAAACTCCGCAGCACAGACATTTCAATTATGAACCCCTCTATTATGATGAACGAAAGGAGAAACTGCAGGAAAGGATCAATCAGATTGAACAGGAATACGGTGTAAAGAACGGGAAGGAATATGTCAGGTCCCTGACCAAAGGATCATTCTCGCATTATTATGAAAGGAAAAGAAAAGCAAAGAGATATTCCGCAACCCGCCTGATCATTATTATGCTCTTCCTTTTGTTTGTGTCATACTATTTATTTTTCGTCTGATCATATGTCAGATATCATCAAACTCCTGCCGGATTCTGTCGCCAATCAGATAGCTGCCGGGGAAGTCATTCAACGGCCTGCCTCTGTAGTTAAGGAACTGATGGAAAATGCCATTGATGCAGGCGCCTCGACTATAAATGTCAATATCAAGGAGGCAGGTCGCACACTGATCCAGGTAAATGATAATGGATGCGGGATGTCACCGGCGGATGCCAGCATGGCTTTTGAACGGCATGCCACTTCAAAGATTTCAGCTGCCAAAGATCTTTTTGCCATCAGGACACTTGGATTCCGCGGAGAAGCCCTGGCCTCAATTGCTGCCATAGCGGAAGTTGACCTTAAAACGCGCCGGGTGGAAGATGAGGTAGGCACAGAGATCAGGATCCATGGTTCGGAATTAAAAGGCCAGGAACCGGTTTCCTGTCCACCAGGCAGCAATTTCATGGTCAGGAACCTTTTTTACAACGTCCCGGCCCGCCGTAAATTCCTGAAGGCCAACACTACAGAATTCAGGCATATAGTCAATGAATTTTACAGGGTGGCATTGACCAATCCTGAACTTGGTTTTTCCCTGACACATAACCAGACCGAGATCTACAGCCTGCCATCATCCCAGATCAAACAGCGCATTATCAATGTTTTCGGAAAAAATATGTCTCAGGTCCTGATCCCCCTGCAAACTGAAACAAGCATTGTGAAAATCAACGGGTACCTGGGCAAACCGGAGGCAGCAAGGAAAACATTCGGCGAACAATTCTTTTTTGTGAACAGAAGGTTTATGCGACATTCCTATTTCCACAAAGCAATCATGGAGGCTTACGAACAGGTACTTCCTCCGGATACTATTCCTTCATATTTTTTATACCTGGAAGCAGACACCGAATCCTTAGATATCAATATTCACCCCACCAAGACCGAAGTAAAATTTGAGGATGAACGATCCATTTACCAGATCCTCCATGCTGCTGCCAGGGAAGCACTGGGAAAAAACAGCATGGTCCCTTCCCTTGATTTCAACAAAGAAGGTGATATTGACATACCAGTCCTAAGGAAAGATACAGAAATCAGTATCCCAAGGGAACGCATCAACCCGGATTATAATCCTTTCGAAGAGGAAGGTGGCCGACAGCCATACCAGGCGAGGGAAGAGACCGCAAATCAGGCAAAGTACAGCCATTGGGAGAGCCTGTTCGAGGATATAGACAAGTCAGAACGGAAGATAAGTGAAGCCCTGGAGGAAAACGTGGGACCAGGTGCGGACCGGAGAGAATCCAACCTGTTCCAGTTCAAACAAAAATACATACTGCTGGCAGTTAAATCCGGACTCATGGTAGTGGACCAGCAGCGGGCTCATGAACGTATCCTTTATGACAGGTTCCTCATGGAAGCCTCGCAGGACAAGCCATCAGCGCAGCAGGACCTATTCCCCAGGAAGGTCGAACTGAATGCCGCCGATCATGCCGTGTTAATAGAAATATTTGACGATATTTGCAAATTGGGTTTTGATATAAGTGATCTTGGAAACCATTCCATTGAGATAAAAGGAATCCCTGCAGACCTAAGTGACGAAGACCCATCTTTATGGTTGGATCACTTTTTAAAAGAATTTATGGAAAAAGGGGGAGACATCAGGGGAGAGCGGGACAGGATGATTGCGTCAGCCCTTGCCAGGACCGGTGCGATAAAGCATGGAAAAGTTTTGATGCCAATGGAAATGAGAGAATTGTTAGACCAGTTGTTTGCCAGCGCCGAACCTGGATTTACACCTGAAGGAAAAACTGTGTTCAGGATATTACCCCTGGAGGATATTGATAAAATGTTTAATTGATTGAGATGAACAGAATAGGACCCAGAATATTTGCCAATATACCACCCGTACTAAAAAACCTGCTGATCATCAACATCCTGATGTTCATTGGGACCATGGTTATTGAGGGCACCATGCAGGTGGATCTGAACAGGATCCTCGGTCTGCATTACTTCAAATCAGAATTCTTCAGGCCCTACCAGATCGTCACGCATATGTTCATGCATGCCAATCTCACACATGTCTTCCTTAATATGTTTATGCTGTGGATGTTCGGAAAGGTTCTTGAACAAGTCTGGGGAGGCAAGCGGTTTTTGTTTTACTATTTTTTCACGGGACTGGGAGCTGCTGCTCTGCATATGCTGGTAATGCATATTGGACTGAGCTCACTGGTCAGGGATGCAGCCGCACTCGGGAACACACCATCACCGGAGCTGTTCGCCGCTTTCACAAAAGAACACCTGGGCCAATCATTCCCACAGTTATATGATTTTACCCAAGCCTGGCTGGCAGACCCCAGCAATCCATCTATGTCACGGGAAGCACTTTCTTTTGTTGATAATATGGTTCAACAGAAATTGAATATTCCAACGGTTGGGGCTTCTGGTGCAGTATATGGTGTCCTGCTGGCATTCGGGGTCATTTTTCCCAACATGCCTCTGGTCCTTATCTTTTTCCCTTTCTTCCCCATCAAGGCCAAATATATGGTAATGGCCATGGGTGTACTTGAACTCATTCATGGCTTTACCATGTCCGGAGGCAATGTGGCTCATTTTGCACATCTCGGTGGTATGCTTTTCGGATTCATCCTGATCAAATATTGGAATACAAGCCGTCAAAATTTTTACTAATTCTTTTAAGTAAGTCCAGGAATAAGATCCAGCCATGGCAATTATTGACGAAATAAAGGCATCTATAAAAAAAGGGTCCCCCCTGACCAGGCTGATCTATATTAACCTGGCTTTCTTCGTTCTCGTAAACCTTGTAGAGGTTTTCTATTACCTCCTGAACAGGCATCCCAGCTATCCGAATTTCCTCCTGCTGTTTGCAGTTCCGGCTGACCTTGGACAACTGGCAAGCAGGCCATGGTCCATCATCACCTACATGTTCCTTCACAAAAATTTCCTGCATATACTTTTCAACATACTATGGCTGTATTGGTTTGGAAAGGTGTTCCTGGAATACCTGGATGCCAGAAAGCTGGTAGGTGTCTACTTGCTCGGAGGATTATCAGGGGCTGTTCTGTATATTGCGGCATTTAACTTTTTCCCGGTATTCAGCCAGGAACTGGGATTATCATATGCACTCGGTGCATCAGCTGCAGTCATGGCCATCGTTATTGCCATCGCAGCATATGTGCCCAATTATACCATGCACCTGTTGTTCCTGGGACGCGTGAAGATCATATACATAGCCATTATTGGATTCCTGATTACTTCTGTCTTTGATTTCTCTATTAACACAGGTGGTAAGATTGCACATATTGGAGGGGGTCTTTTTGGCTATCTCTACGTTCTCAGGTACAAACAGGGAAAAGACATGACCCGTGGTATAAACCGCCTGCTGGAAGGATTATTTTCCTTATTCAAGCCTAAACCCAAAATTCGTGTAACACACCGCAATACTGACACGGACCTGGATTATAACGCACGTAAAGTAGATGAACAGAAGGAAGTGGACCGAATCCTGGACAAAATTGCAAAATCAGGTTACAGTAGTTTATCAAACAAGGAAAAAGAGATCCTTTTCCGTCAGAGTAAAAAATAATCCTTTGGGCATACCAGAATGGGAGTTCGTAAAAATTTTACATCCCGGAAGCAAATAAATCCTATTTTAGCATTACAACTGCCAAACTTGCGGTTTTGAAGAGGATTCTCAGAAAGTTCATATTGTATGCCAATGTGGTATTTGCTGTTTTCCTTATCCTTTCCTTTCTGTCATCCCATCTCAGTCCGGAAAAGATCTGGTTCCCGGCCTTTCTTGGCCTGGCTTATCCATATATTTTACTGGTCAATGTAATATTCCTGCTCGGTTGGATTATCCTGAAAAGAAAAGAGCTCCTGATTTCCCTGCTGGTCATACTCCTGGGATGGGGTACCTTTTCAGATTATCTAAGCATACGCCCTTTCCGGTTTATGAAAAAGGGGCAATATGTAAATATGGTAAGGGAGCAAAGAAAAGCCGACCACCAGGTTAAATTCCTATCATATAATGTGCGGGCATTCAATCATTACCGGTGGGAAGAAAGTCCATCTACATCCACAGATATCCTCAGCTTCCTGAGGGACCAGGACCCGGATATACTTTGCATTCAGGAATTTTACACCAGCAGGGAGGGATTCAGTGAAAAGGAGATCTTCCGTAAGCTCGATCATTTGCCACACCGCCATATTGAATATACTGTCAGTAACCGGAGACGTGGTTTTGGCATTGCCACTTTCAGTCACTACCCTATCATCCGTTCAGGCAGTATCCCTCTTGAAGACAGGGTCAGTACTTGCATTTATTCTGATATTCTTATGGACCATGACACCATCAGGGTATATAATTGCCATTTGCAATCCATCTATCTTGATAGTGAGCGTTATCAAGTCCTGGACAGTCTGAAGTTCCGGTATGATGACAAGCAGATCGCAGAAATTAAGGATATTTCATTCCGTCTCCGGGATGCATTTATCAAACGGGCAGCCCAGGCCGACATCATCGCAGCCCATATCTCCGATTGCCCCTACCCTGTAACCATCTGCGGTGATTTTAACGATACCCCGGTTTCTTATACCTATCGCACCATAAAGGATGGCCTGCAGGATGCTTTCTCTGGGGGCGGATGGGGACTGGGCCGAACCTACAATGGCGAATTCCCTTCATTCCGGATAGATTATATCCTTCACAGCGAATCCATGGAAACATTGTTCTTTTCGCGGGAGAAAGTTTTGCTTTCGGACCACTTCCCAATCGTCAGTTACCTGAAAATGAACAAAGAATGATCACCTTTCCTGCTTGAAGGGCAATTTTGCCAGTTCTGCATTTCCCCCGGATAGTATCAGTCCCACTTTCTTCCCGGCCACATCAATCTTGTTTTCGACAATGGCAGCAAAAGGAACTGCCCCCGAGGGCTCAACTACAATCTTCATCCTCTCCCAGATCATTCTCATCGCTTCCACAATGGCATCCTCAGAAACCGTAATTATCTCATCCACCTTGTCAAGGATTACACGGAAAGTCAACTCACCCAAAGAGGTTAGGAGTCCATCCGCAATGGTCTGCGGATTCACAGAGGGTACAAATTTCCCGGAAGTGAATGAACGGTAAGCATCATCAGCACCTTCAGGTTCAATGGCAATGACCCGGGTTGATGGCAGCATTCCTTTGGTACTGATGGCGGTCCCGCTGACCAGTCCACCACCACCAACCGGTGCCATGACAATATCCAGCTCACCAGTTTCTTCTATCAATTCCTTGGCCGCCGTTCCCTGCCCGCAAATAATATTGAAATGATCATAAGGAGGCACGAAAGTTACTCCTGTTTTATCTACTACCTCCCGCATGGTTGTCTCTCGTGATTCAAGGGTAGGTTCACACCATGTGATGATACCCCCATATCCCCTGACAGCTGTCTTTTTGATCTCGGGAGCCGTGCGGGGCATTACAATATGGGCCTGTATACCCCGCATCCTGGCGGCCAGTGCCAGGGCGGCTGCATGGTTCCCCGAAGAATGAGTGCCTACTCCCTTTCTCGCATTTTCTTCAGTCAAGGAGAGCACCGCATTGGTGGCACCCCTGAATTTAAATGCCCCGACCTTCTGAAAGTTCTCGCATTTGAAAAAAAGAGAGGAGCTGAAAATGTCATTGATCCCGGATGAGGTAAGTACAGGTGTCCGGTGTACAAATTTATGTATGCGCTCATGTGCCGCAATAACATCACTAAATTGGGGGAGATCGCTTGGCATGGTTGGTGAAATGATTTTATGGGTTTTTATTTTGCTGGAGTTTTTTCAAACTCACGCTTCATAGCCAATATAGCCTGCGTAATTTGATAATAGGTGGCATCCAGCAAAAATTCCTTTTTAAAACTACAAAATTCCATGAACTCATATAGTTCAAACCCGGCATACCCGGTAATATGGGAAACTATATCCGGACTGTATTTAAAATCGATCTGCCTTTCAAATTCCTCTTCTTCAAGCAGTTTACGTAGTTTTCGGTTTGACTTCCCTTCCTTGCTCAGGAGATTGTACAATGCGGTAACCGGACTCATGATGGGCATTATCAGCATATCCAGGGTATCTGCTCCCTCGTCAATCTCCCGCAATACCGAGGGATGGATTGTATATTCAGATTCAGGAAGATTCACCGTAATAAAGCGTTGTTTGAACTGTTCATACGAACCCAGGGGATTGACCCTGATGGCTTCAATGGAATAAATAATAGGCTGGAGCAGAAGATCATGTAAAATCGGGCTCCTCAGGATACTGTATCCAATGGTAAGCTTGCTGGCAGAAAATCCAATGGCCGTTAATTGCAGCTGTTCCCCGGGAGAGGTCCGGATGTAAAAATAACCAAGGGTATCACTGATGGTTGCCGTCCGACGTGTAGTATTGATAATATGGGCGAATACTACTGGCTTCCTGGTCAGGGAATCAATCACCCGGGCCTTGAAATAAACAGTGGTATCTTCGAGGGACTCATACACCTGTGCGTGGACAGGCTTTTCAGAGATCACCAGCATAAAAAGCATGAACCCGGCAAGGTAACATACCAGGCATAAATGAAGCTTGGGAAAACGGATTGTCATATTTGTTCCGGATGCTGTTTTAAAACCTGTTCTGTATATTGAAATAAAGGTAATTTAATAGTATTATTAAGACAAAGTCAATGAAATCTTTTAACAAAAAATAACTTTTGAACCTGATAAAACCGTTACCATGAAAAAGAATGACCCTGCCAGCAGGATACAGGATCTCCACCAATTTGGAGAATTTGGGGGAGTGAACCCCTCCATCACAGACTCCTCAACCTACACCTTTCTTGCTGCAGATACCATGGAGGATACATTCCACGGGGAAACCCAGGGTTGTTTCCTCTACTCCAGGCATTGGAACCCGAGCAACAAATACCTGGCAGATGCCCTGGCTGCCCTTGAAGAAACTGAATCGGGCTGGATTACAGCATCCGGCATGGCCGCCATTACATGCACCATTCTTGAACTATGCAACTGCGGAGATCATATTGTAACCAGTGTGACCACCTATGGTGGGACCTTTGCCTTCCTGAAAAATTACCTGCCTAAATTCAATATTGAGGTAAGCTTTGTCAATATCGCTGATCTGGAAAGTGTGGAAAAGGCCATACAACCGAATACCCGGCTGATCTATACTGAGTCCGTGACGAATCCTTTGCTGCAGATATCGGACATACCCGCCCTCTCAGATATTTGCCGGAGTCATGACATAAAGCTGATAGTGGACAATACCTTCAGTCCCATGATCATATCCCCTGCCAGGCTGGGCGCTGACATCATCGTATACAGCATGACCAAATTTATCAATGGCAAGAATGATTGCGTTGCGGGTGCTATTTGCTCGGGGACTGATTTCATCAATGGCCTTTCAGATGTTAATAAAGGCACAGCCATGCTCCTGGGACCCGTTCTCGATCCACTGCGATCATCAAGCATACTGAAAAATCTCCATACCCTGCATATCAGGATGAAACAGCATAGCAAAAATGCCATGTATCTTGCCCGGAGATTCCATGAACTTGGATTGAAGGTGATTTACCCGGGACTTGAAAGCCATCCCCAGCATGAATTGATGAAGAAACTGATGAATGAAGAATTTGGTTTTGGCGGGATGCTGGCCATTGATTTTGGGGATCACGTAACATCCAACAGGATTATGCAGATGATGCAGGATAAGGATATTGGCTACCTGGCCGTAAGCCTGGGATATTTTAAAACCCTCTTCTCCTGTTCAGGCACCAGCACCTCATCCGAGGTCCCCGAAGAAATACAAAAAGAGATGGGCCTCTCACCCGGACTCACCAGGTTTTCTGTGGGACTGGACAATGATATTGAAAGAACATATGAGAAGATCCATTTCTGCCTGAAAGAACTCAAGATCATCTCTTGATACCATTGATGTTTTTATCCTTATCCTGATGCTATTTAGAATAATTTTAAATAACTTTGTGAGCACATAAAATCAAAAACAGAAAACCATGGCATATACACTTCAACCCGGGGATAAGGCCCCTGATTTTACCCTGCCATCCACAGATGGTAAAACATACAGCCTTTCAGATTTCGCTGAGAAATACCTGGTTGTCTTTTTCACCTGCAATCACTGTCCCTATGTCATCGGCTCTGATGAAGTTACCCGGAAAACGGCTGATGAATTTGCATCCAGGGGGGTGCAATTTATTGGCATTAACGCTAATAGTGCCAAAACTTATCCATCGGACAGTTTCGACAATATGGCCAGGAGGATGCAGCAATATTCCTTCCCCTGGCATTATCTGTACGATGAAAGCCAGGATGTGGCAAAGGCATACGGTGCCCTCAGAACACCGCATTTCTATGTTTTCAATGAAGCGCGGGAACTGGTCTATACCGGCCGCGCAGTTGACAGTCCCCGGGATGCATCCGGGATCAACGTAAATGACCTGGAGAGAACACTTTCCGAACTAACCGAAGGCAAAGAGATCTCTGTCCCTATTACCAATCCCATAGGATGTAGCATTAAGTGGGAAGGTATGGATTCACACTGGATGCCTGAAGGTGCAGTAGACCTGGTCTGATGACCCTTCTTTAATGCCATTTGTATGGTTTTATTGAAAATGTCAACCAGGTTTTTGGAAATAAATTTCAGTTCTGATATTTTTACAGTAAAATCTATACAACATGGCAAAAGATCCGTTTACCCGACGAAATTTTATTAAGACCACTGCCACTACAACACTTGGTGTCACCCTGGCGAGTACTACCCTGGCATTAAATCAGGATGAGAAGAAAAAACCCGTGAGGGTGGCTGTAATTGGTACTGGCAACAGGGGTACCAGCCTTTTGAGGAATTTGCTAGCCATGGACGATGTTGAAATAGCCGCCCTTTGTGACCTGGATTGGGACCGGCTCGACAATGCCCGCAAGCTATGTGTGGAGGCCGGACAGAAGGAACCGAAGAGATATATCAAAGATGAAGAAAGTTATAAGCTTTTACTGGAAAAAGAGAACCTGGATGCGGTCATCATAGCCACTTACTGGGATTCACATACAGCCATAGCGCTTGAAGCAATGCATCACGGAGTCTATCCCGCAGTAGAGGTTCCGATTGCCCTATCTCTTGATGAATGCTGGGATCTTGTTAATACCTCAGAAAAAACTGGCATTCCATGCATGATGCTGGAAAACTGGAGTTTTCGCAGGGACAACCTTGCCATTCTTAATATGATCAGGCAGGGTATGTTCGGTGAAATAGTTCATTGTCATTGTGCCCATTCCCATGATTGTATCGACCATTGGTTCTTCGATAAAGATGATGGTCATCAACGCTGGCCCGGAGAATATTTATTAAATTATAACCGCGACCAATATCCCACTCACAGCCTGGGACCGGTGCTGAGTTGGATGGATATTAATTGTGGTGATGTTATCACTGAAATACATTCAGTAGCCACTGCATCCAAAGGAATAAATGCCTACTTTAAAAGAAGATTCGGTGAAAATCACCCCAATGCCAAATTGAAATTTAAACAGGGAGATATTGTTACTTCAACCCTGAAAACCAGGAATGGAAAAACCATCATTGTAAATTATGATATGCAATTGCCCAGGCCTTACGATAACCGATGGCTGATACAGGGTACACTTGGAGTTTACAATGAACAACGTAATGCTTTATACATTGCAGAGACCAGCCCCCAATACCATCAATGGGAAGCTTTTAAACCATATGAGGAAAAATACCTGCATGATTGGTGGAAGGAAGGATCGAAAACAGAAAGTGGCCATGGTGGGGTTGACTACCTGGAACTATCATTATTTATTGACGCAGTCAGAAATAATACACAAACTCCCATAGATGTATACGATTCTGTAACCATGAGTGCCGTTGTAGCACTTTCAGGTATTTCCATAGAGAAAAACAGTCCCATAGAATTTCCAGACTTTACAAAAGGCAAATGGGAAAGCCGTAAGCCTCATTTTGCAGTTAAATAGTATCCTAATTAACCACCATCTTACTGGTATAGACCTGTCCTGATATAAAAGTGCGGACCATATAAATCCCGGCTGGAAGATCCCCGGCTGGAATTTCACGTACATGGTTTCCGGACGGCAATGTTTCCTTACCGAGGGATATGATTTCCTGGCCAGTCAGGTTAAAGATCCGCATATCCACCGACGCTTCTTTCTGAAGGGTTAACCGAATGCTGGCATTTTCATCAACCGGATTGGGATATACGCCTGACACCGGTGA
>RCNF010003681.1_pt1 | contig 12382 bp, 8 predicted proteins | sample 2041311 | NCBI WGS metagenome assembly RCNF01 (sample SAMN09708228, study PRJNA481090) | Marine sediment metagenome, whole genome shotgun sequencing project. | biome: marine sediment; feature: ocean; material: sediment; isolation source: Sewage treatment plant 2 marine sediment (STP2) ... | reverse complement strand
TTCGCCAACCGCTCGGTCTTCTTTTGTAGTTGAAGCCCGGTCCGTTTGGCACGCGTATTGGCTTGCGCGATCTCTTTCCTGAGGCGCTTACGCTGCCGGTCCAGTTCCTTCGTGGCGCGCTTTGCAGTCGACAGGAATTGTTTCTTTGTCTGCTGGACAGTTTTTTCAAGATCAGTTAGTTCTTTGCTCACCGTGTTGCTCCTCCAAAAAATATGCGGGTCTCTGAACGGACTCTAACAGGGATCGACACCGGATGGTGTAAGGACTAGCCACAACCGCCGTAGAACGAAAAGGTTGGATCCGCTGCTGTCCTGGTTACTAATAAATGCGGGCAAGATCGAGAATCGCGGCAAGATGCCGCTCCTACGATTCTGCCAGTCGTAACGTGGGAGCGGCATCCTGCCGCGATCGACAATGGCCGGCCACGGTGGAAAACGTCGAACACCGTCTCTCGATTTGCGGTTATCGCTTTATCAGGGGTCAGCAATGCGATTCTATATACTGTTGCTGACTACAAATGACAGGAGTTTGAGAATGGCTGGAGTCGAAGGACGCGTCGCGTTAGTGACAGGAGCGGGCCGGGGGATCGCAACTGCTGAACTTCTGGCGTCTCGCGGAGCCCGGGTTGTTGCAGTCGCACGCACTGAGCAGGAGTTGGCAGAATCGGGCCTTGAGTACGTCGTAGCGGACCTTGGCACACCCGATGGTTGTGCCGTTGCGGCTGCTGAAGCCGCAACGCATTTCGGGCCGATTGAGATTTTCGTCTGCAACCACGGCATCGGCTCGGCGCACGAGCGGGTAATCTGGGAGCAGGATCCAGCGGTTTGGAGCGAGACCATGCGGGTTAACCTGGATGGGCCATTCCATCTCTCACGAGCGTTGTTACCGGGAATGATCGAGCGCAAATACGGGCGAGTGGTCTACACGAGTTCGACGGCAGGCGAAGTCGCCGAGTTCGCGGGAAGCGCATACAACAGTTCCAAGAGTGGGCTGCTGGGATTGATGCGCTCGGTTGCACAAGATGGTGGCGCGCACGGCATCACCTCCAACGCCGTTCTGCCAGGATGGGTGCGAACCGAAATGGCCGAGCGCTCGGCAAAAAGCGAGGCAGCGGAACGCGGCATTACTGCTGATCAGGTGTGGGAAGAACGCGCAGCACTGTATCCGCCGGGTCGCGTCGCGACACCTCAGGAAGTAGCTGAGATGATCGCTTTCCTTGCGTCCGAGGAGTCGAGCGGTGTCAGTGGAGAGTCAATTCGGGTCGCACTTGGGAGCGTCTGGTAGACAGACAAAAAGGGTGTTGGATTGCTGCTGTCCCATAAACTCGAAATTGGCCTCTGGATGAGGCACAAAGTTGACCTGAATGGCTCGCAATCGCCCGCTGGGCAGGCTCCTACAGTTGCTATTTAGAATTGTAGGAGCCCGCCCAGCGGGCGATGCCCCTATCCGTAAAAATACTACGCCGCCATGATTAGTCGAATCCAGCGATTGTCGATACAGCCCTACTCCACGTCTCCTGTGGATAGAGTCACTTTCATTTTGATCAAATCGTCAGGATCTTCCGCAACACTTACGACATCCCCAATCTTTATGCGGTCTTGTAAATTTTCGTCAATTTCAACTATTGCAACGCGCGTATTTTCAGCACGTGCCATTGCAAGTTCGGTGAGCGCCATGTCGGGCAGGACTTGCAGGCCAATCAGTTGGCGACGTATTTCATTCGTATACGCCAGCTCGTCGAATTCCGCTACTGGGGTTTCCCCATCTTCGACTACTGTTTGAGTAGTGAACTGAGTACGAAGTTCTTGCAGCGCAAGCGCATCTTCTGCTTGTTGCTCTGCAAACAAGTTCTCCAATACGCCCGCGCGTTGTTCTGCGTACATCTCACCATCGTCTTGCGCTGCCGCCAATGCAGCAATCCCTTCCTCGACCCTATCATCCAGCCGTGCAGTACGGAGCGCCAGGCCATCGGTCTCTGCATCTGCCACACCCGAGATCTCAAGTACGAGGGCCGGCCTGAGCGACAGTGCTTCTGCAATCTTTGCGGCTCTTTCCAGCTCCGGCGGCGTCAGATCCGCTCGACCGACGATAAAGTTAATGTGCTCAAGCTCGCTTGCTTCCACCCCAATAAGTTTGCCGAGCAAGGCGAATGGTGATGCCACGATTTTAACAATCAGATTTCCCAACGCTTTGATGACGACCGGGCCGTAACTGAATTCGGGATCATTAAGATCGCCGCGAACCGGCAGATCAATATCGATCTTTCCTTCAGAGTCTTTTAACAGTGCAACTGCCAGGCCCAACGGCAGGCTCAGTGCATCGGGATGCGGTACCTTCTCTCCCAGTTCCAGGTCACGCAGGACGATTTTGTTTTCGCCAACGAGTTGGCTGTCCGTAACCTGGTATCCCAGGCTAAGATCCAGACTGCCGCTCGCGATTTCCCGGCCCGCAAACGGGATCGTGTACGAGGTGAACTTCGGTACGAATACATTCTGAAATACAACCGTAAGGTCGGTGTCGGCCGATGGATCCAGCGGTGTAACGCTGCCTGTCACGCGCATGAAGCCGTGATCATCAACTTTTCCTTCCAACGACACCGTGGACGGCTCACTACTTTGAGTAGAGATCGTCGTCATGTCGCCGTTGATGTTTTCGATTTGTACAGAGAAAGGTAGCGGTAGTGAAAAGTCGGCAAAGTCTGCCGCTGCCTCTGTCAATACGACGCGTCCGACGGTTACTGCCAGTTGAGATTCGCCGGACCCGGCGTCCTCGGTTTCATCCACATCACCCGGCATTTCCTCATCGCCAGCTTTCTCAACCCGACCAAGGTTCAGGGAGCCGTCCTCTGCAATTACGATATCGCCATAAAGTTGTTCCAGCACGATTTCGGAAATGTCGAGTTCCTGTTTTGACAGACTCAACGCCACATTACTGGCATCCATCCGCTGCCAACTACCGAGGCGTGAACCTTCGTCGGTCTCGGTAATTTCGAAATCAACGATACCGACGTCGCCAGCGAATGAGAGCAGCTCTTCCTCTGAGCTATTAATGTGCCCATTCAGATTGAGCGCACCGGAATCCAGGTTTACATCAGCAAGCGGCTTGATGTACGGATGCCCGCCCGCCAGTTTGATAGCGTCGATGACAATATCCAGGTCCAGTTCAAGCGTCGGCAGTATCGAAACGGAACCCTCCATTGTCAGCGTGCCGCCCGCACGCGCCTGCAGCGCCAGGTTTGTCGGGAACTGTGCGCCAGGCTCATTGTTTATATCGCTCACGCCTAAATTGAAGTCAGCGATGCCAATATCTGCGAACGGTTCTACGCTGTGGTCCTCTAGATTCAGTACGAGATGATTAATCGCAAAACTCTGCAGGGATACCTGCCATGCATCGTCATTGGTCGCGCTGTCCTCGGGTTTGTCAGTTGCAGCGTCGTCAATATTCGGATCGGCCGGGGACCGCAGAATGTTCAGCGCGCCTGATTCATCCCGATAAAGGCTTACCAGGGTGTCGTCCATGGTCAGCGCCGCGATCGAGACACTTTTCTCCGGCCATCGCAGTTTACCGTCCGATAAGCGAATTTCCGGCAGCCGCAACACTTCCCGATCCTGATCGACCGCGTCCGTGCCGGAAAAGGTATGTACGACCACATCGTTGAACGCGAGATTGAAATTATCGACGATAGCGCTGATGGTGCCATCCGCCAATGTGTCAATGCTGTAATCCAGCTCGACATCGGCATTGCCCTCCACAATGTCGAAACCAGTCTGGTATTGGATATAGGCTGAGGTGAGCGGGAAGTGTGATCCCTTGATTGACGCATGCGCCGCCGATTTAAACGGGTTTAGCTGCAAGTTTCCGGCCCAGCTCAGGGTACCGGTGGACTCTGTAGTGATGAGTACAGCCTGCTGCCCGGAGCGGTTCTCCAGCGTGTTAAGTTCCTCAATCTTAATGTCGATGGGCCCGAAACGGGTTTCGACCGTGTCGATCGGGACCTCATCGTGCCAGTTGATAGCACAGTTTTCGATGACGAAATCGAAGACGAGCACAGGAGTGATAGCGGGTTCCGGTTCTTCTATTGCAGTTGCTGTCTCCTCCTCCGGACCCGCAAACAGGAATGCGAGATTCAGATTGCCTGCGTCGTCCCGTGCGATAAACAGTTCCGTCGTGACGCGAAACTCATCAAATGTCCACGCCCACCGAAACAGCGAGCTGAGTTGAAAATTCACAAAAAACTGATCAACACGCGCAACGGGCGAGCCGGAGGGATCGTCCAGCTCGAGACCATTCACGCGTAGACTTAGAACAAACGGATTGACCTCAACTTTCTCGACGCGCAACTCGGCAGCGTACGCATTGCGAACCGAATCGATCATGTTTTTCTCTACCAGCCATGGCGCGAGAAAAAAACCGAGCAAAGCGTAGGAGATAACCACGACAAACACCCACGCAATGTTTCTCCGATTGTTGCGGAGTCTTGATAGGGTAGTGTTATTGTCGATTGGTTTGCCGTTTATTTGATTGTTGCAGGACGTACAAGGATTTCCGATTGGCATATGGCAATTGCACGCAGAATAAACTGCGAACAACCGCCTTTGTCTTGGCCTATTTTTTGAACAGGCTGACGATGGCCAGCAATGCTGCGCCGCCAACGCCGGAGCCAGCTACGTTTGCCAGTATGCCACCGGCGTCGCCCAGACCAATCATGCCGAGCAGTTGACCGCCGAGACCGCCACCCAGTATTCCGAGTACGCTGTTCCACAGAGGTCCGAGACTTTTGTTTTTCATCAACGCGCCGGCAATATTTCCGCCGACCGCACCACTACCAAGACTAACCAGCAAGCCCATGAGTTCACTTTCCATTTCGTTTCTCCTCTTATTATTTTTATCACACTCTTTCGAATCGGAGTTCTTACTCGAATGCCAAAAACGAAGTAATTTCGTTGCACTATCATTGATCCGCAACAGCAAAGATGTGGCGGTTTATGCAATCGGTTGCTCCAAAAAATTGCGCGCTGCTTTTTTCTTCTGCGCTGCTTAGGCAACGTTACTATAAATGCGCGTAGCGACACGATTTGTTCTGCGTTCGAACAATACATAGGGTAACAGAATCGCGGTAACTGTCGAAATTGCCCAGGCGCTCAACGTTGATCCGATCTGTCATTCTGCGCCAGATGTGTGATCATGAAATGCTGATTGTCAGTGTGCGATGACCGTGGACATCGAAAAATCCTGCTATTAGTCTTGCCCAGTCCCGCAAGAAAAATAATTGCGCCTGCCCATTGTGAAAAAGCATGCCAGACACTACCGACAAGCAGCACATATTATCGTTTTTGCGAGGCGGGGCGTGGTTTGGCGCTCTACCGGGCGGGCTGCAATCCGAAATTATTGAATACTCGGCAATTCGAACCTATGCGGCAAAGGAAATAATCAGTCACGAAAGCCGGCCCGCCCGCGGCCTGCAAGCAATACTTCAGGGGCAGATTTCTGTTTCCAGACTGGGCGGTAACAACAAAGACTTTCTGCTTCACATAGGGGGTCCCGGTTTCTGGTTCGGCGAGTTAGCTGTGCTTGTTGGTGGACCGACTGCGGTTACATTTACCGCACGTACAAAGACCCGGACTCTTTATCTCTCGCAAGCGAAATTTGATCGCATTGTGGCTGATGAGCCATCGTATATCAGACCATTCGCCGAAATGATCGGACAACGCATGGCGATGTTGATAGAAAATTTTGCAGCATCTGTGTCGCTGCCGCCAGATGAATACCTTCGAATTCGATTGGCAGACCTGGTCGCGATGTGGCGTCTGGACGGGGTGGATGACGATGTTATCGAGGTGGCGCTATCACAATCCGATCTCGCAAGAATGCTCGGGGTCTCTCGACAAACAGTAAATCGATTTCTGCAAAATCTTGAAGCAGATGGACTAATTGAGACATCGTTTCGTTCGATCAGAATACTCGAACCGCTGAAACTGCGCAGGGAAACGCAATCCACGGGCTCTTAGTGTAACCGACTGACCACAGGGTCAACCTGTCACCTTGTTGACAACTCCCCGAACTGCAACGAACTAGACTTTATCCAAATTGTTAGTATCGAGCTGATAGTCACTCGGCAGATAAGATTTGGCACTCGGAAAATTAGCACGAATGGGCAGCTTCGAAATAAGAAAAACGCGAGATGGAAAATACCAATTCACGCTGATAGCCGGAAATGGTCATGCGTTGGCGAGTTCAACTATGTATACCAGTAAGAGAAGCGTATTGAGCGCGATTGAATCCATGCGGAAGTACGCACCTGCGGCCAGAATTGATGATATTAGCTAATAAACCCAATTTCCCCTGGTTTTGGTACTAATGATGTACGAGTCCCAGTCCCAGCCCGGTGTTGGCAGATTGCTGATGGGCATTGTCGTAATGGTTTTTTTCTGTTCGGTGCTGCTTGCACACGCTGACGATGGAGTAGATGACTTATCTGCTGCAGCGACAGACCCGACGGCGTCATTGATGTCGTTCAATTTCATCGGCGACTACACCGGCGCATTCCACGGTCCGGGCAATGGGCAGTCGGATGATGCATTTGACCTGACGTTTCGGCCCGTCATCCCGTTCAAAGCATTTGGCAAACCGAATATTTTGCGAATGACAGTGCCCTACCAGGTTGACGGGCGAGGTGGGGACGGCATCGATTCCGTCAGTCTGTTCGACCTGGTGATATTCGGTAAGGAGTGGGGACGCCTGGGAGTCGGCGCAGTTGCAACGCTGGCGAACGATTCCGCACCTGACACATTCGTCATAGGGCCGGCAGTCGGGGGCGTTTGGAACTACTCAAAGAAGATGAAACTTGGATTGTTCAACCAGAATGTTTTCGGCGGCGATACGGCGGTCAGTCAACTGCAACCAATTGTTGCCTACCAGCTTGGCGGCGGCTGGGCGTTAAGCGCCGGAGATCTTCAGTTCAGCTACGACTGGAAGAACAGCCGCTGGCTAAACATTCCAATCGGATTTCAGATTGGCAAGGTGACGCGAATTGGCAAACAGCCGGTTCGCTGGGCCATTAATCCGCAGTACAACCTGAAAAGCGACGACGATCTGGTTAAGTGGAAGCTCGTCTTCACATTTACGCTACTTGTACCGACAGGTTAGTTGCACGAGATGAGGCTAGCTGCAAAATTACGCCGACATAAATTGAGGTGAAGAAATGACAAATGGAATTATCCTGCCAGCGCTTGCGGTCGTGGTGACTGGTGCCATGCTGCTCAGTGCTTGTGAAAAAGATACCGTTGTATCGGCGGCAATCGAAAAGTCGGAGGCCACTCCGACACGAAACGAAAGCGCCGCAACAAATCCACTGCGCGAAGCGTATTTCGGCGAGACTCACATGCACACATCTTTCTCGCTGGATGCCTATATCGGTGGCACCCGCCTGGATCATGATGGCGCTTATCGTTATGCAAAAGGCGAGACGGTTACTGTAAACGGCGAGGAAAAATCGAGGCGCAGGCCGCTGGATTTTGTGGCGGTGTCCGATCACGCTGAGTATATCGGCGAAATGTATTCGACCATGGTGGAAGGAGCCCCTGGACACGATCAGGAGTTGCTCGAAAAACTCAGGACCATGACTGATGATGAAGAGCGGCAGGAATGGTTTCTCAAGTACGTAGTCAACAACAATCGCAGTGATAACCCGTCGCACCCACCTTTCTTCGCAGGCCCGGAGACCACACGTTCGGCATGGAAAGTGATGATTGACTCCGCTGAGGCACATAATGATCCCGGTGTTTTTACGGCACTGATCGGGTTTGAATGGAGCGGTGCACCCGAGGGCGGGAATCTGCATCGCAATGTTATTTATCGGGATGCACAAGTGCCTGATTTGCCGATGAGTTCTTATGAGTTACCCCGGGAGGATCAGCTCTGGGCATGGATGGCCGAGCAGGAAACGCTGGGCAGCACGGCGCTTGCTATCCCGCATAACTCGAATGCCAGTAAGCAGAAGATGTTTCCCGATACGGATGCGGCCGGTGATCCAATCGACCTGGAATACGCACAGATTCGTCAACACTTCGAACCGTTAATCGAAATGATGCAAATCAAAGGTAACTCTGAAGTCCATCGTAAGTTCTGGGCCGCCGATGAGTTTGCGGATTTTGAGAACGCCGATTCAATTCAGAAAAACTCCGGCCGAACATTTCACAAGCGAGACTTCGTTCGAGAAGGCCTGAAAATTGGCTTGGCATTCGAACAGAAACTGGGCGTGAACCCTTTCAAGTACGGAATAATCGGTGGCACGGACAACCACAATGGACTGCCATCAGCGGTTGAAGAGGACACGTTCATCGGTGGCCACGGTCCGGAGGATGGCACTGTCGATGTGCGCCGAAACGGTGAAGTTGCCGGCTGGATCGATGGCAAGGACCTAAGCATAGGTTCGCTATCCGGGGTGTGGGCAACGCAAAACACTCGAGCCGCGATATGGGATGCGATGAAGCGTCGCGAGACTTTTGCGACCAGCGGACCGCGGATAAAAGTCAGATTCTTTGGTGGCGTCAATCTGCCTGCCAACCCGGCAGATTCGCCGGAATTTCTGCAAAAAGCCTATGAATTAGGCGTTCCTATGGGTGGCGATCTGGGCGCCATCGGCGCGGCGCCGACATTCAACGTATACGCAATGAAGGATCCGGAGGGCGCGAATCTTGATCGAATCCAGATTATTAAGGGCTGGGCAAATGCCGATGGATCAGTCGACGAGCGAATCGTTAATGTAGTCTGGTCGGGCGACAGGCAAGCGGACGCTTCAGGCAATCTGCCGGCGGTTGGTAACACCGTCAATCTGAAAACCGCGATGTTTACGAACGACATTGGCAGCCCTGTGCTGGAGGGTAGTTGGACGGACGGTGATTTTGATCCTGAGCAGCACGCTTTTTATTATGCGCGCGTACTGGAAATCCCAACACCACGCTGGACAACTTACGATGCTGTCCGCAACGGTCTGCCGTTACTGGAAGATGTTGCTGCGACTATTCAGGAACGCGCCTGGACCTCACCGATCTGGTACAAGCCGTGACTCAAACGAGGATAATCATTTTTGCTGCATTGGCGCTCGCCGGATCCGCTGGACACGCCGAGGAGGGGGGCAGTGGCCACTATTTTCAGGGATCGATGTCATCGTTCGTCGACGGCGCTCCAGCGGACCCAACATTCATCGCGCGACTTAACTATGCCGTATACGACGGCGACGTCAGCGTTGGTCGGGAAATACCCGTAGCCGGTCTCATAGCCGGCAATGTGGACGCCAGATCGACGGCTATCGGCTTGACCCTGCTATGGTCACCCGACTGGAATCTTGGCGAAAAATGGCAGTATTCGATGGCGGCTACGATTCCATGGGTTGATATTGAGGTGTCGGCTGACGTTCGGGACGCTAGCGGTGGTCCTACAGTCATGCGTAGCGACAGGGAAAGGGCGCTTGGCGATATTGTCCTCATTCCAGCGATGTTCAATTACAACGTGAACCCCGATTTCAACATTAACATGCGTGTGATGGTCTACGTTCCCAGTGGGGATTACGAAGTCGGTCGGCTCGCCAATACTGGCAAGAACTTCCTGACGATCGAACCGACCGTTGGCTTTATGTATTTGGGTCAGAAAAATGGCCGCGAAGCGTCTCTGTTTTTCGGCGCGGATTTCAATCAGAAAAATAACGACACCGACTATCAATCGGGCACACAATTTCACCTCGACGGTACGCTGGCGCAGCACTTCCCGATGTGGGGCGGACTCGCCGGCGTTGGCGTGTCGGCCTATTGGTATAAGCAAGTTCGCGGCGATAGTGGTAGCGGCGCTATTTTTGGTGACTTCAAAGCGCAGGCGAATGGCGTAGGGCCGGCGCTTTCTTTCGCCAGTAAAGTCAACGGCAAGGACGTTATTGCGGAGTTGAAGTGGCTAAAAGAATTCGATAACGAGAATCGCCTTGAAGGCGATACGCTGTGGTTGAAAGTTCTCGGTAAATTTTAACTGCATTATGTTTCACCAAAACAGCGAGTCTGCATGGAGTTTTTGGTATCTCACCTGTGCCAGGCGAATAATGATTTAGTTGAAAGGAAAATCCAGATGAAATATCCGTTTAGAAGAACGCTTCTGACGATCGTCGGAACCATTGTTGTGTCACCCTTATTTGCACAATCCACCGATGAGCTCTATTCACCAAACGCCGATCTCGGCTACCCAACCCAACTGCTTTTCGGTGAGACACATTTGCATTCCGCGCTATCGGCGGATGCGGGCGGTGGCGGAACAACATTGATGCCACGCGACCTGTACCGATTCGCACGTGGCGAACAGGTCACCTCAAACACTGGACAAGCGGTGAAACTCGGTCGTCCGTATGATTTTATGGCGTTGACCGAGCACACGGATGGTATGGGCTCGATTACGGATATTCTGAACGGCGCGCCCAATATAATGGCCGACGAGCAAGGCAGGAAATACCACGAGGAATTTACAGCGGGCGGAGAGCGAGCTCGTCAGGCCTCATACGACCTCATCAAGCAGTTCTCGCAAGGCACGCTATCGCCGGTACTCAACTACCAGCCCGGTAACCCGGGCTATACGAGAACCTGGGAAAACCTGGTTCAGACGGCTGAGGAGTACAACGAGCCACATCGTTTCACCGCATTAATAGCTTACGAATGGACATCATTAATCAAGGGCAACAACCTGCATCGAAACGTGATTTTTCGAGATGGACCGGAACGCACGTTGCAAATGGAGCCAATGACGATGACGCCACCTTTCGGCAGCCCGAATCCGCGTGATTTGTGGAAGTGGTTGCAGACTTATGAAGACACAACCGGTGGCCAGGTCCTCGCCATTCCGCACAACGGCAACCTGTCGAATGGCATCATGTTTCCACTCCAGGACGATTTTGACGATGGTGCCCAGTTTGATCTGGATTATGCGGAAACACGGAATAAGTGGGAGCGGCTGGTCGAAGTCGGGCAGACCAAAGGGGATAGTGAAACGCACCCGGTATTGTCGCCAGAGGATGAATTTGCGGACTACGAAAGTTGGGACTGGGCGAATCTGGATATGACGGAGAAGAAAACCCCCGCAATGATGGCCGGCGAATATACGCGCTCAGCATTGAAGCGCGGACTGAGCTTCCAAAGTAGTCTTGGCGTGAACCCCTACAAAATGGGTTTTGTCGGTGGCTCGGATATTCATACGGGACTGACCACGCCGGACGACAATAATTTTTTCGGCGCATTCGCCTGGATGGAACCCAGCGCAACTCGCGCGACGATGATGGCCAAGGAGAACAAGGACCTCGGTATATCATACAAAGGCTGGCAATACGCAACGCCAGGGCCAACAGCGGTATGGGCACGTGCGAATACGCGAGAAGCAATTTTCGACGCAATGCAGCGCCGCGAAACTTACGCGACGACAGGACCCCGAATCAGGGTGAGGTTCTTCGGCGGCTATAACTTTACAGATAGCGACATGAAGCAGCGCAACATCGCTGATGTGGGATACGAAAAAGGTGTTCCTATGGGGTCCGACCTTCCCGCGATCACTGAGGATAGTGCGGCGCCGAGCTTTATTATTGCGGCGTTTCGCGATCCTGAAGGCGCCAATCTTGACCGCGTTCAGGTCATAAAGGGTTGGCTTGATGACGAGAGTGTAACCCAGGAAAAGGTATACGATGTCGCCTGGTCGGGTGAGCGGAAAAAGTCTCGGAACGGAAAATTGCCGGCAGTTGGAGATACAGTCGACCTGAGCGTGCCGACCTGGACGAATACGATCGGGGCGCCTGAGCTGTCTGTACATTGGAAGGACCCGGATTTCGATCCGAGCGAGATGGCCTTCTACTACGTGCGTGTCCTGGAAATTCCGACACCACGTTGGACGGCCTATGACCAGGTTCGCTACAACCTCGATTTGCCAGATGAGATTCCTCTGAAAACACAGGAACGGGCTTATACGTCGCCTATCTGGTATTCACCGCAATAACTCGAATTTGCCAGTGGTCCGGAAAATTTTGCGTTCTGCATTCAGGCAGGCGTCATTCGGCTGAAGTGAGGTAGGTCGAAGTTGCTGTTGTTTGCGATCTTGCCGGCAAAGTGGCTGTCGCTGGCCCCTTTTGCGGCATATCTTGCGAGAATACCGTGGTACTCCTAATATAAGGGTAGGTCTACTGTTGTCCCAAGAGGGCGAATCTCCTGTCGGTGGGCTGAAGCGAAGGCGCGATGTACCAATATTTTTGCGGATTTGGGCAATCGCCCGCTGGGCGGGCTCCTACATTTCTAATTAGTAATGTAGGAACCCGCCCAGCGGGCGATTGCCCAAATCCGCAAAAATATTGGTACATCGCGCCTTC
>RCNF010001479.1_pt1 | contig 12386 bp, 8 predicted proteins | sample 2041311 | NCBI WGS metagenome assembly RCNF01 (sample SAMN09708228, study PRJNA481090) | Marine sediment metagenome, whole genome shotgun sequencing project. | biome: marine sediment; feature: ocean; material: sediment; isolation source: Sewage treatment plant 2 marine sediment (STP2) ... | reverse complement strand
GAGCGCACCTCACGCCCGACCCTCGCAGTCCACCGATAGAGAATCTCCTTGACGGCGATGGAAATCAACGCCACAACCAACGCAATCCCAGAAGGGGCGAGCTCGGGGACGTGGCGCAGGCCACGAATTGCCTGGGTACCCATACCAATCGCGACCGCGCCAATGGCGAGGCCGATCACCACCGTGATCAGGGTCTCGATGCGACCGTGACCGTGCGGGTGGTCCTCATCGGCCGGTGCCGTCCAGTAGCGGACCCCGAGAATCACGGCGATATCAGTGACCGAATCGGTGAGGCTGTGGAGGGCGTCCGCGAGCACCGCCTGGCTGTGACCGAGGATGCCGGCGGCCGCCTTGGCAGCGGCCAGTGCGAGGTTGCAGAGCAGACCCACCCACCCCACACGGCTCACCCTCGAGGACGCCGATGTCATCGTCCGCCCTTGCATGCTTTCAGTTTAGCAGTCGTCGCAGATTGGTTATGCATTCCGGGTCTTCACCAGGACTCCGACCTCATCGCCAACACGTACGACGCCGCAGCCCTCGTGCACCAGATTCTGGCCGAAAAGGACCTGGCCGTCCGCAGTACGGTAGGTCGAAAGGGTCCGCAGCGGTTCGCGCTTCCGTTCACCGGTCGCCTGATCGACGGTCGTGACGACGCATCGTGCGCAGGGTTTGGCAACCCTGAATTCTACTTCGCCGATTCGTATCCGGGTCCAACCATCCTCGGCGTGGGGCTCGCATCCATCGACGACGATATTGGGTCGGAACCTGTCCATCGGAACAGGCAGCGTGAGCCGGCGGTTGAGGCCATCGAGGGAGGCCGCAGAAAGGAGGAGAAAGGGAAAACCGTCGGCGAAGGACACATGATCCCCGGGCTGAGCCATCGAGGATCCCAGAGGACGTGCTTCGTCGCTCGCCATCCGGACCAATCGCGATGAACAGCCGAGGTGCCTGGAGAACCACCTTGCCGCATCCTCTCCCTCATCAATCGCGTTGCACTCGTCGTCCCAAACCTGAACCCGGCTGGCAGGCCCGACATCTCCTTCGAACCCTACTTCAAGAGACGGTAACCCCGGCACCTCGAGACGGAGTCGGTCTTCTTCTATCTGCACCCGAACCAGGGCCAATTGATGGTGCTCACGCTGGCTGAGAAACCTCCCGTCATCGCCGATCAACATCCACCGCCGGTCGAGCTCGAAACCCGTGGTGCCTACCGTCGCCCGATCGATCTCGACTCCACGGCACGACTTGATCGGGTAGATGACAAGCTGGCTCACCCGCATCAATCAGGGTCCTCCGAGTACCTGTCGACAGCACCGGCAGCAGTCGTACGCGCCGGGTAACTACCGAGCACCCGCAGGTAGGGACACTCGCGGCGCAGCTCGGCGACGGCCAGGGCCGCATCGTCGGATACCACCGATCCTTCGATGTCAGCGTAAAAGAGGTACTCCCATGGCCGCCTCGGAACCGGGCGGGATTCGAGCTTTGTCAGATTGACACTGTGCTTGGCCAACAGATGGAGACAGTGGGCAAGCGCACCCTCACGGTGTGGGGTCGTGAAGATCAGCGAAGTTTTGGCGGGGATCCGTGGGTCGAGCTCAATCTCGAGGCCCGAGATCACGACGAAACGGGTCCAGTTCTCCTCCTGGTCGGCAATTCCCTCGCGAAGGACCGTGAGGCCGTAAATTTCACCCGCCTCGGCGCTGGCGATGGCGGCCTGCGAGAGATCGTCGGAATTGCTCACCTCTCTGGCCGACGCCGCGGTGTCGACATATGCCACCAGCTCGACATCATCGAGCGAGCCGAGGAATCGCGCGCACTGGGCCAGTGCCTGTGGGTGGGAGAGCACGCGGCGCAGGCCCTTCTCCGTTGCGCCGGCAAGACCGAGGAGGCGGTGGCGCACGTGCAACACCTCTTCCCCAACAATTCCAAGCGCAGTCTGTCGGAGCAGATCGTAGGTCTGATTGATTGAACCGGCGGTGGTGTTCTCCACCGGAAGGAACGCGTAGCCGACCTCGCCGTTTTCGGCCATCGCCAACGCCTCTGCAAAAGTACGGGTACCCACGAACTCCATGCCATCGGCCCGCGCCGCAAAGTACTTGCGGGCGGCCAGCTGACTGTATGAGCCCTCGATCCCCTGGAAGGCGACCCGGAGGGCGCCGCGCGCAGAACGCTCGACCTGGTCCCTTTTGAGCAACGCCTCTTCCTGCGCCTTGAGCGACATCGCAATGATCTCTCGATAGATCTCGTGGGTGCGAAACTCATCCAGCCCGAGCTCACGGGCCCAACCATCGATTCGTGCCAACAGCTCGGACTCCCTGTCATGGTCACGGAGAAACGAGAGCCCCTTTGCTTTGACCCGGGCAATCTCCGCAACCGTTTGCAGCCGCTCGCCAAGCGCCTCGAGCAGGCGTCGGTCGACTTCGTCCAACTTGCCACGCAGTATTTCTAGATCATTCATGGGCGAGCATTGTAGTCCGAGCTGTACACTTGTCCACAGCCATGGACCCCGAAATCGCCAAACTCGCCCTCGTCGTCGCCACCTTGACCGGCGGTTTGGCGGTGGTGCTGTTCATGCTCGTCAACAAGGGACGACAGCGGGCCGCGACCTTGGGAGTTGCTTTCGAACTCGGCACCTCGAAAGCTGCGGGAGTCCTCGGTAGCGCAGTGGACGGACTCTACCGTGGCTACTCGTGCCGCTACCAGATTCAGTACCCCTCCCAGCACGATCGGGGCGGCGCGAATCTGCGTTTCGCGGTCACATCACCCCACCAGTGGTCCGCTGAGGTGACGAAGCCCGGAACACGAATGTTGGCCAAATTTGGCCTTCTCAAAGATTTTGAGATCGGTGACCGTGAGCTGGACGAGCACTTTCGATTTGCCGGGGGTGAAGAGGAAAATCTGCGTTCGGTCTTCGGCACCGAGGCTGTTCGCGACGCGATGCACGTGCTCACCGCGAGCGAGAACTTCGAGAGTATTCGCGTACGCCCGGAGAGGGTCGACGTCAGGTGGTCGCCGCGGATGCCGCGACTCGATGAAGAACCGGAGACACTGCGCACCCGGCTCGAGTTTGTCGCGACCCTCGTGTCCGCTTGCGGCTACCCACCTGCCACCCAGTAGCCAGTCCCAGCGATGAACGGTTTTCAGCTTCGAACAGACGAACCAATCAAGCCCTCAGTACGGTGCAAGCTCCAGAATCTCCGGCCGTTCCTGAAGCCCTCGCAGAGGCGGGTCAACAAGGATGTAGTAAGGATCGTCGTACCCGGCTTCATAGACCCGATCGAGCAGCGCCAGCGCTCGATCAGGTTCGCCCATGAGCGCGTAGGCCTGGGCCAAAAGGTACAGTGGATACAGATCGTCGAGCTCTTGCTCCTCGACCTCTTGAGCTTGCGCCTGCGCCTCTCGGCTCCTCCCCAGTGCCGCGAGCAAACATGCGCGGCGCGCGAGATTCGCGACGTCCTGGGATGACTGTCCGCCAAAAAGGGCTAATTCGCCTTCAATCACCCGGCGGGCCTCGTCGCGCTGGCCAGCTCCCTGGAGCGCGAGTCCCAGGCAAAGGGTATCGTGGAGATCGGATGCAACTTGTTCGCCGCCGCGGGATCGCTCCCACATCGAACGATAGATCTTGATTGCCTCCTCATATGCCCCTCGTCGGTAGAGCAAGTGCGCCAGATTAGGCGTCGCGTAGCCATTTTCCGGATCGACCTCGAGAACGGCCTGCATCCCTTCCTCCGCCTCTTCAAACCTTCGGAGCGCAACATATGTCCAAGCCAAAGCATGGCGGGACCACGGCGACTCGGGCGCGTACGCCACGAGCTGCGTGGCGAAATTTTTCGCCTGCTGCGGTTGGCGCAGCCTCTGCAGATACGCGGTCCATAGGTTCCACACCGGTGTGATCGACCGCGGGTCTACCTCGAGGGCTCGTTCGTACATGCGGACGGCCTCCTCGTGCCGACCCTGACTATCGAGGATTCTGCCGCTGTTGTTGTACGGTGCCACAGCGTCCGGATAGAGTTCGCTGATCAGTCGATAGTCAGCAAGGGCCTCCTCGAGACTGCCGTCGACGAATTGATTGTTGATGGCTCGGATCATCAGGTACTCGCGGCGCGATACCTCGCTGGCATCCTCGAGCGCCTGGGTGAGCATCCGGCGACCCTCCTCGGGACGACGGAGGAACTGAATCCAGAGGAGGCCCAACGATCCACGGGCGGTGGCGAAGTGGGGGTCCTCCTCGAGGGCTAGCTCGAAGCATCGTTCAGCTTCTGTGACCCGCCCCGCCGCCCACTCCTTCGAACCCAACGCGAGGAGCCGTTGTGCCTCCCACGACGAGGTCGTGTATTGAACCAACGGTGGGTCGGTTTCGGCGATCGAACTCAAGGATTCGCCGAGCCCACGCCGAACCCGCCTGGTGAGTGCGTCGATGGTTTCGAGCAACACCTCATCGCGCCCCTGAGCGGTGAGCCGGATTCGGTCCGCTGTATGACCGGTGGTGGGATCCACCAGGCTCGCCTGCAGGATGTAAACATCTCCCATCGCATTGATCTGCGGTACCAGCAGAGCCCGAACACCGGCAAAACGGCAGACCTCGAGCCCTGTTTCGAGATCAATTCCACTGGTCGATTCCCGCCGCATCCTCTCGAGGGTGTTCCGGACCTGGCCTGCATCGAAAACGTTGACGTGGCGAGACTGTCTGAGGTCGGTCTCGAGTGCACTCTTGAGGGCGAGGGTAAAGCCCTCATCGCCGGTCTCGTTGACGACATCGGCAACCAAAAGCCAGTCCCGCTCGTCAAAGGCGATGGCGGTTCCGAGCAACTTGCGCCCGGCGAACATCGAGATCACAACCACTAGAACCAACACCGCCACCAGACCGACTCGCGTGGGCACCCCCCGTCCGAGCCCTCGCATCGCCTCCCTGACTCCAGTCGAACCAGCGGCCGCCTGCAGCGCGCCTCCCAGATCTCCGGATGTCTGGTAACGGTCTCCCGGCTCTTTGGCGAGAGCCTTCTCGACAACTTCGGCAAGTGCCCGAGGCACCTCGGCGCGAGTCGTGCGCAGTGGTTCCGGAGGCGTCACGATCACTCGGCGCATGACCTCCGACGGCGAGCCCGAGCCAAAGGGTGCATTGCCGGTCAGCATCTGATACAAGACGCAACCGGCGGCGTGAATATCAGTGCGGCCATCTGCGGTGCTGCCTGCGACCTGCTCCGGGGCCATGTATGCCGGTGTCCCGACGACCGCACCGCGTGCGGTGTACGTCATAGTCGCCGCTTCATCAACAGACTGTCCCACCCACCCAAACCTCTTCGCCACACCGAAATCCAGAACCTTGAGCTGACCACCCGGCGTCACCATGAGATTCGACGGCTTGATGTCACGATGGACGATTTCGAGCTCGTGGGCCGCTGCGAGGGCCTCGGTCAGCTGGAGGCCAAGATCGATCACCCGCTCAATGGGCAGCGGCCCGTCGCGCAGGATCTCTTCCAGGCTCTGCCCCTCAACAAGCTCCGAGACCAGAAATAGCTGGGGAGAACCCTCGCCGTCCGGCGCCGCCTCGCCGGCCTCGAAAAGGGTTGCAACACCGGGATGATTAATGGCGGCGGCAAGTCGAGCCTCTCGCAGAAAGCGGTGGCGGAGTTCGTCCTCGCCGGCAACCTCGGTGCGGATGAGCTTGAGCGCCACCTCTCGCTCCAGCACTGTGTCACGGGCACGATAGACGACCCCCATACCGCCCGCCCCGAGTCTTCCGAGGATCTCGAAATGAGCGATGAGAGAGGGGAAGCTGCTCCCGCCGCCGGCATGATTGCTCGAAGGTACCAACTCTCAAACACTCTACGACGAGCAGGCTCGGAGGTCTAGCGGGGGGCGCGCTTACACGGGCGAAAGCCTACAGGGATCTGACGTCTTGGGGTCATGCTGAATGCTCTCCCGAACCGAATCCACCCTGGAACCGTGAAGACGCAAAAAACGCGAAGATCAGCACCAAGGAAAACTCAAAATGAACCCTTTGTGTCTTCTTTGCGCTCTTTGCGCCTTTGCGTTTTTCAAGCTGTTGGGTAGCCCCCAAACCGCCCCTTCACCGGAAAAACTACCCAAAACAGCGTGGGGGATCGCGAGACGCGGTCCGGTGGGGTATGCTCCATTCATGCTTTCCGTCGGAATCGTCGGGCTACCCAACGTCGGTAAGTCGACGCTCTTCAACGCCCTCACCGCGGGCGGCGCCGAGGTCTCGAACTACCCCTTTACGACGATCAACCCGAACATCGGCGTGGTGCCGGTGCCGGATGCCCGTCTCGACGCTCTCGGACAGGTGTTGTCTCCAGAGAAATCCACCCCGGCTACAATTCGCTTTATCGATATCGCTGGCCTCGTCGAAGGCGCCAGCAAGGGCGAAGGCCTTGGCAACCAGTTCCTGGGTGAGATCCGGCAGGTGGACGCCATCGTCCACGTCATCCGCTGCTTCGCCAAGGCGGATGTAGCGCACATCTTCTCGGACATCGACCCGGTGCGCGATGCTGAAGTGATCGATACAGAACTCATGCTTGCCGACCTCGAGGTCTTCGGCCGCGCGATTGAAAAACGCAAGCGGGACTGGCAGACGTATCCCGACAAACATGAGGGTGAAAAGCGGCGGATGACAGCGTGGCGGGAGGCGCTCGAGCAGGGCCGGCCGCTCCGTCAGTGTGGGCTCGACAATTATGACCTTCGGGAGCTGAAGACGGCCGGCCTGCTCTCTGGCAAACCAGTGCTTTACGTCGCCAACATCGCCGGTGAAGGCGACGAACAAAGTGTCACTGCGCTCACAGAAAGAGAAGCCGACACGCGCCTCCTTGGGGTCGATGTCGAGCTCGAATTCGAACTCGCCGAGCTCGATCCCGAGGAACGAGCGGAGTTCATGGACGAGCTCGGGCTCACCCAGACCGGGCTTGCACGAGTGGTTCGTTCGGCCTTCGACCTCCTCGGCCTGGTCGCCTTCTACACGATCGCAAAAAGTAAGCTGCAGGCGTGGGAGATTCCACGCGGCACACCCGCGGCGACCGCCGCCGGCAAGATCCATTCCGACATGGAAAAGGGTTTCATTCGCGCCAAGGTTGCGTCAGCGGATGAACTCATCGAGGCCGGTGCACTGCACGAAATCCAGAGTCAGGGCCGTGTGCGAACCGTCGGCCGCGATCACGAGATCTGCGACGGCGACGTTGTGGAGTTTTTCTTCAACGTGTAGGCCAAGCTGGAGCAAGTAACCAGTATCCAGTGACCAGTAACCAGAACCTCTCACCCACCCATTTTCGAGGCGCCGATCAACCCACTGTTTACTGATTCCTGGTTTCTGGGTTGATGGGCGGAACTGGTTACTAGATGGGCGGCGGTCGGGGCCCTTGACCTGATGTTTTGGCACAGTTAGGCTCACCATATCGATTTGAGACTTGATCTAGATTGAGTGCGTGCATCGGCTCACACCAACACCTCGGAGGTTGAAATGCAAAAAGATCCCCGCTTCATAGCCATCACCCGGGCTCTCGTCATCACCGTCGTCCTGGTCGCATTCAGTAGCCTGCTGGCGGGCTCCGCACACGCCGCTGACAAGAAGGATGTCGCGCTCGAGCTCACGGTCGACAGCGCCGGAAAGGCGACCATCTCGGTTAACCCTGAAGACGCAATGATCTGGCGGAACAAACCGAAAAAACCGAAGAAGATCAACTGGAAGACAGTCAACAACAGCCCATATGATGAAATCTTCTGGGAACTCCGCTACGACCCCGGTAAGGGGGGCGGCTCGGAGAACTACTTCGGTGATGCGGACATTGAGTGCGGCGAAACAGCGAAAAAGGTCCAGCCAGACAAAAAGCCGGATTTCCCCTATGCCCAGTGGCCTTACTCGATCACCGTTTACGCCTGTGTCGACGGCGCCAAGGGAGAGAAACTGGCAGAGGTCGATCCGCGAATCGTCTGGAAAGACTGAACCGGCCTAACCGATCCCTCCCACGAGGGCCTGAAAATCCGGCCGGTTGCGGAGGGAGCGAAATTCGTCCTCCTGGCGGATCAGTTCCGTCGACTCGCCGAGGGCGATCGCTCTCGTGAGCGCCTCGATGGCGGCATCATCCTCGCCGCACAAAGCGTTGATGTAGGCCAGCATATGGGCGCTAGGGCCCGTGTCGGGGAGCAACGCCTCGAGCTGCGGGACCAGAGTCATCGCCCGCGCACAGTCATGTGATTTTGCCGAGTAGAAAGCCAGATCCGACAGTGACTCCGGATTGTCGGGGTCATCGGCCACCCATCCCTCGAGGAACTCGCACGCCAGGTGGTACCTTTCCTGGGCCTCCTCGAGACGCTCGAGACGCTGGTAGAGATCGCCGAGATTGGCCTGGTACATCGGGTCCTGCGGGCTCAGCCGAACTGCGAGCAAATAATTTTCCTCCGCTCTAGGCCATCTCTCCGGATGGTCGGAGAAAAAGTAGGCGGTGGCCAAATTCGAGGCCAGGCGTGGGCTGCGGATGGGTTTCGGGAGGCTCTCATAGATGTCTATCGCGGTGTCGATCTCGCCGATCTGAAGGTGGTAGGTCGCGAGCTTCTCGCGCGGCAGGAGCACATCCGGGGGAGCCACCTCTGCCGCCTCCACGTATGCGTCACGCGCTTCCTCGTATTTGCCGGCGTCGGCGAGGAAGTTGCCGAGTACGTTCCAGTTGATCCAATCATCCGGGCGCAACGACGCGGCGGCGCGCAGCGACTGCTCGGCATTCACGAGATCTCCGGCTCGCTGGTAGTTCCTGCTTAACTCCCGCTGCACGAGATCCGCACGCGGGTGATCGGCGAGCACCGCCTCGACCTCTTTCACCGCATCATCATGGCGGCCCGTGGTTCGATAGACACGGGCCAACGCCAGCCGAGCCTCCGGCATCTCCGGGGCAATTTCCCGGGCCTTCTCGGCGTGACCCTCGGCCTCGTCCAGCGCCGCCCTATCGAGGTCCCGCAGGTAGATCTCCCACAGTGCCTCGCTCAGCCCTGCGTGGGCGAGTGCGAAATCCGGCTTGAGGCGCAGCGCCTGGCGGAAGTTTTCTACGGCGGCATCCGGTCCACGGAATTCGTCGACGCTGTCGAGGAACCGTCGTCCGGTCACGAAAAAGTCAAATGCCTGATCGGCGCCCTGGAAATCGCGCGCGAACCGGCGACGATCATCCTCTGTCAGCGGAATCGAAAGAAATGTTGCCAGATCGTTGGCCATCACCCGCTGCAACCCGAAAATCTCAGCACCCGGCGCCGTGTAGGCGTGGGACCACAGCACCAGACCCGTGGCGGTGTCAGTCAAGTTCACCGTGGCCTCGAGCCGGCTCCCTTCTTTGAGAATTTCACCATCGACCACCGAGCCAACCCCGAACTCCTCGGCAAGTTCGCTGGGGCTGCGGCCACGAGCGTTCCACGCCTCCGATCTGCCCACCAGTTGCAGGCCCTCCTGCTCCCGAAGACGATTGAGGAGCCCGGCGGACATTCCCTCTGCAAGACTATCCAGCTCGGCATCGCCGGTCAGGTTGGCAAAAGGCATCACCGCCATGGTCCGCAGCGGCGCCGGTGGTTTCGAACCGATTCTGCCGATCACCATCGCTCCAGCGATGACGACGGCCACCACCGCAACCACTGCCAGAGCCCACCGCGGGACACGGATGGCCCGCCGGTGGACGGATTTCGCCGAGTCGGAAATGACCTCAGTCTGCGGCTCGCTGCCGCTGCGGATGCCATCGCGGAGTTTGACGAGATCGTCTTCGAGCCCACGCGCCGATGGGTAGCGATCCTCGGGGTCCTTCTCAATACAACGTCTGATCACGCCGCTGAGATAATCGGGCAACCCGCCCTTGATTTCGCTGACCTCGGGGGGATGGTGGCTGAGGATGGACGAGATCACCTCGGCCGAGCTGTCGGCCAGAAACGGATGTTTGCCGGTGGCCATGGCGTAGAGGATCGTGCCGAGGGAGAAGATGTCCGATCGTTGATCGACGGGCTTGCCCTTGAGCTGCTCCGGGGACATGTAGGGCGTGGTGCCAAGGACCTGCCCTTCCGTCGTCAGAAACTCGGTTTCGAGGTGGGACTCCGAATGCACCTTCTTTGACTCTTCACGGCTGACCTTGGCGAGGCCGAAATCCAGGACCTTGAGCTGACCCCGGCCGGAAACCATGATGTTGCCGGGTTTCAGGTCACGGTGGGTGATGCCGCTTTCGTGGGCGGCGCTGACCGCGTCGGCGATCGGGATGGCGAGGTCGAGGAAGCGTCCGGGGTCGAGCCCCTCCTTGGGGATGATTCCCGACAGCGTCTCACCCTCCACGTACTCCATCGTGAAGAAGGGAACGTCACCATCCTCTTCGACCGAGTGGATGGTGACGATGTTGGGGTGGTTGAGGGCCGCAACCGCCTTGGCCTCGCGACGGAATCGTTCGAGCCGTTCGGGATCGGCAGCGACCTCCGGTGAAAGCACCTTGATCGCCACCTCGCGATCGAGGCGGGTGTCGCGGGCCAGCCACACCTCACCCATCCCACCCTCGCCGAGCTTCTCGAGGATCTCGTAGTGGAGCAGCGTGCGGCCGATCATCTGAATCCCCCGTGAGGCTAGCAGATCAGGTGCCGGCTTCCATGCGTTTCACCAGCTCCTTGTAGCGCGCGTGCTTGCGGATGTTGTCGAGGTCGGAGTCCTGTCGCATCCACTCGGGATCGGCCAACCCTGCATCGTACGATTTCTCGAGCGACTCGAGGGCCGAGGTCACCTCGCCGGCCAGAGAGTAGAGGCAGGCGAGATTGTAGAGAACCAGGGCATCGTTACCAGCCTTGTCGAGAATCCGCGACGCCCACTCGAGGCTGCGCTGGCGCTCACCAAGAGCGGCCAGGGCGCTCGCACCATCGAGCAGCATCGGCACATCATCGGGGTTGAACTCGAGCCGCCGTTCGACAACCTCCACCCGCTGTCGGTTGGCGGCCGCAGCAGCGCTTTCACGGCCGAGTCGCGTGTAAATCTGGGGCAGGAGCTGGAGGGCCCTGATCTCGTCCGGTGCAGCTTCCGTGGCCTTCTCAAACATCTCAGCTGCGGTCTCCAGTCTGCCCGCCGCAAAGGCGACGGTACCGTAGTAGTAGTAGGCCTCGAAGAGGCGGGGGTTGAGCTCCATCGCACGCCGGAATTCCGCCGCTGCTTCGTCGTAGAGCTGACGCTGGCCGAGGGCAAATCCTCGAGCAGCGTGCGCCTCGGCGAGGTTTGGATCGAGCTCGACCGCCTCACGGCTGGTCTCCTCGGCCTGAGCGAGGTTTTCTTCCGTGCTCTCGTAGTTGCGCCAGAACTCGGTGTAGGTGTCGGCCAGCCCTGCCCAGGCCAACGCGTAACCGGAGTCGATTTCGATCGCTTTCGAGAACATCTCCCGCGCCGAATCGAAATCCATACGGGTTCGGCGACGGTAGTGGCCGCGGCCGCGCAGGTAGTACTCGTAGGCTTTGAAATCGGTCGTGCGTTCCGAGCGCAGGGCCTGTTTTTCGACCGGGCTCAGGGTCAGCTGCAGGGCCTCGACGATGTTGCCGGCAATCTCGCCCTGGATGACGAAGACATCCTCGAACTGGCGATCATAGGTCTCCGACCACAGGTTGAAGCCGTCGGACACCTTGATCAACTGGACGCTGATTCGGAGCTGATCGCCCGCCTTGCGCACGCTGCCCTCGAGAATATTGTCGACCCCGAGTCGAAGACCAATCTCCTGCACGTCGAGGTTGGTCTCCTTGAGTGCATAAACTGAGGTCCGCGCTGGAATGCGAAGGCCTTCGACGTTGGCGAGGGCGCCGATCAGCTCTTCGGTCAGACCGTCGGTGAAGTACTCGTTGTCGGGATCGGCGCTCAGATTGGCAAACGGCAGCACCGCCACTGACGGCGTGTCGCTGCCTGCCGCCGATGCGAGGTCCGCGCTGAGACCACCGGTTCTCACGTCTGCGTCCGCCGGCGCCCTTTCACCGCCGCGTCCCAACCACCAGCCGGCAGCGAGGATCACAATCGCGGCGACTCCTGCAGCGGCCCACAGACCGTATTTTCGGGCCCCCTTCGGCTTTGGTGCGGGCGATATCGGCGTGGCTCCGCTACCGGTGGTCACCGAACCCGAATCGACCTCGCGGCGCAGGCTCTTGAGTTCGTTGCGGACATCCTTGGCCGACTGATAGCGCGCTTCGGGGTCCTTTTCCAGACAGTGCTGGATAATTCGCGCGAGGTGGCGCGGTAACGTTTCATTGATCTCGGTCACGGTCGGCGGCGAGTCGCGCAGGATGCTCGATACCAACGCCGCCGACGTGTCGCCGGCAAACGGCCGCTTACCGGTCGCCATCTCGTAGAGCACGATCCCGAGCGAGAAGATGTCGGTGCGGTGGTCCATCGCCAGGCC
>RCNF010001477.1_pt1 | contig 12388 bp, 10 predicted proteins | sample 2041311 | NCBI WGS metagenome assembly RCNF01 (sample SAMN09708228, study PRJNA481090) | Marine sediment metagenome, whole genome shotgun sequencing project. | biome: marine sediment; feature: ocean; material: sediment; isolation source: Sewage treatment plant 2 marine sediment (STP2) ... | reverse complement strand
TAAACTTATAGAGATCAACCGGGAGAAAGCATACAACCTGTCCAATGTGCTTGACAATACCCTGGTTATCAATGGAGACGGTAGCAATATGGACCTCCTGACTTCCGAAGGGATAGGCAATATGGATGCCTTCATTGCAGTAACCGGGAATTCTGAAACCAACATACTTTCCTGTACCCTGGCCAAGCAGATGGGGGTAAGGAAAACCATTGCCGAAGTTGAGAATATTGATTATATCAAGCTGGCGGAAAACATGGGGATAGAAACCATTATCAATAAGAAATTGATCACGGCCGGCCGGATTTTCCGCTTTACCAATTCCTATGATGTCTCCTCCATACGATGCCTGACGGGGACGAAGGCGGAGGTGATGGAATTCATTGTAAAGCCGAAAGCCAAGGTTACCAAGGGTGCTTTAAAGGATATCAGCTTTCCGAAAGATGCTATTATCGGGGGACTTGTACGGGAAAAGTCAAGCATTATTGCCAGGGGCACGACAGAAATCAGACCTGGTGATAAGGTAGTCGTTTTTGCCCTTCCCTCAGCCATTTCCAAGATACCCAAGTACTTTAACTAGCAGACCGCATGTTTAATTACCGGCTTGTTTTTCAGTTCCTCGGACTACTCCTGCTGATTGAGGGGATTTGCATGTGGTTGTGCATCCCGGTATCCATGTTCTTCCATGATCATGGACTCCTGCCATTGGGGATCAGTGGTATTATCAGTGTGTGTACCGGCGGTGCCGCCCTTATTATTAACCGGAAGGCCACCAAATCCATGAGTGCCAGGGATGGATTCCTGATCGTCGCTATCGGCTGGATCACGTTTTCATTCTTCGGCTGTCTGCCCTTCATCCTGTCCGGGGAGATCCCCTCCTTTACAGATGCCTACTTCGAGACCATCTCGGGATTTACCACCACCGGGGCAAGCATCCTTGACCAGGTAGAGATCCTGCCACACGGACTCCTTTTCTGGCGAAGCCTTACCCAGTGGCTGGGAGGCATGGGCATCATCGTAATGTCCCTGGCCATACTGCCGTTGCTCGGTGTGGGTGGCATGCAATTGTTTGTGGCCGAGGTACCCGGACCCCTGCCCGATAAGCTGCATCCCAAGATCAAGGAGACAGCCAAAAGGTTGTGGGCCATCTATATCATTTTCACCATCCTGGAGATCCTCCTGCTGTGGTTGGGTGATATGGACCTCTTCGATGCCATCTGCCATTCCTTTTCCACCATGGCAACCGGAGGCTATTCCACCAAGACGGCCAGCATAGCACATTGGGATTCCCCTTTTATCCATTATGTGATCACCCTCTTCATGTTCCTGGCAGGGACCAATTTTACGCTCTCCTATTTTGCCATGCACCGCCGGTTTGACAAGGTATGGCGGAATGAGGAATTCAGGTATTATGTCGGTATCCTGGTGGGTTTTACACTCCTCCTGAGCGTAATCCTCTTTTTTACCTCTAAGCACCCCTTGGAAGAATCTTTCCGCCTGGCCATATTCCAGGTGGTATCCATCGTTACAACCACAGGATTTGTGACTTATGATTACCTCACATGGTTACCACTCGTTGGGATCATTATTTTCATGTTGATGTTTTTCGGCGGTTCGGCCGGATCCACGGGAGGGGGGATCAAGATACTCAGGATCGTTTTGCTGATGAAGAATTCGGCCATGGAACTCAAAAGGCTTATCCATCCGCAGGCAGTGATACCGGTGCGATTTAATAAACATGCAGTGTCGCCGGATGTGCTGAACAACGTATTTGCCTTTTTTTCCTTTTATATCATTGTCCTGGTCATAGGGGTGATCGTAATGGCTGCCATGGGATATGACCTGGGGACATCCTTCGGTTCTGTAGCGGCAACACTCGGTAATATCGGTCCGGGTATAGGCCTTGTCGGTCCCATTGAAAACTATGCCCACATCCCTGTCTTTGGCAAGTGGTTCCTGAGCTTCCTCATGCTTATAGGAAGGCTGGAACTCTTCACCGTTCTCATCCTTTTCTCTCCGGGATTCTGGAAGAAGTGATTTTGAGATAAATTATTTATCTTACATTTTATTCACCAAATCCCCTTTCACCGATGAATGCAAAAAGAGCGTTTAGCCTGTCGCTGCTTATCCTATTTACCCTTTCCATGGTAAATGCCCAGACCGACAAAAGACTGCTTGGTGCATGGAAAACTACTATTGATTATGAGACTTATACCCTCAAGTTTATCTCAGAATCACAATTGATCCTGAACGGGGAGACTCATAGTTGTACCCTGACGGACAGGAATACAAATTCACAAGGGTAGGGGAGATGAAGAAGAAGGCTCCCGTGGCCCGGCGAGACAGAATACCGGAAATATACCAGGATGAAGGATTAATCGACCGGCCCGATTCCCAGCCTTACCACAACCGGATCCTGGTTTGTGCAATCGATCACTGTGGAGGGTTCGTTATTCCCATAACCCCCATGGATCACTGCATCCACCTTGTCTTTGAAATTGTCCCAGATAAGGTCCGGGTCAGTAGTATACTCGATCAATTCATCTTCATCGTGGATGGATGTGGTCATGATGGGATGCCCCAGTTCTCTCACAATTTCCAGGGGGATATTATTATCCGGGATACGTATTCCTATGGTCTTTTTAGTGCTGTGGAATATGCGCGGGATGTTGTTCCTGGCTGGCAGGATGAATGTATACGGACCCGGCAATGAGGACTTCATTAACTTAAAAACGGAGTTGCTTATAAGCTTAGCATAATCTGAAACCTGGCTGAGATCTGAAAATATGAAGGAGAAGTCTGCTTTGTTCAGTCTGATACCCTTCAACCGGGCAATCTTCTCGGCAGCCTTAACCTTGTAAATATCACAACCAAGGGCATAGACCGTATCGGTCGGGTAAACCAGTACGCCTCCATTCTGAAGCACCTCGCATGCTTTCAGGATTTGCCGCTGGCTGGGGTTCTCAGGATGTACCTTAAGCAACATATTCTTTCCTGCTTGATGGCTGCTAATATATACTAAATTATATTAACGGGTCCCTGTCGCCAGTGTATTCAGTTGCGGTGCCGATTTCCGGCGGACCTTCCTCATCTTCTTCCTCATCCTCTTCGGGCCATTCTTTTTTGGTTGACGGCGGACCGTAACCACGGTAGAAAAGGGCTATGCCGAGGCCCGATAAACCACCTACCAGGTGGGACTCCCAGGAGATCCTCAGGTCATAGGGGAGGATGCCCCATATCAGGCTGCCGTACATGAATACTACGATGAGGGAGATGGCCAGCAGGTGGATATTATTGCGGATGACACCACTGAAAAACACGAAAGATGCAAAACCATAGACCAGGCCGCTGGCCCCGATATGGTATGCAGGCCGGGCAGTTAACCAGACAATCAGGCCGGTGATGAACCAGATTAGGAAAAAAACCTTGTAGGCGACCGGGCGATAAAAATAGAAGATGGAAATGCCCAGGAGGTAGAGGGGTACCGAATTATCAAACAGGTGCTTGAAATCGGCATGGATAAGCGGGGAGAACAGGATGCCTTTTAATCCGCTGGCCTCTAAAGGGAACAGCCCCAGGTGAGAAAAACTCAATTCCAGGGCTGCTTCCGATATTTTAATTACCCAGATCAGGACCAGGAAAAAGGTCGGGAATACCAGGCTGTGTATAAATTTTTTCTTCTCCTCCATGAGCTTACGGAGGCAAGTGCTATCCTTTGTCGGGACGAAGGCTACGGACGGTTGCACCAGCCTGCCACATTTCTGATTCCCTGAGATCCTTCAGTTCGGCAGAGAGCAGTTCCTTGTAATCCGGGCGCCCGGTTTTGTCGAGCACAACCTTCGTTTCTTCTCCGGTTTTGACCCTATCATACAATTCCTTGAATACAGGCAGTGTGGCCTCCCTGAATTTGGGCAGCCAGTCCAGTGCTCCCCGTTGCGCGGTGGCACTGCAGTTGGCATACATCCAATCCATCCCGTTCTCGTCCACCAGCCGGATGAGGCTCTGGGTGAGTTCTTCTACGGTCTCGTTGAAGGCTTCTGAGGGACTATGGCCATTTTCCCTGAGTACCTGGTACTGGGCTTCCATGATCCCGGCCAGGGCTCCCATCAATACACCACGTTCACCAGTAAGGTCACTGTACACCTCCCCCTTGAAAGTAGTGGGGAAGAGGTAACCTGAGCCTATCCCAATGCCCAGCGCAAGGGTTCTTTCTTCAGCATTCCCCGTATAATCCTGGAAGATAGCATAGCTGGAGTTGATCCCCGTTCCCGCCAGGAAATTCCGCCTTACGCTGGTACCTGATCCCTTGGGGGCAACCAGGATAACGTCCACATTATCAGGCGGGATTACATCCGTCTGCTCCTTGTATGTGATGGAGAATCCATGAGAAAAATACAGGGCATCCCCTTCCTTCAGGCAGGGTTTCAGTTTGGGCCATACTGTCCGCTGGGCTGCATCAGATATCAGGTATTGAATGACCGTGGCCTTTTCAGCAGCTTCCGTAATGGGAAACAAGGTTTCTCCCGGAACCCAGCCATCCTTAATGGCTTTGTCCCAGTCCTCCTTGAAATCAGGTTCCTGTCCAATGATCACATCAATCCCATTGTCTTTGAGATTCATTGCCTGGGCAGGTCCCTGTACACCATAGCCTATGATAGCGATAATTTCATCTTTAAGCACTTCCTGTGCTTTTGAAAGCGGGAATTCTTCCCGGGTTACGACGTTTTCTTCAACGCCTCCAAAATTTAATTTTGCCATTTTTTATTGTATAATAGATTAGATTCTAGCTTTTGGTTTTCTTGTATCCAGTTTGACCAGGTATTCAGACATCCTTTCCTTTTTCGCCTTGGTGATGGCAATCCGACCGGACCGGGTAAATTGCAGTACGCCAAACTTTTTCATATTATCGAACAACTGCTGGGTTTCCTCCTTATGCCCTGTTTTCTCTATGACCGTGTACTCGTTGGTGACTTCCAGGATCCTGGCATTGTATCTCCTTACCAATCCCTCGATCTCCGTACTCTCGGTCAGTGCTTCAGTAGGGACCTTATACAGGGCGATCTCCTGGTAGATGATCTCTTCCTGGCAGAGGTAATATGCCCTTAATACATCCACGACTTTTTCGATCTGTTTCACAACTTTTTCGATAACCTCCTGGGTGGTCCTGATCACTATGGTGAACTTAAAGATCCCCTGGAGGGCAGACTCCGATACTGCCAGGCTTTCTATGTTAATGTGCCGGCGCGTAAAAATGATGGTTATCCTGTTCAGCAAACCAATGCTGTTTTCTGAAAAAGCTGTTATGGTAAATTCCTTTGCTTCCATTATTGTATTTTTTGTAAGTTTTCTTATTCAAGGCGGATGTCTGATACGGATGCTCCTGCAGGTACCATGGGAAATACATTATCTTCTTTTTCCACGGTAACTTCAAGCAGGAAGGGACCCTCATGGCTCAACATCTCTTCAATGGTCCCATCCAGGTCTTTCCTCTCCGATACTTTTTTACCATCTATGCCAAATCCCCTGGCAATGGTGATGAAATCAGGATTGGTCAGTTCTGTGGAAGAATATCTCCTGTCAAAGAACAATTGCTGCCACTGCCTTACCATTCCTAGGAAATTATTGTTCAGGAGGACGATCTTGATCGGGGCTTTATTCTGCCAGATCGTGCCCAGCTCCTGCAGGGTCATCTGGAAACCTCCGTCACCAATTACAGCCACAACTGTTTTATCAGGTTTGCCACGTTGTGCACCAAAGGCAGCCGGTAGCCCGAACCCCATCGTCCCGAGTCCCCCGCTGGTAACAACACTCCGGCTGTTCTTGAACTTGAAATAGCGGTTGGCGATCATCTGATGCTGTCCTACATCTGTAACCAGGATAGCCTCCCCCTTGGTTTTCTCAGTGATCATCCTGATCACTTCTCCCATGGTCAGTCCCTTCTTCTCAGGATGTATATCTTTTTCTATTACTTTTTCATATTCATACTGGTAGGCAATTTTAAACTGGTTCAGCCACTCCTCATGCTTGTTCTGTTTGATAAGGGGAAGGATGGCCTCAAAACTTTCCTTGATATCAGCGATTACAGCGACATCAGCCCTGACATTTTTATTTACCTCGGCAGGATCGATCTCGAAGTGTATTACTTTGGCCAGTTTGCCGTAGGTATTTACTTCACCTGTGACACGGTCATCGAATCTCATTCCCAGAGCGATCAGCAGGTCGCATTCGTTGGTTTTTATATTGGGACCGTAATTCCCGTGCATGCCAAGCATTCCTACGTTCAGGGGGTGCTCAGAGGGCATGGCGGAATTCCCGAGGAGGGTCCATGCTGCAGGGATCTGGGCTTTCTCGATAAATGCCATCAATTCCTTTTCTGCACCCGAGAGGATCACTCCCTGTCCAACAAGTGCCAACGGCTTTTTGGCATTGTTGATCAGCTCAGCTGCCTGCTCCACATATTCCATGCGAAGTGGAGGGCGTGGCACGTAGCTTCTGACATCCTCGCATTTTTCATAAGCGTAATCCAATTCTGCAAACTGGGCATCCTTGGTGATATCTATCATAACCGGGCCGGGTCTGCCGGTGGTGGCAATAAAGAAGGCTTTGGCCATCATCTCCGGTATATCTTCGGCCCTGGTTATCTGGATGTTCCATTTGGTAATCGGCATGGAGATTCCCATGACATCTGTTTCCTGGAAAGCATCCGTACCCAGGAGTTTGGATACAACCTGTCCGCTGATACAAATGATGGGAGTGGAGTCCAGCATGGCATCTGCCAATCCCGTTGTAAGATTCGTTGCTCCCGGTCCCGAGGTCACCATACAAACACCCACTCCACCGGTCACCCGGGCATAACCCTGGGCGGCATGGGCTGCACCCTGCTCATGCCTGGTCAGGATATGTGTGATCTTATCCTGGTAGTCATACAGGAGGTCATAAATGGGCATAATGGCTCCGCCCGGATACCCGAATATGGTATCAACCCCTTCTGCAAGGAGGGACAGAATAACGGCTTCTGATCCGCTTACCTTTTTTGTTTTCATATGCTTCAAATTATCAATATTTAATCAACCTTTCTGACAGCTCCCTTATCGGCCGATGTAACCATACTGGCATAGGCCTTCAGGGCTGTGGTTATGTTTCTTTCCCTTGTCCCGGGCTGAAATGCTTCCTCTCCCCGCGCCGTTTCTTTCTTCCTTCTTGCTTCCATCTCATCATCAGCAATGAGCAGGTTTATCCTGCGCTCAGGGATGCTGATCTCAATCTGGTCCCCGTCCTCGATCAGTGCAATCTCTCCACCGGCAGCTGCTTCTGGCGAGATATGACCGATGGACAGACCGGATGTACCCCCGGAAAACCTGCCATCTGTGATCAGGGCACATTTTTCACCCAGTTTCTTTGACTTGATGTATGAGGTCGGGTAAAGCATCTCCTGCATCCCCGGTCCCCCTTTCGGTCCCTCATACCGTATTACCACCACATCTCCGGCTGAAACCTGGTCATTCAGGATGGCCGTGCAGGCATCATCCTGGGAGCCAAATACCTTTGCAGCACCGGTAAATGTATAAACAGAAGGATCCACGCCGGCAGTTTTTACGATGCATCCGTCCCTGGCAATATTACCATACAGGACTGCCAGTCCCCCGTCCATGCTGTACGCATTCTCCATGTTCCTGATACAACCCGCTTTCCTGTCCTTGTCCATCTCCCTGTGCATATTTTTCTGAGATCCCATCACCAGGTTCCTTACCAGTCCGGGTGCCGCCCTGTAGATCTGTACATCCTCCCGGTCATCAGCCACCCTGCCGATATCGTAACCAGCGATAGCTTCCCCAAGTGTCAATCCATCCGCCCTCAACACTGCCGTATCAATCAGTCCCCCATTCTCCAGTTCTCCCAGAATGGCGAGTATGCCCCCTGCCCGGTTCACATCCTCCACATGGTAGTCGGAGCTGGGGGCAACCTTGCAAAGTACAGGGGTGTTCCTGGATAGATCATCGATGTCCTTCATGGTAAAATCAACACCTGCTTCATGGGCAATGGCTAATAAATGAAGAACGGTATTGGTGGATCCACCCATGGCGATATCAAGCCGCATAGCATTCAGAAAGGCGTTTTTACTGGCAATGGATCGTGGTAATACAGAGTCATCCCCTTCAAAATAATACTGTTGGGCATTCTCAACAATTTTTTTAGCGGCCTGCATGAAAAGGTCCAGCCGGAAAGCATGGGTCGCCAGGATGGTACCGTTGCCAGGCAAGGCAAGGCCTATGGCTTCGTTCAGACAGTTCATTGAATTGGCGGTAAACATCCCGGAGCATGATCCGCATGTGGGACAGGCGGCCTCTTCTATAATTTTGAGTTCCTTGTCAGAAACGGATTCATCTGCCCCCAGGATCATGGCATCCACCAGGTCATATTTCCGGCCTCCTGCTTTCCCGGCCTCCATTGGTCCACCGGAAACAAAAATAGCAGGTATATTCAGGCGCATGGCTGCCATCAGCATTCCCGGAGTGATCTTGTCGCAGTTACTGATACATACCATGGCGTCCACCTTGTGGCCATTGATCATATATTCCACACTGTCGGCGATCAGGTCACGGGATGGCAGGGAATAAAGCATCCCGTCATGCCCCATAGCAATGCCGTCATCTATGGCAATGGTGTTGAATTCGGCCGCAAAACAGCCCAGTTTCTCAATTTCTTTTTTGACGGTCTGGCCGATATCATGCAGGTGTACATGACCAGGAACAAATTGTGTGAAGGAATTAACAATACCGATGACCGGTTTTCCCATCTGCTCTTCGGTCATGCCATTGGCCCGCCAGAGGCTTCTGGCACCAGCCATAAGCCTGCCTTCGGTGGTTGTTGAACTTCTTAATTTGTGTTTCATGACTTGTCAAAAAACTTGTAAAAAAAAGAAGGCCACTCTGATCTTTCGAGAATGGCCTTCATAATATTTTTGTATTAATCCATACCATTCTTACGTGTCGAGCACCACGAGGCTCACAAGTAGAATAGCAATTATGATATGGACGTTTTTCATGTACTGAATGATGAGACAAAGATATTTATTAATCTCTGAAATCAAAATATTTTATAATTGAATAAGTGTTCGTGTCCGATATCGTACACAAATAGGATCGCATGCGTGCAAAAATAAATGTATATTATTTTTTAACGTAATATTAACATATTGATATATAGCTGTATAGAACTTTGGCATCAATTATGTATTATACATGATATGGAACCTACAGTATTCTATTACATATTATTAATTTATGTCGACGGCGGTGAAGAGGAGGCAGTGTAAACCTTATGAATTTTATACTGGCCATATTGATCGCTTGCACATTGGTGTATACACTGGCATTCCACCTGGGCGTCAGACGCGGCAGGAGAGAAAGCCGGATGAAGGAATACAGGCGGGGATACCAGCAGGGTTATGATCACTCCAAATCAGATTTACTATCCAGGCTCAATCAGGGCAACGAAGAGACCCGCATGAAAAGGGCTCAATAAAAAAAGGGCAAGCTACTTATATCGCACCGCTACAACCGTCTACCCTTGCTTCCTTCCGGACCTGGGGGAGTTCAACAGGAGCTGGTCGTATAAGACTTGCCCAGGCTGCAAAATTACTCAAAAAAAACAATATCTTTGCTATACTAATCCTAATCCTTTCATAATTATGGAAAACAAAAATACCACTGTTCTCTACAATGGCCTCGTCTGGGGCGCAATACTCGGTTTTGTAGGCATCATCTACAATGTAATCCTCTATATGCTCGACCAGAACCTGAACCAGAACTTGGGTTACCTGGGTATGGTATTAACCATTATTGTACTGATCCTGGGCATCCGGTCGTTCAGGGACAATGTCAGGGGCGGTGTCCTGCCTTTCGGTCCCGCATTCAAATTCGGATTCATTGTAATTCTTGTATCCAGTGTGATAGGCATTATCTATGCTTATCTACTGTGGACCGTTATCGATCCTGATATCGTTGGTAGGATGAAGGATATGCAGATGGAAAAGATGCTGGAGCAGGGCGTTCCGGAAGAGTCGCTGGACCAGGCCATGGCCATAGCAGGTAAATTTATGACACCCATTATGATGAGCATTATGGGCTTGTTTTTTGCCGTTCTTACAGGAACAATTATCGCCCTGATCATGGCGGCTATATTTAAGAAGAACGAACCTGAAGACCAGGTAGCCGCGGAGTAATTTTAACCTAAAAGTCCTGCATGGATATTTCAATCGTTGTACCTGTCTATAATGAAGAGGAATCGCTGGGGGAGCTGAGAACGTGGATTGAAAGCATCCTGTCCGTACATTCACTGACCTACGAGGTGATTTTTGTGGATGATGGGAGCAATGATGGCTCATGGAAGGTAATCGAGGAGCTATCAGGTAGGTATGAAACCGTCAGGGGAATCCGTTTCAGGCGGAACTATGGCAAAGCAGCTGCCCTTCATACCGGGTTCCAGTTATCATCCGGAGAGATAGTCATTACAATGGATGCCGACCTCCAGGACAGTCCCGAGGAGATACCTGAACTGGTCAGGATGATCAGGGAGGAAGGATATGATCTCGTTTCGGGTTGGAAGAAAAAGCGGTATGATCCCCTTACCAAAAGGATCCCCAGTAGGCTCTATAACTGGTTTGCCAGGAAGGTATCCGGCATTAAACTGCATGATTTTAATTGCGGCCTCAAAGCCTACCGGAACCAGGTGGTGAAAAGCATTGAAGTCTACGGGGATATGCACCGCTATATCCCCTTACTTGCCAAGAGGGCGGGATTTACTAAGATTGGGGAAAAGGTAGTACAGCACCAGAAACGAAAATATGGGTCGACCAAATACGGGATGAAAAGGTTTATTGTGGGTTATCTTGACCTGATCTCAATCGGTTTCATTGGCAGGTTTGGAAGGCGGCCCATGCATCTTTTCGGAACTTTCGGCACCCTGATGTTCCTGGTTGGTTTTTTCGCTGCAGCCTGGCTCGGTGGACAGAAAATTTATTATACCATCCATTCCATTCCCATGCCAAGGGTAACACAGAGTCCCTATTTCTTCCTGGCATTGACAGCCATGATCATTGGTACCCAGTTGTTCCTGGCAGGCTTTCTGGGCGAACTGATCACAAGGAATTCCACTGTCCGGAATGAGTACCTAATAGATGAAACCATTAATCTGTAAATTTTGAACATCATCTGTATCGGGCCGGCTCATCTCCTGAGGGGAGGAATTGCCATTTAGCACATCGCTCTCTGAAGATGCAATAAAACATTACCAAATGAAAATAGCCATTATCGGTACCTCATATCCTTACAGAGGCGGATTATCTGCGTATAATGAAAGGTTAGCAATCGAGCTGCAAAGGGAGGGGCATGCGGTAACTATTTTTACCTTCACTCTTCAATACCCTGATTTTCTATTCCCGGGAAAAACACAATATTCTGAAGAAGATGGGCCAGATAACTTGAACATCCTTCGTTGTATCAATTCAATAAATCCTTTTAACTGGCTCTCGGTTGGCAATCGAATAAAACGTCAAAAACCAGATCTGATCATTATCAAATACTGGCTTCCGTTTATGGGGCCATGCTTCGGTACGATTTTGAGAAAGATTAAAAAAAACCGACACTCAAAAATCATTACCATAGTCGATAATATCATTCCTCACGAATCAAAAATTGGCGATAAGGCATTCACGCGTTATTATGTTGCTGCTGTAGATGGATTTCTGGCGATGTCTCAAAACGTATTAGAAGATATTAAACATTTTGATAAGTCTAAGCCAAAAATATTATCCCCACATCCCCTTTTCGACAACTTTGGAAATTTGTTGGCCAGGGATGAGGCGCTTACTAAACTGGGACTGGACTCTGCATACAGGTATATATTGTTTTTTGGCCTGGTCAGGGCATATAAAGGTCTTGATCTTCTTCTTGAGGCATTTGCTGATATTCGATTTAGGGATGGTAAAATTAAATTGATCATAGCTGGTGAGTATTACTCAGATAAGAAGGTTTATACAGATTTGATTAATAAATACTCCCTCGAAAAGGATATTATTCAAATAGATAATTTCATTCAGGACTCTGAAGTCAAATATTTCTTCAGCGCTTGCGACTTAGTGGTTCAACCATATAAATCTGCTACCCAAAGTGGTATAACCCAAATCGCCTATCACTTCAACAAGCCCATGGTTGTAACAGATGTTGGAGGATTAAGTGAATTATGCCCTGATGGTAAAGTTGGATATGTTACTTCAACCAATCCTGATGAAATTGCCAGCGCAATAATCCGGTTTTTTCAGGATACCAACCAGGAAGAGATGATTAATAATATTATCGAAGAAAAAAAGAAATATGGTTGGGGGGTTTTA
>RCNF010001474.1_pt1 | contig 12395 bp, 9 predicted proteins | sample 2041311 | NCBI WGS metagenome assembly RCNF01 (sample SAMN09708228, study PRJNA481090) | Marine sediment metagenome, whole genome shotgun sequencing project. | biome: marine sediment; feature: ocean; material: sediment; isolation source: Sewage treatment plant 2 marine sediment (STP2) ... | reverse complement strand
GAACGCATCGCGTTAGAGGATGAGTACTTCATCGAGAAAAAACTGTTCCCGAATGTCGATTTTTATTCGGGCATAATTCTGAAGGCGATGGGTTTTCCTACTTCAATGTTTACCGTGCTGTTTGCACTTGCCAGAACAGCGGGCTGGATAGCACACTGGAATGAAATGATTGCCGACCCGGTACATAAAATTGGTAGACCACGACAGCGATATACAGGGTACGGGAAGCGGGCTTTTGTTCCTATGGATAAACGCTGATAGCTAACATTTGCATTTTTAAACGGGTATTCAATTATGTCTCACGATCAGATGTTAAAAGACAAAACAAAATCTGCTGCCGAAGTAGCTGCTACTGTAAAAAGCGGTGACCAGGTAGATTATTGTGCTGGTGTTTCACAGCCGGATGTTTTCGATGCAGCCCTGGCAGAACGCAAAGGCGAAGTAAAAGATGTGGTGATTAGAACTCTGCTCACCACGAGGCCGCGCCAGGTTGTCGAGGTTGATCCTGATCAGGAAAGTTTTATTTTCGAAAGCTGGCATTTTAGCGGTTATGACCGAAAGCTTCATAAGCAGGGCTCAGCCAGTTATGTGCCATTCAACTTTGGCGAATGCCCGGATATATACCGTCGTTTTAGGAAGGTCGACCTGGCTATCGTCAAAACTACGCCGATGGATGAGCACGGTTTTTTTAATTTTGGCGCAACTAATTCATATCTACGGGCGGTGCTTGATGTCGCTGACCGCATCGTCGTCGAAACCTGTGAATCGATGCCGCATTGTGCCGGTGTTCAGGCTGATGTGCATGTCACAGAAGTCGAAGCGGTTATCATAGGTGATAATAAACCGCTGTTCGAATTGCCAAGCCCGCCGTTAACTGACCTCGATCGCAAAGTAGCGGAATATATAATTCCAGAGATTCAAGACGGCAGCTGTTTGCAGATTGGTATCGGTGGTATGCCTAACGCAGTCTGTGCAGCGCTGGTTCATTCTGATATCAAAGACCTGGGCATTCACACCGAGATGTTTGTCGATAGCATGGTAGCCCTTGCAGAATCCGGGAAAGTATCTGGTGCCTGTAAACAGACTTTCCGTGGTCAGATGACTTATGCCTTTGCCATGGGGACGCAACGATTGTATGACTTCCTTGATGGCAACCAGAGTACCACCAGCCTGCCAGTCGATGAAACCAACCTGCCGCATAATATTGCAGCCAATAAAAATGTGGTATCGATAAACAATGCGATGCAGGTCGATCTAACTGGCCAGATCAGTTCGGAGAGTAATGGCTACCAGCATGTCAGCGGTACTGGCGGACAATTGCAGTTCGTTCGTGGTGCTTATGCTTCTGAAGGCGGTAAATCCTTTATGCTGTTGTCATCACGTTTTATGAAAGGTGATACACCGGTTTCCAGGATTGTTCTTGGCTTATCACCCGGCACATGCGTTACCACTCCACGAACCGATGCCATGTACGTGGTGACCGAGTACGGTATAACGAACCTGAAAGGTAAGAGTGTACCCGAGCGCGCCCTGGCATTGATCGAGCTGGCACACCCGGATGATCGTGAAGGTCTGATGCGGGAAGCGGTAGAAAGTAAGCTGCTACCACGCAAGTACTGGTAAGCCTGCCCGTTTAGCAGTTTTAGCTCACTGCTTACAACAGGCTTACAACAGGTTTACGCAGCTGGCTTTAGCTGTTTGCCTTTGATGGCACCATGACCAGAGCCTCGCCTTGCAGAACCGGCTTGTCGTCTACGCTGCAGATGGTTTCAAGAGTGATGCGGCGCTTTGCAGTGTTAACATCAGTGACCGTTGCCGTGGTAACAACAGTGTCACCTGCACGGACCGGTGCGATAAATTTTAATTGTTGACCCAGATAGATGGCACCAGTGCCGGGGAGTTTGGTGCCGATTACGGTAGAGATAAAAGCGGCTGATAATATGCCGTGAGCGATACAGCCCTTAAACATGGTCTGTTTGGCAAATTCTTCGTCCAGATGAACAGGGTTGTCATCACCGGATACATCGGCGAAATCCTGTATATCCTGCTGTGTTACTTTTCTGCTGTACTCGGCACTCATACCGACTTCTAGCTCCTCGATAAAGTAGCCTTTTGACTCAGTATTTAAGGGCATTTCTGGACTCCGAAAATTTATTTAATGTGTGTTTTATCTTATCGTTTTTTAGAAAGTTTTATTGTATTTTAATTACACGTTAACATGCAGTGAATAAAGTTTTATCGAGGGGATAACTATGCCGCTATCAAAAGCTGCCGACAGAGAACCGATACACCATCGCGCAATAAATTGTAGGGGTTTTCGTCGCCTGGATGATCTTTGGGATATAGAGGGCCACTTAGTTGATGTCAAAAGTTACCCTTTTCAGAATACATGGCGTGGCGAGATTCACCCAGGTGAACCGCTTCACGAGATGTGGATACGGATGACGGTCGATGATGACCTTGTGATAATTAATATTGAGGCAGTAACCGATAATTCGCCTTTCCCGGAATGTCCAGATATTCCTCAACGGTTTCATTTATTAGAGGGCGTAAAAATAGCGCCGGGCTGGACCAGGAAAATACGAAAACAGCTCAGTGGTGTAAATAGCTGCACGCACCTTGTAGAGTTACTGGGCCCGATGGCGACCACCGCGTTCCAGACCATTTACCCGCTGATCAATATGAAACAGCAAAAAACCGATGAAAGTATTCGCCCGCCGCTGATTAATACCTGTCACGCATTTGCAAGCGATGGCGATGTGGTGCGACGGCAATGGCCCGCGTTTTACACTGGCGACGATACCGGTGTTACAGATAAGTAATGATTTATTGAATGCAGCTTTAACAGGAGATCACATATGAAGCGCGAATCTATGCAGTATGACATGGTTATTGTTGGTGCCGGCCCTGCAGGGTTGTCAGCAGCCATTCGTTTTAAACAGTGCTGTATGGAAAAAGGAAAAGACTTCACTGTCTGTGTTCTGGAAAAAGGCTCTGAGGTCGGCGCGCATATTTTGTCTGGCGCGGTAATTGATCCTTGTGCATTAAATGAATTATTGCCTGATTGGAAACAGCGTGGTGCGCCGCTTAATACACCGGTCGAAGAAGACCACTTTCAACTATTGACAAAAAATAGTGCGCTTAAGCTACCCGTACCTCCACAGATGCATAACCAGGGTAATTACATTATTAGCCTGGCTAACCTGTGCCGTTGGCTGGCTGAACAGGCAGAGGCGTTAGGGGTAGAGATATTCCCCGGGTTTGCTGCAGCACAGGTACTGTATGCAGACGATGGCAGTGTACGCGGTGTGATCACCGGTGATATGGGGCTCGATAAAAGTGGCGAACAGAACGATAATTTTGAGCCGGGTATCGAACTGCATGCAAAACAGACCCTGTTTGGTGAAGGTTGTCGCGGCTCGTTAACAAAAGATTTGATACAGCGATTTCATCTCGATAAAGATGCCGACCCGCAAACGTACGGTCTGGGGATAAAAGAATTGTGGGAAGTCGAACCTGAAAAACATAAACCAGGCAAGGTTGTTCATACTGTCGGCTGGCCGTTAGATACAAAGACCTATGGCGGTTCCTTTTTGTATCACCTGGAAAATAACCAGGTGGCTGTCGGTTTTGTCGTTGGTCTTGATTATGAAAATCCTTACCTGAGTCCCTATGAAGAGTTCCAGCGTTTTAAGACGCACCCATCGATAAAACCTGTGTTCGAAGGTGGGCGCAGGCTCGCCTACGGTGCGCGTGCATTAAGCGAGGGTGGTTTTCAGTCAGTTCCCGAACTGTTTTTCCCCGGCGGTGCACTGATTGGCGATAGTGCAGGGTTTCTTAATGTGCCGCGCATCAAGGGAACGCATACCGCGATGAAGTCGGGCATGTTGGCCGCAGACGCTGTTTATGAGAGCCTGTCTGGAGAAGCTGATGCCGACCTTGGGCGCTACCCCGAAATGCTTAAACAGAGCTGGTTGTGGAAGGAGTTGTACCAGGTACGCAATATACGTCCTGCATTCCATTTTGGCCTGTGGGGAGGTATCGCTTATTCGGCACTTGATACTTATATCCTGCGTGGCCGTGCGCCATGGACGATGCATCATCACGCCGATCATAAAGCCATGAATCCTGCGGCGCAGTGTACGCCGATCGATTATCCAAAACCCGACGGTAAAATATCCTTCGACAGACTGTCATCCGTGTTTATTTCAAATACGAATCACGAGGAAAACCAGCCCTGTCATCTGCAGTTAAAAGATAAGTCGATAGCGGTTGATTTTAATCTTGCACAATATGATGCGCCTGAACAACGTTATTGCCCGGCAGGTGTGTATGAGATCATTCGCGATGCTGCTGGTGCTAATCCTGTGCTGCAAATAAATGCACAAAATTGTGTGCATTGTAAAACCTGCGATATTAAAGATATGAAACAGAACATAAACTGGACGGTTCCAGAAGGTGGTGGCGGGCCTAATTACCCTAATATGTAGGTTGTATCAGTTTTCCGCGTCTGCCAGTCGCATGGCAAGGTTGCGTAAGATGGTAGCGGTTGCGCCCCAGATGTTGTGTTGTTCGTAATCTAGTTCCCAAAACAGGCGCATTTCGCCCTGCCAGAATATTTTATTGTGCTGGTAGTTGTTAGCATTTAGTAAAATTTCGCAGGGTACTTCAAAGCTGTATTCAACCTCAAATTTGTCGATTTCTGCACGGTAATCAGGGTCAACAAATCCGACGATCGGTGTAATTACAAAATTAGATACAGTTGTATGCTGTTTGAGAAACCCGGCAACGTCGATCTGTTCCTGAGGAATGCCAATTTCTTCCTGTGTTTCACGCAGTGCTGTATCCACTGCATTTTTATCGCTAGTTTCGACCCGGCCACCGGGGAAGCTGATCTGGCCAGCGTGATGATTCAGGTGCTGCGAACGCTTTGTCAGGATAATGGAGTGGTTTTTATATCTTGTCACTATCGGAATCAGTACTGCAGAAAAATGAACAGCGGATTGCTTGCTGATTTTCCAGTCATCAAGTTCTGAAACAGGGTTTACGGCTTTAGAAATGTGCTCAAGCATCACTGATAGTGTAATTTTTAGTTGTGCGAGACGCGCATGAATTTTTTGGCTGATTGCCATCGCTGTCTATTAACTCCTTGTTTTTAATAATATCCTTTTGACAGATAAAAAGCAGGTTTTTATGCGGCGGGCTGCGGAAGCGGGTCGTTAGCGGTTTGTCGGGCATATTTAATGTATAATATCTAACGCAAAAAATGGTAGTCAGCTAGTTACAGCGCTTACCAGCATCCCATCATTCATAAATTCCTGGAGGCATCGTGGCTTCAAAACGGTCAAAAATTATTTACACGCTTACAGATGAAGCACCTGTATTGGCGGCTTGTTCTTTACTTCCCATTATCAGGTCATTTTCAGCGGCAGCTGACATTGATATCGAACTTGCAGACATTTCACTGGGCGGGCGGGTATTAGCGGCGTTTCCAGATGAATTAACGGACGAGCAAAAAATTAATGATGCCCTGGCCGAGCTTGGTGACTTAACTCAGGACCCCGATGCGAACATCATAAAATTACCCAATATCAGTGCTTCTGTGCCACAGCTAAAGGCCTGTATAAGTGAGCTGCAGGAAAAAGGATTTAAAATCCCGGATTACCCGGAAGATACTCAGGATGAGGCCCAGTTAGCGATCAAGAAAAGATACGCTAAAGTTACCGGCAGTGCCGTTAATCCGGTACTGCGTGAAGGTAATTCAGATCGTCGCGCACCTGCTGCGGTAAAAGCATATGCACGAAAAAATCCGCATAGCATGGGCAAGTGGAGCCAGGCTTCACGTACCCATGTTTCCTATATGAGTAAGGGTGATTTCTACGATAATGAAAAATCGATGACCATGGAGAAGGCCTGTGACGTGAGGATGGAGCTGGTCACAAAAGATGGCCAGACAATCGTGTTGAAGGAAAAAACCTCGTTACTCGAAGGCGAGATTATCGACAGCATGTATATGAGTAAAAATGCATTGTGCGAGTTTCTCGAAGAACAGATCGAAGACGCTAAAAATACTGGCGTCATGTTTTCATTTCACGTGAAAGCAACCATGATGAAAGTATCTCATCCGATCGTTTTCGGCCACGCGGTAAAAATTTATTATAAAGACCTGTTTACCAAGCATGAAGACCTGTTTGAAAGTTTAGGTGTGAATGCGAATGAAGGTTTGAGTAGTGTCTATGAAAAAGTACAGTACTTAACAGAAGCTAAACGTGAAGAAATTTTAGCCGACCTGCATGCCTGTTATGAATCCCGCCCTGAACTGGCGATGGTGGATTCAGCGAAAGGTATCTCGAATTTCCATACACCGAGCGACATCATCATCGATGCGTCCATGCCTGCGATGATACGTTCAAGCGGAAAAATGTGGGGACCTGATGGCAAGTTGAAAGATACCAAAGCGGTAATGCCGGAGAGTACCTACGCCAGAATTTACCAGGAAGTTATCAATTTCTGTAAGGGCAACGGCGCATTTGACCCGACCACCATGGGTACAGTACCGAATGTCGGCCTGATGGCGCAAAAAGCAGAAGAGTATGGTTCACACGATAAAACCTTTGAAATTCAGGCGGATGGTGTAGCCAGGATTGTTGACGACGAAGGTAATGTTCTGCTCGAACAAAATGTAGAAAAGGGCGATATCTGGCGCATGTGCCAGGTGAAAGATGCACCCATTCGTGACTGGGTGAAGCTGGCTGTTACACGCGCCAGGTTATCGGGTATGCCCGCTGTTTTCTGGCTGGATGAGTATCGCCCGCACGAAAATGAGTTGATAAAGAAAGTAAAAGTTTATTTACAGGATCATGATATAACAGGTTTGAATGTGCAGATCATGTCACAGACACGCGCAATGCGTTATACACTGGAACGTTGTTTACATGGTAAGGACACGATATCGGTTACCGGTAATATTTTGCGTGATTACCTGACCGATCTGTTTCCTATACTGGAGCTGGGAACAAGTTCAAAAATGTTATCAATCGTACCGCTGATGAAAGGTGGCGGTCTGTTTGAAACTGGCGCCGGCGGTTCCGCACCAAAAATGCTCAAGCAGCTGCTGGAAGAAAATCATCTGCGTTGGGATTCACTGGGTGAGTTTTTAGCGCTGGGTGCGTCACTGGAAGAAGTTAGCATCAAGCAGGATAATCCGAAAGCAGCTGTTTTGGCCAGGACACTCGATAAGGCGACCGGCATGTTACTGGAAAATGGCAAATCACCGTCCAGAACCACCGGTGAGCTCGACAACCGGGGTAGTCACTACTACCTGGCAATGTACTGGGCGCAAATGCTTGCGCAGCAAACTGAAGATAAGGAATTGCAGGAAAAATTTAAGCAGCTGGCTAAAACACTCGTTGAAAAAGAAGATGATATCCTGGCTGACCTGATACAGGAGCAGTGGCACGCAGTGGATATTGGTGGTTACTATAAAGCTGATCCCGATAAGACCAAGGCGATAATGCGCCCCTCGAAAATACTGAATGAGGCGCTTGCCGCAGTAAAGTAGTCCGCAGCTGAAGATTGTAGTCGGTACCGTCACAGGTACCGCTACGTCTTATCCGGGTTCGGCCTTCATTTACCGCCTCACTTACTGTCTCAGGTTAAAACAGTGAGTCGTCCAAAGCTAATACGTCATCGGCGCCATGTGTTATAGCGGCGAGCAGAGCACTGGTTTGCGGCATTATATTACTCGCGTAGAACTCGCTGGTTATGATCTTGCTGGTATAGAAGTCTGTGTTCTCATCACCAGCCTTTAAGCTGTTTTTTGATGCGACTGCGGCGCGTGCCATCTGCCAGCCGCCGATGACGGTTCCAGCAAGCCGTAGATAAGGCACAGAACCCGCTGCTGCTTTTCTCGGGTCCGGTTGTTCTAACAACCAGTTGCTCGCTTTTTCGAAACAATCGATAGCTGCCATTAAAGCGGTGCGAATAGATTTCAGCTCCTGGTTTGCTAATGGGTCATCCATTTGTCGCATAGTTTCTATCAGCTCAAATACCGCTGCGCCTTTGTCATGTACCAGCTTACGCCATACCAGATCATTCGCCTGGATGCCGGTTGTGCCTTCGTAGATTGCCGTGATACGCGCATCCCGGTAGTGTTGTGCCGCGCCGGTCTCTTCGATGTATCCCATGCCGCCATGGATCTGAAGATTGAGCGAGGTGAGTTCATTAGCCAGTTCTGTCGACCAGCCTTTCACGATCGGTGTTAGTAAATCATTCAGCTTCCTGTGTTTTAGCCGTTGTTCTTCATCCGGGTTTTTATGTGCGTGGTCGTGTGCGGCTGAGCACAGGTAGGCGATAGCGCGCGCCGCTTCGATCTGTGATTTCATGGTCATTAACATGCGCCGGATATCCGGGTGTTTGATGATGGTTGAGCCATCACCGGGTTTGCCTCCCAGCGGTGTACTCTGCACACGTTCACGCGCATATTCGCGTGCCTGCTGGTAGGCGCGTTCAGAAACGGCGATACCTTCAACACCAACAGCAAGGCGTGCCAGATTCATCATAGTGAACATGTAGCGTAAACCTTCATGTTCGTTACCCACCAGGTAACCGATTGCACCACCATTATCACCGAAAGACATCACCGCCGTCGGGCTGCCATGGATGCCTAGCTTATGTTCCAGCGATACGCATAGCACATCGTTGGCGTCACCGATATTGCCATTTTCGTCGACCAGCATTTTAGGTACGATAAATAAAGAGATGCCCTTTACACCAGCGGGTGCATCCGGCAGGCGGGCCAGTACCAGGTGGATTATATTCTCGGTCAGGTCGTGGTCACCGTAGGTGATGAATATTTTCTGCCCGGTGATCAGATAGTGTTCGCCATCGGCAACGGCGCGGCTTTTAATGGCACTTAGATCCGAGCCGGCCTGTGGCTCGGTCAGGTTCATGGTTCCGGTCCATTCACCGCTGACCATTTTTTCCAGATAGGTCTGTTTTAAAGCGTCGCTGGCGTGCGCATGGATGGTATTCATCGCACCGTGGGTGAGCATGGGGCAGAGGGTGAAGGCTATGCTGCCCGCATTCATCAAGTCATCGACCACGGTAGCAAGCAGGTGAGGCAAGCCCTGACCGCCAAATTCCGGGTCAAATGCCAGGCCGTTCCAGCCGTTTTCGACGAAGGTATTATAAGCCTGCTGCCAGCCGTCAGCCGTGGTGACTTTGCCGTCTTTCAGGTGTGCACCCTGTTCATCCCCGGTGCGGTTAATGGGCGCTATAACATTACTGGCGATCTTGCCGGCTTCTTCGACTATGGCAGCGACCATGTCGGGTGAGGCGTCTTCAAATCCGGGTAGCGCTGCAATTTCTTCCAGACCAGCCAGCTCGGTCAGGGTGAACATGATCTCCTGCAGGGGAGGTGTGTAAGTCGACATCTGTGTGAGCTCCCTGATTACTATCAGTAGTTAATTGCAGTTGTTTATTGTAGTAGTTAATCGTAGTCGTAAATTGCAGTCGTAAATTGCAGTAGTTAATCGCGCAAGGTTCCTGTTGCTGTTATCTGTGTCAGCCATCCAGTGCAGTTGATAACTCTGGCAGCGCCTGGAACAGGTCGGCGACCAGTGCGTAATCGGCTATCTGCATCATCGGGGCTTCTTCGTCCTTGTTGATCGCGACGATGACTTTGCTGTCTTTCATGCCGGCAAGATGTTGTATCGCGCCGGAGATGCCTACGGCGATATAAAGATCGGGTGCGACTATTTTTCCGGTTTGCCCGACCTGGTAATCGTTGGGTACAAAGCCTGCATCCACGGCTGCGCGTGATGCACCTATCGCTGCCTGTAGTTTGTCTGCGATATCTTCTAATAACTTAAAGTTTTCGCCGCTCTGCATGCCGCGACCGCCAGAGATAACAACGCGCGCGCTGGTGAGTTCGGGTCGTTCACTCAGGGTGAGCTCCTGACCTATGAAACGCGTTTTTTGTGAAATAGTGCAGGCAGCAATGGTCTCTTTTGTGGCATCGCCACCTTCGGTTGCCGCCGCATCAAACGCGGTACCGCGTATGGTTAACAGCTTGATAGTATCGCTTGATTGCACCGTGGCCAGTACATTTCCCGCGTAGATCGGGCGTACAAAAGTATCGGCAGATTCGATACGAATGACGTCAGAAATCGGGGCGACGTCGAGCAGTGCGGCGATACGCGGTAACAGGTTTTTGCCAAAGGTGGTTGCAGGTGCAAGGATGTATGCGCAGCCTTCTGCACTTGCCGATGCCAGATTGGCCTGTGCCAGATTTGCCTGTACCAGCGGCGCCAGATTTTCGGCAAGGGTATGTTCGTATTCGGCAGCGTCAGCCAGTAACACCCTGTTGACACCCTTAATCGCTGTGGCCTGCTCGGCGACGGCGTCGCACTGGTGCCCTGCAATAAGCAATATAACTTCGTCATCGAGCTGGCAGGCGGCTGTTATGGTACATAAAGTGGCCTGGTTGATGTTTATATTATTGTGTTCGGCAATTACTAGTGCAGTCATTATATTACCTTCGCCTCGTTTTTAAGTTTATCCACGAGCTGGGCAATATCGGCTACCCTGATGCCGCCCGCGCGTGCTGCAGGTTCTTCGACTTTAAGTGTTTTAATGCGTGGCGTTACATCGATGCCTAGTTCTTCTGGCGTTAATGTGTCCAGCGGTTTGCGTTTGGCCTTCATGATGTCCGGCAATTTCACGTAGCGGGGTTCATTGAGACGCAGATCAGTTGATACCACGGCAGGCAGGTTTACCGCGATGGTTTCCAGTCCACCGTCGATCTCGCGGGTAACATTAAGCTCGCTGTTTGCAAGCTCACCGTCTGCGATCACGACTTTTGATGCAAACGTTGCCTGCGGCCAGTCGAGTAATGCTGCCAGCATCTGCCCGGTTTGATTACAGTCATCGTCGATTGCCTGTTTCCCGAGGATAACCAGGTCCGGCGTTTCTCTGTCGACGGTGGCTTTGAGCAGTTTGGCGACGGCCAGCGGTTGCAGTTCGGTTTCGGTTTTGATCAGTATTGCGCGGTCAGCGCCCATCGCCAGTGCAGTACGCAAGGTTTCCTGGCAGGCTTCGATGCCGGCAGAGACGATTACGATTTCTGCAGCATGGCCTGCTTCTTTAAGCCGCAACGCTTCTTCGACCGCAATCTCGTCGAACGGATTCATGGCCATTTTTACATTTGCTAATTCGACTGCGCTACCATCCACCTTAACGCGAACTTTGGCGTTATAGTCAACCACCCGTTTGATTGCAACCAGTATCTTCATATTGTGTTTATGCTCCGCTTTTCAGGATGCGCCGGCTGTGCAAAAGCCGGTCACTGATGAATGAATATACTACTTCGAACGATGCTGGCAAATATATATTGTTTTTAATACATATTATTTGTTTATCTTTACCCTGTTTGATTACTGGTGATTTCGTTTAGCCGGCAGAGTGCAGGCGCTTAACCATTAATCTTGACGATGGTTCGGCCCAGATGCTGGCCGCTCATGAAGTCATCAAAAGCCGTGGGTAGTTCAGCCAGGGTGATTTCGTGGGTAACAATATTATCCAGATGCTTTGGTTTTAAGTCAGTAGCGATCCTGTGCCAGATGTTCTCACGCATCGCAGGCGTGCAGTCAACCGAATTAATCCCCAGTAAGGAAACGCCGCGCAGGATAAAAGGCATGACAGTGGTTTCAAGTTTGTAGCCGCCGGCAAGTCCGACGGAGGCGATGTTGCCCCAGGGATGGACGGTGCGCGTCAGCCAGCCGAGGGTGTCGCCACCGACGCTGTCAACAGCGCCTCCCCATAGTGATTTTTCCATGGGGCGTGTGCCCATTTCCAGGTCATGGCGATTAATAATCTCTGTTGCACCGATGGATTTTAGATAATCGTTATGCTCAGGTTTACCGGTGAGTGCAGTAACCTCGTAACCCAGTGATGAAAATATATCGATTGCAAAGCTACCAACGCCGCCGGTTGCGCCGGTGACCATGATAGGGCCATTTTCGGGGGTCTGTCCGTTATCCTGCATCCGTTGCACAGCCATAGCGGCTGAAAATCCTGCGGTACCGATTGCCATGGCATCACGTAAACTCAGACCTTCTGGTATGGGCACTACAAAATCGGCTTTCACGCGTACGATTTCTGAATAACCGCCGTCGTACATTTCAGACAGGCTGCAACCACAGACCATCACTTCGTCGCCGGCTTTGAAACGATCATCCGTTGATGATTCAACGTGTCCTGCTACGTCAATTCCGCCCACCAGTGGACTGGTGCGGAGGATTTTTCCCTTACCTGTTGCTGCCAGTGCATCTTTGTAATTGATATTTGACCAGGCTGATCGTATGACAACTTCACCGGGGTTTAAATCATCGAGG
>RCNF010006005.1_pt1 | contig 12402 bp, 8 predicted proteins | sample 2041311 | NCBI WGS metagenome assembly RCNF01 (sample SAMN09708228, study PRJNA481090) | Marine sediment metagenome, whole genome shotgun sequencing project. | biome: marine sediment; feature: ocean; material: sediment; isolation source: Sewage treatment plant 2 marine sediment (STP2) ... | reverse complement strand
TCTATGTCGCGGGGCGCGCGCCGCCGACAGCCTCTTTGGATTCGCTGTGCTCCTCAAGGCCGGGTTGCCAGCCACCACAGGATGTTGGTGCGGCTGCGGCTGAGGCTGCTGGGATTCACCACCAAGGTTTGCGCGTCGGTGAGGTCGTGGGTGCCGCGGAGCGCCGCAAGCAACAACTGCCAGTCGGGGGCGATGACCGGGTCGGCCCGGCTCAGCGCGGCGGAGACCCGCGGCCATACCGACTGGGCCCACACTGGATCGAGGAGTGCTTCGGAGGCGGGAGTGATGGGCAGCAACTGAATGCCGAAGATGTACTCGACCAGGTCGCCAAAGAAAGTGGTGTGCTCGGCTTTGAGGGACCAAAGGATCCCGACCGTGCCGAGCGTCTCGAAGCCCTCAGCAATGATCCCGCCGCCCTGGAAAAAATCGCCCGCGAAGAACAGAACATGCGCCGTCCCGAGGAGGAAGTCCTGATGGTCCTGCCAGCAGACCCGGAGACCCCCTGAACTGCCGGGAAACCATTTTTCAGATGAATGGGGCGTTTCTTGACAGCCCCAGACGCGGTTCCTATATTGCCGGTCCACTTCCGGTGGAACCAGATTTTGGAATTGGATGCGGGGTGGAGCAGTCTGGTAGCTCGTTGGGCTCATAACCCAAAGGTCACAGGTTCAAATCCTGTCCCCGCTACCACATATGGAAAAGGATCCGGCTGACCGGATCCTTTTTTTTTACCCGTCAATTGGTCCAGATCGGACCCAGATCTAGCCCTGATCGTCCTTTTCAAGCCCCGATCCTTGCTTTATGATGCATCCGGCGTTCGGTTAAGAACGCCTGTTTTCACTCAAGGCAGGAAAGGAATCCCCCATGACCGAACCCCGTGGACAGTGGAGCGGCCGGCTCGGCTTCATCCTGGCGGCCACCGGCAGCGCCATCGGCCTGGGCAATCTCTGGAAGTTTCCCTACATCGCCCATGAAAACAACGGCGGGGCCTTTGTCCTGGTCTACATCGGCATGATCGCTTTGGTCGGGGTTCCGATCATGATGGCCGAAATCCTGATGGGTCGGCGCACCCAGCAAAGTCCCGTGGGGGCCTTCAAGAAAATGGCCGCCGGGCGCCCCGGGGGTTCCGCCTGGCAGGGTGTCGGCATCCTCGGCGTCCTGGCCGGGTTCACCATCCTTTCCTATTACAGCGTCGTCGCCGGTTGGACCATCCACTACACCTGGATGGCCTTGACCGGCCGTCTCAGTGAACTGGCTGCCGATCCGGTGGTGCTCGGCCAGTACTTCGGCAATGAATTTTTGGCCAGCGAATGGCGCCAGATCCTTTACCATGTTCTGTTCATGGGCCTGACCACCGGCGCAGTCTTTTTCGGAGTCAAGGGAGGCATCGAAAGGGTGGCCAAGGTCTTGATGCCTCTATTGTTTTTGATCCTGGGAATCCTGGTCGTCTACAGCGCCACCACCTCCGGTTTCAGCGAGGCGATCACCTTCCTTTTCCGGCCGGATTTTTCCTCCCTGACCACGGGTGCTGTTTTGGAGGCCCTGGGCCACGCGTTTTTCACCTTGAGTTTGGGCATGGGCGCCATGCTCACTTACGGAAGCTACATCGGCAAAGAGATCTCCATCCCCCGCGCCGCGCTGCAGATTTCCTTCCTGGACACTTTGATCGCCCTGATGGCCTGCGTCATCATGTTCTCCATCATCAACACTTCCGGCATGGAGGTGCAAAAGAGCGCCACCATCCTGTTCACCACCATTCCCACCGTCCTGGTCAAACTGCCGGGCGGCGGCCTGCTCAACGCCCTGTTCTACCTCCTGATCGGGTTCGCCGCGTTGACCAGCACCATCAGTCTGCTCGAAGTGGTCAGCAGTTTCGCCATCGACGAACTGCGCTGGTCGCGGCACCGGGCTACGGTGACCATGGGGACGGTCATCACCGTTTTCGGAGTGCTCAACGCGTTGAGCCTGGGCGGCAACGAAACTCTGAGTTCCATCAACCTGATCGGACGTGAATCGACCCAGGGCATGTTCGGCACCATGGACTATCTGGCCAGCAACTGGTTCTTACCCGTCGGCGGTTTCCTGATCGCCCTTTTCTGCGGATGGATCCTCAACACCGCCACCACGCGCGAAGAACTCGAGGACGGCCACGGTCCGCTCAGGGGTTATGGACTGTGGCATTTCCTGATTCGATTCGTGTCACCCTTGGCGGTCGGGGCCATCATCGTCAGTGTCATCCTGGGCAAGGAATACCAGTAGGGATAACGGTTGATCATGAGTAGACGCCTGGGAATACGCTACGTCGTTCCGGTTCTTGTGGTCTTCGTGACGACGGATCCCGGCTGGTGATGAACCCCGAGCCCCACGAACGGGAGTCGTGATGGACAACCTGCTCCTCCGCCTGTCAGCCCTCCTGCGTCCCTTTGCCCGTCGGCATAGCGGCGACACCGACGAACCCACAACAACCATGGCGACCGAACTACTCCAATGTGCCGAAGAATTGATCGCAGCCGATTCGGTCGATTGGCAAGACCGAACCCCGTGGTTCGAATACCTGACCCGGACCCGCCACCCGGACTTCCTGACCGCCCTGCCCGACGACGCCGCGCGCGGGCGGTGGGCAGAAACCACCTTCACCATTATTGAAAAAATTTCCTACACCCTGGGCGACCTGCTGGATCAGCGCTGCCAGGATCAGCCGGAGCACATACTTTTCCAGGAACTGGCCGAACCGGGCAGCGGAAGCTGGAACTATGCCCAGGTCAGGCAGCGGGTCCGCTCCATCGCCGCGGTGTTTCTAAAGGAAGGCTCATCACCCCGCCTGGCGCCGGACGCCTCACGCCAGGAAGATGGACCGCGGGTCGCGTTGCTGTGTCAGAACAGTCTGGGGTCCGCCTGCTGCGATCTGGCCTGCCTGACCAGCGACATTTTCATCTCCCCGCTGAACGTTCATTTCACCGTCGACAACCTGGTCTGGATCTTCAACCGGCTGCAGATCACCGTCGCGGTTTGCGACCACCCCGACCGGCTGGAAACGCTGCTGGCCGTCCGCGCCAAGGCCGAGCAGCCCTTTGTCATCTACACCCTGAACCCCAGTCAAAAAGTGGGCGGAAAAGACATTCACCTCCTGGATGAACGCCGGGCCTTGCTGGACACCGACGAAATCAACAAGCTTCTGACCGCGCGGCCGCGGCGCACCATGCGCGAACCCGCCACGGTCATGTTCACCTCCGGCAGCACCGGTCGGCCCAAGGGTGTAGCCTTCAACCAGTACAACCTGGTGACCAAACGATTTGCCCGGGCCGCGGCCCTGCCCACGGTCGGTCGCGATGAAGTGATGCTCTGTTATCTGCCCCTGTTCCACACCTTCGGACGCTACCTGGAAATGCTGGGAACCATTTTCTGGGGCGGCACGTACATTTTCGCGGGCAATCCCTCGGCTGACACCCTTCTGGCCCAGTTCCAGCAGGTCCGTCCCACGGCGCTGATCAGTGTACCGGTCAGATGGGTGCAGATCCGGGATCGGGTCATGGAACTGGCCCAGGGCGAGGAAATCGAGCGGAACCAGGAAGATATTTTCCGTGACGTGGTTGGCGACCGCCTGGCCTGGGGACTTTCGGCCGCGGGCTACCTCGACCCCAAGGTGTTTCGGTTTTTTCACCGCAACGGCGTGCGCCTGTGCAGCGGATTCGGCATGACCGAGGGCACCGGCGGCCTGACCATGACCCCGCCCGACAACTACCTCGAAGGTTCGGTCGGCGTTCCCCTACCGGGGGTCAAGGTGCGCTTCGGCGATGAAGGCGAACTGCAGATCGCCGGCTGTTACATCGCCAGGTATTTGCCCGAAGAAGCTCCGACCGGCTGCCTGGCGGTCGCCGACCAGGATTCCGACGACTTCTGGTTGGCCACCGGCGACCTGTTCCGCGAAACGGGAAACGGCCACCTGGAAATCGTCGACCGGATCAAGGACATCTACAAGAACAACCGGGGGCAGACCATCGCCCCTCGCGTGGTGGAATCGGTGTTCGAGCAGGTGCCCGGCATAAAGAGAACCTTCCTGGCCGGCGACGGCCGGAGCTACAACACCCTGTTGATCGTGCCTGACGATCAGGACGATGTCCTTCAAACCCTGACCAGAGAGGAAGACCGCCGGGAATATTTCCAGCAGATCATCTCCACGGCAAACCCCGTGCTGACGGCTTACGAAAGGGTCGTCAACTTCGCGGTCCTGGACCGTGACTTCAGCGCCGACCAGGGAGAATTGACCGCCAAGGGTTCGTACCGCCGCAAGGTCATCGAAACCAATTTTTCCGAAGAGATCAGCGAACTTTACCGGTCTAGCGTGGTGGTCCTGGATATTGGCCCCTTCTCAGTGCGTATTCCCCGCTGGTTCTTCCGCGACCTGGGCGTGCTGGAGGATGCCATCCAGGCCAGGGACGGTTTCCTGATCAACAATGAATCGGGCCGGACCCTGACCCTGAAACCGGGAGCCGAAGACCGCGCCAGGATCGGGGATCTTGAATACCGACTCACCGGCCAGGTCATCGACCTGGGACTGCTGGCCCGTCAGCCGTTGCTGTGGATGGCCAACCCCCAGCTGATCAATTTCAGCCCCTGCCGCACCGGTTGGGATACCGAACCGGGGGTGTTTTCGGAACAGGTTTTCCTTCCGGCTGGAGATACCGCCGACCAGCCGGTTTCGGTGGAGCCCGGCCGGGTTGACAGCCAGCTGGAAGAAGTCAATCAGCTGTGCAGCCGGGCCATGTTCGGCGATCGAGAAACCGCGCTCGAAGCCATCATCGCCCTGGATCGGGAACTGAGCCGGGCGGACTCCCGCCAGGGCCGTGTCATTCGGCGGCGGCTCGAGTGCCTGGCCAATCACCGCGAAAAACAGGTTCGCTGCCGGGCCTACCAGGTTCTGGTCCTGGACCAGCCGACTCCCGACTACCTGCGTTACTTGCCGGCCTTCATCGAATCGGGCAAACCTTTCCTGGACGAGGAAAGTTTCAACGCCATCAGCAAGGCCCGCATCGAGCCCCGCCGGCTGCAGGCGTTCCGACAGCGGTTGCACAACTACCGCACCCACCTGTCCTGGCCGGCCCCCGAACGGACCCGCCGCCTGTTCTTGGACCTGTTCCGGCTGCTGGCGGATTTTGGCCGGTTCCATCCCGAATTCTACGGTCCCATCCGTCAGGAGCTGGTCAGCTGGATCAAGCATGACCAGGACCCTGAACTGGCGACCGGCGCCCTCGCGGAATTCACCAAACTGGCCGCCTGGTTCGAGGAGCAGTTGAAGGCCGACTACGAAGGTCTGGACAAGAAAGCCTGGGCGGGCAAGATGGTGTTCCAGGAAGGGCTCGAGGACGAAGAAGTCGCCCGTCTGGAAGAAGTCCTGATCGGGACGACCTTTTTGAAACACTCCCTCCTTCTGGCCTTCGAGGGTGAGGTCCTGTCGCTGGACGGAATTGGTCCAGGCGGCATCTGGGTTTCCCGCATCATTTCCCGCTTCGAGGATTCACGCTACCGCGTGAGCGTGAACACCACCGGCGGCAAACATTTTGATCTGCAGGTGATCATTCGGCAGGACTTCGATCAGAATATCATTCTGGACACCATTTTCTTGTACATCGTCCTGGGCGGTTACCCCATCGGCACCCCCATGCTGCCGACCTTCGGCTGCTTCCGGCCCGAACTTGGCGCCCTGTCCATGGCCTATGTCAGCGACCTGACGGTGTGGGAAAAAATCCGCGAGTTCAGCGGCATCCGTGGCCCCGGCACCGCCCCGCCCACCCGGATGCGCTGGCATCAGCTGATGGTCAGGGCCATGAGCGTGGTCGTTCGCGGCTGGCGCAACAGCGGCCGGCGGATCATCCCCGGCCTGATCATCATGAACAACATCGTCGTGCCGGAACCCGATTTCCGGCGGGGCGCCGTGCAGAACAACCTTTCAGGCTGGAAATCCTATGCCGGTCCCCTATCCCTGATCCGGCCCATCTGGCGGAACATGTACCAGCACACCGTCAGTCACTACCCCTGGACCAAGGAGTACCTGGAACGGGAATGGATCTTCGAATCCTTCGTCGAAGCCCTGGGCCGGGACGATGCTCTGGTCTGGCTCAAGGAATTGCAGAAGGAAATTTCCAGTGCCGGTTTCGATGAAATGGGGCTGGGCTTTTCCGAGGCCCTCGATGGATTTATCATTTCCCTGGAGGGCAGTTACCAGCCACCCTTGAATCTGCTGGGAGCCATCAACCGCTTCCAGGATTGGGAAACAGTCAACATGCAGGCTCCTTTGAAAGCCCGGCTGGAAATTATCGAGGACCCCCCCCGCCTGTACCGCCTTGACCGCATGCCCGAGATCGCCCGGTTCACCCTCTTCAGGAACACATATTTCAAGAACGGAACTTCACCTGCTGGACATCTTCGACCGTCTGCTGGTGCGCATGTTCCGCCATCCCGGACGGCGCGCGACCCAGATGGTGGAACTTTCAGACCTACAAGCGGCATTGACCGACCCTGACGACCGGACGGCCTTCAATCGGCTGGCCTTCCCCCACCGGTCACGCAGCGACCGGGTGGAAGTGCGCGCGGTCGGGGCTTCCGAACACAGTCAGGTCATCGTGCGTTCCACCATCACCGATGAACACGGACACCCCTACATCGTCGGCGAACCTACCGGCCCGGCGGAAGTCGGCCAGCTTTACCGCCTGTTCCTGAAGGCTGGTTTTCCCAAGACCATCAGCGAAGCCGACCGTTACCTGGTGGCCACCGACCAAGCCGAACAGATCATCGGGGGAGTGGTTTACCGCCAAATCGACAACGAAGCGGTTTTTCTGGACGGGATCGTGGTCACCCAGGCCCTCATGGAACACGGCATCGCCAGCGCCATCCTCGCGGATTTCTGTACACGGCTGACGGCCTTGGGCGTCAAGACCATCAAAACCCACTTTTATCTGCGGCGTTTCTACCAGAAGCAGGGGTTCCGCATGGACGAGCGCTGGGGCGGTCTGGTCCGGTTCCTGTGAGGTCAAGTACCCGGTGGATTACTTGCCCGCCAGGGGCCACAGGGTTTCCAGGTTCCGGGAGGCCGACGCTTCCTTGACCAGAAGATCGGCGATACTCGTCTGCTCCAGCACTTCGGCGACCCGGCTGCCCAGGTGCTGCCACACCGGGCGCAATCCGCAATCGTCCGAACGCGGGCAATCGGGGTGGTCGTTGGATTCACTGCAGGGATATTCGAAAACCTGGTCACCGCTGATGCTGCGGATCACGCTGGCCGCGCTGGTCCGCGCCGGTTGATCAGCCAGGACATATCCGCCATTTCGCCCCCTGACCGCCTCCACCACGCCGCCCCGGCGCAACATGCCCAGCAGTTTGGCCACCGTGGGTTCGGGAAGATCTTCAGCCACGGCCAGGTCGGACAAAGTCAGCTGTTCCCCGACCACGGCCAAGCGCATGATAAGACGAACGGCCTGTTCTTCAGCTCTGGTGACACGAAACATGGATACTCCCGTTGATCCGTTGAATCCGAAAAATGCCGGGAAAAGGTCCCTGCTCAAAACCATGAATAAAATAGTCAAGTTTTTGGCAAATTACCACAATTCCGATTGGCCGTAACCTCGAACCGTGTGAATGGAGCCTGTCCTGGGGTGATCAGTCGGGGGTCATGATTTCGGTCCGCAAAAAATCATCATACATATCCGCCGCCCGGGACATGATATCGGCGTAGTCCCTGGCCCGGGCCATGGCGGTGAGGTAGGGTTTCAGCTCGTCGAATTTGAAGGAATCCTCGACCTGGAGTATAAAAAGACGAGCGGCGAGCACGCTGTCGGGCCGGGCCCGATTCATGAAATCCCTCTCCACCCCCAGGGCTGCCAGCAGAATCACCACGCTGTCGGCCACCGCCTGCCGGTGGGTGGCACTCTCTTGGTTCATCGTCATGATACGCCAACCTTGTGACCACCAGTCGGGATCATGATGGGTTTCCAGACGGGAAAGGTCAGTTGGGGGATCCGGGATATCGGGTTCGCGGTGGGGTATCATCTGGACCGCCGGCGGGGGCAAAAGAACAAGCCAGCGCTGGCCTTGTTCGCGTTCGAGCCGCTCGACCAGGGCCAAGGGAGAAAAGAAGGCGTCGATCCAGCTTCGCGGCACCAGAAATACCGTCACAAAAACCAGACCGAAGGCCAGGCCGATGCAGAGGGGCCATTTCCAGGGATTACCACGATCACGCATAGGGAAAAGAACGATGGTCACTCATGAGGGTTCCACAAACCAGGTGAAACAGGCCGACCCGTCAGGCGGGAATCAATTCATGATTCACGACGTCGGCGAGGATTTTGTCAAGGTCCGACAGGTTCATCGGCTTGGTCAGATACCCGTCCATGCCGGCCTGGAGGCACCGCTCTCGGTCTTCGGCGGAAGCGTGGGCGGTCAGCCCAACCACCGGGACATGAAATTCCGGGTCCGCTTCCCAGTCCCGGATGGCTTCGGTCGCCTGCAGCCCGTCCATGACCGGCATCTGGACATCCATGAGGACCAGATCAAAAACCTTTTCCTGGAAAATATCCACGCCCTGCCTGCCGTTTTCGACCACTTCCACGGCATGCCCCCGTTTTTGCAGGTAACGCTCCACAAACCGGCTGTTAACGGGATTATCCTCGACCACCAGTACCCGCAACTGTTTCCCGGAATCAACCCTCTTGGCAGGGGTGTCAAGCCGGTTCTTTTTCTCGAGCCATTCCTCGCTCACCGGACAGGCCGTGACGGTGAAGGTGAAGGCGCTGCCGACGCCCTCCTCGCTTTCCACCTTGATGTCTCCCCCCATCAACTGGACCAGTTGGCTGCTGATGGCCAGGCCCAGACCCGTGCCTCCGTACTCACGCACAAAGGAATTGTCGGCCTGCGAAAACGACCCGAAGATGGTGCCCAATTTTCCGGCGGGGATACCGATGCCCGTATCCTTGACAACGGTGGTGATGAGCAACAGGCCGTCCGAGGTAGACCGGGCGTCCACTGCCACCGTGATCTCGCCTTCCCCGGTGAACTTGAGGGCGTTGCCCACCAGGTTGGTCAGGATCTGTTTGAAGCGGTTGTCATCCAGGATCACCATCTGGGGCACCGATTCGGATACCTGCCAGGTGACCGGGACCCGGCACAGGCTGTTACCGGTGATCATGGCTTCGACGTTGAGAGCCACCTGTTCGCGCAAGTCCGTATGGGTCGGCTCCAGTTCCATCCGGCCGGCCTCGATGCGGGAAAAGTCCAGCAGGTCGTTGACCAGAGTCAACAGGTTGCCGCCGGAATAGCGGGCCAGTTCCAGGTACTCTTGCTGCTCAGGTGTGAGATCAGTATCCAAAGCCAGCTCGGTCATGCCCAGGATGCCGTTGATCGGCGTCCGAATCTCATGGCTCATATTAGCCAGAAACAGACTCTTGGCTTCGCTGGCCGCCTCGGCCTGGCCCTTGGCCACCGCCAGGTCCTTTTTGCGCTGCTCCAGCAGATCCGTCCTCTTGAAATCCACCAGGATATGCCGATTCTGGATGCGGGTCTGGGCCAGGCAATAGGCCAGGTAGAGGGAGAAAATCAGGGCCAGACGCAGATTTTCCGGGGCCGGCAAGGTGCTCGCTGCCACCACCGAACAGCCAATGATGATGGTAAGATAGGGAATGATGGTTTTGGCATCGGCGCTCATAGCACTGATACCGCCGGAAGCCAGGCCTGTTATCACCAGCATGGTCAGCAGCAATTCCCCTCCCATGCCGTAGGTCTTGACCATCAGGATGGTAAAAAGTCCCCAGGAGACCGCAAAGACCAGGGTAGCGGCCAGGAACATACCAGCCCACAGGCCTGGGTTGGTAACGTAGTCCCGGTCGAATCGCCGGCTCAGGCGTTTTCTAACCCAACCGGTGGCCAGGTTCACCGCAATCATGACCGCCACCGGGACTGGCTGGAGTTTCCAGACCCCGGTCAGACCGACCACCAAAACCGCAAAAGCCGCGTAAGCGTAAGCCCCCGGCGCACCGCGACGGGCCAGGAAGCGGGCGATCCTGATGTCATTTCCGGCTTCGTTTCCTGAGGTCATCATAAACTCCGAATTGAAAACCCTGAGGGTTATCCCTAATTGTCCCCCTCTGGGATTAGTTGATTCATCGACCGGCAATAGCAAAACTGTATGAAAAATGGGAAGATCCATAAATTCAGGCGTTTTATGATGAGGGTCAGTTTTCCCGGCTAAGGAGGATCAGTCGCCCCGTGGTCACCGGCTGGGGATCGTCATCCAAAGTGAGGGCCAGATTTTGATCGATGGCCAGAACACGGCCTCTACGGAAAGGGTGGTCGGAATTCTCATCCGGCTGGATCTCTACCATGCGCCCCATGATCAGGGAAGAAGAACGATAAGCTGCCAGTAACGGACCCGGGCCCTGATCAACCAGCTCCTCAAAACGAGTGGCCACCGCTCTCAACACAGCTCGCAAAACGGTTTCCAAACTTCCATCCGGCAAGTTGAAATGTTCGGTCAGGCAACTGACTCCTGGTGTGAAAAGAGTCGGCGCAACCTCCGGAACCGCGGTCACGTTCAGGCCGATGCCCAGGACACAGGATCCGATGCGACCGTCCTGGGACCGGGCCGAGGTCAGCACCCCACCGAGTTTTCGACCGTTGACCAGGATGTCGTTGACCCACTTGATGCCCAGTTCGCAAGACGCCTCATCGCCCCTCACCAGAAGGGACAGGGCGTCCATCACCGCCACCGCCGGCAACATGGTCAAAGCCAGGCTACAGTCCGCAGCGTCCAGGTCACACCGAAGGGCCAGACTCAGATGAAGGTTGCCCGGCACGGCTTGCCACCTGCGTCCCTGCTGACCATGAAACTCCTTTCCCGACAAGGCCAGGCAGACACCATGGCCAGGCAAGTCCTGGCGGTCGGCTATCACCTGGCGCAGAGTGTCGTACTGGGAAACAGGCGACCGGGCGGCCAGGTACCAAAAAGTCCAGAAATCGTTCCAGTCGCCTTCCGGTTGGTCGGCCGTCATCAAGGGTTGGTCATTGGCCCCATAAAGGGCTTCGCCAAGGGACCGGTGGAAGGGATCGGGCCCTGGACTCTCCGCAGGTGACCCGATCGTTCGTTGAATTCGGGGCAGAAATCCGGGCAGAGTCTTGCGAAATTCCGTGGGGTCGTCAACAAACAGCATGGGGCCTCCTGAACCGTGGTAACCGGTCTAATATGATCCACTTTGGCCTGATTGAAAAGGTCTTTGCACCCCCCGGTGCCTGTGCTACGGTCGCTCGGTCATGTTCTTGCGGATCTCCGCGGGTCCCAGGGCGCATTCAGGCGGCCGGATTCTTGACCCGGGTTTGTTTACGCAATGCAGAGGAGGCGAAATGCGGAAAAGGATGACTTGCACCCTGTTGGTTGCGGGATTGCTGATTTTCGTCACGGGTTCGGCCCTGGCGTCAGGATTCAGCATCTACGAAGCCGGCTCCAAAGCCACAGCTATGGGCTGTGCGTTCACCGCAACGGCGGACGACGGTTCGGCCCTGTTCTACAACGCGGCGGGCTTGTCGTTCATGAAAGGGTCCCGCGCCGAGGCGAACGCAGTATTTGTGGCCCCCAAATTCTCGTTTTCGGGCAAACTGAGCAAGACCGATCCCACCACCTCCACAGGTGAAGCAGAGGATAAGATCTACCCCGTACCGGGCGTCTACTACACCAACAATCCAGGCGGCGTGGCCGCCTTCGGAATTGGCGTTTACGCTCCGTTCGGCCTGGGCGTGGTCTGGAAGGACCCGGAAAACTGGGTCGGCCGCAGGATCAGCCACGACGTTTCGATCCAGACCATCTACGTGACCCCGGCGGTCTCGCTCACGGTGGCCGAAGGGTTCGCCATCGCCGCGGGCGTGGATATCGCCCACCAGGATCTGGAATTGAAAAAGTACTCACCCGAACCTCAGTTCGGGCAAAACGCCATCCACACGACGATCAAGGGATCCAGTTCGCTCAACATCACGCCCACGCTTGGCGCCATGTATCGGCCCAATGAAAAACTGTCGTTGGGAGCCATGTACCACTTCAAGAAAACCATGAAATTCGACGACGCCGATGGCACGCTGGATCCCGTGGCCCCCGGTGACGACCCCTGGGGCAACGCCCTGGTGGGCAGCCTCGGGCAAGAGCAGAAACTGTCTTCGGACCTCAATCTGCCCGACATCCTGTCCCTCGGCGTTGCCTACCGGTTCGTGGAAAAGTTCAAGGCCGAGTTCAACTACGTCCGGTTCGGCTGGAGCACTTTCGATAAGCTGACGCTGAATTTCGAAAACGACGACCTGGACCAGACCACCCGCCAACGGATTGAGGGCCTGGCCCGCACGCTCACCCGCCGGGGCGAGCACCAATTGGCG
>RCNF010001472.1_pt1 | contig 12404 bp, 13 predicted proteins | sample 2041311 | NCBI WGS metagenome assembly RCNF01 (sample SAMN09708228, study PRJNA481090) | Marine sediment metagenome, whole genome shotgun sequencing project. | biome: marine sediment; feature: ocean; material: sediment; isolation source: Sewage treatment plant 2 marine sediment (STP2) ... | reverse complement strand
TGGCTGTGAGTGGGGTCGGGCTTCGCCCTTTCGGTGAACCCCACTCACAGCCAAAAAGGAGATCACTCATGGGACTAATCATTCAGCAACGGGCGCTTCAGGCAGCAGGAGGATTGCACGCGGTACTTCCGGCAGTGCGCAAGCGGGATCGTTCCATCTTCGACCAAATCCATCGGGCGATGAGTAGCGTCGTACTCAACATCGCCGAGGCCGATGGAAACGATGCGGGGACAGCCAGAGCCCGATTCGCGTCGGCCTGTGGGTCGGCGAAGGAGGTTCGGGCCGGACTTCAGCTCGCTGTGACTTACGGTTACGTTCCAAGCTCGAAGGTCACAAATGTGGACATCGCGCTCGACGAAGTCTGCGCGATGTCTTGGCGGCTCTCGGGCCGCTAGAGCCTGCGGCTCTGGGTTTTGCTGACCCCGAGCCCCGGTGCGCCACCGTCAGCGATTCGGCTTTCGGCGCAGTAGACGAAACGTCACGCCGGGAGTTTCGCCGGGGCGGCTCTCTACCTCTTCAAACGCCGACAAGTCCTCAGGGAAGTGCGTATCGCCTTCGACTTCCCGATCGATCTCTGTCACGTGGAGCTCGGTCGCCATCGGCAGGGCCTCTTCGTAGAGGCTCGCCCCGCCAATGATGAAGGGGCAGGGGTCGGTGGTCCGGGCTAAGGCGATGGCTTCGTCGAGGCTCTTGGCTCGATCGCAGCCCGGGAGCTCCAAGTCCGCCTGCCGCGTGACGACGATGTTCCGGCGCTTGGGCAGCGGGCGGCCGATCGAAACGTAGGTCTTGCGGCCCATGATGATCGCATGGCCGCTGGTCGTCTTCTTGAAGTGCTTGAGGTCTTCGGAAACGTGCCAGGGCAGGCCGCCTTGGTTGCCGATCACGCCATTGCGTGCGACCGCGACGATCAACGCAAGCGGCGCTTGGGCTGCGAGGGCATCGGTCACACTGCCACCGGCGCCTTGATGCGGGGGTGGGGCAGGTAGTCTGTCAGCCGGAAGTGCTCATACTCGAAGTCGAACAAGGTCCGCACGGACGGGTCGATCTTCATCGTAGGAAGAGGGCGAGGTTGGCGGGATAGTTGCAACCGCGCCTGCTCGACGTGATTGCTGTACAGATGCACGTCACCGAACGTGTGAACGAAATCACCCGGCTCCAAATCGGAAACCGAAGCGATCATCAGGGTGAGAAGCGCATAGCTGGCAATGTTGAACGGCACCCCCAAAAAGACATCGGCGCTCCGCTGGTACAGCTGACAGCTCAACCGGCCTTCGCTCACGTAAAACTGAAACAGTGTGTGACAAGGGGGGAGGGCGACGCGCTCGGCTTCTCGCGGGTTCCAGCCGGAGACGATGAGCCGGCGGCTGTCCGGGTTGTCGCGGATCTGGTCGAGCACGTAGCTGAGTTGGTCGAAGCCGTCACGCTCGTAGCTTCCGTCCTTACGCTCCGTGGCGCCGAAGTTCCGCCACTGGTGCCCATACACCGGCCCGAGGTCACCTTCCTTCCGGCCGAAGCGTGCGGTCTGTTCGGCAGTCGCCCACTCGTCCCAGATCGAAACACCCACTTCCTGAAGCTGGCTCACGTGGGTTTGCCCGCGTGCGAACCACAGAAGCTCGTGAATGATCGATTTCAAGTGGAGCTTCTTGGTCGTGAGCAGCGGGAAACCTTCGCGAAGGTCGACGCGCATCTGATAGCCGAACAGGCTTCGCGTGCCCGTGCCCGTGCGGTCGTCGCGCGTGACGCCGTTGTCGAGCACGTTCCGCAGCAGATCGAGATACGCCCGCATGGGTCTACTCTTCGGCGACTTCGACCGGCTCGCGGGCTTCGTCGCGGCGGATCGAGTAGCGCACCAGTGCCCGAAGAATGTCGTTGCGCTCGAGGTCGCCAACCAGTCGCTTGATGTCTTCGTAGACCGAAGGGTCCGTCAGCAAGGCGCCGACGGTGCCCTTGCCCTCGCGCGCCTCTTTGGTGAGGAAGGCGATGTCGTCGCTCGCGTTTTGGAGGTTGTCCATGAACGACTCGCCGAGCTCGCCGTAGATGAGCTGATTGACGGCGCCGTCTCCCTCACGAACGTCGGTTAGGATCGTGTTCAGCTGGCCGAAGGTGTCGCGGATGTTTCGAATCGCATCGGCGCCTTCGGTTCCGTAAATCAGGGCGTGCGCGGTGCCTTCGTTCGTCTGGATGTCTTCGCTGATCTTATTGAGGTTCTTGCTGAGCTGCGTGACTTGCTTTCCAGCCGCGCGAAGCTCCTTCACCGCGCCCTTCACGTCGCGGCCGAGCTCGGCGTCGTTCATCAATCGTCCGATCGTCCCGTCCCCGTTCGCGATGACGCCGCTTGCCTTGGCGAGATTGCGAGCCGTTTCTTTGAGATCGTTCGAGAACTCTTGATCAGAGAACGGGTCCGTGGCGAGGCGGAGGTTGTGGGCCGTTCCTTCTACCTCGACTAGCGTACGTTCGGCCAACGCCATGATGCCGCCGCCGATCGAGACAGGAATGGCTTGCTCGGGATCCCACGCGGGGTATTCATCAGAGCCAACCGTGATCTCGATGAGGCGATCGCCGAGAAGGCCTTTGCTGCCGATCGCGGCGAAGCTGGGCATGGGCCCCTCGCCAATGAGCGCCGCGCCCGACTCTCCGCGGATTAGATGCGTCGCGTCGTCGATCACTCGCAAGTAGACCTCGATACGGCCTGAGTCGCTAATGATGACCTCGGTGACCGAGCCGACGTTTACACCGGCAACACGGACCGTGTTGCCCTTCTGTAAGCCTCCGACGTCATGAAAGATCGCGAAGTACGTCGTCTTCGACGAAAAAAGGTTTTTCTGCGAGCCGATGGCAAAGGCAATGCTCGCGCCTATCACCAGGGAAACCATTACGAAAATGCCCACGCGAAGGCGAGTACTGGCAGTCGTCTTCATTTGTTGCCCTACGGACCCCTTACCCCGCACTCTTTAGCAGAGTTTCGGTATCTTCGTCGACCGGAGCGTTGCCTTCGATGAAGTCGCGGACCTGAGGGTTGTCCGAGGCCCGCAGCTCCGCCGGCGTTCCGGAGAAAATCACGAAGCCTTCGTGGATCATCGCAATGCGGTCACTGATCGCGAGGGCTGTGTCCATGTCGTGCGTCACCACGACGGAGGTGACATCCAGAGTGTCATTCAGATATTGGATTAGGTCGGCGATACGGGTGACGTTGATCGGGTCGAGCCCCGTCGTAGGCTCGTCGTAGAGAAGGACCTCCGGCCGGATCGCCAGCGCTCTTGCGAGTGCGACCCGCTTTTTCATTCCAGCCGATAGGTCAGCGGGCCATGTCTCTTCGGTGCCCGGCAGCCCCACATAGGTGAGCGACTCGCGAACACGCTCCGAGATCTGTGCCTCACTCATGTCGAGCTGCTCCCGCAGCCCGTACGCCACGTTCTCCTTGGCGTTGAGCGAGTCGAAAAGGGCACTCGCTTGGAAAAGCATCGCGACTCGTCGCCGGACCGCTGCGTACTGCGCCTCCGTGATTCCCGAGATCTGCCGGTCATCGAAGAAGATGCTGCCTCCGTCGATCTCCAACAGTCCGATCAGCATTTTGAGCATGACGCTCTTGCCTTGCCCGGAGCCGCCGATGATCGTGAGCACTTCGCCCTCGTTGATTTCGAGGTTCAGATCGCGGTACACGACCTTTTGCCCAAAGGCCTTTTTGACCCCTCGGAATTCAATGAGCGCCATCGGGCGAACTTTAGTTGGGCTTGTGCTGCTCGTCGACTACTGTAACCGCCATGCGCCCCCGCTTTGGATGGGTCCTCGTCAGCGCCTGGCTGCTGGTACTCCAAACACTTTTGGGCGGTTGCACGGGCAGGGCCGAGGCAGTCCGGGCCGCTCAGCCCTACGTCGAGAACTTTGGTGAGCAGCGCTCGCGGGCGGTGAAGCTTCTCGAGCTCCGCACCGATGTCGCCCGGAAACGCTTGCTCTTAGCCGCCGTGAACGGAGACGAGGAATCGCTCCCCGACAACATGAAGCCGCTGCTCAAGCGATTTCGCGCATCCGGCACCGTCATCAGCGAGGAGCAACTGGAGCACGGCGACGCGATGTTCTGGCGTATGTTCGATTTTTCGTTTTCAGAGGACCCGAATGTGCTCCAGGCGGAGCTCCTCTTCATCGAGAGGGACGGCTCCGTATCTTCACTTCGATATCCAAGGGACAGAGACGTTCCGGTCGGTGTCAGCTGGCATGGACTGGGCCAGAACCGCATCTTCGCCGGATTGACGAACTGCGTGACCGATGACGGGTCGGAGCCGTGCGTGATGCTACAGCTGCGCCCACGCGACCATCCCGGTAGCGCTGGACTGACCGTCGCATACCGACGGACTCCTCTCGAGGTCACGGACGAGTCAGACTCAAATCGATGATCCGATACGGGATCGCAGCCGAGCTGCCTTCGGTGTCGAAACATCCAACGGCGCTCAGGTCCTCGGTGCGGTGCTCGAAGCACAGCGTCGGGTCCATTCCGCGCTGCGACGCCAGTGCGGCTCGATCGGTTTGAGCGATCGGAACAGCCGTACTTCGCTCCGGCGCGGCGAGCGCCTGAAGCATTGCTTCATCGATCGAGCAGGCGACGTTCCGTGTCCCCGAAGGCATGCTCGGGTGAAACCAAGGCAACGCGTCCTCGCTGATCGCCCCGTTCGTGCAGGTCTTTCTCGTGCCTTCGAGGGCGCCAACGAGCACCACCCGCGAAATCCACATCTGGGTGCCCTCGCCCTGCCCGAGGATGAATCGCATACCATAGGCCTGCACCCAAAACGTGAGTAGGCAGCACGAGAGGAGCAGCACACCGAGGCACCCGAGGCCAACCCAGAGTCCGATATTCCTGGGAGGGGATTGTCCTGTGTCTTCCGTCATCAGCGGCGGGAGTTACCACTGTTCTGCCGACCTTGACAGGGGAGCCCGGCGGGCCTAGCGTCCGGTCGCCCTGCCATGGCTTTTGCGCTTACGCCGGAACGCGAACAACAGGTCGACGACGTATTGACCCGCTATCCCGAGCGTCGAGCGGCGCTCTTGCCAGTCCTGTGGCTTTGCCAGCGACAGAATGGGTGGATTAGCCCTGACGTCGTCGAATACGTCGCGGAGCGTCTTGAGCTCTCGACTTCGATCGTGAAAGGCGTCGTCACCTTCTACACGATGTTCTTTGACGAACCGGTCGGGGAAAACGTGGTTTGGGTCTGCCGGACGCTTTCGTGCGATCTTCGCGGCGGCAAGGCGATTCAAGAGCGCCTCGAAAGCAAGCTCGGCTGCACCGCGGGCCACACGAGCGCGGACGGCAAATTTACCTTGCTCAAGGCCGAGTGTCTGGCGGCCTGCGGTCAGGCTCCGATGGTGCAGATCAACGACTACTACTACGAGAATCTCGATTTGGAGCTGCTCGACCGCATCATCGACGCGCACGCCGCCAAGGGCGGGGGGGCTGCCGCCGCCGAGTTCTCTACATTCGCAAGCTTTCGTGCGCCCGCAGGTGGCGACGGCGGCGGCCGTGGCAGCGTGAGCTCGGCGCCCCCACCACCAAGTCGGGAGGCCGTGCGGCTCGCCTCGCAACCCCCGCCGCCCGCGGATGAGAAAGGCGACGAATCATGAGCGCGCAGACCAAGCCACTGCTGACGTCGCGGTACGGCATTGCCGAAAGTTGGAAACTCGCCAATGCAGAGCGCGCCGGCGCCTACCGGATCGCTCGGGAAGCGCTGACGAGCCGCAAGCCCGCAGACCTGAAGGACGAGGTCAAAAAGGCCAACATTCGCGGCCGAGGCGGCGCTGGTTTCCCTGCCGGCGTGAAGTGGGGTTTCCTCAACAAGCAGGAGGGCGAGGAGATCTACCTCGTCATCAATGCGGACGAGAGCGAGCCCGGTACCTTTAAAGATCGCAGCATCATGGATCTCGACCCCCATCGGCTCATCGAAGGGGCAATCATCTCCTGTTTCGCAATCGATGCGCACGTGACGTACATCTACGTGCGAGGCGAGCTTGCATTCTCGATCAGCCGGCTCGAGCAGGCGATCGCGGATGCGCGCCAGGCGGGTTACCTCGGCGAGCGGCCGTTTGGCATCGACCATCCGATCGAGGTTTACGTCCACTCGGGCGCCGGTGCATACATCTGCGGCGAGGAGACGGCGCTTCTCAACTCGCTCGAAGGACGTCGCGGCGAGCCCCGGCTCAAGCCGCCGTTCCCAGCCGTCAAAGGCGCGTTCGGCATGCCGACCATCGTCAACAACGTCGAAACCATCGCCTCGGTCCCCGACATCGTGGAAATGGGTGGCGACGCTTGGTCCTCCCTGAGCAGGCTTCCTCTGGATGGCGGCGCCCGAATCTACGGAGTGAGTGGTCACGTGAAGAACCCGGGTCTCTACGAAGCGCCGGTCGGGATCACCATGCGGGAGCTGATCGACGACTATGCGGGCGGGATGCTCGGCGACCGCCCTTTGAAGGCGGTCATCCCCGGGGGCTCCTCGACGCCGGTGCTCGATCCGCGCCGCAAGGTCAACGCACCGGCCGAAGCTGATCCGCTTCACAAATGGCACGGTCAGAGCGAAATCGACGTGCCGATGGGGGTCGACACCTATCGCGCCCTCGGCACGATGCTCGGCACCTGCTGCGCGATTGTCATGGACGACACCGTCAACATGGTGGAGGCCTGCCGCAACCTGATGCGCTTCTACAAGCACGAATCCTGCGGTCAGTGCACACCCTGCCGCGAAGGCACCGGCTGGCTGGTCGACGTGCTCGACAACCTCTGCGAAGGCCGAGGCAAAGTCGAAGACGTCGAGCTTCTGGTCAACATCTCGAACAACATGATGGGCAATACGATTTGCGCGTTTGCCGATGGCACCGCGATGCCGCTGCTCGGGATGGTGCAAAAGTTTCGTGACGAGTTCATGGAAGCCGCCGCACGCGGTGTGCCCGAGGGCGCCCGGCACGACGAGAGTGTTCTCGCCATGGTAGAGGGACGCGCGTGACCAGCCCCGGGACCATTCTGTTCGTCACGACGGCGATTTTTGCCATGGCTGGGGGCCTGGTGACGATTTCGGCGAGACGCCCGCTGCGCGCGGCAATTGGCCTTCTCGTTCACATCATCTCGCTCGCCGGAATGTTCCTCACGCTCAATGCACAGCTCTTGGCCGCCATTCAGCTTTTGGTGTACGCCGGCGCTGTCGTCGTCCTGTTCGTCTTCGTCATCATGCTGATCGGCCCGGCTTCCGAGGTGGGATCAATTGAGGGGCGATTCGCCTCGCGCGCAGTGAGCCTTGCCGTCACGATCGCGATCGTCTTGGCGGTTTCTACTTCGCTTGCCTATTTCGATCTGCCTTGGGGGGCGGCATCCGAAGACTTTGGAACGGTCGAGGGCCTGGGAATGGCGATCTACTCGAAGGCGCTCGTCCCGTTCGAGGTGATTTCGATCACGCTCCTGGTGGCCATCGTCGGCGCGGTTGCGATTGCGCGGAGCCGCACGGAGTAACTGGCGATGGGAGTGGGCACATATCTGGCGCTTGCCTCGGTCTTGTTCGGCATCGGGGCCGCAGGGTTTTTGACCCGTCGCAACATGCTGATCCAGCTGATGTCGATCGAACTGATGCTCAACTCGGTCAACGTGGTCTTGCTTGCGTTCAATCGCGTGAACCCGGAGAACCACGATGGGCAGGTTTTTGCCTTCTTCGTCATCGCCGTCGCGGCTGCCGAGGCGGCTGTCGGCTTGGCGATTCTCATCGCGTACTACCGAATCAAAAAGACCATCGATACCGACGACGCAAGCCTGCTGAAGTACTGAATCCATGCACGACGAAGCCAATCAGCAGATTCTGCTCCTCTTGATCATTCTGTTCCCCCTGGGCGGGGCGATCGTGAACGGCCTGGTCGGGCGGTACATGCCCAAGGCCCTGGTCACCCTGGTCGGTGTGGGGTCCGTCGCGGTTTCCTTTGCACTCGCCGTCACGACCTTTATCGAGCTGTACGGGATCAGCGGCCCCGACGTACACCATCCGGCCCTGACCTATCAGTTCTACGAGTGGTTTTCTCTCCGGCTTCCGCGCGGCAATGTCGCTGCGATCAACGTCCGGTTTCTGATGGACTCGCTCAGCGGCGTCATGACTCTGGTGGTCACGGGCGTCGGTGGCCTGATTCATCTCTACAGCATCGGCTACATGGGCGAGGACGAGGGCTACCCGCGGTTCATGAGCTTTATGAACTTGTTCATGGCCTCGATGCTGATTCTGGTTCTAGGCAGCAGCCTGCCGGTCATGTTCGTGGGCTGGGAGGGCGTCGGCCTCTGCTCCTACCTGCTCATCGGATTTTGGTACGAGAACCGCGTTTACGCGGCGGCCGGCCGTAAAGCGTTCGTCGTCAACCGGATCGGCGACTTCGGTGTCCTGGTGGGCATGTTCATTTTGGTTGGCGTAGCGGGCTCGTTCGAGTTTACCGAGATTAACGCGGCTGCGATGGGCGGCCAGTTCCGGGGCGACTTCCCGTTCGGGATTCTGGGCGTGATGCCCAGCCTCGCCACGGTCGCCTGCGTGTTCCTTTTCCTGGGCTGCACTGGCAAGAGCGCTCAGATTCCGCTCTACGTCTGGCTCCCAGACGCCATGGCCGGCCCCACACCGGTCTCCGCGCTCATCCACGCCGCTACCATGGTCACCGCAGGCGTGTACCTCTGCTGCCGTTTGTCTCCGCTTTTCATCACCTCGGACGTGGCGATGGCGATCATCGCGGTCACCGGCACGCTGACCGCGCTGCTCGCGGCATCGATCGCGGTGGTCCAACGCGAGATGAAGAAGATTCTCGCCTACTCCACCGTCAGCCAGCTCGGCTTCATGTTCGCTGCCGTCGGCGTCGGCTTTTTCGCGGCGGGCTTCTTTCACGTCTTCACCCACGCCTTTTTCAAGGCTTGCCTCTTCCTCGGCGCCGGCTCGGTCATGCACGCCGTTCACGCCCACGGGGACGCCGACATCTTCAAGCTCGGCGGGCTCAAGAAAATCTTGCCGATCACGCGCTGGACGTTTCTGGCGAGCTGCTTGGCAATCGCCGGCTTCCCGCTCACCAGCGGCTTCTTCTCGAAAGACGAGATTCTCCTCGGTGCGGCCGCCCAGATCTACCGCCCCGACGATGCGCTCCAACACGCGGTCGGCTGGTTCACCCTCATCGGCCTGACGCTGGCTGCCGTGATGACCGCCTTCTACATGTTCCGCCTCTACTTCCTCACGTTCACCGGTGAGTATCGGAGCGCCGACCAGTCGGGTGACCACCCCTACGACGCGCATCCGCACGAGTCGCCGCCCAGCATGACGATCCCGCTGGTCGTGCTCGCCACCGGCGCGCTGTTTGCCGGCTTCCTCGGGCTTCCCCACGTGCTCCCCATCACTGGAACGCATCTGGACCAGTGGAGCTGGTGGGGCCACTGGATGCATTCGTCGGTCGCCGGACAGCCGATTCCCGAAGAGATGCACATCGTGAATCTCGCTTCGGGCCTTGCCTTCGGCGCGATGGCCGTCGGGATCAGCGCCGCGTGGCTGCTCTACCGCAACAAGAGCCGCGATGCCTTGGCGGAGAAGATGCCCAAGCGGCTCTTCGAGCTTGCATTCGACAAGTGGCGCATCGACGAGCTCTACGCTGCGACGATCGTCAACCCCATCAAGCAGGTGGCCACGGTCGCGGGCCGGGCCGACATGACCTTCGTCGACGCGCTCATGACGAAGCTCCCCAGCGTCAACGTTCTCGAGGCGGGTCGCATCTTTGCCCGGCTGCAGAACGGCGTCGTCCAAATGTACGGTGCGGTGATGATTGTGGGTGTGGTCGCGGTTCTGGCCTTTTTCTGGTCGCCACATTCGCACATCGAAGCCACGTTCGAGGGTAACAACGTCGACCTCACGACTCCGCTCGGGCTGGGCTACGAGTATCGATGGGACGCCAACTCCGATGGTGAGTTCGAAACGACCTGGGCCGAGGCCCCCGAGACGAGCTTCGAGTACCAGAAAGACGATGTCCGTGGCGTTGCGGTGTTCATCATGAACGCCCGGTCCGGGGTCGAGCGACAAATCGACGTGGGTGAAGACTGGGTGCCGCTTCCGATCGAAGCCGTGGCTCCCGCAGCAACCCTTCGGCGTGATGATGTGGGCTTCGAGGTGCGGGTCGACGGGGAAGACCTGGTGTTCCGGAGGCCCGATCCGCCGACCCTACTAGCGGGCAACAAGGAGCTTCGTTTACCCATGGGCAAGGGCGGCCGTCTCGGCCCCGCCCGTGTCGTCGTCAGGCCGGTCGTCGAGGCGACGGTCGAGGTACGCAACGCCTTCGGCAACCATCGTCGCGCGACAAAGGAAATCACCTTGCCATTCTGGCTCGAGGAGCCTCCTTCACACGCCACGCTGATGCCCCGCCGTTCTGAGGTCGTGCGATGACAACCCACTCCCTCAGCTGGCTCCTGGCCGTTCCCGCGATCAGCGCCGTCGTGGTGCTTCTCATTCCTCGAAGCTGGGAGGGGACGATCCGGCGGTTTTCGATCGGCGCCATGCTGGTCGCGTTCGTCCTGAGCCTCCGCTTGATTTTCGCCGACTATTCGCAAGCCGGGTACTTGTTCGTCGAGCAGATGACCTGGGTCGAGTCGTTTGGGATTTCGTACAAGGTCGGCGTCGACGGCCTCTCGCTGTGGCTCGTGATTCTCACTACCTTGCTCTCGCCCATCGCGCTCTACGCGTCCTGGGGGAGCATCACGACGCGAATCAAAGAGTACGCCTTTTCGTTCTTGCTGCTCGAGCTGGGCATGCTCGGGGCGTTTGTCGCCCTCGACCTCTTCCTCTTCTACGTGTTTTGGGAGCTCATGCTGGTGCCGATGTACCTCATCATCGGCGTCTGGGGTGGCAAAGACCGCGTCTACGCCGCGGTGAAGTTCTTCATCTACACGATGGTGGGCAGCTTGCTGATGCTCGTCGCGATCCTGTACCTGGTCGCGAGCTACGAGCAGCTGGCCGGGCATTACAGCTTCGATTTGCAGGAGCTGTCTACCTTGGTCTTGCCGGCCATCCCGCAGTACCTCCTGTTCTCTGCCTTTGCCTTGGCGTTCGCGATCAAGGTTCCGATGTTCCCGTTCCATACCTGGTTGCCGGACGCGCACGTCCAGGCTCCTACGGGCGGCTCGGTCATCTTGGCCGCCGTGCTGCTGAAGCTCGGCATCTACGGCTTCATCCGTTTCGCGATGCCGCTGTTCCCGGTAGCCAGCCAGGTCATCGGCCCGGTGCTGGCGGGGCTCGGCGTTTTTGGGATCATCTACGGCGCCTACGCGGCCTGGGTGCAGCGCGATTTGAAGAAGCTCGTCGCATACAGCTCGGTCAGCCACATGGGCTTCATCTTGCTGGGGCTCTTCGCGATGAACCGGAATGGCATCTCGGGCGCGATCCTGCAGATGATCAACCACGGCATTTCGACCGGCGCGCTCTTCCTTTTGGTCGGGGCGATTTATGATCGCCGGCACTCGCGCTTGCTCGACGACTTCGGCGGGCTCGCGAAGGTGATGCCCTGGTACGCGTTGTTCTTCGTCATCATCACGATGAGCTCGATCGGGCTCCCGGGCACGAATGGTTTCGTCGGCGAGTTCATGATCTTGGCCGGCTCGTTTTTCTCGCGTTCGTCAATTGGCTTCGGTACGTCGTGGTTCGCCATGACGCTGCTCGCCGCGACCGGCGTCATTTTTGCTGCCGTGTACATGTTGCATGCGGTGCTCCGCATTTTCTGGGGCAAGATCGTGCATAGCGAAAACGAGTCGCTCAGCGACCTCAATCGACGTGAGGTCGTGTCGCTTCTGCCGCTCGTGGTGATGGTGTTTTGGATCGGTCTCTATCCAAAGTTCTTCCTCGACAAGATGACCCCTTCGGTGGACTCCTTCGTGACGGACTTTACCGTTCGGTACTACGAGGGGCGTCGGACCACCGAGCCGCATCTGATCGACCTCGACGAGCTGAAGCTCAAGTTCGAAGCGGCGCGCGGCCTCGCGATGGCGCAGCCAATCGACGAGGAGGCGGCGCGATGAGTGCGTTCATGGGAGTGTCGCCGCTGCTGCTGCTCGTCGGCGCCGGGTTGGCCATCATGCTCGTCGATGCCTTCAGCACGGAGCGTTCCGAGCTTGCGCTGGTCACGGCCGCCTCGCTCTTCGCTGGAGCTGCCCTCGCGGGCTCCATGCTCGTCAGCGGAGACGTTCCCGCGGCTCCCGAGCTCGTCACGCGCTATCTCGCCGTCGATGAGCTTGGCTTGTTCTTCGATGTCGTCATTTGCGTTGGCGCCGGCCTCTCTGCGCTGCTCGCGGGGGGCTATCTTCGCGAGCACGGCTTCGAGCGAGGCGAGTTCTACGTGCTCATCATCTTCACGGCGTTTGGCGCCATGGTCCTCGCGCGCGCCGT
>RCNF010002007.1_pt1 | contig 12418 bp, 10 predicted proteins | sample 2041311 | NCBI WGS metagenome assembly RCNF01 (sample SAMN09708228, study PRJNA481090) | Marine sediment metagenome, whole genome shotgun sequencing project. | biome: marine sediment; feature: ocean; material: sediment; isolation source: Sewage treatment plant 2 marine sediment (STP2) ... | reverse complement strand
TTACATCGCACATCGCACATCGCACATCGCACATCGCACCGCTCCCTGGAGAGTCTGCGATGTTCATTCATAATTCATAATTCAAAATTCATAATTCTTCATTCGTCAGTCCACCTCGACGCACGCGATCTCCCCGCGTAGCTTGAAGGCGACGCGGGCGAGGAGGAACGTTGCGACGGCGATGAGCCCGGCGACGATTCCCCACCAGAGCCCCTGGGGACCGTAGCCGAGGCGGAAGCCGAGGACGAGGCTGGTGGGCAGACCGACGAGCCAGAAGCCGAGGATGTTCACCACCAACGGCACCCGGGTATCGCCGGCGCCGCGGAGAACACCGGCCGCCACCACCTGAAGTCCGTCGAAAACCTGGAAGAATCCGGCGATGGGGATCAGCGTCGAGGCAATCAGCAGAACCTCTTCGACCGAGGTGTAGGCGCGGGCCAGCCACACCGGTATCCCGATGAACAGGGCGGCCGTGAGAGTCATGAAGCCCGCACCGAGGATCAAACCCGCCGAAGCGGCCCGTCGGGCGCCGCCGCTGTCACCCGCACCGATGGCGTTGCCGACCCGCACAGCCGTCGCCTGCGAGACTCCCAATGGAACCATAAAGGTCAGCGAAGCGAGATTGATGGCCACCTGGTGCGCCGCCATGGTGATCGTCCCCAACCCACCCATGAGAAGGGCGATCACCGAGAACGCCACGATCTCGAGTTGGAGATTGAAACCGATGGGAATGCCCAGCCGCGCGGTCTTCAGCAGCGGTCCCAACTCGAACGATGCCCGGTCGAAACGCAGCAACGGCCAAAGGTCTTTTCGATCGACCGACAGGAGGATGACAAAGAGCAGCGTCCGGGCGATGGTCGACGCCCATGCGGATCCGAGGGGTCCGAGCTGTGGGATCGGCCCGGCGCCGAAGACCAACGCCCAGTCGGCGACCAGATTGAAGATGTTGACCGCGATCACGGTGGCGACGATGTGTCGGAGGCGGCCCATGGCCTGGAGGGCCAGCCGGAGGACGACCCAACCGTAGAAGGGCAGGAGCCCGGGGATCGAGATGTGGGAGTAGGCGGCGGCCAGGGGCACCGTCTCGGCTGGTTGACCGAGAAGGGCGAGGATCGCGCCGATGGGAAGCAGAAACAGGATGCTGGGGATCATCAACACGGCCGCCAGGATGAATCCTCGCTGCACCGATCGCCGGAAGGCGTTTCGGTCTCGAGCTCCCAGCGCCTGGTTGAGCAGGGGATCGATCCCGAGGAGGACGCCGACGCCGAAGGACGAAATCGTGATCACCGCCACGTGGCCGAGGGCCACCGCCGCGAGCGCCTGTGACGAAAGGCGCCCGACGACCATGGTGTCGACCACGCCAAAGAGCATCATCCCCACCTGGACCACCACCACCGGGATGGCCAGACGGGTCATCTTGGCGATGTCGGCGCGGCTGGGTTTCTCGAACGGCACGGTCATGACGGCTCCCGGGCGGGGAGGATAGCACCGACCACCCACGGGTTGAATCGCGAAGACGCTCACGACGAAAAGACATCAGGGCCCGGTCACGGACCCCGATTCCTTCCCCCCGGTCCGCGGACCGTGGCAGCGCCCGGGGACAGCGCCAGCGGCCCCGGTCCTGCTACTCTTTTCCCCATGCCGAGCAACGTGGAAATCAAAGCAAAACTCAGAGACCGCGGCGCGGTTGAAGCCCTCGTCCGCGCCCGCTCCGATCACGGCCCGGAGCTCATCATTCAGGAGGATGTGTTCTTTCCCTGCGAATCGGGGCGCCTCAAACTTCGGGCGTTCTCCGGCGATCGGGGTGAGCTCATTTTCTACCGCCGGCTCGACGGCGAGGGACCGACAAGGTCGGATTTCTTTAAGGCGCCGACCGCCGATCCGGACGCGTTGTCCACCACCCTGAAAGCCGCGTTGGGTGAGGCTGGAACCGTCCGCAAACGACGCACCCTCTACCTTGTGGGTCAGACTCGGATCCACCTCGATGAAGTCGACGGTCTGGGTGACTGGCTCGAACTCGAGGTCGTGCTCGAACCCGGACAATCCGCCGAGCACGGTGCTCAGATCGCTCGCGACTTGATGCTGGCGCTCGGTATCGAGGAAATGGATCTCGAGGCGCGCGCCTATATCGATCTGTTGACGGCGCGGGCGGAGGATCGGTGATGAGCTACAGGATCGTCGAGGACTGCTATCGTCAGGAGCACTTCGACTTCTTTCGGGCCTACGAGATGCCCTTCTACTCGATCACCTTCAACATCGAGATCACGGCGGTGAAGGCTTTTGCCGAGGAACGCCGTTTCTCCGTCTATCTCACCCAGTGTTTCCTCTTCGCGAGGGCCATGAGCAGGGTCGGGTGATGGTCCCGGTCGGTCTCGGTGTCAATCACATCTTCATCGACGGCGCCGCCCTCGGCCGGCTGGTCGAGGAGGTCCAAGCGGAGTACGACAATCCCTCAGAATTATGAATGATGAATTATGAATGATGAATTCCATCGCACCATCGCAAATGGCCTGCTGCGATGTCATTCATAATTCATCATTCCTAATTCATAATTGGCGCTTATCTGAACCACCCCGGCTCCGCCCCCTCTTTCCTCGCTTGGCGGATGATCGTGGAGAGCTGTTTCTTCTCGTTTATGATTTCGGCGTCGATGGTCTGCAGATTGCGTTCGGCCTTGGCGATCCGATCGAGGGCTTGGCCGTCGAGCCTGCCCCGCTCCAGGCGGTTGAGCTCTGCCTCGGCGTCAAAGCGCCGGGCCTGGATTCTGGCTATGACGCTGCTCTGGGCCAGGACCCTCTTTCGCCATTTCTCGCGAGTCTTCGGATCCGCCCGATGGTCGGTTTCGACCGGAGGCGGACCGGCGATGGTGGAGGTCATCAGGGTCAGTGCGGCGCCCCTGCCCAGTTGAGCCAGATTGTCGTCTGTGATGACGATGACACCGGTTTCACCAAGCTCCGGAGCGCGGATGAGCGATCTCGAGCTCGCGACTGCGGCCAGAGTGCCGGGTTTCGGAGTCGGTCTCGGGCCGGGGGGTTCGGTGGCCGGAAGGACAGATGTCCAGCCCAGACCGAATACACATCCGAGGATCGTAAGTTGACGTGGGATTTCCATGCCGGATTCCTTTCCGGCGTGGACGGGATGAGATTACTTTAGCCGCACGGATGGTCCAATGCAACTCATGAGGCCATATACCCAAGCGTGTTGATGTGTGGGAGGTGAGGAAGATCGCATGTCGTAAGTCGTGAGTCGTGATTCGTAAGTCGTTTCACGCGAACACTTGGAGTGTCGAGCAATGGTGCGGTGGCTCAGGAACGTGATGGTCTTTGCGATGTTCTTCGCGTTCTTGGCGGTCTTTGCGGTGAAACAAGCGATGTGGTTTTCCCGTTTCAACTATCTCGAGATCGTTGGACGAAGTCGTCGAACGCCCTCGAAACGAGCAGCCGACTCACGACCTACAACTCACCAATCCTGACTCACGTAACGAGCCACAGCATCCCGAACGTGTAGATCGTGCAGACTACGATCAGCGCCGTCCAGCCCGAGACACGGATCTCGACGCCGGCTTTCCTCGCCGTCCCGTTGGCGTTCCACAGGATCGTCGCCGAGAGCACGGCGCCAAAGACCACCCATGCGACCCGGATGAGGCTCATAATGGTGACGGCCGGACCGGGCCAATGGGCCCACCACGTGTCCGGTTGAGCGACCACGACCAGCGATTCCAGAAAGGGAATGTGTCCCATCTCGTAGGCCATGAGTGGCCCCCAGCCGAGCACCAACAACGAACAGGCGGCGGCGGCGGCCAGCGCGGTGCTGTGACCGCGTTCCTGGATTGCGGGAGACAGGATCGGCGAGACAAGCGCCGCCGCGAGCAGGCTCGACCAACAGCCGATGCTCAGCCAGAGCGGATCGGCGAATACACCGCCGCGTTGAATGAGGATGATCATCGGCGAGAGGAAGAAGACGGTGAGGGCAAAGGGAACGAGATAGCTTTCGGTACTCGCGAGATGCCAGGCGGAGCGTACGCGTGGTCGCAGGTAAAGACCCGCCGATCCATGGGGACAGCTCTGAAGGCAGATGAGACATGTCTTGCACCGGTGCGCCTCGCTGACCAGCTGGGGGTGGTGCCACACCGGGCAGCCGGGCAACTCGTCGTTACCTTTGTAGCAGTCGTGGGTCGTGCAGGTCGATGCGCAGATCGATTGGCGGGCGGCAACCGTCAACGGAGCAACCGGGGAAAGTGCGACCCCGAGCCGGCCGAGGGGACAGAGGTGGCGGCACCAAACCTCTCGCTGCCAGATCACGCAGCACACCACAGAGGAACCAATGAGGGCAAGAAGTAAGATCCCGGTGGGGAAGGGGTTCTCGACCATGTGGAAGAACTCCTCGGACCACAGAATGAGCACGAAACCCGCTGCGGAGAGCCAGCTTCCGGCACGCAGAATCCAGGCCGGCGGTGGTCGGTCGAGGGAGAACCAACGTTGGACAGCTCGGCCGCCGGTGGACAGGGGACAGACGGTGCACCACACCGCGCCGACAAGGAGGAAGAGACCGAAAACAAACGGTTCCCAGAGCATCCACACGGCTGCGTTGGCCGATTCGGCAGCCGCCGAGCGGCTGGCCGCAAGACAGATGACCGCCATGCCTACGAAGAACGCCGCCACGGCGATTCGAGCGACCCTCAACCCTCCTCCCCGGACCAGCCAGCGAACGAGCCAAAAGCTGCTGATTTCGAACCCGATGGGGCGTTCGCCGTCAAATCCCGAGAAGATGTGTTCGGCGCGAATCTCATCGCCGTCGGCGACCCGCACGGCGAGTTCGATCACCGAGCGCAGTTCAGCGACGTTTCGGTGGCGGTACTTGAGCGAAACCAACGCCTGCTCGGCGGAAGAGGTCAGATGGAGCCGCCCGCTCTGGTCAATCTCGGCGAGAAATGTGCGTGTGAGGGGGACGATGTCGCGTGGGCGTTCGGCCAGGGTCGGGATCTCGATGACGGTCCCGATCTGTTCCCGGAGTTCCGTTTCGAGACAGACGTGGTCGGCGCCGCAGGCATTGGTGTCGATGGTGGCAACGATCCGAACATCGGGAAATGGACGGACTTCAACTTCGCGCTCGGCTGCGAAATGGAGGGCCAGTTCGAGCTGTGTGCCGGCGTTCAACGCCTCGATCCCGCGCAGGACCAGGGTGCCGCCATGGGCCAGATGAAGGGCGCCGAATCGTTCGGCTGACAAATCGGCGTCGGAGGCGGTGCCCGTGCCGAAGAGCAGCCGGTTGGCATCGCGGGCCGAGAGTTCTCGGCAATCCACCGAGATGAGGGGCGCGTTGTCGCGTCCGGATTCTGAGTGGATCATCCGGGCCGCAAGCAGTTTGCCGGTGCCGAACTCGCCGGAGATCAACACCAGGCGGCGGGCAACGGCGGCCTGTTCGATCTTCTTGCCGACCGATCGCATTCGGGCTGAATTTCCGATCATGGCATCGGCCGGAAGCGCGGCCTGATAGAGATCCGCGAGCGCTCGGGTCTGTTTCTCGAGATTGAGCGCCTGACTCGTGCTCCGGTGAACGTTCTGGGCCATCCGGCTCAGAAGCGAATGACGCAGAGGGTTACATTCGGCCAGCGCGGTTGGAAGGTACTCACCGGGATATCGGAGCACGGTGGCCTGGGTGACCGCGACGACGTCAGCGCCGATGGGCGCCGAACGGAGAATCGCGAGTTCGCCGAAGGTCTCGCGGGGCCCGAGTCTGAAGAGGCTCTGGTCGGGCTCGGTGGTTGAACGAAGGAGGACATCGACCTCGCCCTCGAGGATCACCCAGAAGGCAGTGCCGATGTCGCCCTGACGGAGGATGGTTTCGCCTGGCGAGTACTCGATCCTCTCTGCAAGGCGGCCGAGGTAATCGAGCGCCTCGTCGTCGAGCAGTGTGGGGGCTGCGCTTTCACCGTTCACATGAAGAGTCTACCCGAGCAATTGGGCACCCCGAGGCGCGAACGTGGCCGCATACATTCGCGAGGCAGTTGCCATGCTCGTGGGCTCTCTTCAGGCCGATCTCGATCCGAGGACGGCATGAGCGCAGGATCTGGTGGTGGTGGCGCGCATCGACCAGGGTGATTCAGATCACCCGCGGGCAGCGGTTCGCATCCGGAATGTGATCCGCGTGCGTTGCAATCAGACGCGTCCATCTCATGATGGTACGTGAGGTGACGCATGGCTCAGACGAGATCAGGACTCGGGTTGCTCGTGGTTCTGTTGGTTTCAGGGGGAATAGCTGCGGCTCAGGTCCCTTGCGCACCCTTACCTCCTCCGGTGGGGCCGACCATTGAAAAGACCCCGGCCGATGCGGGTGATCTTCGCGCCACTATCGCAGGCGCGGCCACCGGGACCACGATCCTCCTCCACGACGGTTTCTACGATATGAGCGGTGGGGATTCGACCCACCGCCTCGTCTTTTCGACCCCGGGTCTCACCCTACGATCGGTGAGCGGCAACCGTGAGGCGGTCATCCTCGACGGCGGATATGTCACCGGCGAACTGGTGAGCATCCAGGCCTCCGACACCACCATCGCGGACCTCACCTTGAGCCGCGCCTACTTTCACCCGATCCACGCCAGCGGGCCCGAGGTCCCCATCAGCAATGTGTTGATCCACAACGTCCACGTCATCGATCCCGGTGAGCAGGCGGTGAAGGTCAACCCGATCGGCGCGGGGACCGTCGATGACGGCATCCTCGAGTGCTCCCACCTCGAGCTTACCGATGTCGGTCGTCCCTTCATCCGCAACAACTGCTACACCGGCGGTCTCGACGCCCACGCCGCCACCGGGTGGGTGGTGCGGCGCAACCGCGTCGAGGGCTTCTGGTGCGACACGGGGCTCTCCGAGCATGGGATCCACATGTGGCTCCTTTGTCAGGACACGCTGGTCGAAGAGAACCTGATCATCGACTGCGCCCGTGGCATCGGTTTCGGCCTTGGTTCCGGAAATGACGGCCACATCGGCGGCATCATCCGCAACAACTTCGTCGCCGCCGGCGATCCCGGTCTCTTCGCTTCGCCGTCGGGATTCGATTCCGGCATCAGTCTGTGGGGCGCCGAAGGAGCCCAGGCGTATCACAACACCGTGGCCTCGACCCAGCCGCCAAGCGCCTCATCCATGGAGTGGCGCTTTATCTCGACCTCGGTGACCCTGGCCAACAACCTGGTCACCGGGCGGATCTGGGACCGTGGCGGGGTCTCGCACGTGGCGACCAACACCGAGTACGCGCCGCTGAACCTCTTTGTCGATGTGGCCGGCGGCGATCTCCACCTCGTGGACCCGGTCTCGGGTCCGGTGGATTCCGGATCACCCCTCAGTCCGGGTCTCGCCGACAACGATTTTGACTCGAGTCTCCGGGACGGCGCCCCCGATATCGGCGCCGATGAGATCGGACAACCACTCTTCGCCGACGGTTTTGAAACCGGCGATCTGTTGGGATGGGACTGGTTCACCGTCCGGGAATGACAACCCACCCCGGTGTGTCCGAGAAAAAAGAGGCCGCGGCTTTTCGGGCCGCGGCCTGTATGGCCACCTTGCCTGTGTGAGGCTCGGAGGAGGAGCGTCGCTGCAATCGAGGGACGGTTCCACCTACTCTCACAATCATCGGTTCTCGGAGTTGGAAAAAGAATGGACGAACGCGACTCGACCATGGACAAACGCGACAAGTGAGTGGTTCTCTGTTTTGCGAGAATACGTCTCAGAATCAACCTGGTTCCGAGATCGACGTAGAATGCAGAGGTGTCGGAAGAGCAACCCGCCAGCATCCACCAACCCCGTCTGGGCCATTTCGAGGTCATCGGAGAGCTCGGCCAGGGGGGGATGGGTTCGGTCTTCATCGGTCTCGACGAAAACCTCGGTCGTAGAGTAGCGCTCAAGGTCATCAGGTCGGATCAACGCCTCGACCCGATTCGCAAGGCTCGGTTCCTCCGCGAGGCTAAGGTGCTCTCCTCGCTCGATCACCCCAATGTCTGCCAGTTTCACGATTTCATCGAGGGGGAGGAACAGGATTGTCTGGTTCTCGAGCTGGTTGAAGGCAGGAACCTCCACGAGGCACTGGGTCAAGGCCTGGATGAGGCCCAGAAGATCAAGATCGCTCAGCAGTTGCTGGACGTGCTGGTCGCCGTCCACGGCAAGGGTGTGATCCACCGCGATCTCAAACCGGAGAACATCATGCTCACGCCCCGGGGCGATATCAAGGTGCTCGACTTCGGACTTGCGCGTCCGGTCGAGGATCCCGACTCGCTCTCAGGTGAGTATCCGGCCTTCCGGATGGAGCACGTTTCCTCAGCGGCTGGGACGGCGGTGGTGGGAGGAACGGACTCACCCGCTGAATCTCCGGCAATGACGACTTTCGGAACCGTCTTGGGGACCATCGGCTACATGAGCCCGGAGGTGGCGAGGGGTGAGCCGGCGACCGCTGCGAGCGATCTCTACTCGGCCGGTCTGATCCTGCAAGAGCTTTTCACCGAAAAGGCCCCGATCCCCGAGGGCTTGGCGCCGGCGGAGCGCCACCGCCGAGCCATGTGGGCCGAGGTCGAGCCGGTAGAGGGTCTGTCCGCCGAACTCTCGACCTTGATCACCCGCCTCGAGAGTTTGGTGCCGGAGAATCGTCCGACGGCCATCGATGCGGCCGAGATGCTCCAGGCGATCGTTCTGCGCCCCCGGGTACGGCGAAGGAGGCAACTCGCCGCTGCGGTCTTCGCCCTGCTCGCGGTCTTCGGTATCGGGATGACCATCCAGTTCTTCCGTGCCGAGAGGGAAACTCGCCGGGCGGAAGCGGGCGCCGCATCGGCGCTTCAGGTCTCGGACTTCCTGGTGGGTCTCTTCGAGCAGGCCTCTCCGATGGTGACCCAGGGTGAGGAGGTCACGGTTCTTGAACTCCTCCAGCGGGGCGCGGATTCCATCACCGAGGAACTTCACGAACAGCCCGCGGTCCGTGCCCGCATGATGCATACCCTGGGGACCGTTTATTACCATCTGGGTCGATTCCGCGAGGCGGAACCGCTGCTGGAAACTGCTTTGAGTCTCCGGCGTGAGGCCCTGCCATCGGATGATCCGGAACTCGCGGAGTCACTTCGAAGCAATGCACTCCTCATGCGGGCCGTGACCCGATACGACGAGGCCGAGGAACTGCTGTTGGAATCGCTCCACATCGTCGAGTCCGCCTATGGAGCCGACTCGCTCGAATCAGCCCGGCAACTCATCGATCTTTCGGGCATCGACCAGGATCGTGGTGATTGGCTGGCAGCGGAAGCCCGTCTGGTCCGGGCGGTGACGATTCTCGAGGGTCATCCGGGCGCCGTGGAGATCGGTTTGACCGACGCCCTCTACGATCTGGCGATTTTGTTTCGAAAATCCGGCCGGTACTCGGAGGCGCAGCGCATCCTCGAACGTTGCATGGAACTCGATACCGCCGAGTTCGGACCGCGATCGCACCAGGTGGCGGGTGACCTCGCGGAGTTGAGCGCCATGGCCCTGAGACAGGATCGGGCTGAAGAGGCCGAGCGGCTCGCTCGGCTGTCTCTCGAAATCAGAATCGAGATCAACGGTCAGAACCACCCGCTTGTGGGGCACTCGGCGACCACCCTGGGTGTCGTCTTGCGGACCCTCGGGCGGTATGAAGACGCAGAAGCGGCCTTTCTGCAAGCTCTCGATGTCTATCGCGCCGCCTATGGGGGAGAGCATCCCTATGTCGGTAGTGTGCTCCACTCGCTGGGGGTGTTGGCCGGTCTGCAGGGCGATCTGGAGGAGGCTGCATCGCTTCTCGAGCAGTCCATCGAAATCACCGCCATCAGCCGGCCTCCGGAACATCCGCTGATCGCTGAGTCGACCCAGAAGCTCGCATCCGTCAGATGCGATCAGGGGAGATACGACGAGGCGGTGGTGCTCTTTGCGCGTGCCCTTGCTGCACAGGAGTCGACGCTTGACGACGATCACCCGGAACTCCTCGAAACGCTGAAGGAGTACGCCGAATGTCTCCGGCAGCTGGGGCGGGACGAAGAGGCGAATCGACTCGAGGCGCGTGCGGCCGCGAACTGAGGACGCCCTCGATCAGCGCCGTGTCAGGCGACGCTGCGGCTTCGTCGAGTCTGCATCTCTGACGGCGACATCTGGTAGTAGGACTTGAATCGCCGCGAGAAGTGGAAGGGATCTTCAAAGCCGACGGCCCGTGAAGCCTCTTGAACCCGATAGCCCTCGTCGAGGAGAAGGCGCTTCCCCTCCCGCATCTTGACCGCAAGAATCAGTTCTCTCGGGGTGCAGTTGAGGGTCGCTGAAAGTCCCCGCTGAACGGACCTCAGCGACAGATTGAGGTCATCGGCAAGATCGGTCGGCGTGATGGGTTGGTCCAGCTTGTCATAGACGAAGAGGGTGGCGCGGAGATCAACTCGATCGGGGCCCGGAAGCTTCGGGCCGAGATCGGCTCGAAGGATCGAGATCGCGGTCGAAAGGGCGCCTCGTGGAACGGAGTCGGCGCTTGCCGTGGAAGACCCTTCGGCGGTTTCAAAGACGACCTTCACCTGGGATGGCGGTGATTGAGATGACAATCCGACGAGAATTCCTTCGAGATCGGCGAGCCTTTTCTGGAGTTCTTCCCGACGGCGCCGGTGTTGTTTTTCTCGGAATATCCAGGCCGCAACCACCACCGCACCCACAATGGCGATGATGATCAGCATCGGCACAACCCACCCGCCGGAAGCTCCCTGGTCGGAATCGACGGCTGCGCCTGCCGCGGATTGGATTCATCTGGCCTCGTCAATGGTGATCAAGGAATCCCCGGTCGAACCGGTCGTTGATCATATTCCTTGATCGAGTCTAACAAAAATGGCGGTTGTCAGGGATCGAACATCAACTGGTACTATTGACGAATGGCGGAACAGAAGATCAAGGGGTCAATTCTCAAGTCTCGTCTCGAATTCGTCCGCAACGAGTTCGGCGAAGACGGTCTGAACAAAATCATGGACAACCTGCCTGAAGAGGATCAGAAGATCCTGGGAAGGCTCGTGGCGGTAGCGTGGGTCGATTTCGAGGTCGGGAAGCGTCTCGATGAGGCGATCGTCAAGGCCCTCGAGCTCTGTGGTGCGAAGAATGTTCGCATCATGGAGGAGCGATGCCGAGCCGACGTAGGCGATGTCTGTAGCTACCGGGTGAGTTGGTCGTAGAAACCCTCACGAAGTTGGGTCCGGGTTGAAGAAGAAGTCTGGCACCCGGTACGCGTGTCGTATGACCCCGAAGAGAGTGACTCCAAAACCACATTCAATGCCAACAGTCCGAGAAAGACACTGAAGGTGGGCCCAGGCCCACCCTGCGATTCTCACGCCCCTATGTGGGACCAACGTCTGGTGAGCCCGAATCCAAAGTCCGGCGACCGGTGGTCCGACGTAGGGTGGGCCTGGGCCCACCTTCAGATCCCTCCACGGCCCCCTCATCCCTCCACGCCAGTCGTACGCTCACCACGAACCACCACATCTCCCTCTCCCGATAGGCGATGGACGATGTGGGATGAACGAGCATCAACCGACCATCGACCTGCTCAAATCCATCCGGGAGTGGAAGAGAGAGAGGATCATCACGGGAGCAGGAGCGGGAACGGGAATGGGAACTGGAAGGGACGTAGACGATGCGTTCTGTCATCTCCGGCCTTCTGGGCCGCCCCCGGCGTCCCAGCGTCGCACGGGCAGCGCGGTCATAAGAGGGAAGCCGGAAGGTCTGTGACCACGCTGATTCCGCGAGCGGCGGCCTCCTTCTGAGCTGGTAGACCCTGACCTCGGCGCCATACCCGTGGAGTGCCCGGCACGTCCCGGTGGAGAGGGTCTTCCATCCGGTGCGCGTGGTGTGGTGCCATTTGTTGCATTATTCGGCGGTGAGTCTCTCATGCGAAGGCAGAGCGTCGATGCCGATCAATGCAACGGGTGGCACCGGAGAACTCGTCACGGGCGTTCCTGAATCGGACCGTGACCGCGACCCGTTCCTCAACCCCGGCCTTCTGGGCCGCCTCTGGCGACACAGCGTCGCGCAATCAGCGTGGTCATTCGGTGGTCAATTGGAAGGACTGTGACCACGCTGATTCCGCGAGCGGCGGCCTCCTTCTGAGTCGTGTCTGAAGGGCAGGCAGGATGCCCGCCCCTACAATGAACGGCCGACCATTGTGGTGCGGGCGTCTCGCCCGCAGGATGCACATGTGTATCGGCGAACCATAAGAGGCCCGTCCTTCGTCTCCGGCCTTCTGGGTCGCCCCTGGCGTCCCAGCGTCGCGTAATCAGCGTGGTCATTGGGTGGTCAATTGGAAGGTCTGTGACCACGCTGATTTCGCGAGCGGCGGCCTCCTTCTGAGTCGTGTCTGAAGGGCAGGCAGGATGCCCGCCCCTACAATGAACGGCCGACCATTGTGGTGCGGG
>RCNF010001534.1_pt1 | contig 12419 bp, 14 predicted proteins | sample 2041311 | NCBI WGS metagenome assembly RCNF01 (sample SAMN09708228, study PRJNA481090) | Marine sediment metagenome, whole genome shotgun sequencing project. | biome: marine sediment; feature: ocean; material: sediment; isolation source: Sewage treatment plant 2 marine sediment (STP2) ... | reverse complement strand
TGAAGTGCGCGGACGCGATTCGGCCGCGCCACATATCGGCCGCTTCCGGCTCGGCATACAGGCTGGGAAAACTCGACCAGGCCACCTCCTCGGGATCGAAGAGACCGAGCATGGCTGCAAAGGATGGGTTGGCCTCGAGGATCTCGCCTTCGACGGTGGCTGAAAAGACCCCCACCGGCAGACCTTCCACCAGCTTGCGGTAGGGCGTGTCGCGAGATGTTGACATCGCCCGCCGACGGGTGCTGAAAAAGACCGAGCGCACCACCGCCGGCAAACGCGCAAAACCGTCAGAAGATTTGGCAAGGTACCCGTCGACGCCGAGCCGCAGCGTCTCGCTCCACAGCTTCTCACCGATTTCAGCGGTAAAGAGGATGACCGGGCAATCCGGCCGAACGTCACGCACGAGGCGGGTGACCTCGATGCCGTCACCCCACGAAAAACGGGCCTCGGTGATGACCAGCCCAAAACGTCCCGCGGCCAGGGCACCAGAAAACTCGATCGCGGTGCCGACCGCCTCCAGATTCAGCTCACCAAACTCACCGGCGAGCACCAGGGACGACAACCGCCGATCACTCGAACTCTCATCGACGAGCAGGATTCGCGGCAGGTTATCCATCGCCGCCACCAACGGCCCGGGAATGATCTCGTGGAGAGACACTCATCTCCATCGTTGACTGCAACGATCTTTTGAAGCTGAAAATCAGGCAGGTCGCGTTCACCGTGATGGGCGGAGTATATCACGAGGCCCCCCTGTGTTCGTGATGAACACAGTGAACCAGAAGACTGTCGCAAAATCGCTCGATCAGGTCACGACCTCGGCGTCGGCCTCGATCTCGACCCTCCAGCGCGGATCGAGCAGCCCCTTGACGACGACCAGTGTCGCCGCCGGGTAGACCTCACCAAAAAACTCACCATGGGCGCGGCCCACCGCGTCCCAGTCGGAGGCGTCGGTGACGAACATGCGCGTCCTGACGACATCTTCGCGGGTACCGCCCAACGCCAGGACGGCCTCGAGAATGACCTCGAAACACCGCGTGGCCTGCTCGTACGCCCCACCGGCCACCGTCTCACCGTCGGCATCGATGGGGGCAGTGCCCGAGACGGCAATGTGCGTGCCCCGGCGGACAGCCCGCGAAAACCCCACCAGGCTTTCGTAGGGTGAAGCCGAACGGTGCCGTCCAGTCAATGCTGGCTTTGTTGTTTTCGCCACGGGGCTTCATTCTACAGCCCACGCCCAAGCGGTCAAGAGATTTCGGACCGATACCTGCTCATTCAATGTACAAAAGCCCCACCGTCACCCGATGGGGCCTGAGATCATTGAGCTTTTACCTGCTTACCAACTATGCACCGTGACGCTGCCATTCACGGTTTCGAGGTCGACCCGAGATCCGCCGCCGCCAATCGAGCCGTTGAAGCTCGACCCGACATATTTTCCTTTGGTGACCGCGATGCCGAGGTCATTGGCAAGGGTCCCGTTGACCGATTCGGCGCGGATGTCGGCACCGACCGACGACGCGAGGTAGAGATCAATGGAGCCGTTGACGGCTTCGAGGTCCACCCCGTCGGAGTTCCCGAGCTGATCGACGTAGAGTTCGATGCCGCCGTTGACCGTCGCCAGGGAAGCGTTACCTGCGGCCTCTCGCACGACGATGTTGCCGTTGACCGTATCCGCATCGATGCCGCCCTGGACCCCGGTGATCATCAGGCTGCCATTAACGAGGTCCACGTCGTCGATCACCGCCCAACGCGGAACGGTCAGGGTGTACTCCACCTTCATGTGGCGCTGCGCGCGTTTGTTGTGGTCGCTTCCATCGTCCCGGTAACCCCTCGATGACGGATACTCGGTGTCGATCTGAACGGAGGCCGGGTTCGGGTTGATCTCCACCTTGAGAGCGTCGAGAAGCTCCTGGGAACTGGCGGTTTTGAGGGCATAGACCCTGACTTCGTCACGGTCCCAGACCTCGATCGTCACGTCGCCGTTGATGTTCTCGAGCGACACTGTGCCACCCGGCGAAAGCGCGACGGTCTCGTCGACGATCGATTCATATTTCTCATATGCGAAACCCCAGGCGGCGGCGATGAGCAGGACAAGGAAGATGACGGCGACCTTTTCATTGACTTTCACGGTGCAGCTCCTTTGCTTCTGTTTCGGTCACAGATGAGATGCCCCTGAGCTCGAAAAGGTTGCCTCCCACCGGCTCACGTCTTGCGGCGCCGGGACGAAACCGGTAGCGTTCCGAAGATGACAGACACCCAACAGGATCCGCACGCCCCGGCGTGGCTCGCTACTCTTCGCACTCTGCGCTGGCCGCTCGTGGTCGTGATACTCGGGTTGGTCGGCTATCTGATCGTCCACCAGATCGGGCAAACAGCGCGTGAGGGCGGACGTGCGGCCACCAACATCGTTCGCGAGCTCGGAGGCAGCGTTGTCGACATCGCTTCTGCATTCCAGAGCGGGGCGATCACCACGACCTTTATCGCTGCCATCCCGCGCTTCACCCCGGACACTGGAATCAAGCTCGAGCTGGCGTCCTTTCAGGCCACCGAAATCCTGCGGAGCACCGATGAGCGGTGGGTGGCCTGGGACCTGATTTCCCTCGGTACGACGGTGACGGAAATCCGGGTCCCCGTGACCTATCGCTACCACCTGCGGCTCGATGAGCCGTGGCAGCTGGAGGTCGAAGGACAGGACTGCGTGGTCCACGCCCCTATGATCCGGCCCAACCTGCCGCCGGCGATCGACACCGGAGGCATGGAGAAATTCAGTGACAGCGGCTGGTTGCGGTTCAACGAGGAAGAACAGATGGGAGGGCTCGAGCGGTCTTTGACCGAGGTTCTGTCGGAACGGGCGTCCGACCCGAATCACCTCGAGATGGTGCGCGAGCGCTGCCGGCTCGAAGTTGCCGAATTTGTTCGCTCATGGCTTCTCGTCGAAGACCATTGGCGGGAGGATCGTTTTCGGTCGGTCACCGTGATCTTTGCCGGTGAGACCGAAGACCGGACCACCACTCTGAACCCGACACTGGTGCTTCCCGACGTGGAGCCCGGATCACGTTGACGTTCCCCAATGACTGGTCCGCCCAAGCGGCACGCGAGACGCGTGCCCCTCAAAGCTTCTCGAAGGCCCCCGGAAGCGTTCTTGTGGGGCAGCCGTCCCGGCTCACTTGGTCAGCCGCTACTGTGCTCGGGATGGATGAATTCTCGCCGTCGAGCTACAATCGCGCCATGCAGAAATCAACGGTCGTCGCCGCTCTCGAGGCGAGGAGCGCAGACATGGCCCCGGTCATACCGCTCGACCTCAAGGCGGGGCGTCTCGAGATCTTCGATTTCACTGCGGCCAACACCGAGCTCGCCCACCTCGATATCAACGACGTTGCCGGCTTTACCGAATACCTCTTCGAGCGGATCGCGGCCTCCGAGATCCCGGTCGGGATCGGCCGCTACAACGAGGATCGCGTGCTCTACCGTCACTCGCCGCTGTTTGACGGTGCTGCCGAGCGCCGCAGCGTCCATCTCGGCATCGATCTCTTTGTCGTCGAGAGCACCGAGATCATGGCGCCGTTGCCGGCCGTCGTCCACTCGCTGGCCGACAACGCCGGTCTCGGCGATTACGGGCCAACTGTCATTCTCGAGCACGAGCTGGACGGCGCGAGATTTTTCACCCTCTACGGCCACCTCAGCCGCACGACCCTCCGTGGGTTGAAAGAGGGTCAACGCCTCGCCCCGGGACAGACGCTCGGCGCGGTCGGCGATGTCCACGAAAACGGCGGCTGGCCGCCTCACCTCCACTTTCAGGTCATCTGCGATGCACCCCCCGAGAGTGGCGACTACCCCGGGGTTGCGACTCCATCCAAGTGCAAACGTTTTCTCGAACTGTGTCCAGACCCAAATCTCATTCTCGGCATCCCGGGACTGTGACGCACGGAATAGAGACGTTTGAAGGTTGGAGCGTTTCAATACTCGCTGCCACGAGACCACTATGACAACTGATCAACGAGACCGCCGTCGAGCCATAGTTGCGCTCGCCCTCATCGTGCCCGTGCCCAGCCTCGGCGTGATCACGGCCATGGTCGCGGCGCCGGGCCCCTTCGGCCACGCCGTCTTCCTGGCGGCCAAGATCTGGCTCCTCGTGTTCCCCGCAGCCTGGTACCTGGTGGTCGAACGGGGGCGTCCGAGTTGGTCTCCACCACGTAACGGTGGACTTGGCATCGGCTTGCTCAGCGGCCTCGCCATCGCCGCGGTGATCGGGCTCGGCGCCTGGCTGATGGGCGTCCAGAACATGGATCTGGGCCCGCTCCGTGGGGCCGTCGACGAGATGGGTCTTGGAACATCTTCCACGTACCTTGCAGCGGCTGCGGGATGGACCCTGGTCAATTCACTGATGGAGGAGTACGTCTATCGTTGGTTCGTGCTCACCCAAAGCGAGAGGCTGTTGTCACCGACCGGTGCGATCCTGGCCTCGGCAGCCGTCTTCACCCTGCACCACGTGATCGCGGTCAGCCAGTACCTCGAACCGGTTCTCTCGATCCTCGCCTCGGCGGGCGTCTTTGTCGGGGGTGTGATCTGGGCCTGGCTCTATGGACGATACCGCTCCATCTGGCCGGGTTGGATCAGCCACGTCCTGGCCGACGTCGCGGTGTTCGGCATCGGTTGGTGGCTCCTGTTCGCCTGAATCAACAGCAGCTGCCCTTATTACAAGATTCGAAAAGGGGCGGGGCATGCCCCGCCCCTACAGCCTCAAGAATAGGGCCGGCAAATAGCCGCCCGTCCCTTCAGTTTTCGTGGACCGCCGTCAGTTCCCACAACGCCAGACCACCCAGCACGAGGAGGCTCATCACCACCACCAGGGTCGGAGATCCGGCGGCACGCGGCAGACTCCCAGCCGCAGATCCAAAATCGAAACCGGCCACGAACCCCTTGATCCATGTCCACAGGCCAGGAGCAAAGGCGAGCCCGATTGCCACGACCGCCGCCATCGTCGCCCGTTGCACCCAGACGATCGCCCGGGTCGCGCGCCGGAAGTTGTTCTCGCGTTCCGCGAGTCGTGCGCGGAACCAGATCACGCCAGGATCAGGAATGGGGCTTGTCAGATCCATCAGCTCCCCGGCGTCGGCCGCCATCGCCGCCACCACCAACGTCAACTCGGCACAGGTCATACAGCCGTCGCGGTGGGCCTGGAGTTCGGGAGTCCATTCTCCGGAACGGGCGGCAGCGGTCACCGCGTCTTCGTGGGCGCACGAATGAGTTTTCATGATATCTCCCCCCCGGGATGCAGTCCCCGTGTGTGGAGTTTCTCTGCCAGTCGCTTCCGGGCCCGAAACAGCATCGATCGGATACTCGGAGTCCGCAGGCCGAGGGCCGTCGCGATCTCCTCGTGTGAGGACCCTTCCACATAGGCAAGCCACAACATCTGGCGGTCATTCGGAGAAAGCTCCGACATCGCGCCACCGACATCGGATCTGAGGTGCACCGCGTCGTCGTGAATCGGCGAGTGGTCCCGTTCGGGCACCTCGTCGGTCTCCGGGCGTTTGCGTCGAAAATGGTCGCGCATGGCGTTAGTTGCAATCCGAAAGAGGTAGTTCTTGCGATGGTCGTCGTCTTCACCCTCGAAACCCGAACGGAGAAAACGCAGGAACGACTCTTGGAGAAGATCGTCGGCCACCGCGAGATCGCCGCAGCACCGGATCAGGTACGCGCGCAGCGGGCGGGCGGCGCGATGGTAGAGGCGGCCAAAGACCGCCTCATCCATGGTCGCCGCCGCCGCTGCTGGATCCGCTGGCCGGGAACGGGGCAGAGAAAGCGCGATTGGTATCATCGCCACGAATTCCCACGCCGCCTACGGTATCAAGCCTCGTCGTCCGTGGAACCGTTGACGAGCCCCCACTTCTTTGAAAAGAAGTAGGCCGCTCCACTCGATGCGAGGAAACCGAGCCCTAAACAGAGACCCAGCACGCCCACCACCGTAAAGCCCTCAAAGGTTTCGGAGAGCATGGTGCGCAGGACCAGAAATCCGATCGACAACAGACTCAACACCGCCCCCGCCTGGAGCGCACTGAGGATCCGTCCGTAGGGATTGCCGCGTTCCTGGGTGGCAAAGGCGAACACATCTTCACTCGCGCCGCTGCGCAGGTACTCGAGGGCTTCCGGCGATGTGCCCAGCTTATCGAGCAGCTTGTCCTGAAGCGCGTAGTGGAGCTTCATGTGTGATCTTGTCTGGAAAAAGTTGAGCATTGTCTTGAATGCCCAACCAAAGATCACAAACATGGTCGGCATGACGATGATCATGATCATGGCTTCTGTTTGTTCTCCGTTCATGGGGTCCTCCTCGTATATTGGTCACCAGTCACTACGTGAGGGCGGTCACGTTGGTTAGCAGGCCGCGTGTTATGATTTCGCCATCAATTGAAAAGTCTGGAGATCTCCATGAAAAAGTTCACGTTATTGGCGACCGTCCTGTGTGCCGTCATCGTCCTCCTCCTGTCGTCCACCATCGCGTTCGCCGAGGAAGACTGGAAATCCTTGAAACACGAATCAAAGAGGATGAAGATCGACGAGACAGCGCAGAATTCAACGTCCAAACTCTTCGCCGAAAACCCGAAGGCCAAAGAATTGTTTGACAAGTGCTACGGCTGGGCGGTCTTCGACAACCTCAAGTTGGCCTTCGGCTTCTCCGGCGGCGGCGGCCAGGGAGTGGCGGTGCAAAAAGAGACCGGTGACAAGACCTATATGCAGATGGGCACCGCCGGGGTCGGCCTCGGGCTCGGCGCCAACAAGTACCAGATCGTCTTTCTCTTTCAGGATTCCCAGACCTTCGACAGCTTCGTCAACAAGGGGTGGCAGGCCGATGCCGGGGCCACAGCGTCGGCCGGCGAGCACGCCGCCGAGGCCAAGACCGACTTCACCAACGGTCTGGCGATCTACCAGATGACCGAAAAGGGGCTGATGGCCAACGTCGACATCGCGGGCACCAAGTACTGGAAGAACGACAAGCTGAATTGATGCTGGACGAGAAACCGTGCCCGACAGGCCATTGATGCCAGGGTGCTTCTACGCGTCAAATGGACAAGGTCACAGGATGCTGGATGCACGGTATTGTCTCGTCCTGAATCCTGAACCCTGCAACCTGAATCCGTAGTTTGGGTGGGTGATTACCAATAATCGGTGGTGACGGTGACCGGGCCGTTGATGCGCGCGCAGCACGCCAGACGTTCGTTGTCACCCGCGTGGAGTGAGGCCAGGACCTTCTTCTCCTCGCCGAAGACGGACGTGAGATTTTCGAGACCGTCGAGGATCTGAACCCGGCAGAAGCCACACAAAGCGACCGCATTACACGACTGGCCGAGGGGAAGCCCGGCCTGCAGCACTGCATCCATGAGAATGGAGTCGTGCACGACCTGGACCTCACGCCCGGAAGGCTCGAATCGAATGGTGGCGGTTTGAATGTCAAATCCGGGATATGCCATGGGCTCCTCGCTTCATGAATCAAAAACGGAAACCCAAACATCGATTTCCGTATTCCGAGTTTTATAGAAGGTTTCGCTCCCCGGCCGCTCGTTCGAGCTCTTCCCGGAAGTCGGGGTGCGCGATGTCAATCAGGCTGCGGGCACGCTCGCGGATCGAGCGACCAAAAAGATCGGCCACGCCGTACTCGGTCACCACGTAGTGAACATCGGCACGTGTGGTCACGACCCCTGAGCCCGGAATCAACGTGTCGACGAGGCGTGACAACGTGCCGCCTTTGGCGGTCGATGGCAAGGCGATGATCGGAACACCACCATCGGATCGTGCCGCGCCACGGATGAAGTCGAGTTGGCCGCCAAACCCCGAATACACCAGGGTGCCGATGGAATCCGCACAGACCTGTCCGGTGAGGTCCACCGCGAGGGCGGAATTGATGGCCACCATCTTGTCGTTGCGGGCGACGATGTAGGGATCGTTGACATACTCGCTGGGGTGAAACTCCATAAAGGGGTTGTTGTCGACAAAGTCGAAGGCCCGCCGCGTCCCGATAACGAACGAGGCGACGATCTTGCCACGGTGGAGGCTCTTCTTCTCGTTGGTCACCACCCCTGCCTCGAAGAGGTCCACGAGACCATCCGAGAACATCTCGGTGTGGACGCCAAGGTGCTTCTTGTCTCCGAGAAAATCGAGGACCGCGTCGGGGATCTCGCCGATACCCATCTGAATGGTCGCGCCATCGGTGATCAGCGAGGCGATATTGCCGCCGATCTTGCGCGCCACCTCGGAAACCTCTTCCGACATCGGGTGTTCGATGAGTTTCAGATCGACCTCGACCACCCGGGTGAGTTTGGAAACATGAACAAAAGAGTCGCCGAGGGTGCGCGGCATCTGCCGATTGACGAGGGCGATCACGGTGCGGGCGTGCTCGACAGCCGTCTTGGTGGCGTCGACTCCCACACCGTAGGAACAGAATCCGTGCTCGTCGGGGAGTGAGATGTGAATCAGCGCCACGTCGACGGGCATCTGGCCTCGGGAGATCAGCGCGGGAACATCATGGAGATGGATGGGCACGAAGTCGGCCCGTCCCTCGTTGACAGCGGCGCGGACGTTAGCGCCGGTGAAAAGGGACCGGTGTCGGAAGTGGCCCTCCATACCCGGTGCAACATAGGGCGCCGGGGCCAGGGTCAGGATATGAACGATCTCGACGTTCTCGAGCTCAGGAGCGCGCGCCACCATCGCGTCAATCAGCAGGGTCGGGGTGTTGCACCCGGGGTGGATCCACACGCGATCGCCGGATTGGATGTCCTTGACCGCGTCCTCCGCGGTCGTCACACGACTTCGGAAAATACTGTTCCAGTCCATCATGTCCCCTCAGTCGCCGTCGATGGAGTGAAAGGGCACGTTGAAGATCCCGGCCACGGCCTCGCGGAGGCAATGACGGTCGTAGGTGTAGGTGCCGCGACGGATCGCCGAATTGTCGCGCATTGCCTGATCGAAGCCTTTGTCGGCGATTTCTCCCACATACGGCAGCATCGAGTTCGTGAGCGACCGGGTCGACGCCCGGGAGGCCGCGGACGGCAGGTTGGGCACGCAGAAATGGATGATCCCGTCCACCTCGTACGTTGGGTTGGAAAAATCCGTCGGCCGCGACGTCTCACAGCAGCCGCCCTGGTCGATTGAGAGATCCATAATGACCGAACGCGGTTTCATCAGCTTGAGCATGTCGCGGGTCACCAGAATCGGCGTCCTTTCACCGTGAACCGCCACCGAGCACACCAGGATATCGGCAAATGCTAGCGCCTTCTCGATCCGCGCCTGCGTAGCCACCATCGTCGGAACTTCGTCGGGGGTCATTCTCTGCACCCGCCGCAGTGCATTGATGTTCTTGTCGAGCACCACCACGTGGGCCCCGATGCCGCGCGCGAACTTCGCCGCCTCGCAGCCGAGCGTGCCGGCACCGAGAATCACCATGGAGGCCGGCGGAATTCCGGGTGCGCCACCGATCAACAGGCCCTTGCCCCCGAATTCGTTGAGAACCAACCCGGCGCCGATGGTGACCGCGAGGCGACCGGCGATCTCCGACATCGCCTCGAGCACGGGCGCGTGACCATTGTCGTCCTCGATGATCTCGTAGCCGACCGTGGTCACCCCGCCCTCGAGCAGCCTCGTGAAATAGTCTTCCGAAGCCACCGCCAAATGCCAGGCCGAGATCACGATCTGACCCGGCCTGAAACCCTCACACTCTTCGGGAGACGGGGGCGAGAGGCAGATCAGCATCTCAGAACGCAACCGTACGTCCTCGTGGGAATAGACGATGGTGGCGCCCGCTTCGGTATAGGCGTGGTTGGAAAACCCTGCCTCACGGCCGGCGCCGCTTTCGAGATAGACCCGATGGCCATTTTCGGTCAGCGCACGAACACCACCAGGGGTGAGACCGATGCGGTGTTCGAAGGGTCTGCGGTCCTTGATCAGCCCGACGTCCATGGTGCCTCCCTGCCCGGAGAACGCACCGGGCCAGCAGCCCAGCATTTCACCACATCCGCCGCGGGGCGGCAATGCGCAGGGGCCGCAAAAACCTCTCAACCGTTGAAATTCAGTTCAGACCCGGAGAGCCCTCAGACGGTCGCACACGGCCCCTTGCGTGTCTGACGGGACAACGAGGATGAGTCGGATCACCAACGACGGGCCGATACGGGCCCATTCGGAGGCCATCGACCAACGAGCTTCGGGAGTCGCCAGCAGACTTTCCAATTGACCCTCGGCCTCGGGGTCGCATGAGATGGGGTCCACCACACCTGCCAGGGCCGTGTTGGGGCCGAGTGTCAACCACACCATGGTCCTCCCCGCCACCACCCCCTGATTCAGGGTGAGAAAGAACCGTTCCCCCAGTTCCTGCAACTGGGGACCAACCGGCAGGACCACGGCCTCCTCGTCCAACGGCATCCGATACACCAGGTTGTAGACGTCATCGGGCTGCCTCAGGGCCTCCGCGATGCGCACCACCGCATCCGTGACTCGCCGGCGGAAACTCGATTCGTCCTGCAGCGGCACATCCATCGTGGCTTCGACTCTTCGCGATCGGCCATCCCCGCCACCGGGCCACGACGTCACTTCGAAATCCACCCGCACATCGCCACCACGCCGCCAACGTCGCCAACTTTGAATGATCACCGCAAAGGGCGAGATCAACGTGAGAACTGCCAGCCCCGCGGCAGAACCCAGACAGCCTCGCGGTCCCGGTTGGCGCAGCACCTGGTCGGCGTCAGTCATCATCGATCGGGGTTGTATTACGAAATTCAGGGCGCACGGTGAGGAGATAGATCACCATGGAGGCCCAGACGACGATCCACACCAGGGTCATGACCCACGCCTCCGGCCACGAAATCGACGCCAGCACCTGCCGCTGGTCGTCGGCGAGAGGCAAAGCGCGCACCACCTCCTCCGGGCTCACCCGAATCGACGTCAGAACGGTCGACGCTGCGGCCGCAATCGTCGCGGCCAATGCCCCCCACCAAGCCCACGGGCGCTGACGGCAGGTGCCCCAGGCCAACACTCCGCACACCAGGAGGACTCCCATCCACAGCACCCTGCCGGCGGCGCCCGACAGCACCGAGCCGAAGAACGGAAAGGCCCAGCCATACGCCGGCATCACCAGCACCGAAACCGCTCCGAGGCCCCACACCACCGCCAGCGTCAAGAGGCGAGGTGGGCAGCGATCGGTGAATTGTGTCCCGGGGTCGCGAGCGCGGCACGTGGCGGCGACATCCGGCGAGCGATAGAAGAGGACGAACGCGGCGGGCAACAGAACGTAGATCAGACCGAGGATGGCGAAGATGATGACTGACGCCACGAACAGTGCCTCGGGAGGTATGCCCTCGGCGCCTCCCATCCCTCCGAGGATCCCCGGCAACAAGAAGGCGATGACCAGCACCGAGCAGATCCCGGTCACGAGCCAGATTCGGGAAAACGCCAGCGTGAGATCGCGCGCCCACCTCCGGGCGCGGATGGAGCCGACACCGAGCCAGATGAACCCAACCGCCGTCACCGCATAGATCACGAGCACGGGGAAATATGACCCGAAGCTCGTCGAGCCACCCGAAACCCACCAGGCGACGACGGTCAAGGGCACCAGGAGAGCACACAAGAGGCCGAGCAGGATCTCGAGCACGCCAAAGATCACAAGCCCTGAAGACCGGTCCCGGTACACAGCGTTTGGATTCGGCGGGTGAGAGTCCATCGTGCCGCGAGCATAGACGCGGCTGGATCGAACGGCAAGGATCGTGCCTCGGCCCGGAGAAACCGCAGATCGCGCAGATAAACGCAGATGACATCGCAATCGAAACCTGGCTCACCGATGTGTGGCCTTTTTCCTACGGGAGATTTCTCCACTCGCTCATTCTTCGCTCGGTCGAAATGACAGAAACGGGGTCGGCGACAATCCGTGGAAACGAGTCCCGTGCGGTGGAGGTGCCATCTTCAATATTGTTGGATACACAAACTTCCATGCAGGCGCGATGATCCGGGCCAACAATGATGAAGGTGGCTCCTCGCGGGAAGCGCGTGCCGAAAGACGGGAACATAAATACCGCAACCTGGCTCACCGAAATGTGGCCCTTTTCCCTCGCTCATTCTTCGCTCGGTCGAAATGACAGAAACGAAATCGGCAACACTCCGCGGAAACGAGTCCCGTTCGGCGGAGGTGCCATCTTCAATATTGTTGGATACACGACCATCCAAGTCGGCGCGATGATTCGGGCCAACAATGATGAAGGTGGCTCCTCGCGGGAAGCGCGTGCCGAAAGACGGGAATAGGAAAACCGAACCTTTGCTCACCGAAATGGGACCTTTTCCCTCTGGGAGATTTCTCCGCTCGCTCATTCTTCGCTCGGTCGAAATGACAGAAACGAAATCGGCAACACTCCGCGGAAACGAGTCCCGTTCGGCGGAGGTGCCATCTT
>RCNF010001465.1_pt1 | contig 12438 bp, 6 predicted proteins | sample 2041311 | NCBI WGS metagenome assembly RCNF01 (sample SAMN09708228, study PRJNA481090) | Marine sediment metagenome, whole genome shotgun sequencing project. | biome: marine sediment; feature: ocean; material: sediment; isolation source: Sewage treatment plant 2 marine sediment (STP2) ... | reverse complement strand
TAGTAGTATTGATTGTTTGCATTCTGGTTTAGCGGATGGAGAACGTACAAGAGTCTGGCTTGGTGCAAAAACGGGTAACATCGATATTGTTAAAGGCACACGTTCTGCTGTATTTACACCGATGCTTAACCCAGGAATGATATTGATCGATGAAGAGCATGATGCTTCGTTCAAGCAACAAGAAGGATTCTTGTACCAAGGCCGTGATATGGCCATTAAACGCGCTCATGATCTAGGTATACCGGTATTACTTGGCAGTGCCACTCCTTCGTTAGAGTCCTTATACAATGTAGAAAAAGAACGATATCATTATTTGCGTTTAAATAATCGACCAGGTGCCAGTAACCCGCCGGATATAGCGCTTCAGGATATTCGTACTTTGCCGTTGGATGCTGGTATTAGCACCCTGATGATGACTGAGATAAGACTACATCTGGATAATCAAAACCAGGTAATGCTGTTTTTAAACCGACGAGGTTTTGCCCCAGTATTGATGTGCCAAGATTGTGGCTGGCACGCGGTCTGCAATAATTGTGATATGGGCATGACATATCATGCGTCTATGGGAAAGATCATTTGCCACCACTGTGGGTTTGAGGAGCGTGTAAAAACTACCTGTCCTGATTGTAGTAGCTCAAGACTAACTACTCAGGGCCAAGGCACAGAACGTATAGAAGAAGTTCTCAATACGCATTTTCCAGAAACTCCAGTCATACGTATTGACCGTGATAGCACCTCAAGAAAGGGCTCATTAGAGGAAAAACTGGAGCTAGTTAACAGTGGTGAGCCGGTGATTTTGATTGGAACTCAAATGTTAACTAAGGGGCATGATTTTCCAAAACTGACCCTTGTTGGTATCTTGGATGTGGATCAAGCCTTGTTTAGTATGGACTATCGCGCGCATGAGCGTTTAGCGCAGCAGGTATTGCAAGTCGCAGGGCGGGCAGGTAGAGGAGAGGCAAAGGGCAAGGTTATATTGCAAACCTCTCAGCCTCAACATCCAATGTTATTGAGTTTATTATCTCAAGGTTATGCCAGCACCGCACAACAAATATTGAACGAAAGAAAGCTATGGAACTACCCACCTCTAGGGTGTCAGGCATTAGTTCGTGTCAATGCCCTAGATTTACAGCTAGCACTAAACTTTGTTAATACCTTACGTGTTGATTTATCAGCAATTAATGGCGATAAAGTAATGTTGCTTGGTCCTATGCCTTCCCCATTAGCGAGGAGGGCAAAAAGATACCGTTTTCAATTGTTAATCTCCGCAGAAAAGAGGGGAGATTTACATGGTTTTTTGCACAGTGTTTTAAGCATTATAAGCAAGATCAGAAAAACAGGCGGTGTTCGATGGGTTATCGATGTGGACTCGGTGGACTTTTTATAGATTAAAGAAGTTGGGCGTAGTTAATTTAGATATTGTACTGCCAAGTTTCATGAGAAGGTTCTTGTAAGTGCTCGAAATTAATGGCATTATTGCCTTCGGGGATTTCTAGCTCTAACAAGAATTCAAATAATTATAGTTGGCTTTCATTAGCTTAAGAGTGAATAAAATGTATAAGGATTTCAAGCAAAGCGAATCGCTGGACACAGGATTCGTTGGCGGTAGCGGTATTATCTGGATGTTTTCTGGAATTGTACTTGGCTTGCTAGTAGGCATGGGGATGTACTACTTTTCAAATGATAAAAGCTCCAGAATTCGAATCGTTGACTCTTTGCAAAAGAAAATAGAGAGCACTCAATCAGCAGAAAGGTCGGCTCCTTCATTGAGCAACTTTTCACAAAAAACAACACCTGCAGCAGATAGAATTGAGCCAGCTAAAACTAGGCAATCTACTGCAAGCAAGTTTAGCTACTACGCTGTTTTGCCAACACTTGATGTTCCAGTAAATTCTTCTCGACCCATTGATACCCGTAAAGAAGTGATAAATGACTCGGGGAATAATATAGTTGGGCAGCAACAAGTCGAGCCAACTTTCCAAGCAGAAACTGTTACTGAAGACGCTCAGATAGAACCAGCGAATATTGGTGATTATCTATTACAAGTAGCATCATTTAAAAAGCAGAGCATGGCAGATAAAACTCGTGGTCGTTTGAGCAACAAGGGTATTGATGCTTACGTCCAGAAGAAAAAAATTAAAGGTAGATTTTGGTATCGCGTTGTTGCTGGGCCGGTTGACCAGTTGAGTGTCGATAACTGGAAACTTACCGCTGAAAAACTAGGGCATAAGCCTCTGGTTATCTCAGTTAGATAGGTGTGGAGTAAGTAGTGGCAAAGGTTGAAACAGTCTTTGAGAATACACCTTTAGATCCGAACCAGGAAAAAGCTGAAACACAAAGCTTAATGCAGGGTCAGATAGAATACCTGTACAAAAATAAAACATTGGGTATCTGGAGTAATATATTACTCGCTGGTGTGCTGCTTGTTTTCTTCTGGTTACATTTCCCAAATAAACATGTCTCCCTTTTAATTTGGTTTGGCTTGGTGGTGACACTCAGCCTAGTTAGATTCTTAATGGGCAAGAGCTTTAAGCCTGAGCGCCAATATACACAGCAAGAATTAACCAGTTGGGCCAATAGGCATGTATTTTTTACAACCTTATTGAGTACTATTTGGGGATTGACTGGAATTGTCTTTTTTCCGAATGACTTGGCGCACTTAACGCTTTTAGTATTCATACTCTTTAGCGTATTGCTCGCTGCTATTCCAACACTTGCAGCATCGAGAATAGCGTATTATTTTCAGATTATAGTTACGTTGGTTCCGACAACGCTTTTACTTTTTCTAAGTAAAGATAAGGGGCATGACTTACTGGCGTTAGCTATGATTGTAATGGCTGGTACGCTGGTATTGATTTCTGGTTATATTTACAGCTTATTACTTGAGTTACAGAATGCTCAGATAGCATTACAAGAGCTTGCAGATACTGACCAATTAACAAAAATTGCTAATCGCAGACATTTCGACAGAAAGTTTAAAGTTGAGTGGCGCAGAGCAATGCGTGAGCAAACGCCAATTTCACTGCTACTCATTGATGTCGATCATTTCAAAAAATATAACGATACCTATGGTCATCAAGCCGGTGATAGGTGTTTACAGCAAATTGCTGAAGCATTAGAGTCTGTTTCGCATCGTCCTGCTGATTTAGCCTCCCGTTATGGTGGTGAAGAATTTGCGGTATTGCTGCCGGTTACTTCGCAAAAAAATGCTGCAATGCTGGCGGAACGTTTACGTAAAAAGATCGAATCACTAAAAATAGAGCACTCGAAATCTGAATTCGGCATAGTCACGATTAGTATCGGCGTTTCATGTTGCGAGCCAATATGGGACTTCACTGGTAAGACCCCAGATGAAGAGCAGAAAGTTACTTTCCCTGCGATGCTCCTTACAGCTTCTGATAATGCATTGTATGTATCTAAAGAACAGGGCAGAAACCAGGTTTCAGAGCAGGGTTGTGGCGATCAAAAAATGTCTAAAGTGCTACAGAAGCAAAAAGAAGAAAATATCCCTATCGCTTAAATCAGATCTTCTCTAACGAATACGTCTAGTTTTTGTTAAAATTGCGGTTAATGTCTAATCTAAAAGTCACCCCCCCACTTATAGGCCATTCTATTGTGGTTATTGCATTGCCATTCAAGGTGCAATCCATAGTGAAAAATACCTGCTGCGACCTCATATGAAACCCTCAGAGCAGTCTAAATCTAATCACTCAAATGAAGGGCAACCTAAAGGAGTGCAACCAAATGGAGGGCCACCAAATGGAGGGCAACGTAGCTCTACGCAGAAGCATCTGTATGACTTGCTCAGCAAGTGCAGGGGATCGCAACGCTTTTATCTATCAAATAAAATTAGGCAGCTATCAAGACTGAAAGCTGAAGATAAATCTTATGATTCTCGTTTAGAAAAGTTAGAAGCTGAGATCAATGCTTCCATAGAAAAAAGAAAAAACCGACTTCAGCGCCTACCAAAACCAGACTACCCTGAAGAATTACCGGTTGCTGAACGCCGTGATGAAATTATAAAGACCATCAAAGAGAATCAAGTTACGATCATTTGTGGTGAAACGGGGTCTGGTAAAACCACTCAATTGCCCAAAATGTGTCTTGAACTTGGTCGAGGTGTTGATGGAATCATCGGGCATACTCAACCTCGTCGCATTGCTGCTAGAAGCGTCGCAGCACGAATAGCTGAAGAACTTAAAACTGAGCTTGGTTCGGTGGTCGGTTACAAGGTCCGTTTTCATGACCAGCTAAAAGATGATAGCTACGTGAAGTTGATGACTGACGGCATTTTGTTGGCTGAAATACGAAATGATCGCTACCTCAATCAATACGACACCTTGATCATTGATGAAGCACACGAACGCAGTCTCAATATCGATTTTTTACTAGGCTATCTGCGCTGGTTATTGCCACGCCGTAAAGACCTGAAAGTTATCATTACTTCCGCAACGATCGATCCTGAACGCTTTGCAAAGCACTTTAATTTCACGGGTAAAGAAGACGGCAATGCTCCAATCATCAATGTGTCTGGTAGAACCTTCCCTGTTGAGATTCGCTACAATCCCTTGGTTCCTGATGTAAAAAAACCTGATGCAAAGAAAGATGAGACAAATCAGGAGGAAGCCAAAGAAAAAGACATGCTGCAAGCGATCGTGGATGCTACCGATGAATTGATGCTTGAAAAACCGGGAGGGATTCTAATCTTCTTGTCTGGTGAGCGGGAAATTCGCCAAACAACCGAAGCGTTAACCAAGCATCATAAAGCCAGTGTTGAGATTCTTCCTTTATTCGCAAGGCTATCAGCGGCTGAGCAAAATAAAATATTCCATCCAACGGGTGCTCGTAGAATAGTTCTCTCGACGAACGTCGCTGAGACCTCATTGACTGTACCCGGTATAAAGTATGTGATCGACGCTGGGATGGCTCGTATTTCGCGTTATTCGTGGCGTTCACGAGTCCAACGCTTACCGATAGAGAAAGTGTCGCAAGCATCCGCAAATCAGCGCTCAGGGCGTTGTGGGCGCACCAGTAGCGGTATTGCTATCAGGCTTTATTCAGAAGACGATTATGAATCAAGGCCAGAATTTACTTTGCCAGAAATTCAGCGCACAAATCTAGCCTCTGTAATCTTGCAACTAACCTCGCTAAATCTAGGGGAAGTTTATGACTTTCCGTATTTGGAATCACCTGATACGGGCATGATTCGTGATGGTTATAAATTGTTGTTTGAGCTTGGGGCGGTTAATAAAGCCAAGGGCGATAATATAAAAATCACCCAGACAGGGCGTCAGCTTGCAAGATTGCCGACTGATCCAAGATTGGGAAGAATGTTAGTGGCAGCTCAAGAACTCGGTGTGCTTCAAGAGGTGTTAGTCATAGTCAGTGCGTTGTCGATACAAGATGTTCGCGAACGCCCCATGGATAAACAACAAGCCTCCGACCAGAAGCATAGTCGCTTCAAAGATGAAAGTTCCGATTTTATCAGCCTGCTGAAGTTATGGGATTACTACCACGATAAGAACGGTGAATTATCACAGGGGCAATTGAGAAACCTTTGTCGTAAAGAGTTTTTATCCTTTATGCGTTTGCGCGAGTGGAATGAAACGTATCGACAACTCAAAATGAGTCTTAAAGAAACGGACTTAAATTTAGCTAAACCAGACAGAGCAAAAAAGAACAAGCTTCAGCAGCTGAGCAAAAAGACTAATAAAAGCTATCAACAAAGTAAGCATCAGAAAAATAGCACTCAAATAAAAAACGGCGATGATGAAGAGGATAAATACAGCGCTAGTTATAACGTCATTCATCAAAGTTTATTGACTGGCTTACTCAGCAATATTGGCTTTAAAGAAGATAATAACGAATTCCAAGGTGTTAATAACCGTAAGTTTTTCGTCTTCCCAGGGTCTGCACTTTATAAAAAACCACCGAAGTGGCTTATGTCTGCAGAGATTGTCGATACCTCTAGACTATTTGCCAGAACAGTTGCCAAAATCCAGCCAGAGTGGGTGGAGTATTCAGCCAAACATTTGTTGAAACATGATTACAGCGAGCCACGATGGGAGAAAAAAGCAGCGCAGGTGGTTGCGGATCAGAGGAGTTCTTTATATGGACTGACGATTACACCCCAAAAGCGTGTCAGTTATGGCCCAATTGATGCTGTGGTGTCTAGACAGTTATTTATCCGTCATGCGCTCGTCTATGGCGAGTATTCCTGCAATGCGAAATTCTTTAAACATAATCGAGAACTCATTGAAGAAGTCGAAAACCTGGAAGCGAAATCTCGTCGCCGAGATATTCTTGTCGATGAAGAAATTCTCTTTGATTTTTACGACCAGATTATTCCAGAGAAAATCTACAATGGCCCTGCGTTTGAAACGTGGCGAAAAAGTTACGAGAAAGGCAATGAAGATGCCTTAAAACTTACGCGTGATTACTTAATGAAGCGCGATGATTCACACGTACATGGTGAGTTGTACCCAGACCATCTCGATGTGGCAGATATGATTTTGCCACTGAGTTATCATTTCGAGCCGGGCGCAAAGGATGATGGTGTGACGGTGAGAATTCCAGCAGCCGCGCTCAATCAACTTTCCAGTTCGGACTTTGATTATTTAGTACCGGGTATGCTAGAAGAGAAAATTACCGAGTTCATCCGCAGCTTGCCGAAGCAAGTCAGAAAGCAATTTGTACCTGCGCCTGAATATGCCAAAGCCTGTTTGGAATCGCTAAACGCTAGCTTTAAAGCAAAAGAAAGTGCATTAGAAAAAAAACCTGAAAAAGAGCAGGAAAAGCTATCCATAGTAAGAGCGATTAGCACTTCATTGCACAGAATCACTGGTCATAGAATTAGCGAAGATTTACTCGAAAACTATCAGTTTAGTGATCACATGCTGATGCGTTTTGAAGTGATGGACGAGGCAGGCAAGGTCATTGGTTCTGGGCGCAATATAGAAAAGCTCAAAAAATCGGTTGCTTATAAAGGTTCTGGAAAAGTTGTTGCTAAAGCTAAAGGAGCGGCAAGTAAAATAGAGCGAAGTGGCATTGAAAAATGGGATTTCGAAACCCTCCCAGAAAGCGTTGTCATGGATGTATCTGGGATGAAAATTAAGGCTTGGCCAGCGTTAGTGGATAAGGGAGATTCAGTAGCAATTAAGTTATTCGATTCGCCACAAAAGGCCAAGCAGCAAAGCGGTTTGTTACGCTTGATCCTACTTGAATACAAAGAAAAGCAAAGGGAGCTTTCTAAGCAAATACCAGATATTCAGAAAATGTGTTTGTTCTACGCTTCCACCGGAAAATGCGATGAACTAACCCACAGCATTATCGAAAACACCTTCCGCTTGACCTTTGTAACCGATGAACTGCTAGAGAAAAAACACGGTAGTGAGCTATCAGAGCAGCAATTTTCCGAGCAACTAAAAACACAAGAACCAAATCTTAAACAAAATTTAGACGAACTATGTCAGCAATTATTTACTGTTTTGTCGTTGAATCACGATATCCGAAAACAGTTAAAAGGCAATATAGACTTCAGCCTACTAGAAACATTAAATGATGTGACAGATCAACTCAATTTGTTGGTGTATCCAGGATTTCTTGATGCGCTTAATATAGAGGAAATTCGCCAGTATCCTCGTTATTTAAAAGCCATTGTAAAGCGTTTGGATAAACTCGCTGGTGATGCACATAAAGATCGTGGTTTACGTTTGCAGGTTCAATCTTTGTGGGATGACTACAAGGCTCTTTTAAAGAAGCACGGCTCAAGTCAGGACTTAGTGGAATTTAGGTGGATGCTCGAAGAGTTTCGCGTGTCTTTGTTCGCTCAAGATTTAGGAACAGCTTATCCAGTGTCTGAGAAAAGGCTTAGAAAACAGTTTAATGAAATAAAGAGCCAATATTCTTAATCGGAACAAGTACTACAAATAAAAGTGCTTAGCCGAGGTGTAACCGAGACAATATTGGAGCGCAGCGACGATTACTCGTAGAGTGAGGTTTTTACAAAACCTCATGAAAGTAGGGGGGTGACTTTCGTTTTTTGAATTTTGAAAAATAGAGAAAAAGCAGACGAAGGATGGCCTGCTTTTTATTTAAAAGCTATTTTGTTTTTGAAACGTTATTAAGTGACTATTTTTTGGATAGCGTCTGCAGCGCGTTTTACATCAAGGAAGATTAATCCAAGGCGCGCTTCTGGTTTCGTTAAGACAGTAACCACTGCTTCCGGACCAGCGTAAGTCATTAAGATATAACCGTGATCGCCTTTGATAAGCACTTGCTCTAATTTGCCACGAGCTAATTCTTCAGCAGTTCGATCACCCAATGAAAGCATTGCCGCACTCATCGCACCGACACGGTCTTCATCCATCCCCGAAGGAAGTAGAGAATCCATCATTAAACCATCTGTAGATAAAACTGCAGATGCTTCAATATCCGCACTTGAACCGTTTAAGTCGCTCAAAATTGAACGAAGCATTTCAGAACGCATGTTGTATACCCCTCGTAAAAATTATATTTGTTATTATTGTGTGTCATCGTTCTTTGAATACACACTATAAATTAGTTAGTTAAAAAAATCTTATTCGTCCGATAGACTGCTATGTGCTGTCTATCTGGTTTTTTATGTAGCTGTTATGTAGTCGCCCCATAACGCCTCATCAGTGACCACACCAGTTGTTTAAAAGCGGGCCTATTGAGTTGCGGCATACCGTGAATCACTAAGGCAAATTGGTTATAACCAATGTATAAAGGCCAAAAGCCCACTTCACTATTTCCTGCGGCATCTATCAATCCCCACGCTTGTTGATTGAAACGTAAGTTACTGTGCAGTAATCGTTTATGTCTTTGATAAACCTCGGAAAGATTCGCACTAATGGCAGCCAACTCTTCTGCAGCTTCATGTGGAAATCCAGATGCACCCAAGTAAAGTCCACTGTGTTCAGCAAGTAATACCTTTTTAGAATCTGATAATGCCCCAAGTAATTCTTCGAGCATATCTTCCAGATTTTTTTCAGGCGCAGTTTCGTTTTCTTGCTGCCCAGAAATTAAACCCAATGTTTGCATTCTGTGGATGAGATTTGATGCATCTTCAAGCTCCATCTCGCATAACTCAGCAACTGAATTGTCAGTAAGCTCTGGGCTATCATCCATCATGAGCAACTTAAGTAAGATGCTACGTGTGAGATCACTCGCATTATCTTGCACTGCGTAATACGCACCGCGAGGTGTAATGTTGATGTATAAATTACTATTAAGTGAAAAACTACTCATTAGGCCGCTATCCCTGGGTCAAGTGAATAAAGTAAAGCTTGTACTAATGATGAAACATCTTGGCGTTCACGCGCATCAACAGTAAAAACAGGTGCTGAAACAGAAAGCTCGTTTAACCACTGTCTGTAATCATTTATGCTAGGTGTTTTATGCTCATCCATTCGGGTCACACCGATAATTAAATCGCCTTCTTGAATGAATTTGCTAAAAGATTGAAGATAAAATTTTAAGTCTTGCTGAGGGTTATCTCTCGAATTATCTAATAACAAAATTAATCCGAGTGCGCCTTTAGTCAGAATATCCCACATAAAGCTAAAGCGTTCCTGGCCGGGTGTTCCGTACAGGTGAATTTTTTCTTTGCTACCAATATTGATGCGCCCGTAGTCCATCGCCACCGTTGTTTGTGGTTTGCGATCTTTTGTCATGTCACTCGCTTCTTCATTGGTGCTGACAATGGGAATATCACTCATACTCTGGATGGCAGTCGTTTTACCTGCACCCACTGGACCAGTGAAAATAATTTTTTTATTTGTTATAGGTATATGAGTATTAGACATAATTTAAGACGTTAACCTTTTGAGCAATCTTCCAAAGAAACCGCGTTCTTTCTTCTGTTCAGTGGAAGAAGCGTTTAATTTGAAAGCAAATTTTGATGATTTAAGATTGTTGCTATTGAATTCGATCATATTTAAAGCCATAGCCGCATTGTAAAAAGCAAACACATAGCACTGTGGGATCTTTAGCCACTTAGGAACATCCTGAAGGCTTCCAGGGTGTTTGCTAAAAACAGCTGCGATATTCATCGCATACGGAAATGATTCTAATCGCGTTAAGTCTGGCCAGGTTTTCAAACCAATTTTCTTTTTAATATCGGTGTGTTCTAACAATCTCCCACGTGATGTTAATAAACTTACTGTCCAAATAAATGCTTCGAATGAATGTGCATTTTCTGGGATCTCAATTGATTTTGTTTTATACAGTCTGATCTCACTGTAATCCAATTCATAAATTTTAAAATCATCAGGATTAACAGTGTTAAAACAATAATCAGCAAACTCTTCCGTTTTCAGAGAGTAATTACAGTAAATGAAATCTTCAGCTGAATTGATTACAATAACGATATCATTGTGTTTAAGTCTTAATACCTTTTTAGGATCTTCTTTTGCAACCTCAATTTGATCTAGCAAAACCGCTAACATATGCTTATTAAGCGTATAGTAGTTGTCTTTTAAGTCCTTGTTGTTTTGAATGTTCTTTTTGTCACCGCACAGTAACCCCCATCGTTTTTCTGCTTTAGTTTCATCGTACTTAACCTTTACTTTTTGATTCGTTGATGAAGCAGCGCTAGAACCGCTAGTTTTTTTATCTGCTTCCTGTCTAATTTCATTGAGCAAAGACTGTAATTCAACTACAGCAGATTGATCTTTTTCTGGTAAAAGCTCCTCTTTTATCTCAATGAATGAATTAGCGATGCCGAGATCAGTCACTTCGCCCATCGCAGCATCAATTAGCGAAGTTTCAGCCTTTGCAGTTGATTTTTTAACGGTTTCATTGATATTGAGGTTTAAGTTATTAGGCAATTCGTCATGCCCTAATTCATCAGCCTCATGAAGATCCATTAAATTAATTGCAGATCCATCGTCTTCGATTTTTTTACTGGTTTCATCCAACCCTAAGGAGTCAAAATTAAATAGATCTTCCTCTAGTTTCTTATCTATATGAGTTTCATTCAGAGGTTGAGTGTTAGTTTCAATAGTGTGGATGTCTTGAGTGACTTCGGACGTTTCTATTTCTAGCGTATCGACGAAAGTAACATCGTCAGCATCTAGAATAGGAGCCTCTTCCATTAAAGCTTCTTCGATAATACGTGATTTTTTTTCTACGGCCTTTTCTAATGGTTTTAATTCTTCTTCAAGCGAGAGAAAGTCAGGAATAGTTTCAATGTTATTATCTGTTGAAGACTTGTTATCTGCTGAGGACTCGTTATCTTCTGAGTCTTCAATATCCATTGAATCGTCATGAGCTAAGAAATCTTCAACTTCAACAGGCTTTTTAGCTGGAAGCGAGTCTTCAACAGGAAAAGAGTCTTCAACCGATAGAAAGTCTTCAACGGGCAAAGAGTCTTCAACCGATAGAAAGTCTTCAACGGGCAAAGAGTCTTCAACGGGTAAAGAGTCTTCAACTAGAAAAGAATCTTCAATTGTTATTTCGTTATCCAACTGTCTATTAGATGCAGTATTTAATTCTGCTTGTTCTTCAGCGATGGTTAGCGATTCTTCAACAGTTAGGAAATTATCTTCAAACGCTTCTTCTTTTTTTAATGCTTGGCTTGAATCATTTTCTTCAATATTATTTTTAGTTATGTCATTAAGTTGGTCATCAATCGTGTTTTCTAGATCAATAAATTCAATCGCTGGCTTTAAATCAGCGCTTGATTCTGTAGCAGAAGCATCTAATGAATCAGCAATAATCGGATCAAGTGTCTCATCACTTATTTCATCCTTATGCTTTTTTGTACCCTTACCTTGAATCAATGAAGCTAATAATGCGTCAACCTCATCGACTTCCGATATTTCTAAGACTTCAACAGTCTCTTGAGGTGTTTCAGTTGGTTCTACTGTAGAAGACTCTTCAGCAACTTTATTAAAAATTTCAACGTCATCTTCGATGCTGTCTTCAACTAAAGGGAACACATTTTTATCAGAAATTACAGCCTCCGAAATATCCCGGCTCTCTAAATCAAATGCAGTTTCATTTACAGCTTCTGTTTTAGATTCTTTATCAGAGAAATCAGGGAAATCAAAACTAGCAACACCAGCCACCATAGCGAGCTCTTTCAATGGAGCCTGTTCTGGTTTTCTTGGACTTATGTGCTGTTTAGCAACAACAGATAGCGTTTCTGGTTGAAGTTGTTTAATTACGTCTAAATTACTTTCTTGTTTTTCTGATTTTAAAGATTCTACAGTCCCTTCTTCTATTTCTTGTGCAGGTTCTTCTGTATCTTCTTTTACATCTTCTTCGATAGCTAGTGAATCAATATTTAACTCATCAGTCACTTGCGTATTTATATCTAAAAGTCTCTCATCTTGAACAGCCTCAACAGCCTCAACAGCCTCAACAGCCTCAACAGCCTCAACAGCCTCAACAGCCTCAACAGCCTCAACAGCC
>RCNF010001461.1_pt1 | contig 12450 bp, 15 predicted proteins | sample 2041311 | NCBI WGS metagenome assembly RCNF01 (sample SAMN09708228, study PRJNA481090) | Marine sediment metagenome, whole genome shotgun sequencing project. | biome: marine sediment; feature: ocean; material: sediment; isolation source: Sewage treatment plant 2 marine sediment (STP2) ... | reverse complement strand
ACATGAGTCCAAATGATTATGAAAAACAATTAACTAAAATGAAAGAAGCCGCTTAACTGGGTTGTAATAAAAAGGTTGACCAGGTCACCCTTTAACTAATTATCCTTATCTGAGCTTGTCAGTGTTATATCTTCTCTTAGACTGTTTTTTCCACTTATCGTAACAATCGAGTCCGAAGTAATAAATAACGTACTCTGTTGCTTCTTCACTTTTCGCTTCAGATACTGGTATTTCGAAACAGCAAACGTCACACGCTATAAGATCACCAACTTCAGATGGATTAATTGTACTCATGCTAAACCTCCACTTTCATAGCGTCTATGTATATTATTAAATAGTCAGTAGACATAGACACAACTCGCTAATGCATGCAGATATTCGCATGTTGTGAATTTTCCATCAGTTTCCTGAATCCACTGCCTTTTAAGTGTAACAAGTCGGTATGGTTACCTGCTTCTATATATACATCGTCGCACTCATCTAAATTGTAATCGATAACGGTCGACATACCATAAGCGTGGCCGACAGGGGGAATGGCACCGCGGTCACAATCGGTAAATATGCGGTCTAATTCATGCTCTGTTGCCAGTCCCATGCGACGGTTATATACCATGTTAATTTCATGTATTTTCACGTAATGGTCGGCCGGCACTAACGCCATAACATAACCCTGGTCATCTTCTAACACCACGGATTTGACCAACTTTGCTGGAGAGATATGTGCTGCACGCGCGCTATGTAGGCTGCTGCTGGAGTAAGCGTGCTTGACGATATCGTAAGTGATGCCCAATTTCGACAGTTGATTTACAAGTGTGGTCGCGATTTCCATGATTCTCCTCACTAATATGTAAATGTTGATAAATTTAAGTATACCGCCACTAATTTCGATAAATCAATAGTGTTTCACACAACTGGCTTCTCAACTGCAGTAATGTTGCAACAACAGGGGATTGTTGTGGCTTAATAAATATGTACACCTGGATGGATATAAAACCCTAATCTGCTCAAAAACACCCAAAACCCTTCATCAAACATCACTAACACGTGATTTATCAAATAAAATCAACTATATAAGCTAAGTAATCCAGGAATATGGGTCTATGTAAAAGATGCTAATAATAACCCAGTAGTAGACTATAATCCGGTCAACCCCACAATTGTATATCGACCCAAGATACCACTTACCAAAAGTAGAGTCGGTGGTTATCTCTGGTCTAGCCACAGGAAGTAGCATATGAAATTTATACTACGAACTATGGAAGTGGTTTTGTTTATTGGCTCGCTAGCATCATGTGATAAAACAAATGATTTTACTACGATGTGTGGTTATTTTGATGAGCTAGAAAAAGATTTGCTGACTAATAAACTAAGTTCAGATCAAAAGTTCTCTTTCATCAATAATCAGGTGACCAAAAATTTGCCTACTGATAGTACTGTTCGAGAAAGCTGGAATGCCGTTTTAGGGTTTGAGCCAGTTGAAGGTCGTTATGCTTTATTTAAAGAGGCAGCAGAAGCCACATTAAATAATGCCTGGCAATGTGATTCAATGCAGGCTTTATTAAAAGACATATAAGTTTAAAGCCACTCTATCGAAGTAACACAGTTTGCAGTGTTTTCGCTGGTCTCGTTAAATTTAATAGATTTAAAGATAGAGTCAGTAAGCATTAAATCTTGCTGGCTACCGTTCTGCATTACAAAATCCAGTTGAAGCAAGCGATTTGTCTGTTTGTTAGCACCAAGCCAGCGTACTCTTCTAATACCAGCCTTGTCACTAATGCTTACCCTACAAGCATAACCATGGTTGTTCCATAGAAAACACTTGTGATCAGAGGTTTCATTTTTCTGATGTATTGTAGACATGCCTTCAATAGTTTTACTTATATTCACTTTTTGCTTTATGTTACAACCAGGTCTCAACTCAATGAATGCGCTTGTAGTATTTGTCGGTCTATAAAAGGGCAGGAGAGTACCTTCGTGTTTATATTCTTTCCAGAACTCAGGAACTAAAGCAGAATAAGCCTTATTAGGTGAGTTAATTTGTTTTCTAAGCAACCCTGTTTTGTCAAAGTTAGATTTCAGTGGCTCGCCAAAATAGCCACTAAAGTCAGCAATCTTGTCTCTAATCGGAGTGTCGTAACTAGCTGTAATCATCCAAAAAACTAAAAACAAGCCGACAGATATAACCTGCATAACTTCATAAAACTTAACCTCAACTAATGCTCTGGCAAATAGCAAAGACACCGCAACCAGCGCAGCAAAATCTTATTTGAATAACTGTTTCAGACCAGGCGAGTAAATGTGCATAGTAATAAACATAAGGCCATATAAAAAAGTAAGAAATGCCTAAAATTGAGCCCGCAATAAGTTTGATCTCAGTTTTCTCAACCTGCTTTGTGGTTTTGCCAAAGATCAGAATGGCTATTTATAAGTAAAACAATTTCCATTGAAACACTTATTATAATAGTTTGGTTAATTATGGGCGCATTGTATTGGCCTGGAAATAGGGGGCAGAGACAATGTCAGTAAGTTAAGGGCACTAAGTATCATAGTAGGGTGCGCCGTGCCACCAAAATCCCAGCCAGTAAGAATTTTCATGGTGCGCACGGTGCACCCTACACTGGAAAACACTCTTAACTTACTGGGACTGGGGTCATAGAGCAATTGTTTCTAATATACCTCACCTCTAATATTAGAGTGTGTGCTCTCTAATCCCGGTTTTTCAGACACACAATATTCAAACATCAAGTGCCGTCACCTCAAGATCAGTCGATTTGATTTCAAGCTCATCCAGAGTAAACAACTCCGTGCCCGGATGCGATGCGGTGGCGCTGCCGCAGATTACGCCAAAACGTAACATCTGTTGCGCAGTTTCCTGCCTGAGAGCGGCAGCGATCAAGCCTGAAACAAGTGCGTCGCCGCAGCCGACGGTCGACTGTTTATGAATTCTTGGTGCTTCGCAGTGGTAGCTGTTGTCGGCATCGATTAGCACTGCGCCTTTTTCTCCCAGGCTTACGCAGACATATTCCACACCTTGCTGCTGGATGGTCCGTGCTACTTCTGCGACTTGTTCCTTAGTATCCATACGGCGCTTCATGGTGGTTTCCAGTACGTAATGGTTTAATCGAACCATCCAGGGTTTTGCTTCCAGTGCTTGCTGCAATGGTTCACTATGTGTATCCACCACGGCTTTACCACCTTGCTGATTAACGCGTTCGATCAGTTTGCGGTAAGTATTTTCGGCAGCACCCGGTGGTAGTAATCCACTTAATACAGCGATGCCTTTATCTGCCACGTTAATAAAACAGTCACACGCCCTGGCCAGTGCATCTGCCGGAACTTCGGGGCCGACGCTGGTGATTTCGTACTGGCCGGGTGGGCTCTGTTGCACGATGGTGGTATTCAAACGCGTTTCTCCAGCGACGCTAAATGTTTTATGTCTGTCGCCGAGGCTGTCGCCGAGAAGTTTCATCAGCAGGTCGCCACTTTCGCCGGCAATTATGCTGCAGCAATTGGTCGTTACACCCAGTTCGGTGAGTGCGCGTGCTATGTTGATGCCATTGCCACCCGGGTGGTACCAGGTTTGTCGGGCACGTACCTTCTGATACTCCAGCAATTGCGAGATTTCATAGCTGATGTCGACTGAGGGGTTGAGTGCCAGCACAGAAACTTGATTGTGATTCTTGTTCATTTTTGTCACCGTGTTATAGCAGACCTTTTTTAAGGATCAGGCTACGGCCGGTCATGGCCCGTGGTTGTGGTATGCCGAGCAGTTCCAGCACAGTTGGTGCGATGTCGGCCAGGCCTCGGCCGATGCTGAGTTTTACTGGTCCTTCTCCCATGATGAGAAAGGGTACCGGATAGACAGTATGCTGGGTTTGAGGTCCGCCGGTATTGGGGTCAATCATCTCATCGCAGTTACCGTGGTCGGCGGTGAGCATGATGCGCCAGTCATTTTCAAGTGCTACCTTGAATACCCGGTGGCTCTCAAGGTCCAGTGTTTCAACTGAGCGGACGATGGCCTCACGGCGGGCAGTGTGACCCACCATGTCGGCATTGGCGAAGTTGGTGACGATGAAGGAATACTTGCCGCTTTCCATTGCCTTTATCAACTCGTCAGCAATTTGCGATGCGCTCATTTCCGGTTGTATGTCATAAGTCGCGACCGCGGGTGACGGTACGATGATGCGATCTTCCAGCGGGTAAGGTGGTTCATTGCCACCATTGAAAAAATACGTTACATGGGCAAATTTCTCGGTTTCGCTGCAGTGCAGTTGTGCCAGGCCAGCTTCGCTGATGACTTCGGCCAGTATCTGTTCCGGCATGCGTGTTGGAAACAATACCGGCAATGGAAACGTGGCGTTGTACTCGGTCATACACGCCAGTTTTTTCAGATAGATGCCATTACGGTCGAAATCGTCAAATTTTTCGAGGCCGCAGGCTGCTGTTAACTGACGTGCACGGTCGCTGCGGAAATTGAAAAACAGCACGGGTTCATCGGGATCGATGCCGCCATGGCCGACGATGACGGTAGGCTGAATGAATTCATCACCTTCACCGCGTGCATAAGCCGTTTCGATCGCCTCGCGTGGCGTTTGGGCGGTGAAACCCTGACCCAGTACCATGGCTTTCCACGCCTGTTCGGTACGGTCCCAGTGTTTAGCGCGATCCATGGCGCTGTAGCGGCCACTGACGGTGGCGATTGAGCCTCGCCCAAGGCTGGCCAGTGCGACTTCGATCTCTTCGAGATAAGTCAGGGCGACTTTGGGCGCAGTATCACGGCCATCGGTGATCATGTGAATGATGGGCTCTATTTCTGTGTTACTCAGTAACGACAGGATGCCGTGCAGGTGTTCGATATGTGAGTGCACGCCACCATCCGAGACCAGACCGATCAGATGCAGACGTTTGCTGCCCTCAATCAGGGATTGCCACTCGGGTAATTTTTCGAATGTGCCGTCATAGATCGCATTGGCTATGCGGATCAGATCCTGTTCCAGTACACGGCCCGAACCTAAGGTGAGGTGGCCGACTTCAGAATTGCCGAACTGGCCGTCTGGTAAACCGACTGCTCTACCAGCGGCCTGTAATACCGTATGTGGATATGAGGCGAAATAGTGGTCGAGATGCGGTGTGCGCGCTAGTGCCCAGGCATTGTGTGCACGACTTGGGTTGACGCCAAAACCGTCAAAGATTACTAGTAATACGGGCCTTGGTTTCACGATGTATCCTTGAATGTAAAAATATGGGTTAGATTAAAACATAAATAATTCAGATGAAAGTATTTATTTAGAAAAGCGGGGTCAGAACACAGTTGTTGCTAATATTATAGATTACTAATAAATGCGGGTCTTCAGGGAAAATAGTGGATAAAAATAGTGTTATTGAGAGCTTTACACGATGTAGATTTTTCGTTATAGCAAGGCAAAAATCGTCGAAAAAGCGCAGTTTACACACAGTAAATGAGCATTTTGAGACTATTTTTAACGCAGGCATAGCGGAAAAGATGCTTCGTGCAAAGTTCTCTTATTAAACAAATAAATTAAGATAGCTCATCCTGCCACCAATCTGAGATGATGAAGTACGATCAGGTACTTCACTCAGAAAAAGGAGGCAGGATGCAACTTAGGACTATCCTAAACAGGGTACAAAAGTTCAAGTCTTTTGTTTATGGGAAGCTTAACTGGTTAGGCACGGGAGGCATAACAGAACTTGAAATTGAGATAAAGTGCAAGCAAACAGCCAACCGGTATGTTCATACTGCGCATGCAAAGCCAGCATGGGGCAAGGGGTCAGACCTTACATTTCACATGTTGTTAATTGTAAGGCCTGATCCGGTGAACTGTTCTATCAGCCGGCCAACGCCTGCACGATAGAATTTATTTCCTCGTCCGACTCCTGTATTAAGTTCAGCACTGTCTCACCATCAAGCTTCATGCGTAACACTGAAGGCATATGATCTAGCATCTCCTGTTCTTCATCATGCTCCTGTTCAGTTTTGGCGAGAAAATTTGCCACGATAATAATATCGGTAATGTCGGCGTTGCCAGCCGTATGCCGATCAACCGATTCATGCTCATCCACCGCGTCGATAATATGTGCAGGAAAACCCCAAAATTCAACTATCGCTCGACCTACGCCGGTATACCATTCATTTAACAATCTCTCCATAGCGACTTCATTGGCGATCAATTCTGGCGATTCATCAGCCCGCGCCAGGATGTAAAATTTTCCAATCGAGTGTAGTAGACCTGCAAGCATGGCATCATCCGGACTGCCTGAATTCGGCACTTTTTTCGCTAATACATAGGCCAATGCGCCAACTTTGATGCTATGTTTTCTTATCTTATTGAGACGCATACTCAGTAAGCTTCCCTTAGGGGCTTGAAACGCCTCATCGGCGGCGACTGACATCGCAGCACTCTGTACCATATTCAACCCAATTCGAGACATTGCAACTTTAACATCAGTCACTTCCAATGGGCCACGTTGCATCATAGCGGAATTAGCCATTCTCAACAGCCGTACAGTCAACATTGGTTCCGTAAGAACGATGGTACTCAATGAATCGATTGAGACATCAGGATCTTTCAATGCCTTTTGAACTCGAAGCGCCGTTTCAGGAAAGGGCGGCAATTTAAAATCATTGCTGGCCAACTCACTACCTAAACGTTGGATAAACTCAAAACCGGGATCTACAGCTGCTTGATTCATATCTTTTCCTATTACTGTGTGCCTATTACAAAGTTATTCAAGGTTATCGTTACAAAACTATTGATTACCTGTATCTAAGTCCTCTTACCTGTAACGATTCGTCCAATACATGCAACAACTCTAGTATTATTTAAAAAAAAAACATGGATCAGAGAGCAATTGTTTCTAATATATATACTTGCTAATATGCAGACAGCTTAGATAGTTATCACTTCACATTGAAAAACCTGGATCAGAGGGTAATTGTTTCTAATATATAGCGGTAATTGTTCTCAGAATAAATCTGTTGGAGTAGTAATAATGGCCTATCTAAATCGATTAAGAATCTTTATTGCCTGCGGATTACTACTGACCTCGGTATCATCTGTTGCGGAAGATTATGTCGAACAGTGGAAGCAGGGGTTGAGTGGCTCGAAACTGACGGCTTATTCTGGTTCGGTCATCAGTTCTAACAGCACACTGACTACGGTCAGCTTCTGCGGTGATGGTCGCTACCGTTATTACAAAGAGGGCAGCTGGTCTGTACCGGGTATGGCGAATGGTGCTTCTAACAATACGATCACTGGACACTGGCAGGTTCTGCAAAGTGACAATAACATCATGCTGAAATATGTAACCGACACGGGTGAACAGGGAATGTTTCCTATCTATTTGCAGAATAATGGTCGGGTAAATATTGGTGGCACTGAGTTTGCTGTACAGCAAGGAGCAGCAGGATGCTGAGTCGTTATAGAAAACAGTGACAATCCCTACGTCCCCTTCTAGTTCATCTTCTCAGCCCCAATCAGTACGAACGCGGAAAACTGGGATCAGAACACAGTTGATTCTAATAGTAGCGAAAACTGAGGCCCCAATTATTCGTCATGTCCATCACATTACGTAATTCCATTGCTATATTCGTACTGCCAATAACGGCTATCATTGGTATAGGCTCGTTATCAGCGTTTATAGTTTTTCTCTATGTGGGGCCTTTCAACTGGGTAAAGCTGGATATTAGTGAAGCGCAGGGTTTAATACTTAATACGCTGCTTTCCCTGGCTTTTTTCCTGCAGCACAGTGGTATGGTACGAAGAGAGTTTCGTCGCCGTCTGGAAAATTTCATTCCTCTTCATTATCAGGGGTCTGTGTACACCATGGCTTCAGGTTTTGTTCTATTTGTTTTGCTGGTCTTCTGGCAGGGTTCGGCAACAATACTGTTAGATGTGCAGGGACTGCCTGGCATTATCATGCGAAGTTTTTTCTTCCTCTCTATCCTGGGTACATGCTGGGGGATGTGGGCTTTGCGTTCTGTTGATATGTTTGGCATGGACGCAGTTATTAAAAATCAGAGGGGCCAACAATCTGCATTCAAGCCGTTTACTGTTCGGGGTCCTTACCGCTGGGTACGGCATCCTCTTTATTTATTCACTATTGTAATCTTCTGGTCCTGTCCGGTCATCACCACTGACCGGTTGTTGTTAAATGTTATATGGACTATCTGGATTGTTATCGGAACCATGCTTGAAGAACGTGAACTTATCGATGACTTTGGGGATGATTATCGTAATTATCAGGCAAAGGTACCTATGTTACTGCCACGTACTTTTCGTCCTGCTTATCCCTCGGGCAACAAATGATTAATGGCTTAAAACCTTTTAAACCAGAATAATGAATCCAGTAGACATTAAAAAAATTTTACAGCATCTGCATGAAATACTGAAAAATCACCAGAGTATTGAAACCGCCTGGCTGGAATCGCTTATTGAACTTTGTGATGGCGATGAGTTGGCACTGTATAGAGAACTCAATTCAAAACACATGTGGGGTGGGGCTGGCTCTGTTGCTAATGAAGCCCTGGCCGATAATCATGGCATAGAAGAATGGATATGGAATGCTGAGATTCAGCAGTTTCGAGAACTGATGATTGAACTGGGTCAGCACTTAATGAATCGAGGTAACGCCTATCCCGATATATCCTCCTGGTTGCTGGCCTTCAGTAACTGGAATCAGTCAGGTCGGTAAACCGTCTCTACATAAAAAACGTGTTAAGGGGGACGGAAGAATTTATCAGAACCGCTGCTACATCTGCTATTCAGGGTTTATCATAATATTCCATATTGTCTGTTTCATCTTCTTCCCAGTTATATTTTTTCTCTGCTAAGTTGGCATCATAATTTCTCAGCAGTATGGCCAGAATAATGCCAGTCATGGCTCTAAAATAGTGGCTTTCAAAAAGAAATGCCGGGCTCGTTTGGGAAGATGCCCCAGATCATGCCGCCTTATAGAAGAATACGACCATGGATAGTGCAATTGCACGTCTGTCCGATCTAACTGCGCCAATAGTAAAGACGAAGTTCATTGTATTTTCGTCATTCCGGCATGTTTTTAGTCGGAATCCAGTCTGTAAAGCTGTAGATTCCCGCCACAAACATGCGGGAATGACGGCAGAGGATTATGATACTTTCCTTAAATAAGTGTCATTCTGCTCTGACCTCAATGCCAGTAAGTTAAGAATGTTTTTCCAGTGTAGGGTGCGCCGTGCGCACCGTGAAAATTCTTACTGGCTGGAATTTTAGTGCGCATGGCACACCCTACTATGATACTTATTCCCCTTAACTTACTGGCATTGAGGATGACCCTAAATATACTTAAAATAAAAAACACAGGGAAAATTATCAGGCCTGACTAAGATTTTTCAAATCAACAATCGTGGGCAGGCTGAACCTCGAGATACCCTAAACTTATCTGGTAGAAATCTTCAATAAGCATTATGCTGTTGTGATTGCAGTAGCTGTTAGAACTGCAGTTGGCTGTCAGGCCACATGTTGCAGTCATGAATTCGCTGCACTCACATAGGAGATCAATATGAAGATTCCAACAAATTTCAAGCTAGCCCTTACCGCATCTGTGTTCTTGCTGGCTGCTAGCCAGATGAATCTGGTACAGGCAGATGATAATACCGGTTATAACCAGGCTGCACAGCCTCAAGCTGGACAGGGTTATGGCCCGACCGACAATCTTACGCCGGGATACACACCGCCATACTATCAAGGTAACAATCAAGGGCGCAATTATGGCCGTGGTTACAATTCCAGTCCCTGGGGCGGCAGTGGTCCAGGCTTCAGTGGCCCATGGGATAGCGGGCGCGGTGGTAACAGCATGCCCTGGAACAGTGGACGTGGTGGCAGCGGCCCAAGCTTTAGCGGACCGTGGGACAGTGGAAGTGGTAACAGTATGCCCTGGAACAGCAGACGCGGTGGCAATAGTATGCCGTGGAATAGTGGACGCGGTGGCAACGGTCCAAGCTTCAGTGGCCCGTGGGATAGTGGAAGTGGTAACAACATGCCATGGTAGAACAATCACAGTCGGGGGCTGGTCGTGATTGTTCACTTAGGTGAACTCAGTATTAAGTTTGATATGGTAAGTTAAAAAGGAACAGGGAGGTTCAGGGATATATAGGACGTAAACATGGACACCCACAAATTAGGTTGTTCATATCTTTTTGACTTACGAATAAAAGAGGGCTTCAGAGGGATTAATTTTTGAATTTACAGAGGCTTGATAGCGATTTACTGTTGATTTTACTGGTGCGAGATACATTCATATAATGAACAGGAAGTGATTAATATTTTTGAATATAAAATATATATTCACCCGCTAATTCGGATGATGATAGTAATGTGTTGTCTGTCTGGTTACAAAAGGTTTTGATATCCCTGACTGAACCGGGATCAGTGGCTATAAGCTGTAGTACTTTTCCTGATTCCATTTTTTTTAAGTCGGCACGCGTACGCAGTACCGGCTGTGGGCAGTGCAGGCCACGTACATCCAGTTTTTTGTTTAATTCAGCCATGTCATTTTCATCTTAATTATTTTTATAAAAGGGGTTAGATCTATTTAGTGTTGAAACTATCCACTTTTTCTTAATAAAAATCAATCGTTCTATGGCTATATGTAATCGGCGTATAAGTAATAGAGGACAGACTCACTGCCAGTAAGTTAAGACTTTGCCGGTAATACGCTCATGAGTCATTACCTTAACTTACCGGCATTTCTGATTAATGCTATCAAACCACTAGTTGACTCTGAAAAGGTCAATAACTAATGTAATAATTAGCTTTAGTTTGCTCATTTTCCAGTACAATTAATACTCGGCAGCTTACATTGCTTTTTGGCGCTTGATTCATCAAGTAGATTCTGACTAACTATCACCATGTTGAAATATCTGTCTGGCATTCTGATCATACAAGCCGCTACTGTAGCTATGACGCTTGCGGTAATAAAATCTGCTGACCGGGAGCTGTGGCTGGCAGTGTTATTGCTTGCTTTAATCATTAGCCTGGTTACCGCCTTCTGGTTTGCCTCCATCGCCAGCCATGCTAAAAAAGATGCACTGGCGCACGCCAAAGATGAATTTTCCAAAGAGCGGGAAAAATTGCGAGTTAACGCTGAACGCCAAAAGACCAGTCTTATACGAAAAAGTCATGAAGAAATCCGCAAAGAGACCAATCGTGCACACGCCAGATCCAGCTTCAAACTGGGTGCGGGTTTTATTGGTATTGTTGCTGCTGGCTCACTGATGATATTCAGCCAGCTTATTACACTGGGTTTGCTGACACTGGCTGTCGGTGGTGGTGCGCTGGGAGGTTATCTCATGCGCGTTCGGCAAGAGGTAGTATCGCGACAAAAAAAACAGGCTTTTGCCATTCGTGATGGAAGAAAACCTGTTATTGAGGTTCAGCCTGTTAAGGGTGATTCCAGCTAAATTCATTTCCAGTACTGAGCAGCACAGGCCTTTAATGTTAAATTGCACCGAAAAAAATAGCCCCAAACGGCCAATGTTTGCATTCGTCATTGTCCCATCAAGAGGTGTTGTGTGGATGTCCTTTTTTACTGTGCTTTTAAACTACTATGCTGGTAAGTAAGTTACACAAGTTGATCGGCATGTTTTTTTTACTGCTCTCAGCATCGGTCATGGCAACGCCTGTTATAACTGAGACTTTACGAGTGCCGATCAAACTGGATTATCCAGTCCTGCGGCAATTGATGCTGAGCCAGCTGTTCAACACATCGGATAAAAGCGTGGAAATCCTGCATGATGCGACCGGTTGCAGCACCATTTTCCTGTCTGATCCCCAGCTGGGTAAATATCAGCAAAAACTGGAAATCACCACGCATGTGAGGGCTAGCATAGCAACGGCTGTTTTTGGTAACTGCACCCACCTGTTCAACTGGGAAGGTGATGCCCGATTTCTCACTGAACCCGTCATTCTGCCGGGAGCTCGATCTGTCAGGCTGAACATCCTTTCCACCCAGCTCTACAATCAGCAGGGCCAGTTGGTCACCGGACAATTATGGGACCTGGCCAGCGGGCAGCTACAACCGCTTATGAGTCGCTACCAAATAGACCTCTCGCCGACCATTGATCAGCTGAACACACTGCTACAGGATATATTGAGCAAACGCTCCGTTGCGCAGATCAAAAAGATCACAGACAGTCTCAGATTAGCCGCAATCTCAGTCGCAACAGATGGCATCGATGTCGCCGTCAAGTTCCAGATCGACAGACTCCCGGCCACGCCAGAGCCAGTAGCAATACTCTCCGCCGAGGAGATACAACGGCTGGAGGCGAAGTGGCAGATGATGGACGCCATGGTTACCTTTGCCGTCAAGCGTTAGAGTGCCAAGTAAAGCTTGGTATATCTTGCAGGGTGAAAGTCCCTGTCGGGAAAGGATTAACCACCCACCCGTATCGAGTGT
>RCNF010005515.1_pt1 | contig 12451 bp, 7 predicted proteins | sample 2041311 | NCBI WGS metagenome assembly RCNF01 (sample SAMN09708228, study PRJNA481090) | Marine sediment metagenome, whole genome shotgun sequencing project. | biome: marine sediment; feature: ocean; material: sediment; isolation source: Sewage treatment plant 2 marine sediment (STP2) ... | reverse complement strand
ATACCCCAATATTGCCGACATCGGCTGACGGAGATCGAGCGAAAGCGCGGCGATATGGGAGACGCTGGGAGAGCGTCCTGATGAGGGCGTAAGCGAATCATTTCCGTTCTGGAGTAGGACTAGGTTGGCGCGCGCTTCGGCCAATTCGTGGAGCGTTAGTTGGAGCTGCTGGGAGAGCAAATCTATTTGTTTGAGGTCGGAGGTGGCAGGCGGTTCTACTATCGCTTCCCTCATCCTATCGATCTCCCCCTCGAGAAACTGAATGGTTTCCTCCGCGTCTTGATGGCTGGTGAGAAAACCGCCGAGCTCTTGTCCTGCCAGATCGGTTGCGGCAATGAGTTGATCCGTCAGTTGGGTATTGTTGATCAGGAGATTTTGAATGAGCCGGCGGGACTCCTCCAGGTCTGTGCCTAACGCGAAGGGCTCTGTCAGGCTTGATGAAAGAAGTTCATCGCCTGCTGTAAGCGACGCGAAACGCTCAGCGATCACATCCGCGAGCTGCATGAGGGCGGCGCGGTTTTCCTGAGACCAGCGCTCACGGGCGAAAGGAGAGAGCAGCAGCAATCCCCCAATAATTTGCTCTCCTGAGGTCAGAGGAGCGAAAAGCATCGGCCCTGTTTTTGTGAGGTTTAAACCCTGCCGGAGTGTGATGAGGTCAGGCGCATTGCTCTCTGCTGGAAGGATCAGCGATCGCTGCCTGCGTAATGCATTAACGATGACGGGAAGGTCAGTTGTGTTGAAGGCTTGGCCCTCGATGTGTTGTTCGCGTATAAGATCGAAACCCGTCGCAACGGATAGATATTCCAATGTTTCCGGGGGTGTGAGCAGCAGGCATATCTCAGCCTTCATTGAATATGCAGTGCCGCGCACGGCAGCGTCTGCCAGATCGCCGAGTTCCTTCGCCTGGAAAACATCATAGACGCTGGTGAAGACTTTGGGCAAGAATGGGAGTTCAAGATCAGGCGATTGGGTGGTTACAGGATGCTCATCTTTCACATCCGTTCCTTGTGTTGTGATAAACGTGCGCGCGGCGGCGATGATCAACGCAGGATATGCCGCCAACTCACTCCAGCGCACGAAGGGTGCAAAAGAGCCATCTGCAGGACCGAGGGCCAAATGCAGGCTGTAGCCGACGGTAAGCAGGAGGTATCCTGCGAAGGCGATTTGCCATTGCGCTGGTCGGCGGACGAGCAGGAAGGTCAGTGTGAGACCGGAGAGGATTAATGTTGAGATTCCCCATACAGCATCGGCGGGAGTCCGGTTGAAGCGGAGCAGAGGATCCTGCCCGGCCAGGAAGTAGACTGTCCCAAAAAATGCGAGGACAGTAACACTGAGGACAACCGCAAGTGTGCGCGAGCTCTGTTTTGTGGGTGGGTTGAAGATAAAAGTATAGCTAATGAGCAATAGGGAGGTGAAGCTCACGAAGCGGTCGAGTGGGGGGAGAATTACTTGTCCGTTGAGGATCACAAGCCAGGACAATCCGGCGATGATCATTGTGAGCAGGTGGAGCCCCAGTATTACACCGCTTGCCACCCGCCAGCGTGCGGCAAGAGCAACTGTGCGGGGAGAGCTGCTCCAGGTTAATGCATAGAGAATTGAAAGTGAAATGATCAGCGTCAGGTGGTAGACAAGACTCCCCGGAGGTGTCGTGAGCAGGGATGCAGCGTCAGCAAGAATCATGATGGGCAAGTGTCGTTTCGTTGTTCCTGCAATACAGGGTAAGATCGACTCCAACTTATTTCTAGGCATTATTCACCCGTAAAAAAGTGAGCAGAATAAATTTTCCAGACTGACAGTATGCCCGGGTTGGACCATCATCCCCGAGCGGCATATCTTACCTAATGGATTTTACACCAGAAGCCAACAAGAGGATGAATCCTAAGCCGTTCTCCTTAGAAGATGTTACCCGCCTTCGTGTGCACCTTAAATGGCTGCTTAATCTTTCCGCGGGTCCGAATCGGGATTGTTTTCGATAAATCCTATCTCTTAAGAAGGGATCTTGTCCGGCTTGTCGAGTGTACTGTCTTTTGCTGCTGGTTTGTCGCGTTGGAACCCAATCATGCGGATGGCGATAAATCCATAGGCGAAGGTCAGCCAGAATGTGATCCCGCGATATGTGAGAGCGATGGCCGTGGAAGTGAGTGGATCCACCCCCATAGCGTTTTGGGTCAGGATCATTGCGCCTTCAACGAAACCGACTCCGGAGGGTGTGACCGAAGCGATGATAAAGAGGTAGCTCACACTAAAGCTTGCCAGTAGCGTTTCGATCCCAAAGGGGTTGTGGAAGGCGAGCGAAACGAAGAACAGGATGACCATCATCATCGTTTTCCGAGTCAATGCCAGAAAGAAGGGCAGGATAAGCCCCCGGGGCGAGCGGCGGATCTGGAGCAGCCCGTCGGCGATATCTAGCGCGAAGTTTTGCGCTTTGGCTCGATTGATCAGGGTCCGTTTGAAAAAGGGTTGGAGAAGGCGGTTAGCAAAATCAACCAGCCGGAGGATTGTTCGCTCGAGTTGATCGGTGGATCGGACACCGATCGCAATCAGGATGAGCAACCCTGCAGCGATGCTCACTGCAAACACCGCAGCGCCGATTAACAGAGCATCCAGGTTGCCTCGCCTGCTTAAGATGGAGAAGCCCAGAGATAGCACAACCAGGAAACCGAGGTAGTCAAAAACGAGATAAACAAAGGCAGCTGCGCTGACCTTTCCCACAGGTTTTCCCCGCTGGCTTCCATCTGCAATCAAAACCGCCAGCGCTCCTGCGCCGTAGCTCGGGGCGATGACGTTGATGAAATTTGCAGCAGTTGTCAAGGGGACCAGGTGGCTGAGTTTTTCATGGATGCCCATCAAGTGATAGCAAGCCCAGAAATTTGCGGCGATGGTTACCAACCACAAGATTTGGGCTAACATTGCGACGAATAACCACCAGCCGTCACTGTGGCTGAAAGCAACGAGGATGAGTTTGAGCTCGTTAAAGTTGCGAGCTACGAAGTAGATTGTCAGCAGGAAAATGGCGGAGTAAAGAATTTTCCGTAGCATTGGAGGATCAATTCCACTTATATCGTATCCCAGGTCGGTGGAGAATCCAGGGAGATTCCTCGCGTTTGAGCATCAATTCGGCGCAGCAGTCCGCTGAGAACGGTTCCCGAACCCATTTCGATAAAAGTATCTACACCCGATTGTGCCATCCACCCGATTGACTCTGTCCAGCGAACCCGGGAAGTGAGTTGGGCGTTAAGGTCTTCCCTGATCTCTTCGATTGAAGTAAGCGGCTTGGCTGATACATTCCCCACGACAGGAATGAGAGGGTCATTGAACGATGTAGCTGTAATTGCGTCATTTAAGCGATCCTGAGCAGGGATCATCAGCGGAGAATGTGCAGCGATGCTCACTGCCAGGCGGATGACTTTGCGTGCACCGGCGTTGTCCAGAAGGTCATGAGCGAGTGCAAGCGCGTTTTCGTCTCCGGAAATTACGACTTGCCCGGGGCAGTTGTCGTTTGCTACGGCTACAGTGCCAACAGATTGCGCTGAGGCTTTTTCGCAAGCTACTTCAACTTCAGTTACACCAAGTCCGATCACGGCGGACATTCCCCCGGGGTGGATCTCGCCTGCGTAGCGCATTGCTTCCCCTCGTTCACGCGTTAGCAGTAAACCATCCTTAAAAGATAGCACACCTGCGGCTACCAACGCGCTATACTCACCCATAGAGTGTCCGGCGGTGGTGGCCGGCGTGAAGCCGGGGTGCCTGGCTTTGAATACCTCGAGCACGGCGATGGAGTGTGTGAGCAGCGCTGGCTGTGTATATTGGGTTGAATTCAAGTCTGCTTCCGGCCCGTGCCAGCAGACTTTTGATAGAGGGTAACCGAGGATTTCATCGGCGAGTTGGAAGACCCGCGCCGCTTCGGGGGCGGCTTCAGCTAAGGCCATTCCCATGCCGATTGCCTGGGAGCCTTGACCGGGAAAAACAAGTGCAGTCCGTTCGGGCGATAGGGGCATTTGGGTTTAAAAAAAGAGCCGTGCGTATTGATGCACGGCTTTGTGTGGATCGGGCTTAAGTGCTTTCGATTTCGATCACTTCTCGGCCGGCGTAATGACCACAATTTGGGCAGATATGATGTGGCAGATGTTGATCGCCGCAATTTGTGCAGTTGATTAGATGACGCAGCTTAAGCGCGTGGTGAGTCCGTCGGCGATCGCGTCGGCCTTTGGAGATCTTGCGCTTGGGGACAGCAGGCATAACTTTACTCCATTCATAATCATAGAAACGCCCACCCTCAGGCAGGCGGGCTCATTATAGCAGTCGACGATTGTCTGTCAAGGTTTCTTAGTTGGATGAAGAGACAGACGACCGGTATAATTTAGCTTATTATGCGTCAGGTTTATGGAAAAAGGAGGCCGTGCCTTGAATATCAGCCTCCCCGAAATAAATAATGGAGCGAGCGGGTCTTGGATCTTTAGAAAGGATAGCGGATGACGTTGCGGATCCTCTATTTTGCTACGATGCGGGATTTGGCGGGAGTGCGGGAAGAGACCGTATCCCTTCCTGATGGATTACGGGTAAAGGACTTGAAGAGCCTCCTTGGCGGGAAGCACCCGCAGCTCATCAAGGCGTTTAACTCTGCAATCTTCGCCGTGAACCGCGAATTCGCGTTTGATGACCATCCACTCAAAGAAGGCGATGAAGTGGCGATCTTCCCGCCAGTGAGCGGCGGAAGCGTTAACAATCCAACGATACTCCGCATTGTTCGGGAACCGCTGGATATGAATGCCCTTTTAGAGGAAATCATCACACCAGCTGCGGGAGCAGCCTGCGTCTTGACCGAGGGTGTACAGGCGCATAGCGAACGAGATGGGCTCCAGGAAAAAAACCACCGATCATCTGAGGACTCTTCCCCCATGGTTGAAGAGCAGATGGAACAAGTCGCTCAGGAAATTCGTGACCGATGGGAGTCAATCAATGGTGTGGCGATTGTCCAGCACCTGGGTGAGGTGCAGCCAGGTGCACCAACCGTTATGGTCGTTTGTGCCGCAGCCCATCGTGATGCCGGAGTGTTTAAAGCTGCAAGGTATGGCCTCGATCGGATGAATCAGACCATCCCACTTAGTGAGAAGGAAATCGATCCGGAATGAGAGCACTATTGTGAGGGATCATTCCATCCTGGGGATAGTGGTCGTGGTGTTCGTGGAGGGTTATGTCTGCCGATAGAAATTCCTGGGAGTGGCCATTTCGCTGCACCAATTGTGGTCAACCCTATCCAACAAAGGGATTCCCTTACTGCTGCGAGAAATGCGGCGGTCTATTCGATTATAAAGGTCAAGTCTCCTATAACCCGGCCCAACCATCTAGGCCTGGTCGCCGGTCGATCGAACGCTACCGGCGCAGTTTCCCCCTGCCTGCAGATGTAGATTTCGTCAGCCTTGGGGAGGGAGACACGCCGCTTCTCTTTCACCGAATCTCCTCGCGCGAGGTCTTCTTCAAGTGTGAGCACTTAAACCCCACCGGTTCTTTTAAGGACCGTGGAACGGCGGTGCTAGTCAGCGCGTTAATCGCTGCCGGAATTGAAGAGGTAGTTGAGGATTCATCTGGGAACGCAGGCGCATCCCTGGCCGCCTATGCCGCGCGGGCGGGTGTTAAGGCGCGCATCTATGTCCCTGAATCCGCATCGGGCCCCAAGAGCTCGCAATATGGAGCGCAAGTTGTTCGCATCCCTGGCCCACGCTCGGCGAGCGCGGAGGCTGTCCAGCGTGAGGCCGAGGGCGGGGTTGTGTATGCCAGCCATGCATATCTGCCACACGGTATCGCCGGAATAGCGACCCTCGCCTTTGAGATCGCGGAACAACTGAGAGGATCTCCGGGAACCGTCATCGCGCCCGTTGGTCATGGGACGCTTCTATTAGGATTGCATCGAGGTTTTCAAGCGTTGCAGTCAGCAGGCGAAATCGATCGCATCCCAGTTTTAGTTGGCGTTCAGGCGAGCGCGTGTGCGCCGCTGTGGGCGGCTTTTTCCAACGGCGATCCGGGTTTGGATAAGATCTCTGAGGGGGTAACCGTCGCCGAGGGGGTACGCATCATTCAGCCGTTGCGCGGGGATGCTGTTCTGCAAGCCATCGCCGAGAGCGGGGGGAAGATGATCGCTGTCGATGAGGAAAAAATCCTGAAAGGACGCGACGCACTGGCTCGAATCGGGTTGTATGTAGAGCCGACTTCGGCACTCGTCATATGTGCGCTTGAAGAGATTCTAGAAACTTGCCCGGACCCAATCGTTCTGATCCTCACGGGATCGGGGTTTAAGACGCTGGGAGTTTGAAACACTTAAGATTAGGGTCGGCGGCGATTGGGAGCTGGCGGATTGAAAGAAAAGTGTAGGTCAGTGGAGGATATGCGCATGGAACGCAGGGTTGTTATAACAGGGATGGGTACGATCAACCCGTTGGGATTCAACGTCATGGAGACCTGGGAAGCTCTCAAGTCCGGAGTATCAAGCGTTGAACGGATCACGTCATTCGACTCGAGCGATCTCCTGGTTAAGATTGCTTGTGAAGTTAAAGAATTCGACCCAGCGTTGTATATGGACCCGCGCAAGGCACGCCGTCGGGATCGTTTTGAGCAGTTCGCAAGCGCTGCGGCCTCAGAGGCGATGCAGAATTCCGGATGGGAGATACAGCCTGAGGGTGCTGGACGGGTTGGAGTTGTCATCTCCTCGGCAGTGGGCGGCTTGGATTCTCTGCAGACGGCCATGCAGGTGATGGCCAACGATGGCCCACGTCGGATCAGCCCATTTGCGATCCCGATGTACATGTCCAATGGCGCTTCGGGCGGTGTGGCTATCGACATCGGTGCCAAGGGGCCCTCCTTCTCTGTTGCCTCGGCTTGCGCCTCAGGCGCTGATGCGATTGGCCTGGCTGCTGCGTTGATTCGCACGGGTGTAATTGATGCCTGCTTGACCGGTGCTACGGAGGCGAGCATCACCAAATTCGGCGTTGCCTCCTTTGACCGTTTAGGAGCGCTTTCGAGACGAAACGAAGATTTTTCTCAAACCCCCGCGCCGTTTGACGCGAACCGCGATGGCTTGGTGATCGGTGAGGGTGCGGCGGTGATCATCCTAGAAGACCTGGAGCACGCACGCAATCGAGGCGTGGAGATACTCGCTGAGTTAGTAGGATATGGTTCAACGACCGACGCATTCCATATCACGGCGCCATCAGAGACGGGCGAGGGAGGCGCTTCAGCCATTGAAAAAGCGCTTGCTGCTGCTGCAGTCAACCCCGATGAGATTGATTACATCAACGCTCATGGGACGGGAACGAAGTTGAATGACATCTCGGAAACGAAGGCGATCAAAGCCGCGCTGGGAGAGGCTGCTTATAAAGTGCCTATCTCTTCCACGAAATCTATGACAGGACACATGATGGGTGCGACAGGCGCCCTGGAAGCGATCATTTGCGTCATGGCGATTCGAGACGGGATCCTACCGCCGACGATCCATCTCAATGACCCCGACCCCGAATGCGATCTGGATTACATTCCTAACCAAGCCCGCGAGGCTGAAGTTGAAGTCGCGTTGAGCAACGCTTTTGGTTTTGGCGGTCACAATGCGGTGCTGGCGTTTCGGATGTTCAAAGGTTAAAATAGGGTTGCTTAAATCAATCGGATTTGATGGAACTGGTGGAACGCGGAGTACCCAGATCGGCTGAGTTCTCGGCGTCCCCCAAGTTCATGGAGAGTGTCATAGTGAAACCGGATGAGTTCATCCGGCAAACGGGGTTGTCCTTCTCAAATCCCAGTTTGCTCCGCCGCGCTCTGACGCACCGCTCATACTTAAACGAGCACCCTGAGGCATTGGAGGATAACGAGCGTCTGGAATATCTTGGCGACGCCGCTCTTGATTTCATCGCCGCGGTCTGGCTGTATAACCGCTTCCCGGAGATGGATGAGGGTGCGCTCACCCGGCTGCGTTCGGCGCTGGTTCGAACGGAACAGTTAGCGGCCTTCGCCAGCGAGCTAGGGTTGGGTGAGGTTATCTTCTTGGGCAAGGGAGAATCCGCGACGGGTGGTCGCCAGCGTCCTGCACTGCTCTGCGCGGCGTTCGAGGCATTAATCGGTGCGCTGTACCTCGACGCCGGTACCGAGACAGTTATTCGTTTTATTGAGCCGCGCTTCGAACGCGCAGCTAAGGTAGCGCTCGAAGATGAGCGATTAATCGATGCGCGCAGCATATTGCAGATGTGGTCTCAGTCTGAGTTTGGCGAGATACCCGATTACCGGACTACAGGCACTTTTGGACCTGATCACGATCGAGAATTCGCTGTCGAGGTCTCGATTGGAGAGAGGGTGAAAGCTGATGGGAGAGGGCGGAGCAAGCAGGAGGCTTCGCAAGCGGCGGCGGCAAATGCGCTTCAAAAATTAGGGCTAAGCAATTCGGCAGCAGCCCAACGATCGGGCAAATAACTTGGAAAAGAGAATTCCACATCTGAAATCCCTCGAGATCCAGGGCTTTAAAACCTTCGCCACGAAGATCGACTTTGACTTCGCACCAACCATTACGGCGATCGTTGGTCCCAACGGATCGGGGAAATCGAACATCACCGACGCCATTCGCTGGGTGTTGGGTGAGCAGTCCTTCTCGCTGCTGCGCGGGAAACGGACAGAGGACATGATCTTCTCCGGCTCGGAAACACGACCGCGCGCTTCGATGGCCGCGGGCACGATCACCTTCGATAACAGCGACGGCTGGCTTCCGATTGATTTTTCAGAGGTGACGATAGGTCGTCGCGCCTATCGCGATGGGCAGAATGAGTACATGCTCAACGGTCAGCGTGTTCGCTTGCGCGACGTGAATGACCTACTCTCAAAGTGTGGACTCTCCCAGCGCACTTACACCATTATCGGGCAGGGGCTTGTCGATGCAGCTCTTTCGCTGAGAGCTGACGAACGCCGTCAACTGTTTGAAGAAGCCGCCGGCATCGGTCTATACCGCAGCAGAAGAGAAGAAGCCTTACGCCGGCTGGATACGACGAAACGCAATCTCGAACGGGTCCAGGATATTCTGGCTGAGTTGAAGCCGCGCTTGAGAAGCTTGAAACGGCAGGTGGACCGCTCGAAGGATTACGACCAGGTCCGCACGGATCTGCAGGAACTACTGCGCATATGGTATGGGTATCACTGGTATCGTCTGATGGACACCGTATCTGCACAGGTGGCGGAGGCCGACCGGCAGATTGGATTGCGTGATGACCTGAGGGTGAAGCAGGCTGAAACCGAGACCGAGATGCAGACAGTGCGTACACGGAGTAATGACCTTCGATCTCAGCTGCGGGGTTGGCGGCAGCGTGTTTCAGACCTTTATCAGGATCGTGAGCGGTCTGGGCGCGAACTGGCGGTGGGAGAAGAAAGACTGCGCTGGCTGACGGAGCAGGATAACCTGCTTGGTGTTGAGATTCAAGCGCTCCAAGAGTCGCTGACGCTGCTGGGTAAGCAAGCCGTCGAAGCCGAGACCGACATCGCCGAGGAGAGAGCCATCGTCGTGGATTTCGAGCGGAGACTCGGGACGCTTCTCCAGGATGGAGAGATCGATACAGCGCAGCGGACAACCTTGCTTGAGGAAGCGCGGCAGGTGAAGAGTGCATCAGAGACGCTGCTAGCGCGGGGATTTACGTTCGAGGCGCAGGAGACGCAGCTTCAAATCAGGCAGGATGCCCTTCGAGGACGCGATGAACGCCTGAAGGAGGACCTGCAGGTTTTGCGGAAAGAGAAGGAGGGGGGCGAGGGGACACTGCTGGAGGCGAAGCGATCTCTCCTGGAAGCGGAGGAGATGGTTAATGAAGCTCTATCTGCCGAAAGCGCAGGACGCGATCGATTGGAAACTTTGCGATCTGAGGAAGCAAAGCTCGCACAGCAGATCAACGTGGAGAAAGTGGAAATAGGCACGCTGAGCGCACAACTCTCCGTCAGTCAGGCGAATAAACTGGACGAGGCGAAGCTCTCACGCTTGCATTCCGCCCGCGACGAAGGCCGCCTCAGCGGCTACCTGGGAAGCATCACGCGACAGATGCAGATTCCCCGAGAGTATGATCAGGCGATCCACGCTGCGTTGGGGGATTTTTTTGACAGCCTTACCTTTGCCGACCTGGACCAAATTCTATTGGCGCTGGAAGGTCCGGAACTGGAGGCAACGGATACCGTTCTTTCGCTTCTGCCCTTGAAGTCGGGACGCCCGCCTAAGCATTTAGACCCCATTGAGGATGCGGACTGTGTTGGCAATGCCGCTGACCTGGTTTCGGCTGCCGATCAATATCGCCCAGCAGTAGAAATGCTTCTGGGTCGAACACTCGTCGTACGCGACCGGCGTTCGGTGAAACGATTGATTGACCTCCTGCCATCCGACGGACGGCTCGTTACACTACAGGGGGATATTTTTTACCCGACCGGCCAAGCGGTAATCGGTCTTGGAAAGGGGATCGGTGGGCTCGAGCGTGATGCAAAGCAGCTTCAGGAAAAACACGATTCAAAAAGCAAGGCGTTGGTGTCAATGTTGGCTCAATTGGAGGAGATTCAAGCCCAGATTGTATCCAGCCGCCGGGCGATCGAAATGGCAGTCGAGGATCACGAAGGGAGCGAGTTAAAGCGCCGGCAGTTCAGGGATCAATCAGAACAGGCTTCACTTGACTTGAAAACCATCGAGTATAGGGTCTCGTTATTAGAAAAGGAATTGGCCACCGTTGAAGATGAACTTGAATCGGTCCGGCTCGAAATGGTTGAAACCGCGGAGCAAGCTGCACGTGTACGTGAAGAGAGGCAAGGTATCGAGGCAAAACATCAAACCGCTCTCCTTGCCCTGGATGGTATTGGCGAAGGATCAGAGGTTGCGGGAGTTGAATCACGTCTGGAATGGGCGAGGGTTTCACATGACAAATCGCAGGCCAGGGTTCAGGCGCTGATTGATCGGCGTGCGCTTATCGAAGGTGATCTAACAGGGCGCCAGGAACGGTTGAACGCCAATCGGGGGGAGTCAGAACGATTGCAGGAACAGGTTCGAGTTGGCCAAGAAGCACTCAATACTATTCGGGCGAAATTGGAAGAGCTGCAAGAGCAGATGAGACCAGCGGAAGAAGTACTTTCTGCAGCAGAAAGCAGCCGGCTGGAACTTGAGAAACAAGAGAGCGAAGTGCGCTTAGCGCTTCAGGCAGCTGAGCGGTCGCATTCCCAGGCGCAAATCGGGTTGGCCCGCAGGCAGGAAGAACTTACCAGCTTGAAGCAGCGGATCGAGGATGATTTCGGCCTGGTGGCTTTCGAGTACGAAGAAGATGTCACGGGACAAGAACCGCTGCCCTTTGAGGGCATAGTTGAACGCTTGCCGCGTGTTGAAGAACTGCCGCCTGAGATCGAGAAACAGAGCCGGAACCTACGCATGCAATTGAGGCGTATGGGGCCGGTGAACCCTGAGGCGCGGCGCGAATATCGTGAGGTAAACGAGCGGGTTGAATTCCTGACAACACAGGTCGACGATTTGCGTAAAGCCGAGGGACAGATCCACGAGGTTATCGCCGAACTCGATGTGCTCATGGAGAGGGAGTTTCGGAAGACCTTCGATGCTGTCGCCATAGCGTTTCGCGAGGCTTTCACGCGGCTGTTTGGTGGCGGATCGGCGCATTTAACGCTAACAGACCCGGACGATCTTACCCGGACTGGAATCGATATCGATACTCGGCTTCCCGGTCGACGGACGCAGAGCCTGGCGATGCTCTCTGGTGGTGAGAGGAGCCTGACGGCGAGCGCCCTGATTTTCGCGCTACTTAAAGTATCACCAACGCCTTTCTGTGTCTTGGATGAGGTGGACGCGATGCTTGATGAAGCGAACGTGACGCTGTTCACCGATATGCTCGCTGAGCTAAGCCAGGATACTCAATTCGTTCTCATCACCCACAACCGGCTGACAGTTCAGGCGGCGGAGGTCGTTTATGGGGTCAGCATGGGCACCGATACCACCAGCAAGGTCATTGGGCTCAAGCTGGACGAACTGGAAAAGGAGCTTGCCGTATAGACGGCAGGTTCAGGTTTGTGCTGGAAACCAGCGGAATCCGGAGATGGATAAGCGCCCTGCGCGTTGATATCTAACCCTACATCAGGTAGAATAGCGGAGCGAGCCGAAGTGGCGGAACTGGCAGACGCGCTGCGTTCAGGGCGCAGTGAGCTTTATGCTCTTGCGGGTTCGACTCCCGCCTTCGGCACTCAAAGCCCCGTGTGGGGCTTTTTATTTTACCTGTCTTGCGGAGCGGCGTTCCCTCAGGTAAGATGACCTCACAATGAGTGAAGATGGAGAAGGGCGTAATCGCCTCTCGAGTGTTTTGATACTTGCGTCCGTAATCGCCGGGATTCTCATCCTCGGTGATCTGAATCGCCGCATGGCGAATGCGCGCCGTCTGGAGCGAGATGCGGTGCAGTTGGAAAC